>Ga0307982_1000266_pt1 | contig 40500 bp, 23 predicted proteins | sample OrgLakmetagen989_FD_201847 | JGI IMG/M metagenome (GOLD analysis project Ga0307982, IMG submission 201847) | Saline water microbial communities from Organic Lake, Antarctica - #989 | ecosystem: Environmental > Aquatic > Non-marine Saline and Alkaline > Saline | place: Antarctica: Organic Lake... | reverse complement strand
AGGTATAGGTATAGTATGTTGTATAGGTATAGGTATAGTATGTTGTATAGGTATAGGTATAGGTATAGTATGTTGTATAGGTATAGGTATAGGTATAGGTATAGATATAGGTATAGGTATAGGTATAGGTATAGGTATAGGTATAGGTATAGTATGTTGCTAGATGCTAGATGCTAGATGCTAGATGCTAGATATTATTATAGATAATATAGGTTTGTTATTTTAATAATTTATTTTTTAAAGTTATATTTATATAATTATAATATAAAAAGATAATTATATAAATATAACATTTAAAATATAATTATAATAGCAATTAACATATAGCAGCTAGCAACTGGCATATAGTATATAGGATAGTATAAATATATAGGTATAATCATGCCGTATAAAAATTTAATAATAATAACCCATTCTGAAGAAGCCAAAAAGTGTTGGGAAAAATATTTTAGTTATAAAATTAAAAATATATTGGTAGATAAATATAGTGACCGTGATGTTGCAGAGAAAAATAAAATAAAGACATATTTAGAGTCATTTATTATTATATTTGATATTACGAAAAAACAAGATTGGGTTTTTTATTTACATTACCCTATCCTATACTATACAATATTACACGGTATTGATAATATATCTCTATTAAATGAAACTAAAATAAAAACACTTGTACCAACTATCAAAAATGCACAAAAAATAACAGCAAAATCTACTAACCCAACTGATGTAGTACTAAGAATTTTAGATATAAATACTTACATTAAAAAAGAGAATGTTGAGGATAATGTTATGGAATGTATAACTTCAAATTCAAATAACATACAAATTATGACTAACGATTTTGGTACTACTAGTGAAAATGATAGAAAAATTTTAGGTGAATACCTTAAAAATGGTGGTCATCTGATTATATTAACAGACTCTATAAAAGCTATGCAAATATATACATATAAAAAAACGCTTATTGAATGTATATATAAAGTGGAAACTGGCAAATCAACTACTAATTTTAATATTGATATAACAGTATCCCAAAATATACTTAAAACTTTATTGGAGGCTAGCGATTTTTATATATCATTATTAATTAATGCACGCATAACTGATACATATTTATTATCTATACTTGAAAATCAAAAAAACACAATTGGAACAGCTAGTTTCTTTACTATAGATTATAGTGATAAAACTTCATATAAAAAAGCGGTAGGTAATAAGGCTAAAAATGAGTTTAATGATAACTATAGACGATCAATAAATAATCTGCACTTATTCATATATGATGGTGTTGAATATATTAAATATATACCAAATGATATTACTATGATCGTTGGAAATACAAATATATGCGATACATATTTTAATGAACTTTATAAATTTATACAAAAAAATATGCCGGATAGTAATAAAACTTATATGGAATTATATGAATTAAATAAAAATATAATACATATGTTTATAACACAATGGTTAAATAGTATAATATTAGGAATGTTAATGAAATACAATGAAGATCCAACAATAAATTTTCATACTCATTGTTCTTTTATGGAATCTAAAAATATATATATATTAGATTTAAAAAAGTACACATTTAGTTGCATTATGTATGTTCGTATGTACGATATGTCACCCGATTATGAAAAAACTTTAGAGAAATATTTCAATAATACTGATATAGGTTGTGATATTTTTAATACAGGACAAAAAAATATAAAATATAGCACATATATGATTATATCATATCTAATTAACCCCAATACACAACGTATAGATCAAGGTTATGGGTCAGCGACTAATTCAAATGCTAACTCAAACAATAATTCAAATGCTAACTCAAAAAATAATTCAGATATAAAAACACAATTTAATACAAATAATAACCCAATACATGAAATTACAGGCAATAAAAAACTACCTGATACATATATGACTTATTCACTATTTAAAATAGGTAAGCCAACAGATAAAGATTTATTAAATTCAATCAAACCTCCAAATCCAGGTAAAAATACAAATAATACGTATAGTGATGGACAACAACAAGTTATTGATATACTAGATAGTATAAATTCTAAACATCACAATCAATATGCAGCCGGATATAACATGGTACATAAAAAAGAATTTCAAACACCCTCTATGCTTTCTAGATCCAAACCAACTCATAAAAAATCCTATGTTATTCATAAAAGTAAATTGAGCCCAAAAACAAAACGTAAGAGTAATACTAATAAAATACATAAGCAACCGACTGTATTTAAAAATAAAAAAAATAATACATTTAACACATCTAAAAAAACCAAGAAATCTAAGACATCTAAAAAACCAAATAATTAATTTTTTTAAATATATCCTAAATAATAAATATATCCCAAATATATCCCAAATATATCCTAAATATATCCTAAATTGACCATAATTAATAGTATAATTTTTTAGCATTATGAAAAAACTAATAATAATAACACATAATAAGGAGGCAAAGACTAAATTGCAAAAAATAATAAAATATAACATAGATATAATTACAATTTCTATTATAAGTAAACTTACACATACAACAATTAATTTAACAGGTATAGATAACACTACTATAAAGCCTATAAATAATATAGCAATATCTGATTCTATAAATAAATATTGGACAGATTTAGTTAAAAAAAATAAAAACCCTGATGATAAACAACTTATAGTAGATATCATAACACAACTTATAAATAAATATTTATTATCATATTATGAGATATATACTATAAAAGAAATAAATAAATGGATCTATTATTTATATGTAGATAATTTATATTACGTCATATTATATGGTGTTGATAATATTAAATTACTTAATTATAATGTTGTAGGTATCGATACTCCACAAGATGCAATAAACACTTACTTAAAAAATATTAATCCTGTAGAAAATTTCCAAACCAAACCTATAATATTTGATTTTAAAGATACATTAAGTAATATAGATAATGGATTAAAAGAGCAACTAACACAACAAACCACTATAAAAGTCGGGGATTATGATGAAATTAAACAACCAATTATAGATGCTATAAAAAATGGTATACAATCTATATTTATTAGAGATTGTAAAGAAGGAATACAAACAGTTGTACATAAAAATATAGATGATAAACTAGAACTTTCGAAAAATATATTTAACACGTTATTGGATGCTATAAATCAATATTTTGTATTACTAGTAGCTGCAAAGACAGTAGGGGATATTATTGAGAATAAACAAACTAGCCAAAACCAATTAGTGATAAATACACGTGTATTTTATACAGACAAAGAGTTGCCTTCAGAGAATTATGAAAATAATAGTAGTATTAATAACTTATATGATACAAAAAAAAAATATAAATCAATAGTATCTGATAAAATTAATAAGTATTTTAGTATAGAATATAAACGTCTTATAATAAGGCGAAATGTATTTATATATATTCATGGTACATACTTTAAATTTGTGCCTGATGATAATGCCATTATAAATGCTAAAAATACTAACTCATTACACAATATTAATGATACATATATTAAATTATTAAAAGAATTTATTACACAATGTATGTTATATATGAAAAGTATTAAAACTACTACAACTACTAATACAACTATAAATAGTATTATTGGTCCTGTTGAATATTACCATAAAATAATTGACGATTATGCAAATACTATATCTTTTAGTTTAACACAATGGTTAGATGCTGAACCATCATCTTTATTACATAATAAAATACCACATGATCCATGTTCCTTTATAAAATCTAAAGATATGTATATATTAGACTTAGACAAACTTATATTAACTAGGATTATGAATGCACGTTATTTTGATATGGGTGCAACATATATACAATCTAGTACAGAATATGATATTGATAAAAATTGTAATGTATTTGATAATCCTACAGTTAAACCATATAATATATATGCAATAATTATATATTTAAATACTAATAATTCTTATTCAAATAATGAAAATACTATTTCTCACACATTTTCATATGAATCCGGGTATGCAACTAATAATTCTAAAACTTCTAAAAATGATACTAAAACATCACGTACCATACCAATACGTACACCAGATACTTATATAAACTATTCACTACTTGAAATACAACCAATGGCTAAAACAACCAACCCGGTCGTTACAGATATTCTAGCTTTACATAAATCTTTACAAAGTGGACAAGGATATACTAATATTTCACGAAATAATACACTCAAAAAACATAAAAAATCCCCAATATCTAGGACATCTCTTAAAAATAAACGGAAAGTTTCTAGTACAACTAAATCACATAAATACAAGAATAACACTCAAAAGCAATCTCAATATAGTAAACCAATCCGTAAATTAACACATCGCAAACATAAGTAGTTCTAGCTATAACACTACACGTCATAGTTTGTATAGTTAATATTAAAACATGATACTCTAGATGCTATAACACTACATACTAACTTGCCATTATTTAAATCTTATCTAGACTATTAAACAATGCTTGTGTAAATATTTTAATTTCATTTCTAGTCCGTATTACAGTCGTTAATTTATTTATTTCTAAATTTTCTTTTTTAGTTACATATTGATAATTATAATTTATATAAAATATCAGATCATACTCAGTAAATTCATATTTTTTGGTTTCTAATTTATTAATACTCCAATTGTGTTTTTTATACATTAATAAATATTTATCAATACTATTTATCATGCTAGGACTACACATCAATAACAACTTACCACCATATATAGATTTAGGTAACCTAAAATTAACACTTTCTAATCCTCGTAAATAACATTTTAACCATGATTTAGAAAATACACCTATCATACCAGTACTTTTCATAGTTACCGATAAATTTTGGTCCATTTCTGAAAATCCATGAAAACTAAACATTGGGAACTTAATACCCACCGTTTGTATTTTATTTTTTTTCAAACTAGTTAATTCCCTAGGTATATTAATTACATCCAATCTCTTGTTAAAATCATATTGATTGTTCAATTTAGAATATGAATCCAATATTATATCTGTTGCTAAATATATATAATTATACTTATATAATGTTGATATAAATGGAATTGTTCTGCTAGATCTCAAATTGCATTCTATAACCTTTATATCATCATTTGATGTTAACAGTTGACAATTAAATGGACCACTTACCTCTAAATTTATAGACAATGTATGCATTATCGATTTAATCTTTTTTAATGTCTCCAAATTAAGTGTCTGTGCCGGACTTATTAATATATCATCTCCCGAATGTACACCATGGTTTACATGCTCACTAATACTCATTGCCAAAATATTACCCTCATCACTAATACAATCTACGTCAATTTCCTTGGCTTTTTCAATAAATTTAGATACCGTTATATTTGTATCATTATATTGCTTAACTGTCTCTAGCTTTTTAATACATTCATCTCTAGAATTAACAATATACATATATGCCCCACTCAATACATAACTTGGACGCACAATACATGGGTATTTTACCCTTTCGCAAAATTCTAATACCTCTGTTAAATTCCTTGCATTAATCCACTCTGGTTGGTCAATTTTTAATTTATCCAATAATGCCGAAAATTTATTACGGTCTTCCGCCATATCAATCATATGTGGCGTAGTGCCTAATATATTTATACCCTCTTTAACACATTCATTTACTAGATTATTTGACTTTTGACCACCCATTGAAATTATAACACCCAACATATTTATACCTTGTTCTCTACTTAGTCTAGTCTCAATTTTGTATATATTTTTTAAATTTTCAATATTGGGATCTTCCATATATAAACAATCACACTCCGTAAAATCCGTTGATACCGTCTCCGGATTAGAATTAATCATTACTACATAATAACCCAACTCCATTGCCCTTTTTGCTGCCGATACACAACACCAATCAAATTCTACACTACTACCTATACAATATGCCCCACTCCCTATAATTATAACCTTACCATTATATTTTTTATCTTGTTTTATATTATCAATTTCATCATTATATTTGATTTTTGTAATATCATTAAATATGCTATGGGCTATGCTATTATCACACGCATTGTCTATAGATACTTTATAAAATGTATTGTCATAAATCGGTGTTAAATATCGATAGTTAGATTTAGTTGGTATTTCACCTGCAAAGCTATCAATTGTTGTAAAATCTATATGTTTATTTTGGTAATTTTGGTCATTTTGTTCATGGGTTTGTTGTTGCATATCATCTATACTATTGAACCAATCACTTATTACATTTATAAAATATCCATTAATTTTAATATCAATATGTTCTGCTAGATTATTTTTAATTAAATTATAAATAGCAATCCATCGTCTAGTTGTGTTCTTTTTGTCTGCATAATATGTTAAATACGAACTTGTATCTTTGTCTGTGTTTATATTAAAAGATATTTCATCCTTGTTGAAATTTCCACTTGCTATCATTGCATTAATAATAGCTGTTGATAACTTGCGACTAATTGTTAACACTTCACCAACCGATTTCATAGCGGTTCCTATTTCATCCTGTAGACCTGGTAATTTATCAATATCCCATCGCGGCATTTTTACTGCGAAATAATCCAATACTGGTTCATAAAAGGCAGATATGTTTTCATGACCTTCTACATTTTCATTTTGTATTTCTAATAGTGAATAGCCTAGCTGTAGTTTTGCTGCAATATATGCTATCGGATATGCTGTTGCCTTACTAGCTAATGCTGATGAACGTGATAAACGTGGGTTCATTTCTATAATCTTAATCTCATCTGTTTGTGGATGAATTGCAAATTGTACATTACCCTCACCAATTAGATTAAATGCCTTAGCACACTGTATAGCGGCTGTTCTACATTCTTGTAATATGCGATTATTTAATGTTTGGCATGGGGCTACAACTAGACTTTCTCCGGTATGAAACCCAACAGGGTCTATATTTTCCATTCCGCACATAACACATGTATTACCATAGTAATCACGCATAACTTCTAATTCTATTTCTTTCCAACCTAGTATACTTTTACAAAGTTCAATACCGGTTTTGTTAGTATTATTAGCTAGATAATTTAATAGTTCATAATCTGATTTAATAATACATGATCCAGCACCTCCTAATGCCATTGAATTTCTCAAAAGTAATGGATATCCAATGTTATTAGATATATTATTTATTATATCATTGTTAGCCAAATCATTAGTTAATGTAATGCTAGGGATCACATATTTAGATAATCCATTATATGATATTGTATTAATAAAACATTGTCTATCCTCACAATTAATACAATCTTTAAGTGTTGAACCTAATATATGAATGTTATTCAATAAACCATTATTATAAGCATTAATACATAGATTTAATGATGTCTGGCCACCAAATGCATATGATATTGCATCTGGTTGTTGTTTTTCAATAACCTCCATCAAATATTTTTCAGTGAGAGGCAAATAATATGTTTGATCCGCTAGTATTGTTTGTATAGTTGCCACATTTGGATTAAGTAATATAACTTTAATACCTAATGATTGATATGCTTTAATTGCCTGTGAACATGAATAATCAAATTCACCCGCTTGCCCTATTTGTAAACCACCACTACCAATTAATAGAATTTTATTTATTTGTTTAATATTATCTAGCTTCACATTATCTAGCTTCACATTATCTAGCTTCACATTATCTAGCTTCACATTATCTAGCTTCACATTATCTAGCTTCACATTATCTAGCTTCACATTATCTAGCTTCACATTATCTAGCTTCACATTATCTATATAATTAATAATATAATTACATACATTACCAATGTTCATATATTTATATGTTAAAACCATACTATAATAGTCAAATAACCACAAAGTATCCGTAGGCCCTGGGCATGCTTCAGGATGAAATTGAACAGAATATATAGGATAGTAAACAGAATATAGGCCCTGATTAGTGTTGTCAAATCCATGTATAAATAATGATTTAATATGTGATGTTTCATCTAACTTTAAATAATAGCCATGATTTTGGCTAGTAATATAACCTTTGTTTGAATTATTGGATAATTTAACAGGATGATGAATACCACGGTGCCCATAAGGTAATTTAGCTATTTCATATCCCATAGATTGTCCTAAAATTTGATGACCAAAGCAGACACCAAATATTGGAAAATCTACAATATTTAATGTTTTTATTTCAGTTATTAATTTATTTAGTTTTTGAATAACAGGTTTTATATATGGTGCATTAGGGTTACCAGGACCACTACTAAGAAATAGCCCAGAATATAATTCAATAATTTCGCTAGCTGTTAATTCATCACTAACTATATAATTCCATGGGACACGATATACTGTAATACCTCTAGCTATAAATTCTCTAATTTGTGAGTATTTACATCCAAAGTCAATAAACAATAATGGTTTGCTAGCTTTGTTGGCACTAGAATTATTGGCATTATTTGAATTATATTTATCATTTAGTATAAATCCCTGATATATATTAGATGATTTAACACTTACATTGGCTTGATAATTAATAGAGTCAAAGTTTATCCATTTGAAATCATTAGGTATATGTATATGTTCATGTTCATTATATGTTAAGCATACATGTTGGGAACCATTATCCCGGATGAATTTAACAATGGGTTTAACGTTTGATATTTCTAATATTGGTACTTTATGTTTTTTAAACCAATTGTTTAAGGTACTATTTGCGGTATTGTTAACAAATTTCTCAACAATAATAAATTTAGGTTGTATTTTATTAGATTCAAAATTAAATTCTAAGTATGGTAAATATGTTGATTTACATTGCCCATTATCTAGTAATAACTTATGTTGTTTTGGTGTATAAAAATTTTGCGCATTTGGCATACCATAATTACCTATACTAGGATATGTAAATACAATTGCTTGATTATAATATGATGGATCCGTGAATGATTCAATATAACCATTCATAGCTGTGTTAAACACTAGCTCAGCTTGTATAATATTTTCAGGCACATAGCCATATATGTTATTTATATTCAATCTATAATCGGGATATTCAGCAAAATGTATCGTATAACTCATTTTGTGATATTATCTATATGTTATATGCTAAAGTACGTTAATTAATATATTTAAATGTATATTGTATAATGTATAATGTTACATACTATTTATATAATAATATAAAAAACACTTTTATTAAAATATAAAATATAAATATAAAAAATACAAATGCAAAAAATATAAAATAAATAAATATAAAAAATACAAATGCAAAAAATACAAATGCAAAAAATACAAATGCAAAAAATACAAATGCAAAAAATATAAAATAAATAAATATAAAAAATACAAATACAAAAAATACAAATGCAAAAAATATAAAATAAATAAATATAAAAAATACAAATGCAAAAAATATAAATGCAAAAAATACAAATGCAAAAAATATAAATGCAAAAAATACAAATATAAAAAATACAAATGCAAAAAATACAAATGCAAAAAATATAAAAATATAAAATACAATGTCTAGGTTTACATATACAACAAAATACAAATGTTATATATAGATTTGTGCTAGAACGAATTATTCTACCTCTACTTGTGGAATATATGCCAAACTCAACCCATCTGATTCCACCGGACCCAATCTAATACGCTCATCATCCGTCACGCATATATCACTTCGGAATTGTTCCATAACCTCTCCTTCATTTATTGATCGTCCTCCCGTTTCTGTAGCGGTTGATTGCTTTTTACCCATCAATCCTAATTCTTCCAAACCTTCCTCTAGGGCTTCTTCATCTATATACAATTTAATACTACCAGTTCCGCAACTAGGTATTTGACCCATAATAATATTTGCACTAACACTGTGTAGGCGGTCAATATCACCAAACATTGCTGCCTGCCTCAATTGCCTATCTGTCTCCTCAAAACTACACTTGGCTAGCGGTCCAATATCCTCCTTATTAATACCATGACTATTGATAGACATAAACGATCCATTGTGAGTAATTTTGTTGACCAATAGTGAAATATGGCGTGGGTTAGTTGGGTTATCCATAATACCATAAAACTCGTGCTCAATAGTATATTTACCAGCTTCAATACCAAATATCATGGTCATTTCATTTGGATCATTGCAATAACTACGAGTGTCATCAATATCATCACGTACTAGCAAATCAAACAAATTACTACCTTGGGTAGTCAACCTATATTCTTCTTTGGATTCATAAACTTCACCAATTTTACTGTGTCCCCGTGATATTTTGCCTTGAATAACAAAATCTAATATATTGTTCTCAGTACCGACAGGGCTAACAAAGACCCGGTCTATATTATCGACCCCTTTAATTATAATATTTTTAATATCTTCAGCCTTGTGGTGTAATTCCTTATAATCATCCTCGACATTATCTCGGCGCTCAAATGGTACCCGAACCCTAAATACTAACTTGGCAGCATTATCATCACTATACATCAAACTAGCATCCGGATATGCTAGAGATAATATTTGCTGAATATCACCCATACTCACACTTCTTTCTATCATTTCTTTACGGTTGAATTCCATTCTAATCAACCATGGATTTTTAAGTGCCTCCTCTTTATTGGATGTATCATCTAGCTCCTGAAATATATCATAGAACCTCATAAATGCCTTATCCTCTTCTAGCGCACCTTGAACACTACTACCTGTTGGCTCTAGATAAAATGCCGGATCACCCCTCAATATATCGCGGATTTTAGTTTGCTCAATGTTGTTTTTAACCAATGTGGCCCTAGTCCTGTCAAATCTATCATTGTCGTATAAATATAATATACAACTTGGAGTTTTTGGATCCTTTGTAATTGTCAATAATTCATTCAAACGTGGCACTCCCTGCGTCACGCTAGAGGCTGAACCAACTCCCGCTAAATGGAACGTATCCAACATAGGGCAATTTGACTTGTTTATAAAGGTAAATGGACCAGGCACTGTTAAATCATATACATATTGTGTGGACGCGGGCACGTCCTCAATTTTAACAATTGTATCTAAAAACAGGTCATGCAATGTCTTAAAATTATGTATTATAGGTTCTCTATTTAACACGTTATTAAGTCGTTCTTGTTTAAAGCTTGATGTAAGAGTGAATGTTTGCGCGAATATTTTAGTATATGCTGGTTTAATATTCATAAGATACGCCGTACGAATATTTTTAGATCCTACATTATTTTTCTTTTGATTAACAATACTAATTTTAGTAGGAATATTAAACAATGACATAACTTTACACATCTCTGTCGTTAAATTTTCAGAAACCGAAGATGACGTTAATTGTCCTGTTATAGAAACACTACCATCTTCGCTAATATATCCATCTACCAAACCCTTTAGATATTCATAATTTGCCTGATATGTCCAATCCGGTAGTTTCTTAAGATGGCTTCCTTTTCCAAATACTACCGTAAACAATCTAGCTATTAATACGGAATGAATTTTTAAGTCTGATGATTTGGATCCGGGAAATCGCTTATTAGTCGATATAGCCATATGATGTGTAATATTCATTTTATCTAACCAATCGGTTATTTTCTTAATAATAACTGGATCATTATTACTAATACCGGTAAATGTCTTAGTTGCCCAACCATCAGCTAGATACGATCCTACAACAAATCCAAACTCACGATCCAATATAAATTTATCTGGAAAATGACCACATCTCATTAGCTTCTTATGATATACACAATGTTTTTTAACACTATCACGTATATATATGTTTTTGCGTTTTTGTTTCCATGCATCTTGGAATGAATCACACCGACTATATGGTATCGTAATTTTCTTTTTAATGTTATCCCAAAAACCCTTTTTACGTGGTCTAAGGTCAGAATCATGCTCCTCACCACATGTATGGAAATCGGTACCATATAAGTATTCAGTTGGAGATAAATATTGGCGTAAACATATTTCGGTTAATGTGTTAGGCGGTCTAGGATACTTATAACATATAGGTACTAGATCACCAACTTTAAGAGATGTACCCTCAACAGGCTCAATAGTCTTGCTATCTTCTTGATATTTTAGGAAGCTTTTTTGTCGAGTTGCTTTTATCACACGTCCACTATCAGTTGTTATTTTAATCAAATCACCAACTGGTAAATGCCTTGTAATTGCCGTCATTTTATACCAATCAACCTTGCCATCTTTCATGTTGGCCGGAACTTGTATATCCATATCTGTTGGAAGTTCTAGGTATTCGGTACGATTTTCTTTAATATGTGCAATATTTTCGGGATATTTGGTAAGTAGCTCATCAATAAATTCACCAATCTTAACAATTTGAAATGCCCCATTTTTCATAATATCAATTTCCTCGTTAAAATCAACGCTATTAAGAGTGAGCTGGGTAGCACCTTCTCCAATACTCTGTGCCGCTAAAGGTCCAACCATTTCACCGGGCACCATCTTTCCTTTTTCGAAACCGCGACGAATTTGAGCTAGGAGATAGTCAAGGGCTTTTTGGTGAAATTTATAGTCACGAATGAGCACTTTAGGTGACATGTAGCTATATACCATCATTTCAAAGGTTTTATTTTTATAGCCTTGGGCAGCGCATTCATTATCAACTAATGAAGCAATAGCATCAATAACAACTAATGGTGAAAGGGTACTTTTAGTGGTGGGGCTAATTTGGTCTAGTTTGAATATTTCGCGAACTGATTTAATTAGTTTGGGTATATTTACGGGGAAGAATAGGCGACGATTAAGCTTGCTATCATATCGGTTTAATAGGGTATGTATCATATCAACAACTTTCTGAACCCTAGAATTATAGTGATCTAATTTTTTCTGCCAATCACCATCTTTGCAGGTATCTAATTTAGTGCTAGAATTGTTAGAAGTAGATGAGTCATTGTGGTCAGAGGCCTTATTTATACTCTTTTTCATGGCAGAAATGGTTTGAGCAGACATATAATCGCTAAATTTCTCATCACGGCGAAATAGATAATTATTATATAGGGCTTCTTGTGTAATAAGTCGCAAAGGTAGTTTATCCATACCATATATTTCTAGCTTGGAGCTTTCAAACATATCACCGCCATATAGGAATTCAATAATTTCGCCGGTACTATCCCGAATAGTGCCATCACCATAAGTCTTTAAATCTTCCATACTCTTAACTAACTTACGTTGCAAATATCCTGAGCTAGCAGTTTTAACAGCTGTATCAATCAAACCAACACGACCAGACATAGCATGAAAATAGAAAGGGATAGGATGCAAACCTTCACGGTAATTGTCGCTAATAAATCCACGGCTTTCCATACCATTTTCATAGCGGGGATAAGCGGGATGTGTTCGATCAGTAAAATTGATGGGTACACGACCACCATCAATAGTTTGTTGGCCAAGAGATACCATCATTTGTTTAATATTGGTATCTTTACCTTTGGCACCACTAGCAACCATAAAGGCAACACGATTATCGCGATAGTCTAGGTTTTTGATAACTTGTTTTTCTAGTTTTTTATCTAAATCGCTATTAAGCATTGAAATTTCGCTGTCATAAACGGAGGATAGGTCGCCAGCAATATCTTCTAGAATATTAAGATGTATTTTTTTAGTCAAATCGACTTCTTTGTTACGCGCATCAATAATAGTTTGACGGTTCATTTTAACAATATCAGGGTGTACAACTAAATCACTGACACCGACACTAAACCCACTTTTAACTAAATAGCGGCTAATAATACGTTGAAGATCATTCATATAGCGTTCAGTTATCTTGGATCCAAATTCACTATGAATAGCTTTGACAATTTTGCCGCTAACACCTTTATCAATACGCCCAGATTTCATAATACCATTTTCGATAACAACTAATTCAATGGCATCATTTTTGGGTTTGGCGGTCAAATTAATAGGTGGTAATATGACACTATAAATTTGGCGTCCGGTCCATCTAATAAATCGCCCTTCTCTAACGGTGGGTTCGGGTAGGGCACCATTAAAGGCTTCGGTACCAGAAAGTAGGTGTTGGGCTTCAATTTGGGATAATAGGACATCATCGCCGGTAATTTTAAAGACGCCAAGTAAGTTATCTTGGCTAGGTTTAATAATGGGATCATTGCTACTAGGGCTAATGAAGTGATGGGGTACAGCAGCTAGGTACTCTAATTCCATCCAGGCTTGTAAACTTTGGGGAACGTGCATATTCATCTCGTCACCATCGAAATCAGCATTATATGGTTCACAAACATCAGTATTAAGGCGAAAGGTTTTGCCAGCCATGACTTTTATTTTGTGTCCCATCATACTCATTCGGTGTAAAGTAGGTTGCCTATTAAATAATACATAATCGCCGTCGACTAGGTGACGATGGACAACATCGCCGTATTCTAGGACAATATCATCAAGGTTACTTTCTAGAAGAACACGAAGTTGGCCAGTTTTCTTTTGTTCAACACTTTTAGCACCAGGGTAAACTAGGCTACCATTTTTAACCAATTTATACATTTTATCTATATTGTATCGGTTAACGGTTTCAGGAAATGTTAAATTCATAGCGATTTCACGTGGAACCCCTAGTTCTCCAATATCTAAATTAGCATCCGGACTAATAACACTACGTGCACTAAAATCCACACGTTTTCCCATTAAATTACCCCTAAACCGGCCTTCTTTACCTTTAAGGCGTTCATTGATACCTTTAATGGGGCGACCATTACGAGTATTAGAGGGTGCCATAATAGATTTATCTTCATTATCGATAAGAGTGATGACATGGTATAGAAGGGTAATAGTTTTATTTTGGATACTTTTGGTGTCTGTTTCGCTACGTGCTTCACCGGTGTCACGTTCTTTACGTTTAATGCCTTCTAATAGGTCTTTAATTTCATTATTAAATTTGATAACATCTAGATATTTAATAGTAATATCATCTTCACTACGGTTACCATTACCTTGGCGGACACTAGGTCTGCTACATGGTGGTATAACGGGTAATGAGTGAAATATGAGATAATGAGGAAGACAATAAACGCGACCAAATCCCAAAGCGGTGGCATCTTCTTCGCTAATACGGCGGAATAAGTTATATATAAATGCGGCAGATTGTTGTTGAATAAGTTTATTGGTGGTAGTTTCGCCGCCTTCGGTATTTTCGGTTTGTCGCCATTCCATGGTAATTAGATTTTCGCGGATAAAATTACGAAATACCATAGGTTGAATAGCGCCACAACCGCCGTTGTCTAGAAGACTAGCGTTAGCATTTTTTTTATCTTCTTCGGTGATACCACAACGTAGGTCTTTTTTGGGTTTAATATTACTAGTAATTAGTTTATACATTTTATCGAAACGTTCGGCATTTTTACCGTTAGCTGTTTCTAGCAATATATTTTTTACCATGGGATGATCTTTATTAACTAGTAGGCGACTACATTTGACACAAATACATTTACAGATAGCAATAATCTTTTTATCAAATTGAAAGTTAAACAACGGTACGGCTAAGTCAATCCGACCCATATGCCCGGGACATAAAATATAATCTTGTTCACACGTTTTACAACGGCGGCCACGTTCGGTAACGCCCATTCTAGGATCAGCTAGACCATTAAGTTTGGGATGTTGATTATTATCGTATAGGGTGGGGTCGGTAACTTCAAGAACAGACATACGTTGTATTTGTTCGTCACTAAGTACGCCAAATTGGACACCAGTAATAGTACTTAATTCATGTTGTACTATATTAGACACTTTGGATGTAAGAGCCATTATTGTATTAAACTAACTATACTAATATAGATTTATTATGTATCACACTAGATTTATAATAAATTATGGTTATAATGGTTATAATGGTTATAATGGTTATAATGGTTATAATGGTTATAATGGTTATAATGGTTATAATGGTTATAATGGTTATAATGGTTATAATAATATATTATGTTATATTTAACGTTTATTATTTAATATTATTTTATAATGCCTATGTATACTTACCGATGTATACTTACTGATGTATATACAAAATAAGAATATGCGAAATGTATTTAAATATATAGTATTTAAATATGTAGTATTTAATATGCAGTATTTAATGTATAGTATTCAAATACAAATATATTACTATAATATTACCAAAAACAATTTTATTAAATAGTGTTTAAATATTTGTAGTATTTAAGGTATTTGGAAATATTTGGCAGTATTTATATTTAAAGCCTGCTAACTAGCTAAGCTAGGAAATATATATAATTCATCTTTTTCAGGATATAGCTATATTAGGTCTGTTATTTTTATAATTATTTACCTAAGTTATATTTAGGTTGTTTAACATTACATATCCTGTATATTATTATTTTATAATATGATTTTTAAAAATAATATTATATTTGTAAAAATCATATTATAAAGTAAATATAAAATACAAAATATAAAATACAAAAATAAATCTGTAAATCTGTAAATCTGTAAATCTATAAATCTATAAATCTATAAATCTATAAATCTATAAATCTATAAATCTATAAATCTATAAATCTGTAAATCTATAAATCTATAAATCTATAAACCAACAATAACATTGTATAATATATATTATGCCCAATAACAATAATACAAATAGTAAAAGGAAAAGAAAAAATAATAAAAATAAACATGGTAAAGCACATTCCCAAGATAATGATGGGATTCATTTAGATAATACACCCAATGCAGAAAATACACACAATACAAATAATCCTAATTCTTCAGATATTAAAAATAGCATAAACACTATTTTGGATGCTAGCACTAATAATACATATGGTATATACACTAGAAATAGTAAAAAAACTATGGAATTTTATGAACATCAACCTAGTTTAAAAAATAATTCTCCTACTGTATCAACCATATCTAATACTAATACGAATACTAATACTAATACTAATACTTGTAACCCTAGCTCTATATTATCGGATACAAATATACACATACCTAATATGTCTAATATGTCTAATATGTCTAATAAAATAAATAAAATTGGTAAGACACGGGATGCTAACAAAAAACATAATATGTCAAAAACACAGCTATCAATAGATAAAATTAATAAACGTAATAACTATACACCTAGTTATCCAAAAACTAGTAGTGAACTAGATATAGATGTTGATGGCTTTCGAAATGAAATAAGTAAATTAAAACATATAGTTAGCACACAAACCAGTAAAATTAAAAATTTAGAAAAACGTACAAATGAATTGAATAAAAGAAGTGGTATGATAGAAGATGCAGTTAATGATATATATGATATGTATGAAACAATGGACATGACAAGTATAACAAATGATAATGCTAGCGATAATGGCGCTATATATAAAGATGTTAATGGTGATTATTGTATGAATATTGATATAAATGATCCAGTTAATATGTCTAAAACATTGGCTATGTTTAGTAAATTCGAGTATGATGATGATGAAGAGGATGATGAAACTTATAATTATGAGGATGATGACACTGATAGTGATAGTGACTCTGAATATGAATCTAATGCATCATATTATGATAGCGACGGTGGTGATACTTATCCAGATACTAATAATGATAATGATAACCATAATATTGCTAGTTCTGATAAACCTAATAGCCAAGTTGGTGTGAAACCAAAAATAGAATTAGTGACTGATACAAACAATAATAATAATGATACCAGTATTGTTACTAGATCACAAAAAAATGCGCATAATAAAAACAAAAATAATAAGGTTAATGGTAAGGGTAATGGTAATGGTAATGATAATGGTAATGGTAATGGTAATGGTAAGGGTAATGATAATGGTAATGGTAATGGTAATGGTAAGGGTAATAATAAAAACAGGATAAATAAAATGAATAACTTAAACATGCCATTAGAGATGAGATCAATATTAAAAAGGACATTACAAAAGTCAGATCCATTGAGATATACAAGCGAAATATGCAAAGAAAAGAATATATCAAATAGACAAAGAAAAGAATTGCTAAAACATGTTAAAGAATATATGGAGCTAGAGAAGAAAAGTGACTATTCAGATATGGAGCAATTAAGTGAACTAGATCATTATATAAATACTGATTCACAAAATAGGATTAAAATAATTGCCAATATGAAACAAATGGCAGCCGTAGATACTATGAAAACAACCATACCATATAAATTCCGTATTATATCATCAGATATGGATTTATATACTAAACAAATGGCCTTATATAAGGCAAATCAACTAGAGAATGTCCAACCAGGTACCGGTGAATATTATAAAGTTAAAAATTGGATTGATACAGTACTTGATATCCCATGGAATAAATACCATACACTAAATATAGACCCCCCAAATATTGCCGCCTATCTATCATCTGCTAGGTCAACAATGGATAAAGTTATATATGGCCAAGAAGAAACCAAAGATATAATAGTACAAATTATAAGCAAAATGCTATCAAACCCGAATAAGTGTGGCAATGTATTTGCTGTATATGGTCCACCCGGAGTGGGTAAAACAACCATTATAAAGGAAGGTATGAGCAAAGCGCTAGGCATACCATTTTCATTTATTAGTTTGGGGGGCGCTACGGATAGCAGTTATTTAGATGGCCATGGATATACATATGAGGGGTCAATGCCTGGTAAGATAGTTGAAATAGTAAAAAAAGCCGGTTGTTTGAATCCGATTATTTATTTTGATGAGCTAGATAAGATAAGTGCAACTAAGAAAGGTGATGAAATAGCTAACTTACTAATTCATTTAACAGATAAAAGCCAAAATACATTATATCAGGACAAATACTTAGGAAATATACCAATAGATTTAAGTAATGCGGTATATGTATTTAGTTTTAATGACATATCTAAAGTGAACCCCATTTTATTGGATCGTATGGAATTAATATATGTCAAGGGATTTAATGAAGATGAAAAACAAGTTATTACAAAGGATTATATAATACCAGAAATTATGCATAATTATAGTTTAAACACGGGATATGGTAAGGATTGTAATGAACCATTTGTGCGATTTTCAGATGATAATATTAAATATATTATAAAATATGGGGAAACTAACATTGAACCTCATACACAAGTACAGGAATTATTAGCAGCACAGGGTTTGGGTGATACTAGTGGTGCTATTTGTAAAGAAGAGGGGGTTAGACAAATAAGGAGAAGAATTGAAAAAATATGTAGTCAGTTGAATATAATAAGATTAACAGGAGGTGGATGGGGTAAACCAATACATAGTACGTTAGATGGTATTACAGAATTGAGGGTATCTAATCCAGATATGGTAAGTATTGAATTAAGTAATGATACAATATCTAAATTATTAAAAATTAAGACAACGCAAACAGTTGTAAGTAATATGCCATATGGAATGTATAGCTAGATCTAGATCTAGACACTGATTTTGTATTTTGTATTTTATATTTTATATTTCCAAATTCAATGTTATATATAGCTAGACATTAGTTTTAATAAAAATCCATAATATTAACCATATAATAGTAATACATGTGCTAGCTAACTTTATTTAGTATATATAACTTTATATTAAATATTTGTAGCTAGCACATGTATGTTATTTATATCCGTATTTATAAAAAGCAATAGCTAGCGTGTATGTTATTTATATCCGTATTTATAAAAAGCAATAGCTAGCGTGTATGTTATTTATATCCGTATTTATAAAAAGCAATAGCTAGCACATGTATGTTATTTATATCCGTATTTATAAAAAGCAATAGCTAGCGTGTATGTTATTTATATCCGTATTTATAAAAAGCAATAGCTAGCGTGTATGTTATTTATATCCGTATTTATAAAAAGCAATAGCTAGCACATGTATGTTATTTATATCCGTATTTATAAAAAGTAATAGCTAGCACATGTATGTTATTTATATCCGTATTTATAAAAAGCAATAGCTAGCACATGTATGTTATTTATATCTGTATTTATAAAAAGCAATAGCTAGATACGTGTTATTATTTATATCCGTAATTTATTTGTATTATATATCTTGAGCTAGATGTATGTAATTATTTGATATATTTAAACAAAAATATGTATAGCTATATGTATATGTATATGTATAGCTAGCTACGTGTTATTATTTATATCTGTATTTATAAAAAGCAATAGCTAGCATGTATGTAATTATTTGATATATTTAAACAAAAATATGTATAGCTATATGTATAGCTAGCATGTATGTAATTATTTGATATATTTAAACAAAAATATGTATACGTATATGTATATGTATATGTATAGCTAGCATATGTATGTTATTTATTTCCCAAACTTCAAACATACACAGTTAAATATTTGTAGCTAGACTCTGATTGGATGTAATATATATATGTAAATAAACTAAATTATTTTATTTTGATTTATGTTTTAAATTTACAATAAAATAGTGTATATACCCGAGTGCACAAATTATATATATACTATACATCATATATTTTTTAATTGTTTCATAATGCTTAACAATTTTTAATTCTGCATTTACTAGTATAGTATTATATTTAGGGCGCATATTGGCCATACTCATTGTACTATAATGATTATTTAAAGTATATAATGTAATAAGTATAAGTATAAGTATAAATATTGGTATAATAAAGTATATATGAATACGTGACATTACTAGAAATAGGACAAATACAATAATTGTATGCCATAATAATTCAACCGGATGTAGTGAAACACCTTGTTTATTAAAGTCAGAATGTATTACAAATAAGAATATTGTCATAAACAAAGCACAATATTGAGCAAATATATTATTAGTCATTAGTTTTCTAAACCAACCATCTGAGAACTTATATAAAAATTCAGACGACAATAATATATAGTATATAGTAAGTGCAAATAATGGTATCACAGAATCAAATAACATATTTATAATATTGCGGTTTTTAATTTGGTATATTATGTGTGGTTGGGTTTTAAAGTGTGTATATATGTATATCGGTATGTCGGTATATCGGTATGTCGGTATATCGGTATGTCGGTATATCGGTATGTCGGTATATATGTATATATGGACGTAGTTGGATTATAATATAGATATATTGATATATTCTTTTATTGTTCATATATATTATTATCATCTGAATTTATGGAACTTAAAAATATAATTTAAATAGCTTTATCTAGATATATTAATATAATAAATTTGCTAGCTTATATCGATATTACTTGCTAAAATACAAAATATAAAACAACATAATTTAATAGATACCAAATTTACTCGAATATGTCACATCCTATCTATTATCCACGAATTTGTTAATTCGCCCTTATTTATTATCATAATTTAAGTACCGAAAAGGCACCCTAAGGGGGGGGCTTAACGCCACAATTGGTATGGTTTTTACATAGATGGATTAGCCGGATATATGTTGCCTGAACCGCGTTGGTTGATAAAGCGGCGTTGTGCTTCGCTCATGCAGACACAGCCACGGCTACTACTAAATGTGCTAGGGCAGCATTCGGGGCTACTACGATTATAGGCAAACATAAACATATTCTTCGGACTATCCTTATTGCCATCAACAGTGGGATAATTTTTGGTATATTCAGGACTAGGATTCAATGAATATGCATCACCTACTGGGCTATGGTATGCAACTTTATCTGTTGATAGTAGGGGATAATCTGGGCGCCATGTATCTTGGGTAAATCGCAATCCATCAAATCCACGACCGGTAGTTATGTCCCAATCACATGTATTATTATTAGGACCGTTTGCACATACACCATGTTTAGATACATCCAAATTATCATATTTGCCCATTATCCAATTAACTGGTGCTGAATAAAAACCTTCCTTATTATTTGCTTTTTTGTTGGAACCATAATGGGGCAATATTTGTGGACCACAACCACATGCTGAGAAGCTTTCTCGATTACATCGCATATGCCATGCACAAAGTGTTAATACTAATGCTAGCGTGGTTACTAGAACCAATAATTGGTCTCGGCCTTTTGTTTGTGTAGCGGCAAATAATATTGCTAGAACTACAATGAAAATTAATGGCAATAATGTATTCATCTTATCTAGATATATTTATTTATTTTATTTATTTTATTTATTTTATTTATTTTATTTATATTATAATATTATTTGTTGTATGCTAGCGTTGTATATCGTATTTATATTATATTATTATATTGCAATTAATATATTTGTTGTATGCTAGCGTTGTATATCGTATTTATATTATATTATTATATTGCAATTAATATATTTTTGTATGCTAGCGTTGTATATCGTATTTATATTATTTATATTGTGTTATTATTTGTTGTATGCTAGCGTTGTATATCGTATTTATATTATAATATTATTTATTGTATGCTAGCGTGTGTTATAGTATTTATGCTAATAATATATTTTATTCCGAAATAACTATATTATTTATATACATTACCTAAAAATGAATTTGCTTACACATATATACATATCTTTATATTTATATAAACATAACGCAATTGCATATATTATATCAATACTACATACACCAACCACATAATACATACACCAACCACATAATACATACACTACTCGTATAATACATACACCAACCACATATACGTTTAAATTAACATATTAACTATACCTATATTATATATAATACTTTCCATAAATTATCTAAAATCAAATAATAACACACTATATCTAAAATCAATAATAACACACAATAATCCAAACATAAATATAAATATGAGTATAACTACCGAAAATATACCGGAATCAGAACCTAAGTATGAACGCGGCCAATACATTATTGACAAACACCTTGGTCATAATTATACTCTTTGGTGCCATGATCTTAATGCTAAAAAATGGCATCAAACCGCAACATTTACTACAGTAAATCAATATTGGGCTTGTATCAGAGCATTGAATGACCGACCTAGAATGGTTTTGAATGGGATGATATTTATAATGCGGGATGGTGTTAACCCTGATTGGTCGGAATCATCGAACATTAATGGTGGCCGTATTTCTTGGAAGCTGGATAAAACCGAAACCTGTATATGTTGGGAAAATATTGCCACCTTGCTTGTGTCCGGTGATTTTGATAAATTATTTGGTAATTATGGAATACATGGCGTTAGTGTTAGCCCTAAAAAAAATAGTAATATAATTAAACTCTGGCTAGAACTACTAGTGCCTGCATCCACTATTGATAGTATAACTCTACCGGATCATTGTGTATTTAAAGATAAATTAATGATTTTCCGTACCAATGTTGAAAGTGTTACTAATCAACCCGTAAATTTACCTACCAATACTAATACAACTAATATAGATACTAATACCAATATAGATACTAATACAACTAATATAGATACTAATACGGAATAACATATTTATAATAATTTAAATTAAAATATTATACATATACTCTTAACATTATAATACCGATAGCAATAATTAAAAACATATTTGCACTATTAAACACACGTATATGCTAACCATCTCCATGTGTCTAAAAATGTATTTATATTTTTCATATCTTTTTTGCACATTCACAATCTTCGCGGTTTATTGCACCAACATAACGCCACAATATTACTGAACCATATAATGATAATGCCCCATATAGTGTTATAATAATAAACCATATCATATTTACAATATCTAGCTTAAGTACATTCGTAAGTAGCATTAATAGTAACACCGATACTATAGGCCATGCTATATTAAACATAGTTAAATACTTTAGAAAATCATGTTGACTATCATATTGACAATCACAATGTGCCTTTTCTAATTCTAGAAGGTAATATAATATTACGCTAACTGTTACTTTTTATTTCACCATGATTTTATTTTAATTTTAATTTTAATTTTAATTTTAATTTTATTTTTATTGTAAATTAATTAATATTTTTTATATTATATCTATTTTTATACTATATATTACATTTTGTGTTTTTCTTAATAATAAACTAAAATCATATTAAAATAAAATAGTAGCATTAACATTAACATTAATACTAATAATATCAACAATTGTATTGATACAACTACTAGCAATATAGATACAAATACGGCTATAGATATTGCATAGTTTATGCTCGTAACAGCTTAATACCAATTAGAAGTATGCCTATAGCACCTAAAGCACTAAAAACAAGTTGTATCCATCTCCATATATTTAAGAATGTATTTATATTTTGCATATCATTTTCAGCACATTTGCAATCTTCACGGTTAAGTAAATCCACATAGCGCCACAATATTATAGAACCATACAATAATACAAATGTGTATGATGCCATAACCAAATACCATAGGACTTTAACCACATTGGTTTTGAGTACATAGTTTAATAAAGTTATTAATACTGTAGCAACTAGTGGCCAAGCAATATTAAACATTGTTAAATATTTTAGAAAATCATGTTGGGGGTCACGTGTGCAATCACAGTGTGCTTTTTCTAATCCTAAAATGTAGTACAATATTATGGCGTTTATTGCAACTGTAACTACTGCACCTACTAGAGTTGGGTATTTTACGATATTAATTTTTTTAGAGCTAAATTCAACCATTGTTATGTTTGTTTTGCGTTTATTTAGTTTAGTTTAAATAATTAAATATTATTTTTGGTATTTTTTTTATTTTGTATTATTATTATGTAATATTTTTATTTTGTATTATTATTATGTAATATTTTTATTTTGTATTATTATTATGTAATATTTTTATTTTAATACTATTTTTTTAATTATATATAATACTTATTTTTAACTATTAACACATATAACACATGTAACAACCCATATAACCCATATAACCCTAAATATATAACCCTAAATATATAACCCATATAACCCTAAATATAAAACCCACATGTAACAACCCATATAACCCATATAACCCTAAATATAAAACCCATATATAACTTAAACAAAATAATTAAAATATAACCCTAAATATATAACCCATATGTAACAACCCATATAACCCTAAATATATAACCCATATGTAACAACCCATATAACCCTAAATATAAAACCCATATAACCCATATGTAACAACCCATATAACATATATTCTATATCAATATATAATAACTACTATACACATGTAAGAACAAATTTATTTATGGATACTCATCCCCTGCATGCATTATTGGCACTAGAGATATTTTTATTTCACCAATATCCATAATGTTACTCTGTATTGTCATCATTTCATCATTCTGTAACAATATCATTACATTTTCCGATAAATTAGCACACTTGCTAAACTGTAACATATGCTTTAAATTAAATGTACCCTCAATTGTACCCTCTTTGCTAGATACATATGTTAGACCTAGATTATTATCGGTTGGTATAAACATTATTTCCTGTGGTATAAAATTATCTCCGTCATCATTTGTCTTAAATGATAACATATCCGACGTATTCGTAATTGACACATAATTACCGAATTGCGACAATTCCTTACATATCTTCTGAAAACGACTGCTAGTCATCCTAATAATATTTTCATATGCTAGTTGATTTATAACCGGTGGGTCCTCCGTTGATGTAATTGTTCTTATACATTTTGAATTGCAAAATCTCTCCACTGTATTTCTTCTTTCCACAATCAAACAATGTTCATCGTCTTCGCTTACATATAACCTTAATAATTCGCCATTTTCAACTAACTTAATTACACGAAATAAACTATCCATACGTAATGGTAATGAAATTGGCCGCTTACAATAATATTTCTCAAATTTACTCGCCTCCAACTTCATATGTACTATACATGTCTTATCCTGATTTATTTTGTATAGTCTAATTCCCTCTTTTGTACATTCTAATACACCCTCTGTTAATAAGTCACGTAATAACTCTATTAAATGCTTAATAGGGGCAACTGTGTTTGTTACCAACTTAAATATATAATTTTCATCCTCTGCACTTTCGTCGTTGGTATTTTGCTGTACATATTCTTTATTATTTTCTAATGTCGTCTTATCACTACTGTTCCTTACCATCTTATACCTTATACCTTATACCTTATACCTTATACCTTATACCTTATACCTTATACCTAGTTATTCTCTATTATATTCTAAATATTCACTAACTAATATCTAATTATATTATTGGCTTGTATTCGTTCTATTATATAATTATATTCGTGTGTATATATAATTATATGTGTGTTTTTATTATGATTATATGTAGTTATGTATATATATATTAAACTTTATTGCCATAATATATGCTAAATTAAATATTTAATGCTATATGTATATAATTAATTAATCAATATACATACACTATTAAATATGCCGTAAATATATTTAATAATACCGATAGTAATATACCAGTAATAGTATTTGCTTTTACTATTCCAATTAAAGATAGTAGTAATAACGCCAATATAATTGCTTGCGCAAGTAAGTTATCCATTTTCTATATTTTAATTTTGTATTTATGTCTAGCGTTTGTTTTGTTCTAATATTTTATTTTATTTTGATATATAAGTATATTTTATGTCTAGCGTTTGTTTTGTTCTAATATTTTATTTTGATATATAAGTATATTTTATGGTATATATTTTATTATATTTATGGTATATATTTTATTATATTTATGGTATATATTTATAATACTATAAATATAACATAATATCACAAAATATAAAATACATCAGTATAACTATTACAGTCTATTTAGTACTAGATACACTATTTAGTACTAGATACACTATTTAGTACTAGATACACTATTTAGTACTAGATACACTATTTAGTACTAGATACACTATTTAGTACTATATATAACATAATACCGAATATAATAGGTGGTACTATCTGATTTGGAACAGGCATTATATTTCGCATCCATTTATTCATATAATGTGCTAGTAATGTACTATTACACGTTATAAATAATAATACTGCTACTAACGTAATATATATATTAACTTCATTATTATAATTCACCTCAACCGTATTATTCAAATCTATAACTTCATTATTTGCCAAATAATCATATTGTACCATGATTTTGTTTATTATATGTATTATATGTATTAAGCTTATCTAGCTTATCTAGCTTAATTAAATTGCTTATATTATACGTATTTAATTTTATATTTTAATATTTTAATATTTTAATATTTTAATCTTTATTTTAATTATTCTTTTATTTTTATTAATTACGTGGATTAATATAATGTTTATTTAGCTTTTAAAATTAGCACATATAAATAATCCACGTAATTAATATAAACAATATAGTATGCACAATTTCCTTTGCTAGCCCTAAATTACGCGCAACCATAACATTAAAGGATTTCATTATATTATATGTCTTGGCATTACTTAACACATAAAATAATAATCCCATTAATATTGCCTTTAGCATACTTGCTAAATATGCACTTTCATTCATACTAGATCCATTAAATCCCTCCTTATTGGCTTCATCTCCATCATTATCACTATCATCTTCAACCATCATCTGTTTAATCATAGCATCTTCCGCCATACGATCAGTATCAACATCATTTAGTCCTATTTCTTCTCCCATAACTTGTTTTTCATCCATCGCATCTTGGTTCATATCCATTTCTTCACCTTCCATAGTAACATCATCGACCATATTAATATTTACGGACGGTGGCATGCTAACACGCGCGTCCTCATCAGCCGGTATATCATTATTAAGTTGTTCACTTAGATCATCTAGTTGATCAACCGTGAAACTCTCTTTGTCTAATACTGATCCATTAAATGCCTTATTATAATTTCCATTTGAGCTAAAGCCCTCCTGTATACCACCATGGTTAATGTTAAATCCATTGAGCATTTTAATGTTATTTAGTGTTTAGTGGTTTTAGTACTTCTGGTGTTTATATGAGTTTAGTAATATGTTTTTTAGTTATTATTTATATAAAACAAATTTTATAATTATTCGCTATCACAATTGTTAGCCGTTATCTGATTTAAGTTTATAGTATGTTTATAGTATGTTTATAGTATGTTTATAGTATGTTTATAGTATGTTTATAGTATGTTTATAGTATGTTTATATGTTGGGTTTTAATGTATAATGAGAGAAAAATATTAAAAATAAATACGTAAATTTGTATAATTATGTAAGTAATTATAGTTCTACAATTCGATATCCATATTTGTTAAATCCGATATGTCATTGACACTAGATCTAGCACTAACATCAACACTATCGTCCATTGTTTCTATATTTAAATCAAAATCTAAATCATCCTCCTCTGGTTCATCCTGATTATCTTGTTGTATGCTCATATCATCCAAATCACTATCATCCAAATAATCAGGCTCATCATTCAATAATAATGTTTCGTCTTCATCTTCACTTAATAACTCCATATCATTATCAATGTCTAGGTCTTTTAAATCCATCATTTCTGACCCTAAATTATCACTCCTGTCATCTTCATCTTCATCTTCATCCTCTTCCACATTTTCCCCCTCATCATCATCCTCGTCATCATCACTAACATCTAAGTCTACTTCATCATCTGTTAAGTCCTCTGGTTCCATTAAATGTCTTGTCCCATTAATTTCTTCTTCTTCAACTTCCTCATCATCTCCACCATCTAAATCCAAATTAATATTTGTTAAATCATCAATAACTAATTCCTCCCTATTTTCACCTAGTTCTGGTGTAAATTGTATTTTATCTAATTCATCACCTTCCTCTTCGTGCACCTCTTCCCCTTCCTCTTCGTGCACCTCTTCTCCTTCCTCTTCGTGTACCTCTTCTCCTTCATCATCGTATAGTACCTCTTCTCCGTCTTCGTCTTGTACCTCTTCTCCGTCTTCGTCTTGTATCTCTTCTCCGTCTTCGTCTTGTTCCTCTTCACTATCTGAATCATCATCATCACTAATATCTAGATCAACATCTTCATCTGTTAAAATACCCATATCTTCAGCACCAACATCTTCATCATCGTCATCATCACTTGTATCATCATTTTCTTGGTCTTCTTGGTCTTCTTGGTCTTCTTGGTCTTTTTGATCTTCTTGTTCATCATCAAATAAGTATCCACGTGGTAGCTGCTTCTTGGCTTGATCTTTATCTGTTAAAACTTTGAGTTTATGAAGAGTATACGTACCAGTTAAACGATCTGCAAAAAATCGGAGTCCATCTTTAGATATAACACCTATAACCTCAGTACCTGGCTTAACTAAATCAGTTGTTGCTAACTGTTGGTTTACATCAAATACTTCACATAAAGGCTTACCTTGATAAGATGGTACTTCTAGGCGCATTACCGGATCATCACTATTGCCACGAAAAACTAAAGGTGAAACATATTGATCAACAACATCATCAACACTATAATGAGAGCTAAACCAATCGGCATCACCACTATGTTCAGATGTTGCTAGTATATTCTTTTCATCATCAGAAGTTAAATATTCTAAAAACTGACTACCATACGGTACAACTACATCTAGATAATGTTTATTTTCTAACATATATATACTAGTAGCTGCAAGTAACCGTGGGGTTTGAATATAATGGGCAATCATGTTTTTACCGGTCTGGTCATAATCATATAAACATTCTGATTGGTGGTAACCTTCACCACTATCAACCGGAGGCATGTAACGGTACTTATCTCGGTTAATGTGCTTATAATTAAGTAACTTGGCTGACGACATTTTTAGTTATAATAATTAATATATTAACTATATACTAGCTCTAGATTAAGTATTATTCAATTTTATGTATTAGGATTTCGGATTTCGAGTTTACTGTTACAATAATTGCTAGTTAAGAAATACACCAATATACGTTTTATACTTTAGGTAAATTTTATTTTAAAGATATAAACGCATATACAATACTTAAATATATACATAAAACCCAAAACCAAAACCTAGACCCAATACTTAAAACCTAGACCCAATACTTAAAACCTAGACCCAAACCTAGACCCAAACCTAGACCCAAACCTAGACCCAAAACCAAAACCTAGACCCAAACCCAAACCTAGACCCAATACTTAAAACCTAGACCCAAACTAATATACAATATCATAATATCATAATATTATTTAGTATATGTTAACATTAACATTAATAAATAACTATGGAATTAAAAACACTTATAGATGATATAATAACAGAAATATCTATTGAAATAAATGACCCAACTATTAGGGATAGAATTAATACTGAATTACTAGACCCATTTACCCAATATATAATACAACAAGTATATCCATACCTAATTATAACCTGTATTATTTTTGTGCTTATGTTTATTTGTATTATATCTACTCTAATAATAATATTACAGCGTACCGGCTAGCTAACTAACTATACAAACTATCCAATCTAGACTATACCCCCAATATACATTATACATTATCTAGATGGCAAACAACGCAATACTTATACTACCAAATAATTTATTCGACCCTAGCCTATTAAAACACGATACTAATGCCACCGATTCTAATAAACTAGATGTTATTGTTATCGAACATCCCATATTTTGGGGTAATCGATCTGACAGACCTAAAATGCATTTTAACCCACTCAAGTTGTTATATCATCGCTCTAGTATGTATTATTGGTATAAAACAGATACAACAGCAGCTAGCTATTTAAAGCCGGCTAATTATTTAGATGTTGATAAATATACAAAATCAGCATTAAAAAAGATAATATCTAAGTATGATACCGTATTTTTTTATGATCCATGTGACAAACAACTTAAACCCGAACTTTTAAATATTATTGGCGAAAAACGTGCCACAATACTTGACAGCCATTTATACTATAACACCATTTCCGATATTAATGAATATCACACCAAAATAAATGATAAAAAATCCGATGTCAGTAAGCATAGTTATAACCATGCTAGCTTTTATAAATGGATGCGAGCCCGTACTGACATATTACCCGGTTCCAAAACATATGATACCGAAAATCGTAATAAAATGCCCCTAGATACCAAAGTTCCACCCCTTCCCTCTTCCGGTGCCGGTAAATCCCCTATCAAAACTGCATTACAACAAGGTAGTACGGTTGTATCATCTAGTCCAAAAGGTCAACGAAAAGACTTATTAAGTAGGCTAGTATTTCCGATAGATCGCGCTAGTAGCTTAAGTTGGTTGCGACACTTTTGCAAGCATCGATTATCTAGCTTTGGTGAGTATCAGGATGCGATAGATAGTAAGGGTCGTGGTTATTTATTTCATTCGTGTATTTCACCGATGTTAAATATTGGATTGATAACCCCACATGATGTGATAAAAGAAGTACAAGGATATTATGAAAAACATAAAGCTACAATACCAATAGCTAGCTATGAAGGTTTTATGCGGCAAGTTATTGGTTGGCGTGAATATCAACGCTATTTATATGAACATGCATATACCGCAATTAATGACACTAATCATTTTGGTAATAAACGACGTCTACGTATTGGATCTGCAACATCTAGCACTAATCCATGGTATAATGGTACTACTGGTATAGTCCCGGTTGATGATGCTATTAAACATGGCTTTGAAACTGGATATTTACACCATATACAACGACTGATGGTTATGGGTAATTTTATGAATTTAGTTGGAGTACATCCAGAAGATGTGTATAAATGGTTTATGGAGTTTGCATTAGATTCATATGATTGGGTAATGGTCGGTAATGTATATAGTATGGCATTATGGTCAGATGCCGGTGTATCTATGCGTAAACCTTATATCAGTAGTGATTCGTATGTTATGAAAATGAGTACATATGAAAAAGCGGAATGGAATGATATATGGTATGCGTTGTTTTATGATTTTGTCAGGCGAAATAGCAAACAATTGAAGAGTACATATTATGCGGGTATGGTAAAACATTGGAATAATAAGACGAGTGAAGAACAAAAAAAGTTAATTGCAACGGCTAGCGAGTTTATAGAGCGTACTACAACAATCTAGCTACTAATATTTTCGCATATAATTATTATAATACGTATTATGCATTATTTAATAATCTGCGTCCACTATCGGAATTGCCAATATTGTTATTACTAGCACTACCTTTCACTACTTTTCACTACCTCCACTACTTCCACTACCTCCACTATCTTTACTACTTCCACTACCTTCACTATTACTAGTATTTATAGAAAGTTGTACTGCTGCTGTTGCTGCTGTTGCTGCTGTTGCTGCTGCTGGTAAAGTATTTTTTTTATGATCAAATACCCGTGGTTCCCTATTAACTATTGTCGAAACCGGATGATATTTCGACTTATTACTTTTTTTAAGCGTTACTTTAAGAGTACGCCTAACACTTTTATAAATGGGTATTCCGGTTTCTAATGGTTGTTGAGTATTGAGAACATCTGTAACTATGCTACCCCATATTGGCGTAATGTTAGCTATTGTAAATGTATTGTGTATTTTTGTTTTATCAGGAACTAGTGTTGTGAAATTAAAAATACTATAATCGGTATCAGAACTGTTAAATATATGCGTTAATAGTTCATATACTGTTTCTTTTTCAAAAAAATTTGGGTAGTTTTCTATGTTATTATAAGAATAAGGCTCATTATATAGCTTTTTCATTATATTATTTTTATCAGTACCAAATAATTTGTCTATTAAACTATTATAATTTTGGTGTTTCTTAATTGATATTGTGTTTAATATATAGCCAAATATCTTATATAAATCTATATATTCATATGGTATAGTATTATCGCTATAAAAACGTTTATTTGTGCCATACATGATACACTTATAGTCTATATATTTTGTATGTTGAATAGGTGTGTTATATATTTTATCATCATATATCACAAGTTTATTATTTTTATCATACACACAACTTCTATCAAAATCAAATATTTTGATTTTAAATCCGTAATCAGGCACATAATATGTTACAGTTTTTTGATAAATATTTTTAGGTTCTCTAGCAGACTTATATAATGCCTTATCATTATCATTGTCGGGTCCAAAATAATCGTCATTCGTGCGGGATGTCACAACATATTTATCATATTTAAGTTTATCAAGTGTAAATTCTGTAGGTTCAATAATAATATTAGTTTTAGATTTGAATACTAACACGTTACCCAAATGTAAATCGTTATGTTTGACTTTTGCCCTAACTAAACATTCTAAAGTATACATTAATTTAAATAATAAAGTTGGTAATACTTTTGACATGTAAGTGTCAACATTATTACCATCACGAGATATATTGTTTATAAAGTTTTCTAATGATACTACTTCTTCACCATCTACAGATGTTTCGTTTACCATTAAAAATGTTTTATTTTCAAATCTATCTTGATAAATTGCAGCATCGTAATGTAATACTATATGGTCGCATACTTTCAATATTTGCAAAGTGTTTACATAATTATATATTTTGACTTCTGTAATAACATGATTTAATGCATTTATATTTCTCATACCAGCCATTGCTTTAATTATGTAATTATGAGTACCTTGTTTATATTCATATACTAGTGCTTTGGATGCTGTTATACCATCACTTATATTAAAAAAGTTGGATGGTAGTGATGTTTTTTTATAACAATTGCTCATAAAGTATATTACAAAGTCTTTGTTTAGTTTTACTGAATTACTGAGTTTCTTTTTTATTTTGGTTTTTTTTTTTTTTTTGCTGGTGCTCCTGCTGTTGCTGATGGTTGTGCTCCTGCTGGTCCTAATGGTGCTCCTGTTGTTGGTGCTGATGCTGATGCTAGTAGTCCTGCTACTGATGGTGGTCCTCCTGATGATGATTTTAGTCCTTGTCCTGTTGGTCCTCCTGCTGGTACTGCTACTGCTCCTGCTGCTGATGCTGCTGGTGGTTTTGCTGCTGCTGCTGCTGTTGTTGCTGCTCCTGTTGCTGATGCTACTGATGATGATTTTGGTACTTGTCCTGTTGATCCTAATGGTGCTCCTGTTGCTGATGCTGGTGCTCCTGCTGGTCCTAATGGTGCTCCTGTTGTTGGTGCTGATGCTGATGCTAGTAGTCCTGCTACTGATGGTGCTCCTGGTCCTCCTGCTGGTGCTGATGCTGGTGGTGTTATTGGTGCTGGTGTTGATGATGCTGGTGGTGCTGCTCCTGCTACTGGTGCTGCTACTGGTGCTGCTACTGGTGCTCCTGGTGCTCCTGGTGCTCCTGTTGTTGGTGCTTGTCCTGTTGATCCTAATGGTGCTCCTGGTGCTCCTGTTGTTGGTGCTGATGCTGATGCTGGTGCTCCTGGTGCTCCTGCTGCTGTTGATGATGCTGGTGCTACTGGTGTTGCTGCTCCTGGTGCTCCTGCTGTTGGTGCTGATGCTGATGCTGGTGGTTTTGATGCTGATACTGGTAGTCCTGTTGTTGATGCTACTCCTGGTCCTCCTGCTGGTGCTCCTGGTGCTCCTGCTGCTGGTCCTGTTGCTGATGCTGGTGCTCCTGCTGGTCCTAATGGTGCTCCTGTTGTTGGTGCTGATGCTGATGCTAGTAGTCCTGCTACTGGTGCTGATGCTGATGCTGGTGCTCCTGCTGGTGCTCCTGGTGTTGCTCCTGGTGCTCCTGCTGGTGCTCCTGGTGTTGCTCCTGGTGCTCCTGGTGTTGCTCCTGGTGCTCCTGGTGCTCCTGTTGCTGTTGCTGCTCCTGGTGCTCCTGCTGCTGTTGGTGCTCCTGGTGCTCCTGTTGTTGGTGCTGATGCTGATGTTGCTGATCCTGTTGCTGGTGAATTGCAAGGTATATATAAACAATACCCATATTTGCCGTGGTCTTTAAATTGTGCCATTATAGTAGTTATTAGTATAGTGTATTATTATAATAGAGTATTTATAGTATAGAGTATTTATAGTATAGAGTATTTATAGTATAGAGTATTTATAGTATAGTGTATTATTATAGTAGTGTATATATAGTGTATTATATATTATATATTATATATTGTATTTATATTATTAAACTTAATGTATAAACTATAATAATATATAATACACTATACTATAAATAATCAAAATATGTAACACATAATTTATGCTAAAATATTTACAATGCATTGTAATAGTGAAAATAAAATAAAATAAAAAATAATACACATTTACTATTTATAGCATAACTCAAACTATGTAATCTACCCAGTTTTTATATTTAGTTTTTAATTTTATTTTGAATATCATAAAATACTAGACAACGTGGTGAATAGTTTATCCTTTCCATAATCGTCATTTCACCAAATGTACCTAGTTATACTAAAATAGCAAACAATTGAAGAGTACATATTATGCGGGTATGGTAAAACATTGGAATAATAAGACGAGTGAAGAACAAAAAAAGTTAAGTGTAACGGCTAGCGAGTTTATAGAGCGTACTACAACAATCTAGCTGCTAATATTTTCGCATATAATTATTCTAATACGTATTATGAAATAATACATGAGCTGGGTGCATTAACATTACTGGAATTGTCACTACTATTATTATCTTCACTATCACTAGTATTTTCAGAGAGACGGAATTCTTCTGAATTTAATAATCTATCATTATCCAAAATTACCGGTGTTTGGCTATTAACTATTTTCGAAACCGGATGATGTTTCGACTTACGACGTCTGTTAAGAGTTCCTTTAAGAGTACGCCTAACACTTTTATAAATGGGTATTCCGGTTTCTAATGGTTGTTGAGTATTGAGAACATCTGTACCTATGTTACCCCATATTGCCGTAATTTTTGATAATTTAAATGTATTTTTAATATATAGTTTTTTAGGTTTTACTGTAGTGAAATTAAAAATACTACAATCGGGATTAGAATTGTTAAATATATGAGTTAATGTTTCATATACTGTTGGTTTTTTAAAAAAATTTGGGTAGTTTTCTATTTTAGTATAAGCAGAGTCAGATTCATATAATAAATTACGTATGTTGCTTCGATCAGTATCAAATAATGCATTTATTAAATAATTATAATATATTTTATAAATTGGCTCGGTATTTGGCGATATATATAGTATATCGCCAAATAACTTATATAAATCTATGTATTCATATGGTATATTATTATCGCCTTTATAATCTTTATAATTTTTAAATTCATATTTGTGATATTTGTATTTAGTATAGTTTATATATTCATCTGGAATATTTTGATATTCGTCTTCATCAAGCATCACAGGTTTATTATTTATATCATATACACAACTTCTATCAAAATCAAATATTTTGATTTTAAATCCGTAATCAGGCACATAATATGTTACAGTTTCTTGATAAATATTTTTATCTTCTCTATCAGACTTATATAATGCCTTATCAATATCATTGTCGGGTCCAAAATAATCTTTATCCGTGCGGGATGTCACAACATATTTATCATATTTAGGGTTGGTAAATTTTAGTGGGTTGGCAATAATATTATTGCTAGATATGAATACTAACACGTTACCCAAATGTAAATCGTTATGTTTGACTTTTGCCCTAACGAAGCATTCTAAAGTATACATTAATTGAAATAATAAAGTTGGTAATACCATTAACATGTAAGTGTCCTTATTACGGCTAGTACTATTTATTATATTTTTAATAAAAAGGTGTAATGGCTGTACCTTTTCATCTTTTGTAGATGTTTCGTTTACCATTAGAAATGTGCTTGTATTATCAGTATGTATATACCTTGCAGCATCGTAATGTAATATTATATGGTCACATATTTTAAATATTCGTAAAGCGTTTAAATAATTATATATTTTAACTTCAGTAATAACTTGATTTAATGTAGTTTTACCGAAGTCATAATTATTTAATACTTTAATTATGTAATTATGTGTACCTTGTTTATATAAATATACATTTGCACCGGATCCTGATTGTGCAAAATCGCTAATTAATTGTAAATTGGGTGGTAGCAATTTTTTGGCATATAAGTTGCGCATAAATAATATTACAAATTCTTCTGTTAGTTTTACTGATTTACTGAGTTTCTTTTTTCTTTTGGTTTTTTTTACTGCGGGTTTTACTGATGCTGACCTTTGTGTTGATAATCTGGTTGATGATCTGGGTGATGGTGTTGATAATCTGGTTGATGATCTGGGTGATGGTGTTGATGATCTGGGTAATGATATGGTTGATGGTATTGATAATATGGTTGATGATCTGGGTGATGATCCGGGTGATGCTACTAACGTTGACATTTGTGACAGTTGTGATGGTGCTATTATGTTACTAGATTAGTATAGTATTTATAATAACTTTTATTAATATAATATAGTATAGTATTTATAATAACTTTTATTAATATAGTATAGTATTTATAATAACTTGTATTATTATTATTATTACAGTAGTATATATTATTTACAGTAGTATATATTATTACAGTTGTATATATTATATAAATACTATAAATACTATAAATACTATAAATACTATAAATACTATAAATACTATAAATACTATATAATGTAAAAATATGTAACAAATAGTTTAGGATAAATATTTACCATACATTGTAATATATATATATATTTTAATGTATGGTAAATAGTGAAAATAAGATTATTAGTACAATATATACTGTTATATTAAGTAACACGGCTACGGCTACAACAAGCTATAGCTAACTATATATTTGCATATAATTATAAAATAACATAATGCACTATTAAATAAGTTAAAAATATTAGGCATTACTAGAATTATTACTATTGTTACTACTAGCAGTGTCGCTAGTATTACTATTTAAGCGTAAGTCGATATTAGAGGATACTGATTTACCTGTATTTTTAAAGTCACGCGCTTCCATATTAACCATTTGCGAAACCGGAGGATAGTTTGATTTATTACGTTTTTTAAGCGTTTTTTCAACTCTACTCATAATAGTTTTATAAGTAGTTATTTGGGGTTCTGATAACAGTGGTTGAGGATCTATGCCATCTGTTTTGCCCCATATTTTCGTAATGTTAGCTATTTTAAATGTATTGTGTATTTTTGTTTTATCAGGAACTAGTTTTGTGAAATTAAAAATACTATAGTTGGAATCAGTAGTATTACCAAATATATAAGTTAATAGTTCATATACTGTTTTTTTTTTAAAAAAAGTTGGGAAGTTTCTATAATATTCATAATCGAAATAGCTATCTATTATGTTTATTGTTGCGCTAAATATTTGTATAGATATATAATTATAATTATAATATATAGACATCGGTGTACTAATTCCATATTTGGAAATATCATGTAATATATATTTAAAAACCGTATATAAATCTATATATTCAAATGGTATATTATTATGATAATATGATTTAGGTTCAGACTCAATCATACTATACATATAGTTATCATATTCATTTGTAAATTTAGTATTATAAAAATTATCATTAAATATTATAGATTTATTGTCTTTATCATATACACAACTTCTATCAAAATCAAATACTTTAATTTTAAACCCATAATCAGGCACATAATATGTTATAGTGTCTTGATCAATATTTTGTTTTTCCCTGTTAGATGCATATAATGTTTTATAACTTTCGATATCTGGACCAAAATAATCAGCCTTTATGCGAGACGTTACAACATATTTATCATATTTAAGTTTACTATCTTCAAACTCATGTGGATTTGTAATAATATTAGTGTTATCTATGAATACTAACACGTTACCTAAATGTAAATCATTGTGTTTGACTTTTGCCCTAACTAAACATTCTAATGTATACATTAACTGAAATAATAAAGTTGGTAATATCTTTTCCATATAAGTTATATTATTATTTGCTACATGGATCCGTATGAAGTCCCTTAATGATACTACTTCTTCGTCCTTTGTTAATGTTTCATTTAACATTAATAATGTTTTTTTATTATCTTTATCCTGATATATTGCGCAGTCATTATGTAATACTATATGATTGCATACTTTTAATATTCGCAAAGCGTTTAAATAATTATATATTTTGACTTCGGTAATGACATGATCTAATTTAAGTTCACTATTTTCGGTAAATACTTTGATTATGTAATTGTTATCTTCTTGTGTATATTTATATACCTTTGCATTAGATCCAGTATCACCACCACTGATTATTTTTAAATTATTTGGTAGTTGGATTTTGTCATAAAATTTTTTCATAAATAATAATACAAATTGTTCTGTCAGTTTTTTTGCTTTATGTATACTGGAGTTGGCTTTTTTTTTGATTTTTTGTTTTTTTTTGGATCCTGCTCCCGATGCTGATGCTGATGCTGTTGATGATGCTGGTGGTGTTGCTGCTAACCCTGTTGATGATGCTGGTGGTGCTGCTGCTAACCCTGTTGATGCTGATCCTGTTGCTGTTGCTGATGCTGGTGGTGCTGGTGGTTTTGGTGCTGCTACTGGTGGTGCTCCTGTTGGTGCTGATGCTGATGCTGTTGCTGATGCTGATGCTGATGCTGATGCTGATGCTGGTGTTACTGATCCTGTTGCTGGTGAATTGCAAGGTATATATAAACAATAACCATACTTACTATGCTTTCTAAATTGTGCCATTATAGTAGTTATTATTATAGTATATATTATTAACTTTTATATTTAGGTACCATCATTTTCACCATTACTGGTATTATAATCTAAATTGAAGTGTGAATTATTAGTGCTGTTAGTATTATTATCGGTAACTATTAAAGGATGAATAATTTTTATAAGTTCCGTAAGTGAAAAAGTTGGTGAGCCCTTTGATAATTGTCTTTTTATAGTACGTCTGGCACTATGGCTAGAGCTACTAGTACCTCTACGCACAACACTAGCCTTTATTATATTATTAAGACTTATTATTGCAGTATTACTATTATTGACATTCTTAATGGTATTAGCATTATTATGTGTTGTTGGTATATGAACTAGAGATTTAATGTTATCTATTTCATATGTTTTGTGTATTTTATGTTTTTGGGAGTTATTAGCTAGCGATGGGGAACCAAAATAAAAAATGCTAGTAACGTCACTAGTATCATTAAATATACTAATTAATTGTTCATATACAGTTTTATGCTCAAACATTAATTTATATTGTTTAGTATCAATGAAATAAGAACAAACAAGTTCTTTTGCCCCATTACGTGTTTTAATAATATATTTAGTGTATTCACGCATAAAACTTTTAATAGTTGTATTAAATAGTTTTTTCTCAAATGCTATAAAATTAGCGTTAGTTTTGTCTGTATTTATAGTTGTAGTTTTAGTAAATAATATTTTATTTCTATCAAATATATTACAAAATACTTTATATAAATCTACATATTCAAATGGTGTAGTATTAATAAAATCATAGGACTTATGATAATTATATTTAAAATCTTGAGTTTTAGTACTAGTTTCATTTAAAAATACCTTGTTAAATAATACAGGTTTATTATCTTTATCATATACACAACTTCTATCAAAATCAAATAATTTAATTTTAAA
>Ga0307982_1000265_pt1 | contig 40546 bp, 52 predicted proteins | sample OrgLakmetagen989_FD_201847 | JGI IMG/M metagenome (GOLD analysis project Ga0307982, IMG submission 201847) | Saline water microbial communities from Organic Lake, Antarctica - #989 | ecosystem: Environmental > Aquatic > Non-marine Saline and Alkaline > Saline | place: Antarctica: Organic Lake... | reverse complement strand
TCTATCCGAGTCGAGGGCAGATCAATCGACCAGTCGTACGGTGGCCAAGAATGCGGATGCGAAGCTGGAGGCAACGGCGCAGACGGGTAAGGTGGTGCGGACGAGATCTGATGAAAATGAGTTTGGCAAGTTTGATAATTCGCTGGATGTGATAACTCCGAAGCTTCAGACGGTGGAGCATCTATCCGAGTCGAGGGCAGATCAATCGACCACTCGTACGGTGGCCAAGAATGCGGATGCGAAGCTGGAGGCAACGGCGCAGACGGGTAAGGTGGTGCGGACGAGATCTGATAAAAATGAGTTTGGCAAGTTTGATAATTCGCTGGATGTTATTACGCCGGGAACCAAGTGGGATACAGATTGGTTTATTGCGGGAAGTAATGATTATGGGATTATTTACAAACGCCTGGCGGGTCAACTGACAGAAGCGGAGGCGGAGGCGATTGCGGATAATGGCGATGCGGGTGTGGCAGAGGTAGATCTAAGTGGGCATCATGTGATTGGTTCGGTGAGTCCGAGGGATGCGTTTGGTCTGTATGCGGTAAGTTGTGTGGCTACACCCAAAAGGTTTTCGGGGTTTTCATCGACACCGGCAGATCCTTATCAAGACTATAACGAGCCAACGACCGTGAAGAAGGATCAATATCGCACCATTGAGGATGGCACGACTGAGAAGCGGACTTTGACCCTCACCCTAAGGTTTGTAGGGAATACGTCTGCAAGCGCGGTAGCCGCGGATCTTTTAAATCATAGTGGCGTGAGGATTAATCCTAATTCCACGGGTACGTATTTCCAAGGCCAAGGCTATGTATTTGACGGTCAAAGCGATTGGGCAGCAGATGAGGATGGAACATTATGAGCGACATAGATCCAGCAGATGAGGTTAAGCCCGCTGAAAAGGCATTGCCACAGCAGGATCTTATGGACCGATTGACCTTGATCGAGGAAAGGTTGAGTGTCCAAACGGAAGATATTTTTGATGCGCCGGTGGCGGGGGCTGGCCCGATGGATGAGATTCCGGAATGGTTGCCGGGGGGTGGTGGTGGTGGTGGGGGTGTAACGCAGTTTAGGATCTATACCAAAGGCGGGATCATATCGTTTACGTATGCGGATGCCACGGAGGATTATGATCCTTCTCCCGCTCCGGGTGCGGCGCATACGGATTGGAGTGTGGAATTTGTGGTGAGTAATTCTGTTATAACCGGACTGGCGGACCCTATGGGGGTGCCTACGATGGATGTGGGTGGAGAGGAGCTTTACGATGGGGATGCAAGTGCTGGTCCTGTAGAGACTCAAGATTATTACCGTTTACCCATTGTGCGCGGGGAGAAAGTGGTTTGTCAGGGCGGGGTGTTCAGGGAGAATATATTTTGCGCCGGTCGTCGAGGTCCGATTGTTGAGCTAGTGAGGATAGGATAATGGCTACCCAAGAGTTTATGGCTATGAGCGCGTCGAATGGTGCGCCTTATTGCTTTTTGCATGATTTGAGCGCAGGGGGTTTCCGGAGTTATTGGGATGCGGTGGATCTGCCAGGGGCGGATGGACATGAAAAGTATCTGAATGCCTGCTATCTGATTTGGAATATCAAATCTCTCACGTCTTTTGCGATTGAGGGTTATGTAGCTGGCGGGTCGGATGTACGTATTCGAACCCCAGAGCTTACGCAGTTGATGTACAAAACGGAGGTATCTACAGATACCGAACCTTTGCTTGAGGATATTGAACCCTTTGCGCGGGTGTGCTTGAGCGATCCTTTATCGAAGTCATTTGTATTTCAGTTTACCGAAATCTTGGAGGATACATCTACCGATCCGATTACGGTGATGGGGAATCATCCAGGAATCTTTGCTTTTCAGATTGGCCTTTATGGTGGGGGCCCTCTGAAACTCTTTTACACCATTCAGGCAGAGAACTTTGCAAATCCTGCTTTTGCCCGTGCTTCTAGCCTTGACACTCCTTATCCTTATGCCACATTTGATTTTCAGGTGGGGCCAAAAGCAGGGGATACCGTCACCTTGGAGGTGGAGGAGAATAGGGGCCAGCAGGCCTACGGAGCTTATTTCGTGTTGGATAACACGGAGGCCACTCCAGAATTTTGGAGTTATTAACCCCAGGGCCTCCCGCCTTTGACCAGATTTCATTAATGTGCTATATGTGTTCCACACTCCTACAATTATGAGGTATTGCTATGTTTGATGCTCCTACTACAGATTATTTACGTGGCGGCTCCGCCCGCACTTTCCGCCGAACGATGGGTCAGGCCATGACGAAAGAAGATTTTGCGCGGGATGAAGATGCGCGCATTCAGCAGATGAATCAGATGATGTCCCGTCAGAAACAAATGGACCATCAGCAAAGGCTGGCGGGCATGGAGCAGCAAACGCAGTTTGGTGTGGAGGATCGTCGGGGCGAAGCGGCCACCGGTGTGGCGGAGATTGGCAGAGAACAGGCGTTTGGCGTGGCGGATCGGCAGGGATCGGCGGCGGAGAATGTGGCGGATCGGCAGGGATCGGCGGCGGAGAATGTGGCGGGAATCAATGCGGGGGCTTCCCGTTACGGTTCGAGCATGGATGTGCTGGGCCAAACCATTGATTCGGTGGGTGGCGTGGTGGGGAGCTGGCTGACCCGTGGAGTGGAGGAGATGCGACGTGATGGGAATCTGAAGCGGATAGAGAAGATGGCAGAGGAAGCGGGATGGAAGGGCGGCGGGATCTATCAGGATGCCACAGGCAGGGCAATGCCGATGCAACAACCAATGGAGGTGGGAACTAAACCGATTTTTGATGAGACGGGTCAAAAACAAATTGGCCGGGAGATTACTTTGCCCAGTGGGGGCACAAAGACGCAATTGTTTAAGGAGAGTGCGGCGGGAGCGGATGAATGGCCTCCTTTTACGCCGGGTACGTCGGAGTATGATGATTACTGGGGGAAGGCGGATGGCGATGCTGACGAAAGTGATACCGCTCAAACAACAGATGTACAAAAGGAACTGGTCGCCAATATCCGAAAGCACAATGAAGAGATTGCCGGTGGAGATGATCGGCATGGGCTTTTAGGCGTTCGTAAGAGCCGTAGAAAAAGCTCTAAAGATGCCGCAGAGCGATTGATAAAAAGCGGATACAGGTTTGCTTCTGCGGCGGAAGCTTCGGAGTTGCTGCCACCGGGTACAACCTATACGGGTGTCGATGGTATGGTTCGCCGGGTTCCGAGGGGGTAAGGTATGGACCCATTTGCAGGCCATGAGATTGTGAATGCCGACGATGACCCATTTGCAGGCCATGAGATTGTGAATGCCGACGATGACCCATTTGCAGGCCATGAGATTGTGAATGCCGACGATGACCCATTTGCAGGCCATGAGATTGTTTCTGGGCAGGAACACGCGGCGGTGGCTGACCCTTATGCGGGCCATGAGGTGGTTCGTGACGTAGAGCTGGGTGAGTATCTGAATGTGGAAGCCTCAGACCCGGTGGACAGGATCAGGGTGGGGCTTGCGGAGTTGACGGAAAAGGGCATTGCGGTAAACTCGGAATGGAAAGAGGGGATGATGCGTCGTATCCAGGCGAGGGCTGAAAGCGATGATGCTACAGATCGATCTTTTTACAGCCTGAATCTGGAGAATTACGCAGAGGATATAGAGCGTTTGAAGCGGGGTGAAGCAGCGCCGGAAGAGTCGGTGCTGACGGAGGAATGGATACGTGGGGCGTTTCAGGATTCGGTGGATTTGCTGATGCAACGTGGGGATGTGCATAAATTTGCCAAATACAAGCAGCAAACCGAGGGATGGACCCCGGAACACATGGAGGCGTTCCAGAAAATTTATTGGCACGCAGTGGAGGATAGTCCATTGGAAAACCAGTTGCGGAAGGAATATGGAGAATTGTGGCCGCTTGTAAGCGTGAAAAAAGGCTTAGGGGCTATCGGTGAAAATATTTCGGAAACAAAAGGTTTGGGTGTGCTTTGGAAAGTGGCGGGCCGGGCAATGGAAGGCGTGGGGCATAGGTTTTCAACTGCGGCGGCAATGCATCCTGATGAGGGGCGGGGCCTGCAGCTGGCGGCAGATGATCCGCGCAGAGAGGATCCGAACTATAAGCTGGTGGATACGGATAGGAATGGAAATGAAATGTGGACCCGGCACGGGGATACAAGTCTGAATAGATTTGGACGGTTTCTTGAACGTGTTGGTAAGAGCGTAAGGGCTGAAGTGGAAAATATTGACCGCAAAGCGGCGGTGCGCCGGAGGGAAAAGGATCCGCTGATGTATCAGGGGCGCGGGATGGCGGAGACTTTGGAAGGGATGTCGGACCTGCCGGCAATTATAGCGGTGCCCCAGTTGTTGCCCTTTTACATAACCGAAGGAGGATTCCAACAATATGATGCGAATGTGAAGAAGGGCATGGGGGATACCGAGGCGGCGGCGCGGGCAACCCTGGGGGCGGTGGGGAATTATGCGATTTTGAGGCTGGGATTTAGGTCGGGCAGTGGGGGGGCTTTAGGCAAGTTTGCGGCAACCTTGAATCCTGCCGAACAAGCGGGGTTGGGGATTATTATGGCTGGAGCTAAGTCGGGTACGGCTATGAGTGGTCAGTCGCTTTATACGTATCTGGTGAATAATAAGTTGGCGGATATGACTTGGGAGCAGTTTCAGGAGGAAACGAATCTTGCGGAATCTTTTGTGGGGGGGGCGTTTATCGGGATGGCCATGAAGGGGGTAAAAATGGTGGGCAATAAAGGCGTTAAATTTGCGCAGCAAAAAACGATGGCGCGGGTGAAAACAAAGTCTGCTTACGAGACGCTAAATATTAAGCCGGGAGCCTCCCCGGATGAGATCCGGAATGCGTACCTAGCTGCAGCAAAGAGAACTCACCCGGATGTGAACCAGAATAATCCCAATGCCGCGAGAGAATTTGACGCGGTGCGCCAGGCATATAATACCGTGATGGGAGATGTGGTGACCCAGGCGGAGGGGAAATGGTGGAATCGTAAAACTACTGCATCTGTAAAACCTGAAGGACAACCAGGGGCGGCTGGCAGCAGTGTGGAGTATGAACTTACGCCTGCGGGAAGGGAAGCCTTTCGTAAAATGGGAGTGTTTGAGAACTTTTTTCAGAAGTATGTGGATGATGATCTCGGAGCCGACGTGGTGAAAGGAAGTGGCGGGGACGGGGTGGATCCGGTGTTGCCGGAGGGGTTCCGCCTGGGTCTGCCGATGCGCAGGGAGGTGGGGCTAAATGATTTGACGGGTACGCAATCGGAGGGCACAACCGCGCTTTCTCCACAAGAGGAGGCCCAGCTGCCGGTGAATCAGGTGGCGGCGCGTCAGCAGGCGGAGGTCGATGAATGGCGGGGTGAATTGGTGGACCCGTTTGCAGGGCATGAAATCGTAGCACAAGAGGATAAACAAACCCGCTTTCCGGTGGAACTGGATACGGTCTCTGATCCGGCAGACACCCAACTCTCTCCCCAGGAGGAGGCGCAGTTGCCGGTGAATCAGGTGGCGGCGCGTCAGCAGGCGGATTCGGCACTTGCGGAGGGGGATGTCCGAGCTTCGGAAACTACCAGTGAACAGGCTTCCGAGGGTCGGAACGGGGATGCGGTTGACTCCGCCCTGATAGAGCATTCCGCCATGATCCGTTCTGAATTGCGGAAGATGGGTGTGCGTCCGGGGGAGATGGAGGATATGATGCAGGATGTGGCTCTGCGTGCGCTGGATAAGGCGAATACGTTTGACCCGAATAAGGCGAAGGTGCAGACCTGGCTGGGCGCGGTGGCACGCAATGTGGCGAAGAATCAGTTTGCGAAGAACACCGCCGGGATGCGGGATCAGCGTTTGACCGCTTCTCTCCAGGCCCCGGTGGGTGGAGAGGGCACCACGGAATTGCAGGATTTGATTGCGGCCAAAGGACCGGACCGGTCTATCTCTGCTTATCAGGAAGCTTTGGCGGTGACTCCCTTGCAGGATCTAGAGGCGGATGTGAGGGACGGGGTGCTGGCTGGAAAGGGCGTGGAAGATATAGCCGCTGAACAGGGCTTTACCCCTCAGAAAATCCGTGGGATACTACGGGTAGTTGGACGGAAGGCGCAGAAGAACCTGCCGCCGGAAGTCGATGAATGGCGGGGTGAATTGAATGATCCGGCAGAGGAACTGAATAAGCGCTTTGCAAAGGTGCCCGACTGGACAAAAGGGGACGGTGAATCTAAGCAAGGTGCGAATTTGGTAGCTCAGGCCGCAGCCAAAGGAAGAAATGCCGCCGGCGTAGCGGACATTGTTCAGTATGTGAACAAGTTGGTTCAAGTCGAAATGCGCAGATCAAAGTCGCAGACTTCCCGGAAACACCCGGCCCACTATCGGAGGACTGGACACCTTGCGATGACCCGCAATACTCAATCGCAAATCAATTTCCACGAGGCTGGACATGGACTGAAAGAGCTTCTGGTGAATCAAATGGGAGGCGAAGGATTTTTTCAGGATCCAGGTGTGCGGAATTCTCTGCTCCGGCTGACAAAGCGTCCGGGTTCTATGGCTTCAGCAGAGAATGTTCACGAAGGCGTGGCGGAGTGGATGCGGTTGAAAGTTACGAATCCAGGAAGCATTCAGGATACGACTATTGATGTCAGGATGGAGAGCGCAATATCTAAATACCTTCCCAACGTGCTTCCTGGAATCCGGGACGCGGCACGCGCCTATAATCGGTTCATGAACCAACCCGCAGCCCAACGGTGGGCAACCTTCAACAAGGATCAACGTCAGGCCCCTACCATGAAAGAGGGGTTAAACGTGGTCTTGCGCCAGGGGCAAAAGTTAGTAGAAGGCGTAGCCTCCGGGGCTCCAGTTTCGCGACTTGATAGACAGTTCGCCCGTCAGGCAATAAAGGCCTATCGTGAATCGGGGGACACTCTAAAAGTCGCAGCAGAGAAAATGAGGAAATCCCGGAAACGCACTCAGGAATTGATTGAAGGACATAATATTCTTCTGCAGATCGGCGCGGAAACTCAATTGGCTTATTCAGGAACTGGCCCGGCACGAGGGGTCCGCTACATCGACCAGAAGGGGAAGGTCAATGTTTTACTCCCGAGGACCTGGAATGATATAATTAAGACCATCCCGCCTCAATACTACGAGCAATTTGAACAGGCTGGATGGGCTCTGGAAAGTCTGAACCGGCATGTTCAAGACGGTATGGAATATCCCGGATTCCGTGAAGGGATATCGCTCGAGGACCTGAAGGGAATCGTAGCGCAGGCCGAGAAGGAAATTCCCAACTTCAAAAGGCATTTTGATGAAGTGCAATCCTACTTTGACGCTCTGCTTGATCTCCGTGAACGCTCCGGAATGCTGGCAAAAGGAGAAAAGTCTAAAATTCAACGGCGGGAAATGTACTGGCCTCTTCCCAGGGTGATGAACAGTCCCGCCGGACATCGGGGCGCAACCGGGGCAGACATGGGAACAGGTCTTCGCCGCGCATTCGGTTCCGGGGAAGCCATTCAGGACTTGAACACAGTTGCCGAGCATTACACCCGTCAGGCCTATAGCTCGGTTTACTGGAATCAGTTCGCAAATCAGATGTTCGACAATCTTCAATCCATGGCGAAAGACAATGCTTTGCCGATGGAAGTCCGATCCGCAGCCGGTCGGGTAATGATCCCCCTGAAAATGCCGCAACAGAAGGTTGCCGAAGTTTCCAAGGAATGGATTGTGAAGCAGGCCTATGATGCCGTGGCGCAGAACATCGCAGAGCAGACGGGTGAAAGCGTGAAGCAGGTCAAAGAATGGTTCCAGCCTGAGAATCTGAACCTTGCTACCGAGTTTCAGAAGATTTACAGACCTGGCCGCCCCAATGACGTGAATGTCCTTTCTTTCCTCAAAGATGGGGAAAGGCAGTACGTTCAGGTATCAGATGACGCGCTGTTCATGGGCTTCGCCAAGGGTAAAGAACTTTCCGCATTCTGGAAAGGGGCTAACTGGCTTCTCCGGCCTACCATTGAGAACTGGAAACGGAACATTACCCAGTCTCTCCCCTTCGCGGTCAACAACTTGATGGGGGACGTAGTCAACCAGACGATGATGAACACCGACAAAGTAGGATGGTTTCCCGGCGGAGCAACAGTCCTGGGGGTGATGAATAAATTTTCCAAAAAGTATCCCCAGGTATTCCAGGAGGGACTTTTACTTTCCAGGGTGCAGCCAACAGAAACGGAACTTCTCCGGAATATGCAACAGAATGCCGTGATGCGATTCCTGACGGAAGGACTCTATGTTTCCCAGCACCCTGACAAGACTGTCCGGTTACTCCAGACGGTGTTCCAACCCGCTAACTGGCTTTTCCCGCTGTTCAAGGCAGGGGACATTGTGAATCTTGTGACCTTGGGCAAGACCATATCCCCCTTCCTGGAGTCCGCCAGCCGGGAAGGAGCATCCGTGGCCGCCTTGAAACGTGGGGCGACTGACCGGGAAGCCATGCTTGCCTACTGGAATGTGACAGGCCCCTTCAATGAGCACTCCCCGAGCGCGGACCTCAGATCCGTACTTGCAATGCCGGGGTTCTTTAATCCCCAGATTCAGGCAGTCCGCCGGACAAGCCAGCTTCTCACCGATCCGGACCCGGCCATTGCCGCTACCGCCTGGACAAAGCTGATGGTCATGGTCCCCGCCGTGTTTGGCAGCATTGCCGCCCTCCGGTTTGCAATGATGGACGATGACGAAAAGGACCGGGAACGGGAACGCCCTCTTGATGACCGGCTGAATTATCACGATGTCATGGGATTCCGGGCGCGTTTTCCCTACGGGGCAGAAGGTGCCATGGCCTCACTGGTCTACAATTCCGTGATGGATGACCTGTTGGACCGAAGCCGGGTGGATGGGCGCCGGAAATCCATCCAGCTTCTCAAGCGGATAGCCGATGCCGGAAGCCCTACGCAGTTCCTTGGGCCTCAGATCAACACATTACAGGAAGCCGGGAGTAATTGGTCCTACTTCCGCCAAAGGCATATTGTGAGCCCCTGGCTGGTGAACCTGCCCGCAGCCGAACAGCACTACACAACCACCCCGGCTTTCTACAAGAAGGTGGGAAGATTTCTTGAATACTCACCGACCAAGCTGGAATATATCGTGAATCAGGGCTTAAGTCGCCAGGTGGGGGAAATAGTGCGGATCCTAGATAACATGGACCGGAACAAGCCGATTGGAGAGATGGCGGACCTTCCGTTCATCGGCAGGATGTTCATGCGAAATCCTGCAGGATGGTTTGCCCAGAGCCCGCAAGACCTATCCAAGGTACAGGCAACACTGTCCCAGATAGACAGGAGGCTCAGAGGCGCGGGCTGGAGTTGGATCAAGGATGCACCATACGGCCAAATCCGGGACAAGGATTTGTACGCCCTTCGCGTCCAACTGGATCAACTGGAATCCCTCAAGGCAGCGGTCAGGCAAATGCCGAGATATGGCCAGCTATCAAAAGCCTATCAGGCAGGGGAACGGTGGGAGGAGGAAAGGAATGTCCGTCGGGCAATGGTCATGCACGCCCAGGCTGCCCTTGCCCATAATGAGCAGGAGATTGAACACCTTGACACGGTACTTGATTTACTTGAAAAGATTGGTGACGCGCCCCCAGAGATCAGGGAATGGGATTACAGGAGACGAACCGGACTCACTGAATAATGGATTTTCTGCCCCAATAACTAACGATAAAATAAGCACGCCCGAAGAACTTAGTCGGAACGAGTTATCATTTTAGGGGTAGGAAATTGTTGTATAAGGTGTTTGACACCTTTCTTCATGCGTCTATGGTGACACACGTTGACACGGCAATCCTTTAATTGACACATGGATTGTCTCGAAATTGGCACGGAGTAAAAGCATGAAATCGAATATTTATAAGAGACCGGATACCGGGAAATGGGTGATGCGTACCATGGTGGATGGTGAAAGATTCACTGGCACACTTGGGAACGGAAGTCAACGCTGGGCACAGAAGGCAGGTGATGAATTGCTTGTAAATTTGTTGGAAGAGCGGAAGCCGACTGCGGTTTGTTGCACGGTGAAGGGCTTGCTTGATTTGTGGGAAAGGTATGCGGAATCTGGGAGGAGCAGAAGGGGCCGACTGGCTAAAACCACGGTGCGCCAGGCGAGGAATGCTTTCACGGATATTGCGGTTTTGGGTGCCGGGCTCTCTATGGATGCGGATCTTTATCTTTTGACTCCGGCAGCGGTGCGGGAGTGGCACGGGCAGGAGTTGAACAAGGTGGCCCGGGTGAGTGGTCAGCGGAGGATGGCAAGCATTTATGCAAAATGGGTGCAGGCTAAATCTTTGATCGGTCAGAATGCGGTGATTTTTTATGCGGATCAGGGGTTGGATGTCCGGGACTGGGCGCGGGATTTGCGGGAGGTCTCTTTGCCAAAGGGAAAGTTGCCTACTTATGATAATCCGGCAGAGGCTCTGGTGAGGAAAACGGAAAAGGCGGGATCTGAATTGAAGGAATCTGACCCTGTTTTATGGATCATTTACACGTTGGCTATTAATTGCGGGTTGCGGGCCGGGGAAATCGCGGCAATGCGTAAGGACTGGGTGACGGAAAGCCGGGGTGTGCTGGGAATTGCTTTGATTGATCGTGGGTATTGGACGCCAAAGGGTACAGAAAGGTTTGTACCCATTCACAAGGATATATGGGAGGCTATTTGCAAATTTTCAGAGGGCCGGAATACAATTTTGCCGGGTAAAAAGCATGAGAGATATTATCTTGTCACAAAGGATTTTGCTACCTGGATGAAGGATCTGGGTTGGGAAACTCAGAAGAAAGTGCATGAATTGCGGAAACTTTTTGGCAGTCGGGTATATACGGATCTGGACCCTGCCTGGGCAAAGGAGTATCTGGGACATGATTCTCTAGACACCACTACTAAATTTTATGCTAAGTTGGACCGGCCATGGAAATTGATTGAACAGAGGTGAATTATGAATAGTAGAGTAAACGGCTATAGTCTGGACGAAGTGGCCGGCATGTTTGAAGTGGATACAAGGACCATCCGGCGGCGGATCGAATTGTACCGGAAAAGCTCGGGCCGGGAAGGTCTCGGGCCGGTGTTCCGTGATGGGAAAATTGTCAGGGTGCCTGAATCTTCGATCTGTGACTGGATGCAGCGGAATACAGGATACTGAACAAAGGAAAGGCCGGGCTATTTGCCCGGCCTTTGTGGTTTTGTAGGGAGGAAATTTTTACAGGTTGTATTTTTCCTTAATGTGGTCGATCATATCTTCCCGGATGGAGGAAAGGCGCTGTTGGGCAATGTCGGCAATCTCTTTTTCCGGTCCAGTGTGGCGCCGGGAGATGCTGCATAACAAAGCACGGGCTTCTAGTGTCTCCGATCCGCCCGGGCATTCAGCCCGGATCGCTCATGCGGTCCCTCTCCTTTGCGCTGATGTCATGCACAGAACGGCCACATTCCGCGCAAGGTATAGATGCATCGGGGGTCATGCGGTGGTCCCATCCTGCTTCAGTGCCTCACGGGATTTGCGTTGCCGGTGGAGTTCAGAAACTCGTGCGCGGCATTCGTCGGACTGCATCCAGCTGCGCACCTCGGAGGGGCGATAACGACGGCCTCCCCCGAACGGGATACCCAGGCGGGCCGGAACCCCAAGGCGACAAAGCCAAGTGTCGGACACATCCAGCTTTTTCGACAGGTCGGACAGGCGGAGAAGCTCCTCCTCCTGTTCGGGCTCCTGTCCGTTCAGAATTGCGGCAATGTCAGCCAGTTCCGGGGCATCATCCGGTAGGGTGAGGATTTTCGCGGCAAGGATTTTTGGGTCGTTGTGCATGTAACATTTTTGACATGCAGGGCGGAAAATTGGCGGATGTGCTTATTTTTTTCCGGGGTACTTTTCAGGGACAAGGCGTGAAAAAACCCGGTTCCATTGGGGGAAAGCGGGGTTAAAACAATTCACTTTATTTCGTCGATTTACTTGACGAGTTTTCAGGGGGATTTTTTTCCGGCCCTTTTCTTTCGATTTTCGCGGCTTTTTTTGCGACTTCTCTTTTTGCCACTTTACGGCGGCGGATCGAATTGTACCGGAAAAGCTCGGGCCGGGAAGGTCTCGGGCCGGTGTTCCGGGATGGGAAAATTGTCAGGGTGCCTGAATCTTCGATCTGTGACTGGATGCGGCGGAATACTGGGTATTGACGGCGTGCTGCTTATTCTGAAGCTGCGTCTTCCGCACCCCGGAGGATCCGCGCAAGATCCTGGGCGCTTTGAGTCATGGGTTCGTAGGATTCCACCGGCTGGGCGATATATCCCCGGTCGGTTTCGATTAAACGGATTAAGCAGCGCGGCCGCTGGGTGTGCAGCGCGTACAAGTCACCGGTGGCCGGATTGTCGGCAATGAGGTAGGGCGGGAGATCAACGGGGGCGTTCTCAGAGAGTTGTACGCCGGTATTGATCCACTCAAGCGCCCACTCTGCGAGTTTGCCGGGATAGGCTGCGCACTTGGCTGCGCCTTTCTGCTCATTGGTACAGTTTAATATGATAGATGTTTCTGACATGATAAATTTTGCCCGGATAATCCGCCGGGCGCGGGGTTTATTTATCAAGTACAAGTGCGGTTTTGATTCCGGTAGCGATTAAACGAAGAATGTCTTCAATATCTTCGCAAGTTCCGCCATTTTGGTGCCCGCCTTGAATCAAGACAGTAGCTTCTTTATTTTTTATGGTGATCTCACCAGATTTTCCGGCGATGTTGAATTTATGTGTGCCGTTGGCTTTCATAATTTTCTCCTTTTGTTTTGTTCCGGCAATCCGTGCCGGGCGGTTTTTAGTAATTTAACAGGGCATGTATGAGGATTGCAAGACCAAAGATGCAACCGGCCAGCAGGAAGGAAAGCTGTAAAATCTGATTGCTGGTGTAATAGGGTTCGGTTTTTTCCCGCGCTGCCTGTTTTTCGAGGATGGTTTTTAATAGTTCGGGGCTCATGCTGTTGGCTCCTTTTCAAAATCTTTAACGGCTTGCACGTAATCCGGGTTTAATTGGTCAATGTATCCCTGTTCTTTCAGGTTTTTAATCCAAATTTGACAGAATTCTGCAATGTCTCTTTGTTCGCGGGTTTGCCATTTTTGATCTTTAAAGGCACAGGTGTATTCTCCGGCGTAGTCGTTTTGGAATTCGTAAGGTATGAAATATTCATTTTCTCCGTCTTTTTGGATGAAGAAACAAACATCAGGATCCCGCATTAAATCCCCGTTTTGCTCTCCGTAGTGGCACATGGAAAAGCATTGGAGGCTTTGGCCGGAAACTTCGGTTTCTCCAATGAGTTCACATGATAAAGGCATGTAGGGTTCATTACATATCTTGATTGCCCCGTCATTTTCGGCGGCGGCTTTTGCCAGTTGGCTAAGAATTGCGCTTTTTAATTTTATGATCTTCATTTTTTTCTCTTTTTCAGTTTCTGGTAATCCGTACCAGGCGGCGGTTTGTTTGCATCCCGGACCCCTTGCGGGGTTTCGGTCCGTGCCCGGACCTCTTCAGCGGGTTTAGGCGTTTATCCGTGCCCGGCGTGGGGCGCTGTTTTCCTCCTTTTCTCCGGTGAAATTCTGGTACCCGTAGCGGGCTGCGATCGTGGCCAGGCCGGATTTAGATCGGCGGCTTTTATAGTCCGCCGGTTTCCAGTACCAGCGAGCGCGGTTTTTTGACCAGTAGAACCCCAGCTTTTTCAGGGTTTCCCGTTCGGGTTTGGTTTCGCCGTCAATCCAGATATAAATACCGATTAACAGAATATTAACCGTAGCAGGCAGCGCGGCGATTGCTTCCGCGAGTTTTGCGGCCACTTCGGTTTCCCGGGCTTCGTTATAGGTGTAGGTGAATTCTTTTCCGCCTTCGGTCTTGTGCTTGGATCCGTCAAGAACGCGCAAGCGTTCCTGATACATCCGGTTGAGATCCCGGAACGCTGCATCCGTTCCGCCCTGGTCCGGGTGGTGAATGAAGCATTGACGGCGGAATTCTTTTTTGACTTCTTCCGGCTGCGTTAAATGTAAGAAGGGATTGATCATGCTGCAACCTCCATGAAGTTTAATGTAGCGTTTAGACGGCGCGCGACTTCTTCCGCGCCTTTTTTATAAACGCATACGCAAACAAGGTTTCCTTGGTCATCATATACGGCAAAGTTTCTGCTATTTTTGTATTTGCAAACACTCATGCGAACACCTCCACCGCTTCCAGATCCTGCAGGAATGCGGGCAGCGCGTCGAAGTCTTCGGCGCTTCCCAGCGTATCGGAAATGGTGTGAATCAGTTGCAGGCTTTGCCCGTAATCAGTGGCCAGCGCGGCAAGGTATGCCGTGCGGGTTTCGTGTCCGTTTTCTTTGTAGATATTATGCATCTTTTTTCCTTTTCAGGTGGTTTCCCGGAATCCGTCCGGGGCGGTTGGCCGTGTGGCTTTGATTAGATATACGCGGGGATGACGGGATGGCCATAGCTGCTTGCGCTGTGGTTTGTGGTGATTCTCATATTTTAAGCCTCAGTAACAACCCAGTTGTATCTGGTCTGGATGCTGATCTCATCCTGCCGGATGGGGAAATCATCGCCCACCTCAAAATAGGATATTTTGCCCTCACCCAACAACTCATTGCGCAGATAGTGCCGGGCTTCGCGGACTGCGGCCCGCATATTTTTGGCGGTGCGGCGACCATTGAGATAGCTACTGTTGTTAGAGGCGGTCCATTCGATTTTAGTGTCAGTGCTCATTGTTTTTCCTTTTCAGGTGGTTTCCCGGAATCCGTCCGGGGCGGTTGGCCGTGTGGCTTTTATTAGATATACAGGATCAAATCTAGTGGTGTGGTAAAATTGTCCGGTTTCTTTTTTTATGTCGTTGGCTATCACATCTTAAAACCTGTTTAATCATACGCACACTTGACGGGGGCGCTTTTTTTTGTATTTTAGGACCCGTGGAAGAACCAGAAACAACAACAGAACCGGCGAACCGTGAACCGCTCTTATTTGATGAGGCGGATCTTGACGCAACCCAGAGCGAGCCGCACCCGCTGACCGCTGCGAGCTACACCGGAGCTCGGGTTCTTCGAGACCGGCCCCACAGTTATCGGCAATGTGTGCAAATGTTAGCCAGCGGGAAGCATAGCCAAATAGAGATTGCTCGATTACTTCAAATGACCTCTCGGACGGTGTCCGCTATCCGCCGGGAGAATCAGGAATCAATAACACAGGCCAGAGCTAAAATAGCAGGCCGGGCATATGCTGCCGGAGCCCTTGCGGCGGAATGTGTGGAGGAAGATTTGCTTGACCCGGACATAAGAAAGAAGATTAGTACTAAGGATAAGGCGATTGTATCCGGGATCATGATTGACCAGGCCCAGAAGCTGACCGGCGCCCCCACCGCGATCATTGGCAAGCTGGAAGCACGGCCAGATCATGGGGAGCTTGCAGGATACCGGGCACGCATCCGGGCAGCGGACGGACAAACCACCGGACCGACACCCGGAATGGAAAATGGGCGGAAAAGTATTGCGTCTAAAGGAGCGGACCCGGCCGGCGGCCTGCTGCTGCCTGATTCAGAGCCCGGGCCAGTGGATCCGGAAGCCTGGCCGGATGACCTGGAGCCGGATGAAATGCTGGATGAAATAGACCGATATTCATTATGAATGAATCGAAAACCCCTGAAAACCTATGAAATTTTTAATACGTGCCAAATTCGAGACAAATTCACCCCAGCCGGGAACCATCCAGCCGGGCATCGGGATGGATGTACTATACAATGGTATAGCCAGCAGAGGGGGGGGGAGGGGGGTCGGCGGCGCGGCGCGTCTCATATCTATATATCCATTTCCTTACCCAAAATTTGTTCAGAAAAGGGGCTCTTATGAAACAGTATGACAGTGAAGCGGTAGCCGGAGTGATCGGGATACCATTTGAAGAGATGGAAGTGCTGAAACATGCGCTAGACCCGGAGACGCACTGGCTGGCTCTGGAGGCCCATGGATGGGCTTTGACGGATAAAGGGGTGATGATGGCGCTGGATGCGCTGGAGATCGACCAGGACAAGCTGCCGGAGGGCTTCTGGTCTTATATTGAGGGGTGCATTCTGAAAAAAATTGCGCCGCAAAAATACGAATGCGTGGCGTATAGCGGCCCACCCATGGAGTACAAGGTGAAGTTTCTTCGTCTGTCAAAAAACCGCACGGTGCTGATTTGTGAAAAAGACAGCGAGCGCGTGCGAGTATTGGTGCGGGGTGACCGCAATCAGAATTTCGTTTTGGGTATGCAGATCCCGGTGACACACATTGAAAAGGATCTGTATCGAATTAACCGGCCGTCTCCGAAAAAAAAGGGGCGCTGGTGTTGAACACCTATACAAAAAAGAAGGAAAAAGCATGAATCAGAATACAATCCATTTTGTAACAAAAAAAGTCAGAACGCAGCATCCCAGGAGGGCGAGTAATCCTAACAGCGGGAATACTACGGCCGCTTTAGCTTCTGAAAATAATATAAAAATCACAGCCATGACGCAGGAAAAAGCGTGGCCGAGAAGAGTCAGCACAATGGAGACTCCGCAAAAAATTACAAACATGTCAAAAAAACTTAGTGGTTCCATCGCGGTGAGTGTCCTTGCTTTTGGGTTAAGTTTAAATTTTAGCGGGATGGCGCAAAAAAAAGCAATAAATTTTCTTGATTGTTTTACAGGGATTCGTTCAGGATGTGGGAAGTCTCCGCAAAGACACACATTTGGAACGATCCACCGGTCCCCTTTGGGCTTGTGCTCGTTGTCACCACCGGTGGCACGTCGTTCCTGCGATGTCTTTGCGGAGCGAGTACAAGCCCTTCTTCGTACCCAGCCCGCAAACTGGGGGAAGAGCTTGGTAACCTCAAGAAAGGTGACTGACATGAAGAACACACGAAGCTGCGCCGATGGCGCGTATGGAGCCCCTACATGGAGGCGAATACAGAAACCGCAGAGGAAGGCATACAGGATTGAGCTGACGCAGACAGACTGCGCTCTCCTGGACAAGATACGCAAACCCGGCCAGACGCATGTGGAGGCTTTCCGTGAGCTTCTGAGGAGGGTGGGCTGATGGCTGAAAAGGAAGGATTCTTCAGGACGTGGCGCGGGGACCGTTTGCGATGGCTGATTCATCATAAGCCGGACGCTTTGCGGTTGTTACTTTTGATCCAAGACCGGGCCAGATATTCGGACGGCTGGAACCCTCTAAACCTAGAGAAACGACAGAGTGTTTTGGGCTTTTCGGACGTAGAAGTCTGGGGCTGGACAATTCGCCGTTACAGGACAGCAAAAAGCGACTTAGTTACCGCAGGTGCAATTGACATAGTTCCGACAGGTAAAGGGACAATCGTAACCCTATTAGATAACGTGGCTTACGTCTCAGAACCTCCGAAAAATGACGGACAGAACGACATACCTTCTGACATACCTTCCGACATAGTGGCGACAGACCCCCGACATAGTGGCGACATAGTGGCGACAGACCCCCGACACCTAACTAAGAAAGATAATAAGTTAAGAAGGGAAGAAGGGAAGAAACAACACCCCCCTGCCGGGGGCGGTGATGGTGATGATTTTCTGTCTGTCGATTCTCGGAATCTTTGGCAGAGGATTGTGGACAGCGGGAAGGTTCGAGCTGGCCAGTTTTCGGCAGAGGCTTGGTTTCAGATCTTGCGGGCCAATCCGGAGTTTGATCCTGGGGATGGGCGGATGGTTGCCGCGCTCATGGCCTTCGTGGAATGCATGGATAAAACGATTGGGCAGCCACCGAGTTGGTTTGCAAACAAGATGGGCCAGGCTTGCAAGGGCGAGGGGCCTGAATTGGATCTTCGTGATTATCCCAATTTTGAAAAGTGGTGGGAGGCGTATCCGCTGAAGGTGGGCAAGGTACGGGCTCTGGGCTTGTGGGTGAACAAAGGTTTGGAGGCGCGTTCGGTGGAGGGTTTGCTGCAAACGTTGGCGTACCATGCGGAAATGGGGAACTGGACGGAGTGTGAGGCGAAGTTTGTGACCAAGCCGGTGAAGTATTTGGAGGAGTCGCTGTTCAAGGATGAGGTTGCTAAAAAAAATAAAAACGGCGGGCAGTCAAGTGACCGGCCTGATTTCACAGCGGGGTAATGATGATGCAGGAAACGGATACAAAATTATTTGATGATGCGATTGAACAGGCGGCGATCGGAGTGATGGTGATGAATTGCGAGTCGCCTTCGGTGGCGCAAGCGGATTTTGACCTCCAACCGAAAATGTTTTATCGGCCGGCTCACCATCTGCTGGTGCAGGAATTGTATGATTTGCATACCGAGCGGCATGGATATGTGGACCCGGTGATGCTCCAGCAGCGTTTGCGAGCAAAGGGCTTGCTGGGTGAATTGCCGGATGAGCAATATTTGATGAAGTGTTCGGAGTTGGCGCCGATTCATTTTAACCAACATCATTATTTCAAAACCGTGGTGGACCTGTACATGAAGCGGCAGGTGATTAAGGTTGCGGATGAAGTGGCGGGGGATGCAAAGGGAACGTTGAATGCGCAAGAATTTTTGATGGAAGTTCCGCAGCGTTTCTTTGATTTGATTCCGGTAAAAACTAATGAGATGCCGTTTGAGGAGTCGCTTAAAAAAATAAGAGATCAGTGGGCGGATATTCGAGATGGAAAGGTGGGGATGCCGGGATTGATGACGGGGATTAAGGATTTGGATGAATCGCTTACGGGCTTGAAGCCTGGGAGTTATACCTGCATTGCGGCGCGGCCGGGGTCTGGTAAAACAAGTCTGGCTGGGGATATTGTGGATTTTCAGTGTGAGCAGGGGGTGCCGGTGGGATGGTTGAACATGGATATGCCCCGTAATGAATTGGAGGCGCGTTGGCTGTGCCGCCGCGGCAAAGTGAGTATGCCTAAGCTTAATTCTGGAAATGCATTTGGAAAAAACTTTGCGGATATTGATAAAGCGGTGGAGTCGGTTTCCAAGTGGCCGTTGCACACCCTCCATGCCAATCGGGATATTTTAAAAGCCTGTTCGTGGGTGAGGCTTAAAGCGAAGCGTGAAGGGATTAAAATGCTGGTCGCGGATTATGCGCAAAAATTTACGGCGGATCATATTCGCAGTCATGATCCAGTGCGGGTGATCTCGTATTGTTCGGCGGTGATGAAGGAGCTTTGTCAGGAACTGGAGATCCCCTTGCTGATGCTTTGCCAGTTGGGGCGCGAAGATAAGCGCGCCCCCATGAAAGCCCCGACTATGGATGATATCAAAGGCTGTGGGGACATCGAGCAGGATGCTCAAAATATTCTGTTGCTGCATAAGTACCCAAAATTTGATTATGAACTCGCAAAAGTGAATGAGGTCACGGATCGGGCAATTTATCTGGACATCGCCAAACAGCAAAACGGCGGGGTTGGGATATTGCCGTTTTGGTTTCGCACGAGTTATTTTACCATGCAACGCGCTCCCAAGGATTGGGGACACCCGGAGGCGTTAGGATGAGTTTTGATTGCAACAAACTTGATGAAGCGTGGGTGGTGGAACTGCATCCCAAAGGCGGATCACAGATACGGCAGGTACGTGAGGTGATGAAAGAAAACTTTGAGCTTTATTGTGCAGGTGAAAAACCGAAGTGGGTAGGGGTCTGTGTCCGGTACTATTTCGATGATGCAAAAAAAGATTTAAGTAAAATACGCAAGCTCATGCGGGATGCAGCGAAAGCTTCCGAAGAGCTTAAAAAGTCAGATTCAGAAAAGGGCAGTGTAGCATGAACGCTATCGCAGAGGAAGGGCAAAAACTGCAAACGAATTTTGACTTTCATCCGGTGATCCCATTGCTCACCGCCGATGAGGTGGATGAAAATGAAGAAGATGCCGCCGAATACTTTGAACGCCGCACCCTGGCGATTTACCGAGAGGAAAAGGATCCGCTGGTGTACGGATGGGAGCCGCATATCTGGAAAGTGGCGGATGCGCTGCTGGGGTTGGAATGTTACGATCAGAGTTTTCTGGCGGAGATCAACCGCGAGTTCGGGGAGGAATGGACATGGGAGATGTGGAGCAAGGCCATGCGCGAATGTTTGGGATTCAATGCACCCGTCAGCACGCTGCTGATAAGCGGTGCAAACCGGGGTAGTAAAAGTCAGTACGCGGCCAAGAGATCGGTGCAGATGCTGTACCGAGCCAAAAAACAAACCGTGTGGTGTTTTCATGCAGATGCAGGCCGAAGCAAAGATGAACAGCAGCCGCTGATCAATACCCACATGCCCATTTCAAAACGCAATGCCCGGATATTGGACGGAAATCCGGAGTACATGAGTTTTAAATCAGGTCCGGGATACTCAGACAACAAGATCGTGAACCACCTGGAAGGTGTGCTCAAATTCAAATACTACTCCAGCGACAAATCGGACACCATTGAGGGGGGAGAGCTGGACTGGGGTTGGGCGGACGAGTTGATACCCTCCGACTGGTTGGAGACGCTGGAGTTTCGTACTGCCACCCGGGAAGGAAAAATCTGTATCACCCAAACCCCGGTGCAAGGATATTCGGAACTGGTCCGCATGTTTCAGGATGGCGCAGATAAAACCCGCATGGCAGTGGCCTTTGCCTGTCCCGATGACACCGGGGAGCCGCTGGAGTGGGCCTCCCTTGGATTTGAAAGTCCGGAAGCTTTTGCCGAGAGCAAGATTTATGGTCCACGATCCATCCCCGAAAACGTGCACAACTGGATCAAAGGCACCAGGTCGCAGCCCGAGATCCCCGCAGGCCGGGCGTTCAAGCAGGTGCCCCGGGTGATGCGCTGCCTAGGAGTGATGCGCGGCGGCCAGATCGAATACAAGAAAGCGGTGCTGTTTTTCCACTCCAACGACAACCCCTACGGCAACCCCTCCGCCGTGTATGAGCGGGTGCTGGGTACATCTATGGCTTTTGTGCAGGAGCGCTTTTATGGCGTGGCGCATAAAACCAGCGGCAACCGCTTTCCCAAGTTCAATCCCAAGGTGCACACCCTCCCCAGCGACAAAATCCCCAAAGGCGGCACCAACTACATGATCTGCGATCCCTCCGGCGGCCGCAACTTCGTATTCGGCTGGTTCCGGGTGGTGGGTGGAGATGTGTACCTGTACCGCGAATGGCCCGGAAACTATGTGATTCCCGGCGTAGGCCACCCCGGCCTCTGGGCGGAAGTCTCCGGGCAAAAGAAAGACGGCAAAAAGGGACCCGCACAAAACCCCTTCGGATTCAATCTGCTCGATTATAAAAAGGAACTGGCCCGATTGGAAAACTGGGAGATCGACCTCACCGAAAACCCCGATCCCAAAGACTGGGAGCCCGACACTGAAACCGGGGAACAAGTGGTGGAGCGCTACATTGATGCCCGGGCCGGCAACACCGCCACCGCCAGCGCGGAGGGCACCTTCACCTTGATCGACGAACTGGACGATATTGGACTGGATTTTATTCCCGTGCATCTGGGACCCGCCGGGAGCCTGGCCGACAATAATCCGCAGTCCGCCGTACACCTGATCAATGACCGTCTCAGCTACGACGAAAAGGAGCCGATCAGTTACACCAACCGCCCGCGCTTCTTCATCGCCGAGGAATGTTTCAACAGCATCTTTGCGCTTTCGGTGTGGACCGGGGATGACGGGCAGAAGGGAGCCTGCAAAGATTTTATCGACCTGATCCGCTACTTCTTCGCCCAGGATCTCCACGACACCGGCGGCGATGACTTTTACAAGACTGTGGGTGGGGGATGCCATTGATGAACAATTTCCGAGAGTCGGAAAGTGAATGTCGGAACGTTTCCGATGTTCGGAGAAATGAAAACAAACTAAATGGAGAATGATATGCCTGCAATATATGAAGGTCCGTTTGAAGAATATGAAGCTCCGTTTGAAGGAAGAGAGCCATCCGATTGGTTAAAAGTAAAACATGTAACCGATGAAAACAAAGGTGGTGGCCCTAATGGTCACTTTGAAATAGAAATATTTGGTGATCATTTTAGTGCTGGGAAGTGGGCTGTTACTGGCGTGACTAATGAAATCAACGAAATTAGCACAATTCAGGCGGAAGCGGTTCTATGTGGTTTTGAAGATGCGTTGGTGGAAATTGCAGAAAGGGCTCTTAGAAAAAGCAGAGAAATGAGAATGGAACGACTTGGGATAGATCTGTAATAGAAAATAAATAATCAACAATTTGTCAGTGGTAATGGTACAACCGGGTTGCCGGCCACCCGCAGGAAACTGCCTGCTGACTTCAATTAACTGAAAACAAGGAGCAAAAATGACCGAAGAAAATAAACCGAAGAGTATCCTGATCACGATCCGGCAGGCGGCGGGGGAATATAAAATCACCCAGAAGCGGATTCGGGGGGCATTGGACAAAAAAGAATTGATATGCTATAAGGCGGAGAGTGGCCATAAGGCCAGTCTTTTGTATCGAACGGATATTGAGAAATGGCTGAACAAAACTCCATAAAACCCCAGCGTATCAACCCCACCACCCCGGAACGGCAGGTGGCGGCATTTGGTGCAGAGCTGGATAAACTGATCTACCGCTTTACCTGCGAGTTTGATATTGCGCCGGAGGATTATGCGGCGGCGCTGATGGTGGCGGCGGAGGATGTGCTGCACGCGGTCGATGAATGCAACGGCTTTCATGTGCGCATGATCGACGGCCCCCTGGCCGGTGAACTGTTTGAACTGAGCTACCCCAGTGGATACAAGGATGAACGGGTGCTGTTTTGGGAAACTGCCGGGGCGGTGTACCGCCTGCTGCGCTTGCCCACCGGCATGTGGCAGGGCTATGAATTGCGGCTTAACTCTAAAAAAACTTAATCAGAACCCTTGACAAAAGGTGTTCCACACCTCTACAGGATTGAACTATGGACACGGATACCAACATTGAACGGCAGAAAGGTCAGGGTCAGCCTGTAGCGGTGTCTGATGAAATGTTTAAGCAGGTGAAGGCGGGGATTGAAACCGTAAACCTGCAGAACAGTCGGGATGTTTGGGTACGCAGAGCCTTTGGCGAGCGTACCCGTTTTTGTGTCTGGCCAAATCAGTATGCGGATGGTCGCAAATACGATACGGCGAATCAAAAGGCGTTTCCGTTTGAGGGCGCGATGGATAGCCGGTACCGTCTGGCGGATATGATTTTGAGATTGCAGGTGGCCATGTGTAAAGCCTCCTGTAAAATGGGGTCATTGCGGATTTCCGGGGTGGAGGTGGGGGATAACTCCCTGGCCGGGCATATTACCACCTTTACCCAGTGGGTTTTGAATTCCCGCATTGGCCATGATTACCGGCTGGAGGTGGAACGCTTTGCCAATTACGGTTTGGGGGATTCCCCGGCCCTGTCGCTGATGCACGTGGGCTGGAAAAAGGAAGAGCGGGTGCGCATGGCCAGCTATGGCGCCATGGATATTTTGCAGGAGGTGATCGAAGGCGGAGGCGAACTGAATGAGCAGACGCTGCTGGATCTGGAGGCCCTGCTGCTGGATCCCGAATTTGAAGAGGAGTTGCTTACCCGGATTGCCACCCGCTTCCCCGCGCTCAAACCGGGCACCATCAAGAGCAAGCTCAAAGAATTGCGGGAAGAGGGCAAAGCGGATTTTCCGGAAAGCTATGTTCACCGGAACCATGCGGAGATCAAAGCCCTGCGGGTGTGGGATGAGGTATTTATCCCGGCCACTACCCGATCCCCTTCTGACTGCCGCTATGTGTACCGCCGCGAATGGTTTACCCTGGCCGACATCGAGGCCAAAGCCGCCTCTGGCGAGTGGACAAAAGAATTTGTGGAACAGCTGAAACTCAAGAAAGGCAAGACGGCGATTCCCGAGGTGCAGGAGGTGACCCAAAGCGCCCAGCAGATGTACCGCAACCGGGCACCGGTGTACAAAGATCTCTACGAAGTGTTTTATGCCTATCTCCGGGCCACCAATGATGACGGCGTGACCGGGATTTATGTGCTGCCCTTCTCCGCTCACTGCGAAGCTCCGGCGGCCAAGATGACTTTGCTGGATTATCCGCATGGCGATTTCCCTTTTGCCTGGTTTGTGCGCGAGGTGATAAGCAAAAACCTGCTCGACAGCCGGGGAGTGAGCGAACTGCTGGTGACAGATCAGAACTATCTCAAGACCTTCCGGGATCTTACCAGCAATCACGCCCAACTGTTTTCCCTGCCGCCGTATGTCACTGATATGCGGACAGAGCGGGATATGTCGTGGCGGTCGCTGGGGCGCATCCGCAAACGGCGTCAGGAAATGCTGGAGCCGATCAAGGTACCGGACATGCCGCGTACCACGATTGAGGCGCAGAAACAGATTATGGAAAGTGTCTCCATGTATTTTGGATTGCCGGTGGTGGAGATCCCCGCGCTGGTGCAGCAACTGCTTACCCAGGATCTGGTGGACAACTTTTTAGATGCCATGCGCGATGTGGTGCGGCAAGTAGTGCAGCTGAGTCTCAAATACATGAACCCCGACGACATCCGCCGGGTATGTGGAGCTGGCCAGGATTTAAATATCGAAGCCATGCGGGATAATCTGTATTTGCTGGAGGACATCCAGATCAATTTCGATTCCCGCACCATGGATATTGAGTATATCAAAGTCATTGGCGAACTGGCCCGGGACATCCTCCTGGCCATCGACACCGATCAAACCATCGACCGCGCTGAAATGACCGACTACCTTACCCGCCTCCTACCTGGGAATGTGGCCGAGAAAGTATTGCGTCCTGTGCAACGCGCAAACGAAGCCGAACGCAAAGATGAGATGAATAATATGGCGATGATCGCCTCCGGATTAGAACCAGATATGAAGGAGGATGGTCAAAACTTTGGATACCGCGCCAGCGTCATAGAAGAGAAAATAACTTCCAGCCCTGAATATGTTTTAAGCCTAACCCCACTTAAAAGGGAAATGTTGGAGGCCCGTGTCCAGCACCTACAAAATCAGGCCGGACAAGCAGAGAATGCCCAGACCGGCAGAACTTTAGGAAGAAAAGTAACAGCAGCAGGTGTTTGACACCTGTACATATTTGTGAAAGATGAATAAATAACCAGGAGAAAAAGCATGACCCCCGAAAACGACACCCCGGCGACTGACACCCCGCCGGATATGGAAGCCGCCGCCGCAGAGATGCAGGCGAAGCTGCAGGAAGAGCAGGCCAAAGCCCTGCGCTACCTCACCAAATGGAACAAAGGCTTGAATTACCGCGAGGCGGCCAAGATTCTGCGCCGCAACCGCGAGCACCCCATCATGCAGGCCATCGTCACCGTGCTGCGCCACGACCGGGAAGAGTGCATGGAGGAGTTGGCCGTAGAAGACAAACCCGACAACAGCCTGCGCGAACTTGTGGGAGAAATCCGCGCCCTGATGAATGCGGAAACGCGCCTGCTCACCATTCAGATGGAAGAGGAAGAGGAGGATTTATGAACCCAATACTAGATGAAATAATGAAAGAGCGTGAGCGGCAAGATGTCAAGTGGGGTGGCCCTGATCATGATGACGGGCATCACCTTGTAGATTTTTTGGGCTTTATGAATGAACGGATGGAGAGGGCGTCGAGAGGTTTTGAAACGAGAGTCATGATCGAGAACATCGCGCTTGCTGTTGCAGCGCTGGAGTCCTTTGACCGTAAATATAACGCCCAGATGGGTGGATGCGAGGTGAACGAGCATTCGCCCGATTGTCTGGTTGAAAATAAGGAAAAGATATGATCGCAAAACCAATGAAAGAAAATCTATGGTGTCCCGACAGATGCCCAATCACACTTGAACCGTTTTTCATGTGGATCGAGCATCCGAATTATGGATACCTACCTACATACGGAGGGCCTTTTGATAGCTACACTATCCCAGAGCCTGACGGCGAAATCGTTAGCAAGCTGCGAAAGGATATTGAATACTCAAGCTTACACTTTGACCATGACACGGGGTGTTGGGAAGAAGGTTTTGAAGTTCCCAGTTTACGAGTGGTCCCTGAAGAACTTGTGATTGAGTTGGACGCATGGGGTGACAACGCCAAAGTCTGCGGATCGAGCTTGCGAGATTCGCAGGAATGTTTGGTTGAAGATGAAAATCAATTCCACGCATTGATTTTGAAAAAGTGTATTAAGCATGATTGCCTTCCAAGTTATTTGGCTTTTCCTTTTAAAGATCACCTTCAAGTGTCGTTATATCTGTATTACAGAAATGATCCATTCCCTGCATTTAGCCCTAAGCATGCACCAGGAAAATGGATACCTGTAATTTTTGGCGGGTCTAATATCGTCATGGGGTTTGATGATGAATTAGAGGTAATCAACGCAACCCGCTCGGATGAGGCGATAAAGCCGAATTCCGAGGCGGGATTTGTTGATGGAGGCGCGTCATGAGCAATAAACGCTATGCGCGCCGGGATATGTTGAAGGCCAGGGGAAAGAAGCTGGCTACGGCGCGGGGATTGTTGCTGGGGTTGCGTCAGCGCCCTGATGAATGCGGAAACGCGCCTGCTCACCATTCAGATAAAAGAGGAAGAGGGGGAAGAGGCATGAAAATGCATCTGCGATACAACATGATGGAATCTCCGAACGAGCACCCGCAAAAGGTAATGCGCGATCTGGGAATAACCTACCAGCACTCGACTCCCCAATCTATGGGCGATCAGTGGTGGTTTTGGAACTGTGAAAACTGCCCCGAACCGCTGCCGGAATACCTCGAACCGCTCGGTGTCGAGCCGCTTAGTGCCGTTGGGTATGGGCTATCCAAGGAAGATGCCGAGGCGATCATTCTTGGGCAGAACGCAGAGATTACCGGACAGACCGATAAGGGCTGTTCGGTGGATAGTCTGGTTGAAAAGTTTGTGGTTAAAGCAGATTGCAGGTTTATGACTAAAAGTTACTGCACATTCGATATTTCAAAAGCATCGGTATTTAAATCAAAGTCTGCCGCACAGGCACAAATTACCAGACGTATTAATTTAGGTGAATCAGGATGGATTGGTTCAAAGGTAGTTAACGCTGAAGTCTGCGGATCGAGCTTGCGAGATTCGCAGGAATGTTTGGTATGACCTCAGACCGTCGCCAACGAATAGAGTTCATGGCCAGAAATTGGCCTGAAGTCAAAAAGCTTTCCTCCGGCGCTCTTATCCGCCGACTCATTGATGAGGGGTTGTATTCTCCGAATACGTCACGGGCCAACATTAATGCCCAGCTCTTGAAATTAAGGATAAGGGCAGCTCGGAGGTATGCGACCCACTATCAGGTTTTAAATAACGCAGAGCTGACCGGACCGAGGTACGAGGTTCGGTCATGAGTTTGGTTGATACCATGCCCCCTGTTTTGGATGCCTGTTGTGGATCAAAGATGTTTTGGTTTGACCGCGAGGATAAACGAGCTGTCTTTGTGGATGTGCGCCGTGAGGCGCATACGCTCAAAGATAAATCGAGCAGCGGCGGAAGCCGCGAACTGGTGATTGATCCTGATATTAAAGCTGATTTTAGAAAATTACCTTTTGAAAATGAAACATTTTCTCTTGTGATTTTTGATCCTCCTCATCTGGTGAGAGCAGGTAAGCGAAGCTGGCTCGCTCTCAAATATGGGAAGCTTGAAAACGATTGGCAGGATGATTTACGCCGTGGCTTTGCTGAGTGCTTCCGAGTGCTGAAACATGAAGGGACGCTTATCTTTAAATGGAACGAGGATCAGATAAAAGTAAGCGAGGTTTTAGCACTGACTCCCGAGCGGCCGCTCGTGGGGAATCGGTGCGGACGCACCGCGAAGTCTCACTGGCTGGTGTTTCATAAAATCAACGCAAAAGCTGACGGGATCGACGAAGGAGATTCCGTCAAGAGTATGGTTGACTGCTTTTTGTGTGAGGGATCGGGCACGGAAGGAGTTGGATCACCATACACTCGGCGTTGTGATTTATGCAAAGGTTCCGGGAAAAGATGTGTCAACGCCAAAGCTGACCGGATCGAGGTACGAGATTCGGTCGAGGGTCTGGTTGACCGTCCTTTAAACGACACTATCCGACTCGATTGGTTGGCAAATAATGACGCATGGTTTTCGGACGGACCTTGTGATGGTCAATGGACGCCTGAAACTTGGCGGAATGCGATTGACGACAAAATCAACAATGACTTTGCCGGATCGACGAAGGAGATTCGGCAGGAGGACTCGTTGTGAAATTGATCCATGCTATGCTTTTGAATAGAGATGCTGCATCGGCTTTTGCTGCTCGTGTCGTCTCAGAGATGATAAAATCCGGTTGTGATGCTCCGACCATGCGCCGCCATGAAATACCGACATCGGTTTTTTATTGTGTGCTTGGTGGAAATCACCACTTAACAGGGAGAGACGCGTCGGAAATGGCGTGCGACATGATTCGGACGTATCGCCCGGATTTCTTATACAACGCAACCCGCTCGGATGAGGCGATAAAGCCGAATTCCGAGGCGGGATTTGTTGATGGAGGCGCGTTATGAGCAATAAACGCTATGCGCGCCGGGATATGTTGAAGGCCAGGGGGAAGAAGCTGGCTACGGCGCGGGGATTGTTGCTGGGATTGCGTCAGCGGCCTTTCGGGGAACGCTTTCGGATTGCGTGGTGGATTCTGACGGGGCGGGGGATGTGATGCAGGGGTTGTCCTTAGATCCAATAGATCGGGTGTGCTGCACGGAGCTGCATCTGGAGTGGGCGGATGGCCGGGAGTATTGGAGCGAAGATCCAGCGGAGGTGGCGCGGGCGGTGATGTACCGGCGGCGGGTGCGTGGCGGCCGGGGATTGCCTTATGCGGTGACATGCTGGCGGGAGGCACCGGGTAATTCCAACACCATTCTCTGGGAAATGGAATGGACGGTGGATGATTTGCGGCCCAGGTCGGAGGAGATCCGGGCGCTGTTGGCTCAGCAGGTGCCGCCGTCTTTTATCTATGCGCTGTTTCCCAATGCGTAAACCCTGGCCATGCTGCACGAATTTATTGAGGATCCGGGCAATAGCTTGCCCGCGCTGCCGGACCTGAAAAGGAAAAGAAGAAAAAGGCGTAAGCAGGTGTTGGACACCTGTACGTAAAAGTATGACATAAAAATAATTAGACAGGATAACAGGATTTAACGGGATTTTTTATCCGGTTTATCCAGTAGATCCTGTCAAAAACAAAAAGGAAAAAGCATGAAATCAGAAATAATGATAGATATTGAGACGCTGGCCTTGCCGGAGTATCATGATGCGGGTGCGCGGCTGGAGGTTACGGAGATTGCGGCGGTGCGGTTTAATGCCAGCGGGGTGCTGAAAACTTGTCACCTTTTCCCGAAACAGGGTAATGGGGAGCGTGATGTGCTGACTTATAACTGGTGGATTCAGCAGGCCGCCCTGACCGGTCGGTTGCCTTTGTGGCTGGAGAAGCGGCTGGCGGATGAGGCCACGGCACTCGGACCCTGCATGGAAGCTTTGGTGGATTTCATTTATGGGGATGAAGACGATGAAGAGCCTTTGCTGTGGTGTTCATCCAAGTATGCGGATTTCTTTGATCTGCGGATTTTGGAGACGCATGTAATCCAGTGGGCGGATCAGGATTTTTGCTATCCGAAACAGCGGCGGGATATGAATACGCTGGTGCGCGAGGCGGATCTGCCGCGCAAAGAGAAAACCCATAATGCGCTGGAGGATGCGGTGCAGCAGGTGGAAACCTTGCTGGAGATCCGGCAGCTGCTGAAAGGAGCAAGATCATGAGCGGCCGGGCGGAGGAGTTGATACGGTTCGCTGCGGATGTGGCGGTGGCGTATTACCAGGATGGGAACATTGTGAAAGCCTTGAATATGCAGGCGGATCTGGAACCGCTGCTTCCGGAGGAGCGTTGCTGTTTCCGGCAGGCATATGCGAATGCCGTGGTCGAGGTTAAAAAGAAAATGTATTCTATAGGGGAAATGGCATGAAAGCAGAATATGAACCTATTGATCTGGGCACCCTGAAATATCTGAAAATCCGCCGGGAGCGGGAAAGGCGGGAGCAGATGATGTTCCTAAAATTCCTGCTGGCCATGGCGTTGTTTGGGTTGTTTCTGGTGGTGGTGTGGAGCATCACCGAGCGCAATCTGGATGAGGCGAGCGCGGGATTGGACCGGATGGAGAAGACCCTGGCGGAGATTCGGCAGGTGGGAGGTGGATTGTGAAGATTAGAAAACCTTGGTATGATCATATTCCGATTACGCAAAGGCTTTGTGAGGTGAAGGGGATGGAGCTGGAAGTGAGATGAAGAGAGGAACGGGCTGAAAGCCCATGATCCCGCAGGCAGGATGCCTGCGTTACGGGAACAGCGTTTTGACGTAAAACTTAATTCTGTGCTATAGGTGTTCCACACCCGTACATCGTTGTACGATCACCTACCATAACAGGATTAAGTTTATGAGCGAAGCTATTCGTAAAGTGCTGGAATCCCAGCAGCCAGCCGCCAAGGCTGTAAACGGCGTACCCGCAGCGGCGCCGCAAATTTCGTCTGCGAACGACACACCTGAAAAGGCTGTGAAGGAATCCGCCAAGGCGGATGAAAGTCTGGACGATGAAGCGCAGGCGCAGGCCGCCGCGCAGGATGAACCGGAAACTGAGGAGGAGGAGTCTCCAGAATCCGCTGCGGAAGCAGGGGAGGATGCAGATGATCCGAATGAGGATCGCCGTAAGAGCCGCATTGAAAAGCGGATTAATAAGGAGATCCATAAGCGCAAGAAGGCGGAGACCGAACTGGAATCTGCCCAGCAACGCATTCAGGAGCTGGAGGAGCAGGCGCAAGCCGGTTCTTCTGCAGCCCCCGCACGGAAATCGTTTACCACAATGGAGGAGGTGGATTCCCGCCGTCTCGAAATCCGCAAGCAGTTGCGGGTGGTAAATTCGTATATCCGGGAGGGGGGTTACACCGATAAGCAGTCTGGCGATACCATGCAAGTGGAGGAGCTGGAGAAGCTGGCGGCGGACCTGGAGGATGAGCGCGACCTGACCCTGCCCGAAATGGCGGATCAGTTGCGTGATCGTGATCGGATCGACCGTGAACAAGTGGCGAAACTGTATCCTGATCTATTGGATGAGGACAGTGATCTCTACGAGGAAGCGGAAGAGTTGTTTGCGGAGTTGCCGGAATTGCGCAGTTTGCCCGAGGGCCGGTTGTGGGTGGGAAGAATGCTGAAAGGACGGCGCATGGAACGTGTCCCGGCCAAAAGTGCTCCCGCACCTCAGAAAAGTAAAGCCCCGACTCCTCCAAGAGAGCCGGGCACTGATGGCACTGCAGTTCGTACCAGCGTGCAGCCGCCGGAACCCACCAATGGTCAGCAGGAGCTTCTGAGTCGGTTGACGCAGAGGATGCTGGCGAAAACTCAAAACTAATAAATAAGGAAAAATCCTATGGCAATTCCAGTGAATGAAGTCGTGCAGGAAAATGTTCCGGAAAGTCTGGTCGAATTGATTACCAATGCAGACATCGGTACCACCCCTGTGCAAGCCATGTTCAAAAAGAGCATGAAGAAAACCAGTGAGGACGATCTGACCTCCTGGGGTGTGAAGAAACACCGCAGCCCGAACCTGAAAGGGGTCCCTGACCTCCAGGATGTAAACAAATTTAACCACAATCCCCGGAAGAAACTCTACGGCATCCGGCAGAAATCCCGCGATGGTGTGGCGGTTGGCGATTTGGCCAGCTTGAACACCGTGGCTGGGGTCTCTGATGAGATGGTGGATCAGACCGACGAATCGCTGGTGGTTTTGGCCCGCAGCATCGAAGGCCGGATTCTCTGTAATCATGATTGCCGTGATGAGGATGATGGCAGCGAAGGTAAAGAAACCCGTGGCGCAGGCTCCTGGTTGGATACCGCCGAACAGGCCACCCTCCCGGTACCTACCGGCTACCGTCCCGCTGCCCGCAGCGTGGTGCCATTTGATGAGTTTGATGAGGATGCGCTTAAAGCTCTTTCTCTGACGGCTTACGGAGAGCGCAAAGGCAAAGCCAAGATGGTGGGGATTGTGGGCATTCAGCTCAAAAGCCAAATCAGCACCTGGCTCTCTGTGCAGAAAGAGGTATCTAGCAAGCACAATGTGCGGGCGGTAAATCAGGACGCATCGAGCAAGGCATATATCGAATGTGTGGACCGGATCGAAATTGATTCTGCCGACATTGATTTGATGGTGAGTGACTTCCTGTTTCTTACCAATGCCGAAGAGGCTGCATCCACCTTTGCCACGAGCTACGGCGGATTGTTTCTCATGAAGGATATGTGGAACTTGGACTTCGCCCGTGATCTCCGTCTGATTCAGATGGCAAATCAGGGTGGGGGTGACCGTGCCTATGCGGATGCGGTTTATACCCTGGAGTGTCTGAACCCGCTGGGTCAGTTCTCCTACATTCCCACCGCCCTTACCTAAGTCTGAACCAGGAGAAACTAAAATGAATATTATGTCATTGCTGAATGAAGAAATCGCCCTGCACAACGCCAATGTGCGTGTAGTGGTGACTCACGAAGACCTGACCGAATCCACTGCGGCCACCGCCCAGGTTATCGCTCTGATGACCAAGGGGCTGGGGAAAAGCGTGGAGTTGGTGAAGTCCGAACTGATTACGCCGTTTAAAGACGCATCCGATGCGGCCTTTAACGACATCGAATTCACGGCTGGGATCAGCGGCGATGCGGCCAGTCTGCTGGCCGCGCAGCAGGTGAACGAAAACGGCACCGAGGTGATCCTGAAAAAGGGTACCGGTGCGGTGTATTCGCCCACCAGCGCGACCGCGATCAACCTCACGGTTGGTTCGATGACCGGCAAATCGCTGGACGATGTGGATACCGGTGAAGCGTATCTGTACTTCAACGTGCTCTAAGCACAACAATCAGGGACCGTGCCTCCGGGCCGGATGTGTCAATCGGGAATGTGGTTTCATGCTAGATCCACTTTCCGGGGTGCGGTCCCCCTATTTTTGATGAATGATGAACAAGATGTCCCACAGCCAGATTTTAGGATTGCTCCCGCAGAGCGAAGAAATGATTGTGCGGGTGCATCAGCGTCAGCAGGAGCGGTATCGGCAGGCCTTGGAGCGTGAAAAGCGCGAGGCGGGGAAATGGAACCAGAACGGGGTGCGGGCGGTGCGCAAGCCGGACGGCACGCACATGAAATTCCGGATTCCGAAGCTCACCTACATCATGTGGCAGAAGAAGCTGGGGGATGAATGCTGGGACGATGCCGGGTTTGTGCATGACTTTCTGCGCGACAATCCCCAGTTTCGGGTGACCAGCATAGCGGAAAACCCCACGGTGGGATGGACCCCGGGATCTGTGACGGCCAAGAGGTATCGGCAGATGAGGCAGCAGGCGCCAGCGCCGGATAAGGAAGAAAGAATAAAGGATAACGGGCTTATTGTTCCTCCCAAATACCAATCCGCCATTCGCCATCCGCCATTAGCCATCCGCAACGGAGTTGCGCCATGACCTTTAACCATGCCTATGAACGGATCTTGCGGCTGATGGGTTATCCGCCCGCCACCTGGGGGGGGAGCGTTTCGCAACAGGAGGAAGTGTCGGATGTGATGGGCTACTGGACGCGCATTGCCTGGGAGGAGGCACCCTGGAGCGACCGGCTGCGTTATGCCGAGCGCACGATTGTGGAAGATGCGGATGGAATATCCACGCTGCCTTTAAAAGTAAGTGGATCTCCTACTTTGGGGGGAGTGTTCGGGGTGTTTGATGTGGATCCACGCACCAAGTACACCGCCAACCGTCTGGCCTACCGGCCCGGCGCGACTGCGCTTTATTTGGGCATAGCCGAAACCAGCAGCGGGACGCTGTGGGTGCAGTACCGCGATCCCGCGCCGCAGTTTACCCGGGTGGCATATAACGGCGCTACCACCTACGCCGAAGGGGCCGTGGTGTACGACAGCACCAGCGGGGAGTGCTATGTGTCCGCCGACGATGCCAACACCGGCAATGCGGTGACCGATACAGCCTGGTGGACGGTGCAGGAGGTGCCTGCCTATCTCTGGGAAGTGATTACCCGGGGGGCATTTTCGGAACTGCTGCGCAACGATGGCCGGGGAGACCGGGCGGATGTGGAGGAGGCCAGGGCCATGGCCGAACTCGACCGGGCCGTACTCGCCCAGGAAAGCCAGCAGGGGCAAGAGCCTGAAATACGTTTTAAAGTCACCTAACTAAAGGAAAATACCATGGGATCTAACGCCACACTTCAAAAGAATACCCTATACGGGGCCAGAACGATTACCTCCAGCGGGCAGGTGCTCGCGGTGGATGCCACTGCGGGCGGGGTACAGCTTCCCGCCGCCGCCTATCCAGAAGGGACCGACACTGTAAAGATAAATGTGCAGAACGCAGATGTACGGATGACCACGGACGGCAGCACCCCGGCCCCAGGCAGTGACCACGGGGATCTGATCCCTGCAGGTAGCTTTCTGTACCTAAGCCCCATCCAGGCCAAAGAGGCGAAGTTTATCCGGGAATCCGCAACCTCCGCCTCCATTTATAGCGAAGCTCTTAAATACTGAGGTACTATTATGTTATTCTTACCCCCATCTTTAGGCAGCGAGGTTCCCGGCAGCGAGGTTCCCTTCACCCTCTACGACGTAACAAACGCCCAGCGGCTCGCGGGGACACAAGGCGACGACACCACGCCTCTTGTCGCTGGTGACACGGTGCGGGTGACTGACCTGCCTGATGACCCGATCATGCTTATGCTGGGTACTGGTGATTGGACTACGATTTCAGAGCCGTTACAGATGCCATATTTCACGGCCCATACTTTTATAACCACAGCGACCGATACCGTAGAAAGTTATAGCGGAGATATTCCCGACAATTTTGCTTCAACAAATAGTTTAACAACCGCAAAAGCACTTTCTTTAGGAAATTCCGTTACATCAATTGGAAGTTATGCTTTTTATAATTGCGCAGGCTTCACAGGAAGTTTAACAATTCCTGATTCCGTTACATCTATTGGAAATTCTGTTTTTTATAATTGCACAGGCTTCACAGGAAGTTTAACAATTCCTGATTCAGTTACATCTATTGGAAGTTTTGCTTTTTTATATTGCGCAGGCTTCACAGGAAGTTTAACAATTCCTGATTCCGTTACATCAATTGGAAGTGGTGCTTTTAGTTATTGCACAGGCTTCACAGGAGATTTAAATATTCCTGATTCAGTTACAACTATTGGAAATTATGCTTTTGATAGTTGCGCAAACCTTACAACCGTAAATTGCTATGTAACCAAAACTATATTTAATCAAAGCGATGTTTTAGTAGGAACTGGAGTTACAACCTTACACGCCCTTGCAAGTGATGGAACATGGACAGCGGGGGCCGACACAATTGGTGGAAAAGCATTAACAGTAATTAAGGATTTGGTGTAATATGAAAACTGTTCATTATACATCGGGACTTCCGAGAGCTTGCTCCAGCCTCCTCCAAAACCTCCTTGCCCAGAACCCTCAAGTCCACGCCACGGCCACAAGCGGTGTGCATGAGATAGGGTATATCGCCCGTGGGTTCTTTGACACAGAAGAGTTTAAGACTTTCAAGAATCCACTTGACGGAGAGCGTCAATATTATAACTTCCTCCGTGGTGGCATTCAATCTGCTTACAACTCTCAGACAGATAGACCGATTGTGGTGGATAAATGCCGAAGCTGGGTGGGACATCTAGACCAACTTTTTAAAGTCTTTCCTGATGCCAAGGTGCTTGTCCCCGTTCGTGATGTCCGTGGAATCCTGACTTCCCTTGAGAAGAAATGGGCGCAACACCCATCACGATTTACGGGAGTGGAAAAGGCTAACCCGCAAAACTGGACAACTGTTGAGAAGCGGGCACAGGGCTGGCTTTCAATCCCGCCCCTATCAATCGCCCTTGAGCGAGTACATGAAGCGGTGCGGACCCACAAAGGCAGGTTGCATTTTGTACATGCCGAAGACCTGACAAACGACCCACAAAAAACGATGAACAAGGTCTGGCAGTATTTGGGGATGGAGGTAGTTGTACACAATACCGAGAACGTGGCGCAATATACCACCGAGCAGGAGATTGGATTCCCCTACGGAGACCACGAAATCAGACCCAAGATTGAACCCCTTCCTAAAGAATGGAATGAGGTCTTGGGTAGAGGTCTATCAAACGCAATCGCAACAAAATTCCAATGGATAAATGATTTATGAAATACGCAATCACCGGACCAAGAGGACGGATATTTAATATCCTAGACGAAGAACCGCAACGGGAGCATTCCTCCCTTACTGACGAACAGGCAATGCAAGCCTCTGAGGGTATCTGGTTTATCATTGAGGGCGAACTCAAGACGCAAGCGGAATTCCGTGTAGTGGCGCAGGCACAGAGACAGACCGAACGCTTGGCAGAGTTATACGAGCAAGACCCCGCCCAAGCCAAGTCCCTCAAACGCCAGGAGCTTGCCGATGCACGTTACCAAGCGGAGATAGGCGGCACGACCTTCAACGGCATCCCCCTCCGCACAGATCGACAGACGCAAGCAACCCTGACAAGTGCGATGCTTTTTGCACAAGGTGATGCGAATTTCAACACCGATTGGAAGCTGGGTGACGGTCAGTTTATCACGCTGGATTCTCCTACGGTCATCGGCCTTGCGGGTGCGGTACTCTCCCATGTGCAGACACAGTTCACAAAAGAGAAAGACCTGAACGCTCTTATAGATTCTGCAACCACCGCCGAAGAGCTCAACGCCATCACTTGGGAACAAATAAATTATGACAAACGCAGAACGAACAAACGCTTTTCGACAATGGACATACATCTGACAGAGGAACAGTTAAAGGCACTTATGCCACAGGATGAATTGATATGACCAACGGGGAGAAGAACAACTTATTGAAACAGTGGTCTCTGCTGGGTGGCGGGTTTCTTCTGCTAGGTGCTTTCGTAGGCTGGGGGATTAACATTGGTGTTCAGAAGAGCAAAGGTTTGCAGAGGGATGAAAAGATCGCAATTCTCGGACAAACTGTCTCCCAGCACAGCGCCTCTCTTCACCGTCTTGAGAAGGTGGATGTCCGCAGGGAGCAACAGATGGCTCGTGTGGATGAAAAGATGGTAGCTTTCATGACTCTGCAGAAGGAGATGAATGCCACGTTGAAAGCTCTGGATAAGAGAGTGCAATAATTTCGAAACACTAACAAAGGAAAAAAGATGCGGACATTAAAAACGATACTCCTCCTAGCCAGCTTCTCTCTGGCTGGGTGTGATCTAGCAAGTGATATTGCTAACGACAAGTCTAACAATTATAGTAACAATGTATATGGGACTTCCCAGGAAGGGTCTGTCGCAGGAAATGCTATCAACACCTTTCTCTGGAAGCCTATTTCAGAGGGTGATGGGAATCTGGTAGTTATCCTACCCGCCTCTCTCGCAGGGAATGTGGAGCTTCTATCCATCTCTGGTAGCTTCGGCACTGAGGTTGGGGAATCTGAAGAGGTCTCCAACGGAGCCCATCCCACGTTCCGCTTTGACAGCCCTGGAGCGTCCTATGGAGCGAACATTACCGTTCAGGCTGTGCTCAGCTCTGGGGGAGTTCAGACTTGGACTGTACCTAGTGGAGGAACTCGCAATGAACAATAAGAAAAAACTGACTCTGATACTCTTGGCCCTCTCCTCTGCTGGGTGCATGACTAGGATTGAGAATAGAGGCTCTGGCTACACCGTTCGGGTTGACAGTGGGACGAAGGCTAATGCCTCCCTCAGTCTCTCTGCCTATGCTCGTGGTGCTGTCCTTGAGACAGAAGCAAGTGAGGCTGGGAAGAAAGAAGACGGTCAGACCTGGATCGACACTCAAGGTGGTGGAGAAGTCAGAGCTAACGCCAACACGAAAGTGGGCGCGGGTAACGACACGCAGGACTTGACTGCGGTAACGCCTTCTGAAGATGTGGAATCGGTGCCGGAGGAATGATGAAGCCGGTGCGGCTTTTAGTGAGATACCTGCCAGCAACGCTGCTGGGTATCTTGCTGGCTGCCGTGCTTTCGCTGGAGATCTTCGGGGTGAGCGGCTGCGCCACGGGCTTTGAGGCTCCTGAACGTGAGGAGGAGGGTAAGGGCGTGAATGATCCGTATTTTATTAATTTGTATAAGGTGGAGTTCTGATGAAGACGCGGCCGCTGTTTACAATTCCGGGGATCCGGGATGATGGTGCCCGGACGGTTCACAGTCTTGGGGCTGCGGTGGCGGGCGCTTGTGACATGGAGTTGTGTCGGGCGATCAAGCCGATTTCTCATACCTGGAATGCGCGGTACGACAAATACACTGACCGGATGGCGCGGATGCTGCTGACGCAGGTGCGGCCGGGCGGGGATGTGCTGGCGCATTCTTACGGCTGTCTGATTGCAGTCCGCATGATGGAGATGGCGCAGGATCATGGCTGGGAGGAATTGCTTTTCCGGAATGTGATTCTGATCTCTCCGGCTACGGACCGGGATACCGTGGATTGGGAGACGTTGCATTATGATCGGGGGCTGGTGCTGACGAATCCGCTGGATATCGCAATCCATGTGGGGAGCCTGAATCCTTGGCATCCGTTTGGGAGGGCTGGGGTGTTTGGGTTTAAAACAAATGATCAACGGCTGGCCCAGGAACTTAGATTTTCTAGGGTGGGGCCGTTTAATCATACGAAGTGTTGGTTCGGGGAGAAGGGTGCGGAGTGGACACGGGAGCGGGTGAGTAAATTTTTATTAGATGGAAGATGGGAGATGGGAGATGGGAAAGGTAAATCCGCCATCCCTGGCCGTTCCCGGGAGGGAACCGCTCGGGCAGGCATTCCTCATTCATCCGCCATCATCGGAGACGAATCATGAATAATGTGACAGCAGCCGGGAAACTGGCGGAACACAAGTGGAAACTTTTTACCTCTCAGGATGAGGGCTTGTTGCCGGATGGGCGATTGGAACGGTATATTGACGGGATCAGTCACCGGGATGTGGATGATCTGGTGGGGTTTTTGGAAAGTTTTGTTTCGGTCCCGAATTATGAAGCAGATGCCTCTATTAAATATGCGTATTGCACGGGGCCGCTTATTGATAGTCAGCCGAAGGCGGGGAAGTGGCGGCATTTGGGGGTGCGGACGCAGCGGGTGGATGCACAGGGGCGGGAAGATCCGAAGGGGAGTACCTGGCGGATTATTCAGGTGTTGGCGGAGGGGTTCCTTACGACCATTGCTCATGCGGATGCGCGGTTGATCCAGGGGCGGAGTAATACGGGGGATGTGGTAATTGTGGATGAGGCTCCGGTGGGGGATAATCCGGGAGCAGAATATTTGACGCTGGAATGGGTGGGGGTGGATCCGGATACGGTGAAGGCCCTGGCGGACGGGAAGCTGTCTACGGCTACGCTGTCGGGCCTGGCCTATCGTAAAATTGCGAATGACGGGGCTGCGGTGACGGTGGCGCTGGGGGATGGGTGGCATTGTCTGGCGGTAAATTGGGAGCTGGCGCAGGATGGCAGCGGGACGATCCGCCTGGGAGTGGCGAAGCCGGAGTTTGTTTTAAAGGGTTTTACGAGTTGGCTGGGAAGTCGGCAGAGTGGCTTAACGCAGTATTTTGATGTGCCGGAGGCATTGGCCCAGGGGATAATGGATGAGGCGAAGGCCCGGGGGGCGGATTGCCGGGCGAATGGATATGATGCAGCGCAGGGCCTGGTGAATTTGACGGTATCGCAGCTGGACCTTTCGGGGGTGGCGCTGAATGATATTCCGATTTCCTCTAACTGTGATATGGTGGTCACGGCTTCTTTTCTGTGGGGCACGGGGGACAGTTCCCTGCTTCCGATTCCCGGAAGTATTCCGCCGGGGACTTCCTATGATCGGAATCTGAATGAGGATGGGGATGGCAGATTTTCGATTGTGCTGCGTAAGAATGTTCGGCAGTATCGGAACACTATCCCTGAATACGACAGCGAGTTTAGGGCGGACCAGGGGAAGAAGACGAAGGTGTGGAAGGGGGTGACGGATCAGGATTTGAGCGTGGATTTGGGGGCGGTGACGGGTTCGGTGGTGCGGGTGCGGGAAACTGTGCGGGAGGATTGCTCTAAGGATGTGTATCGGGACGTGATAACTCCGAAGCCTCAGACGGTGGAGCATCTATCCGAGTCGAGGGCAGATCAATCGACCAGTCGTACGGTGGCCAAGAATGCGGATGCGAAGCTGGAGGCAACGGCGCAGACGGGTAAGGTGGTGCGGACGAGATCTAATGAAAATGAGTTTGGCAAGTTTGATAATTCGCTGGACGTGATAACTCCGAAGCCTCAGACGGTGGAGCATCTATCCGAGTCGAGGGCAGATCAATCGACCAGTCGTACGGTGGCCAAGAATGCGGATGCGAAGCTGGAGGCAACGGCGCAGACGGGTAAGGTGGTGCGGACGAGATCTAATGAAAATGAGTTTGGCAAGTTTGATAATTCGCTGGATGTGATAACTCCGACGCTTCAGACGGTGGAGCATCTATCCGAGTCGAGGGCAGATCAATCGACCAGTCGTACGGTGGCCAAGAATGCGGATGCGAAGCTGGAGGCAACGGCGCAGACGGGTAAGGTGGTGCGGAC
>Ga0307982_1000264_pt1 | contig 40579 bp, 19 predicted proteins | sample OrgLakmetagen989_FD_201847 | JGI IMG/M metagenome (GOLD analysis project Ga0307982, IMG submission 201847) | Saline water microbial communities from Organic Lake, Antarctica - #989 | ecosystem: Environmental > Aquatic > Non-marine Saline and Alkaline > Saline | place: Antarctica: Organic Lake... | reverse complement strand
CGGGGACGCCAGGGGGCTTGCGCCAATTCAAGTACACTGACAACAACGCATGTTAGAGGAAGGTGGTTAAACGGGGAAAACATATACCAATACTAGCGTTCATTTAGTTGGCTACTTTGGACACACTACATTGAGCCATGGCAGCGGCAGATCAAAACGACCCTTTGCAACACGCCGACCGGTTCTTACCAGGTAAGTCACGCTTGGAGCTGAACTTGCAGCTTTATCTGGGTTCTTGACTTGTCTTGTTTTGCAGTTGCCAATATTTCAAGAGTTATTAAACGTGCTCTAGTAAGCCCTGCCGCATGCTGTACTGAACTTGCTGCTCCCATCACTACTTACCCTTTATTCAGCCCCAACAAGCCAAAATTGCAAAAGAATCGAAGGACACGATTCAGGAATGTGTGTCAGAGTTCATCTCGTTCATCACTAGCGAAGGTTCGCCGCACGCGCTGTGCTGTGACTGCGCACTCTTCCAAAAAATATCTTTGTGCAGCGAGTGACAAATGCCGTGCTGAGCGTCGAAAAACTATCAATGGTGATGACTTGCTGTGGGCTATGACCACACTTGGGTTCGATGATTATGTTGAGCCACTCAAGTTATACCTGGCGCGCTTCAGAGAGGCCAGTCAAAAATCCAAGAAGGAGGACTCATAATGTGTCGAAGCCATTCGATTCGTCATCCCTCGCGACAAAAAGAGGCTTATTGTGCTATTTGTTGACAGTAATTTAGTGTTGTTTTTTGCGATGATGTTGGCAAAAATAGCTGCATTCAAAACTAAGGCATGCGGTAGACTGTCCATCTACGGTTGTGCTCCTCGCCGGAGGGGATGGGGTCCGAGCCACAGGCAGCATCGGCACAGCCGCAGCGCTTGCTATTGTCATCGGAGCACATGGTGTTGCAGCCGCTAGAGGTGTGGTCAGGCTTGCTGGCCAGGTTGTTGAAGGCGAACACGTGCCCATCCACGCCGGAACGCGCGATGGCGAAGTACTTCTTTCCAGCGGCGGCGGCGTGTGCCTTGGCCAGACCGAAGTGGGCGCCGGTACTGCCGCCCTGATACACCTTGTCGTTGCTGAAGGATGCCTCGGTGGTGACGCAGCCCACGTACTGGGGCTCGGGGCCCTTCTGTGTCTTGTACCCGGGGGCAGTCAAGCGCTTTGTGCGGGCAGGGTCCAGCTGGGAGGGTGCCACGGGCAGAGGCTTAAAGTTGCTTGGCTTCTTCACCTTGAAAATGCGCACGATCCAGTGTTCCGATGTGAACGCTTCGTCCAGGTGGGTGAGCTCATACCCCTTGTTCCCGTACTCAATGTTGCGGGCGCGGTCATATCCTGCAGGGCGACCGTACTCTGCGGGCAGCTCGTCGAAGCGGTAGAAGCACATCTTGTACATCATGCAGTTCAGCAGTGTGGGGCTGCCTCCCGCATCCACGCGGAACTGCCCGTTTGCAAAGTAGTCTGGCTCCTTGATGTGGGGGAACACCCCCCCTCCAATACGCACCATCCACAGGAACTTGTTGATGTCATCCCCGGAGTACCCAGTGTACCCTCCAAAGATGGCCAGCACGTAGTCCACGTCCAGGGATTCCATGATGGGCGCGGCGTCCTCCTCAGTGGATGACATGGCGCGACCCACCGTGGCGATGTGCGTGTTGTTCCATGTGTTGTTGTCCACCAGCACAGTGCGGTTGCCCATAGCAGAGGTCTGGTATCCGTAGTCCCACCAGGACATGATCTTGGCATCCGGCGCCGTGTTCATGCGCAGCCAGTAATACGCCTCGCGGAAGTCGTCAAAAATGACCTTGCTGCCATCGGCACGGCGGGAGGCCAGGACAATGGAGGGGGAGGAGTACGCCTCGGAAGCCACGTAGGTGGCGTGCAGGGCATAGAAGCCCAGCAGCCCCGCGATGCCAACCAGCACGGCGCTGGCCACGGGGATGGGGAAGGGCACGACGGGGCCCCGGTATAGCGCCCCCATCTCTGCGAACACGCCGGCAGAAGAAGCGGAGTTCTTCTTGGACTTGCCCTTCTTGTTGCTCTTGGAGGATAACACGGGGGTGCTGTCGCCTGCATCCACAGCAGCGGTCTCGTCCGCTGCCACAGACAGGGACAGCTTCAAGTGCCCAGAGAAAGTGGTCAACACCTCGCTGAGGCCCACCGCCGCCAGCATGCACGCTGCAGGCGCTAAAGTCAGCATCAGGCGCACCATGACGCCTGCAAAGTACCACGTGATGGTTCCATACAGAATGAGGAACACTTTGGCGTCGTTCAAGTCTTGGAAGAGAAAGTACAGACCCACAGGGGCAAAGGGCACACACAGGTGCAAATCGAAGAAGAATGACGTCCACGAGGTGGGTTGATGCTCCGACACGGATGCAATGATGGGGATGTACTTGGAGGCATAGGTGGGGTCCAGCAGGGATAGGGATCGCCCCGTCCACTGCGTCTTGCCCAGCAGCTGCAGGGTCACCAGCAGACCAGCCACAGTCATGACACCGCCGATGGCGACGACAGTGACTGCCTGGCGCACAGTGGCTGCGGGCAGCTTGGAGATGCCCAGCAGATCGTACAGTGCGCGCACTTGGATAAGCACAAACACGCCGTGTGAAGCAGCGCATTCCGCCTGCTCGATGACGTTGAACCCCACAAAAGGCACATTCATGGCCATGATTGAACCAAGAACGTAGAACGTGGAGTACGCCACGTACAGCCGGGAGGTGTACATGTTGCCCAGGATCATCACGGTGACGTAGATTGGGATGATGTTGATGATGAAGACATACCCGCCCCAGGCAGCCACCATGTAGAAATACGCGAGAGCGGCGCCGCAGGACCAGCCCAGGCTGCCTGTGTTCACAGCCTTCACCCACAGGTAGAAGGTGAAGATGAGTGCAAAGATGGCGACGCCCTCGTTGTCGTAGCTGCCTCCCACGGATCGGGAGATGTAGGAGGGGACAATGGCCACCAGGGCGGCCGCAATGAGGCCGGTGCTCTCCCGCTTCACGGTCTCCACAGTCATCAAGTACGTGCTCAGGGCAGTCAAGGCCGCAAATACGGGGGCCAGGAACACGCACATGTTCCTAATATTGATGGTGATGTTCATGGAGTTCAGCACGCCGTGAATGGCGGCAGCGGTTGCCATGAGCCCAGGGTAGATAGTGCCACCAATGATGCGGCCCAGCGGGTACCATGCACGGTCATCGAACCAATTCAAAAATGCATAGAACCCCTCGCTTGACAGAAATTTTGTCGTGCGGTAATCTGCAAGAGTGAAAACTTGAGGGCTTGAAGGGAAGGAAATGCAGGCGCCGGCGACTTACTGAAGTAGGGATCAAACCTGCAAAAGAAGCGAGATGTGAGCATTTGCAGCAGGCACAGGACCCTTGAATTTGACGCTTGATTCGACTTACTCGTGAATAACCTGCACAAGAAGGGGGAGAAGTGGTGTAAGTACGTTGGATGTCACACGTGTGAGGCAAACACGCCTTGCAAACCAGGGAGAAAGCAACTTACACTCTCCCAGCGAACCACAGCGAACAAACGAATGGAGAAAGCAATCAGACAAATCAATGCTAGCAAGGTGTATTTCAGCACTGGCGCCAACACAGCGCCTGAGGCGCCTTCCTGTTTCTTGGCAGCCATGATGATATCTTCACCTCTCCACAGCCAACACCACAGCCCAGAATGCGCACAGACAATAAGCGCAAAAACGGAATTGACGACACCCCGGGTTATCGCGCCCTTTGCAACCCTGCCTAGGAAGAATGGAAGGCTTTGGGCGCAAACTCTAACCCCCCGTTCACAAGCATCTGCCAATCTTCGGCATGACACCGGCCTGGCTGCTGCTTCTGTCCCGAAAGCCAAAAACAATTGCAAGTAAACACTGATTTCGATTAAGGAGCATCTTCAAGCAATTTTTCAACGCTGCGCTGTGCTGAGGCCCCGACCCTGCCCAAGGTCAATAAAACATCAATCACACTCTACGCAAGCTTCAGCCATGCGAGTCTTGGTGCGCAACTCAGCAGAGAGTCTTGTACCGGTCACTGTGCATAAGGGTGGCACAATTGCTTCTCTTAAGGCTGCTTATCGTCGCCTGCCTGCATTTGTTGGGAATCGGTGAGAAGCTTCGAAGAACTTGCTTGACTACACTCAAACCTGCGTAGCTTGCGACACAATTCAATTTATGCTACAGGAACCACATCCAGTTAATGTTCAAGGGTGAAGCCCTTGAAGACACATACACAGTGAAGCACTATGGCATCAAAATGGACGCAGTAATGTGAGTTTTTGTTTGGCGTGGTGGTATAAAGGCGTATTTTTCGGTAGCTGCCACGCTTCGAAATATCTGTACAGTGTCCATCCAACCTCGTCGCGGCTTCAAGCTGCCTACAGTGGAATTGATTATGATGCACTTGCAACCCAGTTGGAGCAAGAGTACTCTGCAATGCGGTGAGTATATCTCAAGGCGCATGTTTCTGGGAAACGACCACACACCCCGTAACTGTGCACAACCTTGCAATCTCACAGGGGTGGCCAAGACTTCGCGGACTATGACTCCAATCAACCCAATGGTGGCGAGGACTGGGACACTACACCCCAAGGCCCGCGTGAAATGCCATACATGCCCAGCGGTATTCCGCACCCCCCTCCGCCTCGAGGCGGGGCAGCTTCCGGTCAAGGGGCCGCTCCGTTTGCGGACATGATGGCCCTGGCGGTCGCCCGTGCTCCCGGGGGTGTAGTGCCTTATGGTCAGCATACAGGGGGCGCTGGGCGTGCTGCAGGGGCCTCCAAAGTCCCTCCAGCAGCAGTGCCAGGGCCTGATGCGTGGCAGACCCCCAGTCGCACGTTCCGTCAAATCTACGTGGCGCAAGTGGGCAAGTTCCAATTCCGCCTGCTCCATCGCATGGAAGGTCGTTGGAATGGGGATGCCACAATGCTTGGCATTCATGGGCAGCGCAGCAATTCACCCTCAGTGGTCAGTGTTTCCCTCCGCTGGGACGACGAGAGCAACGTGTGGGAGGAGACACAGAGCCTCACAGATGTGCACAGTATGTCCAAGGCGCAGACCCTTCAATTGATCCCTGTTGCTGACGGCGTGTGCAAGGTCGTGCAGAAGGGCTCCGCTTCGTGGGGCGACGTGGACATGGAGTTGGTGGAGCAAAGCGAGAACGTCATTGTGCTCACCGCCACGTCACACGTGAGCGGGAAGCCTATCTTGGTGGAGACGGTCACTGTGGTCGACGACATGCGTCGTGTACGCACTGTGCAGCGCTTTGACGCGAGTGGTGCATTCCAGTGCCTATACATGTTCAACGAGCAGAGAGTGATCGATGCCGTGTCAGGTGCCCTCGTGCCAAACGCTGCAACTGCGCAGAAGGCTGACACAAACAAAGGCAAGACTTCCAGCTCAAATGCAGGCACGTTTCCCTTCCCGCGGCCGGGGGTGACTGTGGCGGAGACGGTTGACATCGACGAGACCGTTGAGGAAGTGAGCACTTCCCAGAGCCAGACTCCTGTTCGACACACGCCCTCGTCGACACACCGTGGCTCCAGTGCCTCTCGGGGAAGCCCAATTTCGCCCATTTCAGGCATGTAGTCACAGAGCCTGCTTTAATCCATGCTGAATCAAGTCAAGGTGAGCCACTGTCAATATTCACCACTCTGCCAGACGACGTTCCGCAGAATCCCCAGCGGCAGCTTGGGAGAATACATGTTTGCATGAGAGCCAGCAGGATATCAGAGAGAATGATGATGACCATACTCCCGACCTTTTGAGCTGTTGCAGTGGGGTCTTTGACGTCAGTTTTCAGCGTGGTACCATCAAGTGACACAGACACGAATGGTGCAACGAGCCCGATTATGCCCAGGGCAAAGAGAAGGGCAAGAAACGCAAGTCCAAAAACGTTACGCAGGACACGCTTCAAGACCCACTCGTCTTGTTCGTTGCTCACATCCAAACCAAATGAGCTGCCGCTTTGATTTGCGTAAATAATGAATACAGAGCTCAGCAACATGGCCCCTATGACGAGCAGCAACAGGACGGGAAGAGCCAAATCATTTGCCCGCCCAAACACTTCCTTTGCATCAGTTGTAAACAGCATCAAGTCAGGCCCAACGCATGCTAATACTTCGAGCACAAGTGTAAAGCTTGTAGCAGAAGCCGCTTTACTGGAACCCAACTCAGCCACGTCCGTTGCCACAGCTGGCACATTGCGAAGCACAATCCACACTAGACCCAGAAACGACAAAAATACCCCCAGGCTGCCCCAAGGGTTCTCGTCGAATGCCTCTGTTGAACAGTAAGCCCCAATCAGTAGCGCCTGCGCAAACGAAAGAACCAGGCCAAAGTACTGCCCAAGAGATAAGTGACCAATGTTTGGGATTTCCAAGTCTACAGAAGCACCCGGCTCAGGCGTTCCAATGATGCACCGCGCAATGAGTGCCAGAAGGTAAAACACATGACAGAATATCACTCCAACAATACTGTGCCCCGGGAAAGGAGCACATGCCATTCTCATGCAAAGCAGCATTGTACCCCTCAAAAGCGTAGTGGGCCCTGCACCCTCCAAGCTACGTTGCTGAGCTGTACCAGTCGTTGCAATGATTGTACCATGGTGCTTGGTCTTTCTCCTGGAGGCATTGGCACCAATGAAAGTCAACGCAGGCTTGTACTTGGCTTTTGGTGATGCTGACTGAGTCTCTTGCGTTATACGCTTGTCATCGCCGCTCATCGGTGCAATTGCTGCCATGCTTGTGCAATAAAATCAGGCGAAAACAAGTAAACACCCCAGAGCATTATTTGCCGTTGGTTTGCCCGGCTTCGGTTTGGTTTACGAAGCAGTTGGAAACGCAGCCCTGCGTGGAGATGCTCTGTACCTTTCAAGCAGGTTTTGAGCGAAGCTGCAGTTATCTCGGTCCAGATCTATCCACATTCAAACAACAATTAATCAATATAACTAGCTGTGTCTGGTTGCCACCCGAAGTTCCGCCCCGCCTGCTTGGAAGCCCCCTTCCTTCTCGCCTGCTCGGAGATGTGAATCGCACAATTAGCGATTGCGCATTTGTGCTAAACATTTTTGTCTGTCAGCGAGATGGGAGCGCTTTTTGCGCCTTATGCTATTTAAGAGTGCAACTCTCCCGGTGTAAGGAGTACAGTTTGCAGGGTGGTGATAGCGTTTCACAATCGTTTCGACGAGCTATTTCGCGAGCAGCATGCAGCGAACTTTGCGGCGGGTAGCGGTCACTGGTATTGGAATGGTAACACCACTGGCATCAACAACAAAGCTCACTTGGCAGCGTCTTCTGCTTGGTGACTCTGCACTTCGAGTGAGTTGCACGCTGCGAAATTCATGAGAGCCAGGCTGATTTGGGACTTGTATGCAGCTGCAAAGTGAGGAAGAGGCTGCCCCACTGGCCCCGCATGTTGTTGCCACAGTTCCACGAGGCACGAGTGAGGGCGAGTTTAATTTAGATGACCATGTTTCCAAGCGAGACATGCGCACCCAGGGCGTCGACTTCATCGCTTTTGCCCTCGCTGCGGCCCAGCAGGCCTTGGACGACGCAGGGCTGCATGGGCCCTCGTCTCTGAACCCCACACGCTCCGGTGTTTGCATCGGCAGCGGCATTGGCAGCATTGCCGACACGGTGCAGGTGGCCCAGCAGCTGGCCCCTGGCGGCGCTGGGGCCCGCAGAGTGAGCCCCTTCTTCGTCCCCCGCATGCTGGTGAACATGGCAGCGGGGGCGGTCTCCATGCGCCACACACTGAGGGGGCCCAACTGCAGCCCCGCAAGCGCATGTGCCACAGGCGCACATGCCATAGGCGATGCCTACCGCATGGTCGCGCTGGGCGATGCAGATGTGATGCTGGCGGGGGGCACAGAGGGGTGTGTGGCGCCCATTGCTCTGGCTGGCTTCTCAAGGGCCCGTGCCCTGTCCACAGCATACACAGCCACACCAAGCACTGCAAGCAGGCCGTTTGGGTCAGACAGAGACGGTTTTGTTCTGGGTGAGGGCGCTGCTGTGCTTGTGCTGGAGGCGCTGACTGCTGCCAGGGAGCGCGGTGCCACCGTGTACGCGGAGATCGGCGGGTATGGCATGTCAGGAGACGCATTTCACATCACGCTTCCCCGCGAAGATGGATCTGGGGCAGCTTTGGCCATGGGAGCTGCTTTGCGGCACAGTGGCGTGTCCGCCAGTGACGTGGGGTATATCAATGCCCACGCAACAAGCACACCCCAAGGTGACGTCATTGAAGCCACAGGCATCGCAGCATGGTTCAACGAGCATGCCAGGGAGCAGCCACCCATGGGCCCCCTCGTGTCTAGCACAAAGGGGGCCATGGGGCATCTCTTGGGCGCTGCAGGGGCGGTGGAGGCAGCTGTCGCTATTCTGTCGCTGCGACATGGCATCGCACCAGGTACCGCGCCTCTGAAGACCAGTGGCCTGGACAAGGACGTTTCAGATGCAGGCGCGCCTGCAAACCTTCGGTTCATCAGCGAGGCGACCCCCATCGACCCCCTTTGCACCGCCACCATGAGCAACTCGTTCGGTTTCGGGGGCACCAACGCAGCGCTGCTGTTCAAGCAGCCAGCAGACTAGCACTAGCGCCAGCACTACACACTTGTCATGCTTATATGTGTGAATGCATTCACTTCTTTGCCTTGGCCGCCAGTTCCGCTGTCAGGGGCATGACGTCCTTGATTTGGCTCATTGCCTTGCGGGCGTTCTCAGCGAACCCCTTGTTGTCCAGTGCGTACGACATGATGTTGAACTGCATGCCACGGTCAGCAGCGCCGTAGCCCACAGAGTATGCAGTGCGGGAAACAGGGCCAAAGCCCCCCCCGTCCAGGGCGTCGCTGGCCAGGGTGGAGGTGGACAGGCGGATGTCCTTCATGATGCCCCAGGCGGGGTCAGTAAAAATGCCAGGCGCCATGCCCTCTGCCTGGGCAAAGTGGTTCAGGGCGTACAGGTGTCTGTCCACTCCCTGCCCCATGAGTGCGTTGCGCGTGATGGTGAAGTGCTGGGAGCACGCGGCCGACAGTGCCACTGCCCGCTGCTCAGGTGTTGAGCTGGCATCTGCGAACACCTTGCACATGTGCGCTGCCTCAGGTGTCGCCGAGCGGATGGTCTCCGTGCGACCATGCTTGAAGCCGGCGGTGGAGGCCGACTCGTACGTGGAGGGGGTGTAGCCGTGTGTGTAGAAATGTGCCAACTGGAGAATCATCTGCTGTGCCCCATCGGGAGACAGCTTGCTCTTCTTGATATCGTTCTTGTTCACAGTCTCCACCATGAACACATCCAGGTCACACTCGGATATCACCTTGGCGGAGAAAGCAGTGGCGTCTTTGATCGCCTTGCTCACGGCACCATCAGACAAATCGAAGCTGATCTCAGCCGGCGGCGTCGCAGCGGCAGCTACGCTTGGTCGCAGCGACCTGCTGGACACCTCCTTGTACACGTCGTTGAAGAAGCGCAGCACTGCGACACCGTCTCCCCAGGCGTGTTCCCACTGGATGCCAGCCCGGCCGTTGCCAGCGACAATCAGGTTGAAGGACTTGTCAAACCACCGGTTGCGCGCATCGCCGTGCAGCATGACCTTGGTGAGGTCCTCGTTGATCTCAGGCTGTGCATCGTCCAGCGTCAGCGCGAACAGAGCGGAGTCAACGGTGTTCAGTGACTCCTTGTTGGCTGGGTTTACCTCCATTGCACCACGAGCTGCAGCCCAGGCATCGCGCTCAGCGCCAGTGAGAGCAGCTACAGACAGCTCTTTCCCAGTTTGACCGTGGGAGTGTGCTTTGACGGCACGCAGTGAGGCCTCAATGGATTCCGGGGCCAGGGGGCGTCCCAGTGAGTCGATCACGTCCACTGCGTACATGCGGGCGCCACGTAGCACCACCACGTGGCGACTGCCGCTGTATGTACGCAGCTCGTCCTTGCCTTTCAGGGGAATGCGGGTGCTGGAGAACAAGTTTCGGTACTGGGACATATCCAGGGGGTATGTGTTAGTGGCGTAGGCCCCATAGAATGACAAGGAGGAGGGCAAGAGGCTGATGCCGGTGCGTACCCAGGACTGGTCGTACAGCTTGGGATTCAGCGCAAATGCATCTGGCTCCAACTTGTCGGCCTCAAGAGTGCGCTTGAAACGCACAGCAGCAGCCAGCAGGTTGGCCGCAGCTTGGCACTGCTCATTCTTCTCTGGGATTTCATCTGCTTTCCACGTCAGCTGGGGAGTAAGGTTGAGCGGAAATGGATCACGGTTCTTCAGGTACATGTCGTACCACATGTCGGAAATGTACGAGGTGTGGGAGTTCATCATGTCGTGTGCCTCAAGCTTGGCCTGCAGGGTGCGCCCTTCTCCAAACTGAAATGCATGCACTGCTTTCTCGGTGGCAGCATATTGTTCGGGAGTCACAACAGGCTTGACAGAATAAAGATAGCTGCATCAATTTCAGTATGAAGCCATACAGAGTGTGGATAGGAGGGCACGGCACCAGCGGAAATTGAAACCAGGGCTGCAAGCACTAGCCGCAGGCACTCACCGCTCGCAAGTGGCATCCAAAGTAGGGATGGGCAGGCGTGGCAAGCTGTCTTGATAGTGCATGGTGGGAATAACACTGTCTTGCATCAGCTCGTGTGGAGCTGGGTCAACCGCAGCTGCTGCAAATCCTCGCTGAGAGGTCTGAGAGCAATAAATAAGGTGCTCGTGAAACGGAGCTACACCTGTGGAACGCGAATACACCTACCTGGAATGAGCGTACAGAGCGCTGCAGGGTTCGAGAAAGCATGTTTGAACAGGCTGTGAAACGATAATGCGAGACAGAAGTCGGGCTTTGCGACCAGAGCGCTGGTTGACCACAATTACAGTAACTCAGCAAATTTATGTTCATACGAAATGCTTTAATGTTGCGTTGCAATAGCAGGGCAAGGGGACGCAATACTTGATGCCAGCTTCTGGTCATGCAATGGGGTACTCAGGAACTGATTGGAGGGGCTACGTAGTGTGGGAAAAAGTCTTGCGGCACCTCGGCTGCTTGATTTGATTTGCACACTTGAGTGGTATTCGAGACTCCAGGTACTACTGAGACGAGGCAGATCACACCTCGCAATAAATCATTGACTTTTAATTTGGGAATCTATCTCGGTCTGGATAAAGCCAGCTGCTCAATCGGTCATATTGTTTCGAAGACATGTCGTCAAGTCGAAAATCACATAAAGTGCCGGTAAGCCTGCCATCTTCTGAAACTTGCGTTGATGTTGCCGACTGATCATTGATACAGGAGGTAGTCGAGTTTGAAGATCCATCACAGCGCCGCAAGCGTGGCTCAAAGCGGCCACGGGAGAGCAAAGTGAGAAGACCTGACTGGTCAACCAATTTCCGCATGCTCACAGCTTTGTCTTACAGGATGAAGCAGAGGATGCGGTGGCTGACGATGAAAAGTACCAAGTATCATCGGATTTTCAGAGTATCTGGAAAAGCGTCACAGAGCTAGGTTCGAAAAGACGGACTTGTCAAGGCCTGAGCGTGTGCACTGTTTGCCATCTGCAGGTGCGAGTACCTTCAAGGGGCGCGACAAAAAGATCTGGGAAGCTCGAAAATTGGAGAGCCTGGGGGTACGAGTGCAGCATGTAGAGAAGATGCCCCGGAAAATGTGGATGGGCGTGAAGAAGAAACGCGAGAGCCGAGCTGCCCGGCAGGAGGAGGAGCGCGCAGCTGCTGATCTCGTCACGGGCAAGGGTCGGGCGCACGCAAAGCTGTCGAGCAACAAAAAGAAGTGAGGGCATGCTGCTAGCCGCCATGCCATGCTGCTTGCCGTGATTACAAGGTCACCTCGCATTTTCGTTTTTGCAGAGCATTCGTTGCGGATCCGAGCAAGTCATTGGACGGGAAGGACTTCAGGAATGGAGTCATGCATGTGGGCTCCCACTTGAGTGGCGCTGGGCACAGCAGCACGAAGGCCAAGCGCAGTGGAGGTGCGCGCGGCAAGAGGCGATGAGCGGCCGGTCAAGCGCGCAGCGGATGGATTACGAGAATAAGCAGCGGCTGTACCGTGCTGTCACATTCACAGAGATACCCGTATATCAGCGCGTGGCTGGTTCATGCCTGGTTCATGGGTGCCTGCTGGTAGCCCGCACTGGCTACCATGCTGCTGCTTCTGGCCGAAGTGCCGCCAGCCACGCTGGCACTGGTTGAGCTGTTTCCGAAGGACGTGTAGGCATTGCCAAACGGATTCAAGTGGCGCTTGGTGATGAACCAATATGCAGCATACGCCGCAACACCGAGCGTAATAATCGTTGCAAGCACAATGCCAAAGATGGGACCAGCGCCAAGCTTTTTCTTCGAGGGTTTGTCATTGTTTCCATTGCTTGGGACTGCCACTTGGATCCACTCAGCATGAACTTCGTGCTCAATCACATCAAAACATGTGTTGCTGATCTTTTTTGTTTGTGTCAGAACGACGATCTCCACAGCATCCTCGGTGTTGTAGCATGTCTCTGTCGGTGGCGGGTTGTTCTCAAAATCACAAGCTTTTGTGTTGACACAAGCCTGCTGTGTAGCTGGCTCCCAGCGATACTTCGCACACTCTGCTGGGTGGGGAAAGCTTCCCTGCAAGTACAAAACAATTCAGGACTCCCAAGTGCACTTCCTCAAAGCCGCTGGGCTCACCTCAGGCTCCTGCTCCAGATATACGACAAGTGATGGGTACTCAGTGTCACTATTGTGGTGTGAACAGCCATTGCCAGATCCCACCCTGGCTTCCACGATAACGTATGTTGTGTTTAGAGCAAGCTCACTAGAAGCGGCTGCGAGAAGACGAGGCCGTGTTGCTTTCGAGTGCCAAAAAACAGTGGATAAAGAACTGGGCATACATACAGTGGATCATGGCCAACATGATCGCCCCGGTGGAAAAAAGCCAGCGTGAAGAAGCCATCTGATCAGCAATTGCTAGCACAGTGAAACACTAGTATTGTAGTGTGCTGAGAGAGCCTGCATGCGTGCAGAACAAACTGTGGCACACCTAGCTGTATGACCACACTTGCAATAAATAGCGGCTGATTCAATTGAGCGGTGGACACCACACTGGCCTTGTATGCGGCCTTGGTCAGCCCGTTCATGGCATGAGCCCCCCCTGACAAGGCAACATTCGGCTGCCAGCCTGAAGGCTGACGCAGCATTTCCTGGCATGTGTCACTTTCCACTTTCTGCAATACTATACACCTGTTGATACGGGCATCTGTCTTTTGACTAGGCAAGTTTGTTTCATTTATCTTGTTTTGGATTTGTTTCTATGTTTGCCAATATGCTATACCTGGGCGTGTTGGTATGAGCTGAAAACCAAAAGCTGAAAACCTACAAAAGAACACGCTCGGTTTGTGAGGGGCCAGAACGTTCAGCTGAATTATAAGTGGTCCAGTCAAACCAAATGTCTGTTTATGCTTGTTTTGTTCATGTTTTACTTGTAAAATTTATCGCGACATCGCTTTTGGCGTTGCTTCGATAGTGCCTTGTGTGGCTGCACGCGCTTTCGCGCCAAGTCTTACACAGCGACTGCGGGCACGCATCAGAGAATCGTATTCGAAGTTAAAACAACAAGACATGTTTTTTTTCCTGTTTGGCGGCCGTTTGCTGTTTGGCTGCATGCTTCGTTGTTTGGCGAACACGCGTTCAGAATTTTCACCACGCCAAACTTCTTCGCTCACCTCAAAGTTCTCTGCAGTTGTTTGTGCCACTTCTGTAAGCCGTAACCATGGGCAAGGAGAAGAAGGTGAGTCATCATACTTTGCTGCATTGCGGCTTGTTTGAACAGCCGGCGCGACGCGACGAAGTTCTGCATAGTTCTTCAGCGTTTCCGACCAATGAAACACCAAAATTTGTCATTTGCAGCATATTTCCCTTGTGGTCATTGGCCACGTCGACGCCGGCAAGTCTACCACCACCGGTCACTTGATCTACAAGTGCGGTGGCATTGACAAGCGCACCATCGAGAAGTTCGAGAAGGAGGCAGCCGAGCTTGGCAAGGCCTCTTTCAAGTACGCTTGGGTGTTGGACAAGTTGAAGGCCGAGCGCGAGCGCGGTATCACCATCGACATTGCTCTGTGGAAGTTCGAGACCCCCAAGTTCGAGTACACCGTGATTGATGCCCCCGGCCATCGCGATTTCATCAAGAACATGATCACCGGTACCTCTCAGGCCGATGTTGCTCTCTTGGTCGTGAACGCCCGTGAGGGTTCTTTCGAGGCTGGCATCTCCAAGGATGGTCAGACCCGCGAGCACGCTCTGTTGGCGCACACCCTGGGTGTCAAGCAGATGATTGTTGGCGTGAACCAGATGGACCACGAGTCTGTCAAGTTCAGCGAGTCCCGCTACAACGAGATCATGGCTGAGGTCAAGGTCTACCTGGAGAAGATCGGCTTCAAGCCCGACAACCCGAAGAACCCCATCCGCTTCATCCCCATCTCTGGCTTCAACGGCGAGAACATGGTGGACAAGTCCGACAAGATGGCCTGGTACAAGGGCCCCTACCTGCTGGAGGCACTCGACCTGATGCGTGAGCCCAAGCGCCCCACAGACAAGGCTCTGCGCCTGCCTCTCCAGGATGTGTACAAGATCGGTGGCATCGGCACAGTACCAGTTGGCCGCATCGAGACCGGCATCCTCAAGCCTAACATGTCCGCTCAGTTCGGCCCCGTTGGCAAGACCACCGACGTCAAGTCCGTGGAGATGCACCACGAGCAGGTGCCCGCCGCCTACCCCGGTGACAACGTCGGTTTCAACGTCAAGAACGTGTCCGTCAAGGACCTGCGCCGTGGCTTTGTGGCTTCCGATGCCAAGAACGACCCCGCCCGCAACACCGCGTCTTTCGATGCCCAGGTTATGGTCATGAACCACAAGAACATCTCCCCCGGTTACTCCCCAGTCATTGACTGCCATACCGCGCACGTTGCCTGCAAGTGGGCCACCATCCACAACAAGATCGACCGCCGCACGAACAAGGAGACCGAGAAGATGCCCAAGGTTGTGAAGACCGGTGATGGCTGCCTCGTGACCCTGGAGCCCCAGCGCCCCCTGGTCGTCGAGTCCTTCAAGGACTACCCCCCTCTGGGACGCTTCGCCGTGCGTGACATGCGCATGACCGTGGCTGTCGGTGTCATCCAGAAGGTCGAGAAGACCGACAAGTTGTAAACTTGTTGTGACTGACCAAGTCTGCTCCACCCTCGTGGTGTTGAGCTTGCCTGTGTCATACTGCTGTTGTCAGAGTGGAATACATACGGTATAAATAAACCGAATGCATCTGAGTCGTAGTAGCGTCCATGTGCTTCTTTTCTTGCTTCTGTGCAAACTTTGGCAGGCTTGCCCGGCACAATCTACCGAATTGGTATGATCAAATGAACACCACGCGCTGTTCGGTGAAAAAAGAAGTTCATTATTCGGGCTTGCTGCATTGCCCGATGCTCTCGAAGCTGCCCACCCCTCGCCCCCGGCGCACCCGTTTGTTCACGGCCAGCATCTTTGCCCGCTCCTCCTCGCTGACAACAGCTCTGTACTCGCCTGTATAAGCCTGCTTCCAGAACTCAAATGCACTGTTCAGCTTGCGGCAGGTCTCTTTGGCAATGGAGGGCAGGCGCCGCGTTTGTCCCCTGCACTCACTTTCCAGCTCTGCAGACAAAGAGTCAGCATTGTACCCATCGGCCAGAGTGGATGTGAATGCCACGTTCCAGTCGTCAATATTGTAGGTGTGGTGCCAGAAGTCCCGAGGGTACCACAGCATGTCCCCTGGCTGGGCAACACCCATGACGCAGTCGGCGTGTAGGAACTTGGGGAAGTTGTCGTACAAGGGGTTGAAGGTGTTGATATCTCCAGCCTTGTACATCTTGTGCCACTCACTCGGCGGGCAAATGTGCCACAGCTTGCGGCCCTGCGCCTGGAATTGGTAAGATGAACTGCGCAGAATGTCCCAGTGGTTGAACATCCCAGCATGCCGGTTGCCAACCAGCAGCATGCGCCAGTGGGTGGACTTTTGAAAATTGTCTGTCTCAGCAGGTGTTTCTAGGGCGCCAGCCACCCATGCGCTCTCTGAAACAAACATGTCCGGAAACGGGCCCAAGTCACTCATCAGCGAGTCCCACTCATTCAAATTCATATTCCACTGCGGCAAAAGTTGGTTCAACAGTGCACAAAGGAGCTGAGAAGCTAATCTTACCTGTATATACGTCGAATTGGGAGTGTTCATGCTCTTCATGAAGTTGCCATTGACGCCTCGTGTATTGCGTAGCTCCTCCAGCGCGACAGACAGGGATTGAAAGATGGGAGTGACCTGCAAGCAGACCGGAGAAGCGGTGCAGGAAAGTCGCATGCGTGGCATTCAGCGTTGACTCTTACGGACTCGCGCTCCATATTATGGGGATAGAAGTCCACCTGTACAATGGTTGATTACAAGTGATGCTGATAGCAGACGAAGTTTCCCGGCGAAACACAACGAACCATTGATGTCGGAAACTTGGCTGAGAAATACTCAGGATTCCAGCCTGTGTGCTTAGATGCTGCCCAAGATGGTTGTTTTGTAACTCCAGTCAGGATAAACGGAGTTTGGCCAGTTCGGTACTTCCAATTTTCAGGCTTATACCAGTCATCAAGAGCAATCCTTGGCATCGGTCTGATTGTGTGCTCCAGGTCTACAAGATCGTCCTTTCCGTTCCAAGCCATCTGTGCCCCAGATTCAGCCTGCTGTGGTTCGGGCAATGGGGTGGGCTTGACATCCAGAGCGGACTCCTCAATATGAGCTTCCTGTGAAAAAATGGCGTGGGTCAAACAGCTCGGCCTCGAGCAGTGCCAAGTCTCACACTGCTGTGCTGCTGCTGCGATTCTTGCGGTGTGTTGCCTGGTTGCTGCATGTAGTCTTCAAGATCTTTCAAGTTGGCCTGGGCGGCATCGTTATTGGGATCGTTTTTCAAGGCAAGCTTGAAGCGGGACATGGCAGACTCCAATCTGCCCAAGCGCATTTCTGTCACCCCGACATTGTTGATGAATTCACTTTCACCAGGCGCCAGGTTCATAGCTTCGATGAAAATGGGGAGAGCCTCCACCAATTTTCCAGACTGTGCCAGTTTCAGCGCCTTTTCATTTGTTTGGCGTGCTTTTTGTGGATTGGGAGCCACTCGAGAAGAGCCTGACGCATCGATGAAAGCAGCAGATTCTGCTGCGTTCTCCCCAGCAGCAGCTCGTTTGGCAGGCTTTCCATACTTTTTTCGTGCTGCACTGGCAGGGCTGCTGGCCAGCGAAAGCGCAGCCACTACTGCAAGTGTCACAGCCCAATTGAGTCTCATTGCGAAGCAGCCACTATTCAGGATGTGACCATCTACTTCCCATATTTGCGTGGCCACCAACCGAGGAACTGAGCTCTACAAATTTATATTTGATGGTTGCTCGGTCTGGCCTTCGATGAAAATGCAAATCGTTCGAGGAAGGGGGCTGCACAATCAACCAATCCACCAATCCATCTGAAGAAATTATTTTGGTCGGCTTCCTGTTGAGCACAAGCTCAGATGGCTCAAAAATGTGCACTTGGCGTTTCTACACAACAAAAATAATAAATTACTTTCTGGTATTTGTTGCTTGTGAGAACTTCATGCTGCGAATTCTGGAAGCGCGCCTGTCCTGCAGCGTGACGCCAGTGCCTCCAGGTGGAGGTTGCTGCCCTGCGCTCTTCCCGTCAGCACTGGTCACTGGCGACTGAGATGGTGATGGCGCCGAGTGCAGTGGATTGGAATGCTGCACGGCCAAGTATGTGGCCTTCACTTTCCTTGGTGGGGCTCCAGGGAACCCCCCCTTTGCTTCTGCCAGCGACGGTGGTGGCGAGGACTCTGCAATTGCATCCAGAGCAGCCATTCGCTGAGCAGCCATGCGGTGCTGGTGGGCTGTTGTGTTGCTTCGCTTGGTGGCCAGTTCCACTGCCAAGGAGACCTTGGAGCTTGCCTTGGGCTTGTGGCTGCTGCAGCCGCCCTTGGCCAGAACAGCATCTTTCAGCTGCTGCAGTGTGGCACGCACCAAGAACACCATGAGTGTGCCCACGACTAGAAGCTGGATGACTATGATAGTGACAGCAATCGGCACCTGTGCGTTTTGCAGCGTCTGTAGAGATGCGTCCAGTGCAGCCGCGTTGTTGCTCACACCAGATGCCGCCAGGACTGCCACCTCAAGCACCAGTGACAGCAGAAGCGAGCCCAACGATAGCATCTCCAGGCGATTTAATGCATGTTGTTTGTACGGTTTCAGTTTGGCCTGCGCCAGCACACACAGGCCCATCACCAGTAGCAAAGCAACTAATCGCAGGCCGGTGACTGTCAACAAGCTGGCAATGATTTGCACAGCAACTTTTCGGAGCATGATGATACTTTCCCAGTACCAGCGTGACGATCTATATCCACCATAGAGCATTCCATAGCGCTGAAATATGCGGGGGGTGGACAGATGTTTTCGGTGCGGTATGAGCAGCAACACACCGGCAACGGGCATTGCTAGGGCAACCACAGCAACAGCCAGGCCAGACATGGCGCTGAGCACACCATACACAGGGCCACTGCAAGGCACAGATGTATCGGCCAACAGCCAGTGACCACCCTGTACTTCATTTGTGCACCGCAGCGCCACGAGGCCTGATTGCAGAAGGGAGTTGTAAGTTACCAGAGCCACAAATACCAGCGGAGCTATTATGCCGCGCTGCTGCCACAGCTCATCCCATGACTGCAACCTCAGTGGTATCTGAGCTCCACAAAGGTACTGTCGCACTGCGACCAGGTCGCCACCCCTGCGCACAGCCATGACGCTGCGCCGCCTGGCTGCCTTGCTTCCACTGCTGGGCGTTGGTGGTGTGGGCGGTGCTTTCGGTGCCACTGAAGGCTGCTGTGGTTGTAAGAATGGGTTCTCTTGTGTGGAAACTAATGCCCCTGAGGTGTCTGTGTGTTGCGAGAGCTTCTCTTCACGCTCCACGGCGAAGCGGGATAGCCCGCACCGAACGAACATGATCTGGAGCAGTGCCACATACAGCAGCATAATGAAGGGGGAAAGTAGCTGCATGGAGTGCAAGGCTGCCCACTGTTGCTTAAAGTAGCAGCGCATTGGTGATAAGCTAAACACCCCCCCCCCTGACACCTCGCCCACGTCCCCCCAAACTTGTGCCAGAGCCGACAGCTGCGCTGTGAGCGCCACAGAGGTTTGTGTGGCCAGCACCTGCAAATGGTTGATGAAAATCTTGAAGAGCACCTGGTGTTCGTTGTTCTCGTCTGATGAGCGCAGGAACAGGGCAGCGTAGGACAACAGCAGAACAAGCGCCACCGTTACCAGCACCAGCAGGAACACCTGCATGTCACCGGTGCTGCAGGCTGCACAGCGGTCCCCTGTGCGCACATAGCCTTCACCCTCGCCTCCACTGGGGCTGCAAGCTGCACACAAGGGGCCCTCCCGTCCCTCTCCACAGCGGATGCCCAGGGTGTCGCCTGCCGCCCCATCGGGCGCCACGGCACTTGTGTTACTAGTGCCTACAAACTGAGCCCCAGACAAAGGTTCACATGCTCCGTCACCGATGCACAGATGCATGTCTTTGCTGCCGAAAGCCACTGCCTGCAGAGCTTGTAGCTGGAAGGCGACACAGTCAGCATCCATGCCACAGGCGCCGGTAGCGTACGATGGGCGTGATCCATTTTGCGGGGGGAGTCGAGACAGCAGCGATCCCTGCCGGCAGACAAGTACGTCTGGTTGCAGTGCAGCACTGCCTGTCAGCACTGCCATGTACAAGTTGTCCCGCAGCCGAAGAGAGCCCTGCTCGCAAGTCGCTGCCAGGGATGCACATGATGTACAGCCTGTGGCGCCCGACATTTCCCACTGTTGCATGGACGTGGCAAGCGAGGGAACACGCTGCACCAGGGGCAAACTATACAGGCCAGAGGCACACGCAGAGCACGCGACCGACCCGCGACCTGCTGCAAACTGCCCTGGTCGGCACGTCATGCACACCTCCCCCAGTGGGGACGCAGCTCCAGCGGCACAGGACTCACAAGCACTACCGTCTGCAGTAGGCTGTGTCCCCGGCAGGCAGCGAGCACACAGGCCGGGGCGTGTCTGGTCGGGGACTTGGCCGGCGGGGCAAGGGGAGCACAGGGAGCTGGACACGCCCCCATCGGCAGTGGTCGCGGGCACCTGATTTCCAGAGCAGGAGTGGCAGGAGTACTCCAGTGCGGTTGACACTTGTCCTGCTACACATGGTGCGCAGTCGCCTTGCGACCAGCCCGTTCCTGCTGGGCATGGGGCCATCGGAAGACGCAACTCCGCACTGTGCAGCGCCCCAGTGTCAGCTGAAGCTGTCACAGCAATGAGCGCCCAGTACGGGGTCACCGACAGCAACACGAGGCCTGTGAGGCTCATGAGGCCTGTTGCTCGCGACACATGCAGTGGAGATGCTGACGCCAAGTTGGCGCCGGGCCTCAGGATGCTGCCTGTAGGAGGACAAGGCAGCGTCACACCCACACGCACTGAGGCCGGAATGCTGTCACCAAATGCCTGGTTACCATTTGCATCAACGAACACCAATGATGTTCCAAGCTGTGCTGGTATGGGAGCCCCAGGGTGCAGGCACGCAGCATGTGCCCCGGTGTCGTTTCCAGCGGGCGCACACACGCGTGCCACAACAGCAGCTTGTTCCTGGAGGGATCCAAACATGGAAGCGCACAGCGACGGTGTGATACTATGCACTGAGACTTGCGTTGCGTGGGCAGCAGTGCTGCCCAGGGAAAGCGCTGTGCTCGGCCCTTGGGCCAAGGCAGCTGGCAAAACATCCCCACCCCCCGAGGGGCCGGCGACGCCCCCTGTGAGAACTAAGTTGCGCAAAAGCACAAAGCCACCATCAGCAGCCATTTGGTTGGCAGCCTGCAGGCCTGTCAAGCCCCTGCCAGTAGAGGCAGGCAAGCCATGTGTGCCTGGCAGCCCCCCCATCAGCGCTCGTACCTCTGCTTCGTGCAACAGCGGCAGCAGCTGGGTCACAGCGGCGTTGTTGGACAGATTTGAAGTACGCACATCCATGCCTCCAAGCATTGGGTGCAGCGCTGCTTGCTGCAGCGCGCCGCCACCAGCCACCGGTTGTGCTGCAGCCGCCCACGCTGGCAGCTTCCCCAGACTACTGCTGCTTAAAACTGCAGCCAACCCGCCACCACCGATGTTGGAGTGCACTGTGCTATTGATGAGCCAGACCGCAATCAGCGAGTTGCTCGTCCCTGCAGCAGCAATAGCCCCCCCCGGTTGCACCTCAGCGAAGTCCCCGTCAGCCTCTGAGAATGAGTCACGGGGCAGCATGTTGCCAGCATTTACAAGCTGCAAACTGCGCTTTGACGAGGAGCACCGGCCCTGTAAACGTACCAGCCAAGCAGGCACTGCTGCACTGCCTGTATCTGACTCTGTGTTCACAGGCAGCGTTGCTGGAACACAATTGTGTGAAACATTGGCCCCCACAATCAGCGAGGAGGAACTAGCGTCTGCAAACACTGCAGCACCAGAAGTGCCTGCCATGTTGTCTTCCAGTATATGGGCATTGCTGTGGTCTGATCCCGGTAAGATATCTGCAAGTCCCCCCTGCGCTAGGTAGATGCCCCCCCCTCGAGTCTGTGCGGCATTCCCGCGCAGAGACAAAGGGCCTGCGAAGCCCAGCCTGGCACCAGATGCATACACGGCACCTCCCTTGTCTGATGCATGGTTGTGGTGGAATACACTGCTGTGAAGGAAGGACACTGTCAGGAGCGCTGCGCCCCAGGGTGCCGCTAGCTGAGGGCTACCGGCACCGAGCACAGTGCCTTGCGCTGCACCGGTAACCAGGGCAGGGCAATCACCCAGCAGTCGTCCCCAAGTCGCAACTGCAGCAGCCTCAGTCACCTCATAGGACTTCACTTCGCCATGAGCTGTCAGCAGGTGCACATTGATGGCGCCGTCGGCTTGGGTGGTGGCCCGGAGCAGGGAGACACCAGCTGCAGCGCCCAGCAAACTGGACAAGGCGGCAGCAGAGGCGCATCCAGATGGGACGCCTTCTGTATTTTCAATGAACAGGGCGCCTCCCAGGGTACCAGCGGCGTTCCCGACAAAGGAAGACCCCCTCGACACCGACATATTGGAGATCCTGGATGCAGTCAAGAACACAGCTCCGCCACGCCCCGACCTGGCGCTGTTCCCGAAAAAGTGGGAGCTTGAGAGGGAAAGCACCTGCGGGGCGTTGGCAGACACTGCACCGCCGTCGCCTGCTGCGGCGTTGTGACTCACTCGGCAGGACTCCATTCGCAAGCTGTCGCCTGTCCGCAGATCCAGCGCCGCACCATCCGCGTCAGCAGTGTTGTTCTGGAACACGGAACGCTCTGCATAAACGCTGGACAAAATACAAGCAATGCCCCCGCCCCGCACTGCTGTGTTTCGAGTAAAGCTTGTCCCATTTACATTGATGGCAGACAGCAGTGCAAAGATGCCGCCTCCGTCAATTTGTGCCAAGTTGGAGTCCAAGTGAGGCTGGAGGCAAGTGCCACCCATCGGCATACTGTGTCCACACTGCATGTTGAGCTCCGATTTTTCCGCGTAGAATGCCCCTCCGTACTGCTCTGCGGTGTTCTCACTGACTTGCACTTGCCCGGTGAGTGTCGCGTGTGACTCGCCAAGCAGAGCAGCGGCACCGCCAGACTTGGCAGTGTTTCGGCGAATAGTCACAAAGTGACCATCCAGTGATGTGGCTTTCACTGTTGCCCCCCTCGACAAGTGCATAGCCCCGCCAAATCCCTTGGCAGTATTCTGCAGCATGCTGACATTGCGGCGCTCCGCTCGCAAATGCAGGGACGAGGCGGACAGTGCAAGGCAGCCTCCATCCATACCTGCAGCATGGCTGACGAACAGGGTATCTGATATCATTGCAGCAGACTCGTCTATTTGCAGGGGGCTGCTTCGCCCTGCAGAATTTGCTGCAAAGGAAGAGCTGTTCACGTCAAGAACTGAACCCCCCTCAGCCAGCAGTACTGGGTCAGCACCACTGCTCAATGCACCAAAAAATGACCCTTCGATGCTCAGTGTGGAATACGACATTGCACGCATCACAGGAAGTCGGCTGCTTCGCAGGGCAGTCAGTGCCGAGTTCAGCACAGTCACAGCACAGCCACCTGAGCTAAGCAGCGCAGGCGAGTGCGAGCTTGAGAAGGACATATTTGCGGCACTCACTTCTTTCATGTACAAAGAGGCTTGAAAGGCCGCACCCTGTCTTCCGCTGCAGGACAGCAGCGCCAGGGATGATGTCGTGACTGCAGTTGATGAGCTCAGCGTGTCAAGGTGCAGCCCCTCCAGACGCAAGTACGGCGCAGAGGCACCAGCCAGGCGGAATAATCCAGCTCCCAATGTGTGCTTGATGACTGTTTGCTTGTCAGCCCACTCACCGTCTGGCCCTATGGCCACCAATCCTGCACTCTCGCCGCAGAATGGGAACACCTCCCGCATCACAAAGACGCCGCCCGCCAGCGACACAGTCGCAGCCATATCCACCCAGAACGATGCAGAGTCAGACAGTTGGCTAGATGGGCCACAGTGGAAGGCTAAAAGTGCCATCATGTGAGAGCCAGAGCTGGCTGCAGAAGTTGCTGCTGCCGCCAAAACACGGGAGTTACCAGCTGCGGATGAAACACCTCGCTGCAAATCATCGCGTCGAAGGGCCGGCAGTGAAACAGATATTATCATTAAAGCCGCATACTCGCTTTTGATGACTGTGTCTGAGGAAATGGTCAAATTCTCGTTGCCGCCTCCAGAATACAGTCCAGCTGCAACTCTAATTTCGTCGCCAGGGACGCTTGCTCGAACAGCCGATGCAATATCATGGCATGGTTTGAAAGCGCTGCCACAACACTGACTCCGCGAATTTGTCGCTTTATCGACCAAATACGTGGTTGTTGGTATGCTATCACACATGTTGGGCAATGGGTGCAATGTCTGTTGCCCTATGGCGCCAGCATACTGCGGCCAGCCGATTTGAGACACAAAGCAAGAGCGGGCAGAACAGTCCAGCTGATTTGATACTTGGTCAGCAATATTGTTTTCCGCAACCGTGTTCACCAATGCGACGTGAACAGCTTCTGTGGACGATTGCATGCCGCTGGGCCCACAAGTAATTCCAGGGCGAGAACATGTGGCGCGGTTCCCATCAATGCTGGAATTTACCAGTGCAATGCTTGCCTGACCAGCCACCTGCGAGCCCATAGGCCAAAATCCGGTGATTCTCAACCCCGCAAAGGAGCCTGCTGCATTGCCATTCACGGCCAGTTTGGCGGCATGCACAGCCGAGCGGTCCAGCAAAAGCCCACCTACAGCACCCTGCCCGTCTCCAGCTGCTCCAACGCTGGCTGTATTGTTGAATATGTGAATATTACATGCTGTGTGGGTTTGAGGTAGGTTCCAGGCGGCAGGGCTGCCTGAACACAGCTGTGCAACAAGGCTGCTTGTGGACCAGTCTCGTGCTTGGGGAGCTGACAGACATACAGCAGCCGCAGTCAGCTGCAGCGCAACACCTGCTGCCACATCAGCAGAATTCTCACGCACCACACTTGTGCCAGAGAGTACAAGCTGTTCAACGCTTGCGGCGAACAGCCCGCCGCCGGTGCCGGCGACGGCCGTATTACCGATGAGAGTCACGCTTTCCATTGCAACATGTTCTGCACCCGAAAGAAGTATGCCACCACCACTGGATGGCAGTAGTGCTGCAGTGTTGAAATTGATGGATGAGTTTGAAATGTGCACAGATGGACTGGAGCCCACGCAGGCCAACCCACCACCCCCGCACTGCTCGGTATCGCAGGACAAGCGAGCGCTGGCCAATGAGTTCACAGAGAAGATGCTTTGAGTGATACGAATATCATGATCGCCGACAGTTGCCAGCCCCCCCCCCATTCGTGTTGCCTGGTTGCGCTCAACATGTACGTCGTGCAGTGACAGAGTGTTTCCCTGTCCAGCCACAAAACCACCACCTCCACTGCCCAGCAACACAACATTGGCATTCAGTGAAGACTTGCTCAAATGTAGCGCTGTGCTACTGCCAACAACTGCAAACGCCCCTCCACCATTGGATGCGGTGTTGTTGTGTGCGTGCACCCCAGACATGTTGGCCATAACGTGACGTCCCAGCGAGATCGCGCCACCAAATCCGGAGGCCGTGTTTCCAGCAGCAGCCCGAGCCGAATTTCCCTGGAAGGTAAAGCCTGTTGAATTGGTGCGCTCCTCAAGCAATGTCAGCTTCACTTGACTGACTTCGCCGCCTGATTGCTCAATCGCCTCGACAAACAAACACCCGCCAGCTTCAGCTGAATTGAGGCTGCAATCGAAACTTGCAGCACCATCGGCTGGGTTGAAAGCAACAAAGAACTCAGTGCACAAATCAGTTCCAGCATCGCAGCTCAGAGGGAATCCAGAGCTGGCAGACACATAAATTGCGCCGCCTGCGCCACCTGCTTGGTTGTGTTGAATGCGCCACGCTGCTCCATCTGACACGACGGATCCGCCCGAAATCGAAGCAAAGCCGCCGTTCCTTGTGGCAATATTGTTGGCTGCTTGTACAAATGACCCGTCAGTTGCTTTCATGAGCGCTCCATTTTGCAGCACAATGCCAGGGCCCTGCACGGCCTGGCAATCATTCACTGACAAGGTTGCATTTGACAAAGACAAGGCCACAGCAGGGCCATCTAAAGCGATACAGCTGCCAGAAAAGGCGTTTTGCAGTTTCCTGCAGCTCAGCTCCGAGCCACTGTGGAGGTTAACGAGCGCATTTGACGAAGCCAGCAATGCAACGCCCAGGCTTGAAGTGTGCTTTGACTCGATGTCAAAAAAGCGAAGCTTGCCGTACAAGTCCAAGACTGGTGAATCGCCTACCAAGTTGCCATCGATGACCCCTGCGATAGTGAGTGCTCCTCCACCAAGGGACGTTGCGTTGCGAATGTTCACCGAAGCATCTGCTGCGATGACCATGCGAGTGGTGCTCAGCAGCGCAATTCCCGGCCCAGACAGGGCCGACTTGCAATTTTCGATTGCTAAGCCACCCATGCTGTCTGGCGAAAGCACTGTGAGCAGAGAATTATGTCCACTCATTGAGATGGCAGCCCCCATCTCAGAATTTGCACAGTCGTGCATGTTGATTGAACCGCTCAGTGCTACCTGAGCTGACTTGCCTGGCACGGCTAGCACCCCTCCGCCGAACTGAGACGCTGAACCTCCAAACGTAGAGTTCGATACAGTCAAGTCACAAAAGTCATCCGCTAGTATGGACCCTCCTGCACCAGGCAAAGCACCTGTCCAAAATGACACCATGGAGGACACGGCCAAAACCGACTCACCTGGGGCTGCCCCTCGACAGTACAGGGCAGCCCCCCCATTGCTGCCTGACGTAAATGAGCGGTACACAGCCAGTTCTTTCATCCAGCCTGTCCCTGAAGCGTCGTACTGAATTGCTCCAATGCCATCAGAGCCACCTTTCATGAGAGAAAATGTGCTCCGCTCCAGCTGTAAGCGGCCACTGCGCACGATTGGAATATGCCCGTCCACTCCAGTTATGTACAAGCCTGCAGCACCACCCCGGGAAGCAGAATCTGAGAACGCGGAATCTGATACCTTGAGTTGCCCTGATGTGGAAAAGGCGACACAGCCCTGCACGCCGCAACGCGAGCACTGGGAAGCAACGGTGGCCATACTTAAATTGCTGCGAGAGGCTGAGTAAGCGACCCCACCTTGTATTCCAGCCGTGGCATATGTGGCCACACTGTGGCCAAGTCTGCCAAACACGTCTCCGCTCAGGTTGATTGTGCCGCCCAAGCGCGCGTTTGCTTGGGAAGAAACGATGCCCTCCACGGTGCACCCCGTAAACTCAGCACACAGGATGTCTGCACCCCCACCAAACGGTGCACTATTCCCAATAAAAGTGGCTACAGGCAACAAGATGGCCGGGACAAATAACTCGGGTGTTCCAATGAAGTCGGAGGCACTGCCAACCAGAGCACCGCTTGTCCATGAGAAGGTGTTTACAACTTGAGACAGCACAAGCGAGGCAATACTCGAAGCAGAGACTTGTGAGCGTTCTGTCCGCATGCGGTACTGGCTTGTTGGCGGCTCCAGGCCGTGCGTCAGGCGGTTGTTCGGCAACCAATCCTCCATCCAGCGGCGAGGCCAGCTCACCAGGCCGTACTTCGGCAAGGCCAACCACCATGCTGGAGCACGGTAATCTACTCGGTCATTAAACAACCAAGTGGGGTTTGTGTCATCACAAGTGGTTTTACCAGAGTCTTCAAATTTGCGCACTTGCGGGAACATATTTAGAGCGATCAGCTTTGTTTCCAAAGCACTGGCTACTGCAAGGCGTGCCCCAACCAGGCGCACTTGCACGCGGTTAAATGCTGCAATTCCTCCACCAGACGAATCGCCTCTGTTTTGGATTACTACCAGTCTTGAGCTGAGCCCATCTGTCGCCAATTCGATGTGAAAGTTTGGCTTTTGCGGAGGAGTTCCGGGCGGCAGCGTCCACCTCGTACCCTGCACAAGATTCTTGATGAAATCGACGTATGCAGAGGAGATATAAGGAGCAAGATCTTGCTCCAGCTGGGCGGCAGTGTACGTTGGTGTGTTCATGGGCGGGTTCTTTGACACTTCGTCAAGGTCCGAGATGAATGGCCTGTCCAGATCAACTGCTTGAAGCTCCGTAGCATGCCTAGCGTTACCCCCCAGCGTATAGAAGCCAGACGCCCATGATATGCCTCCACCTTGACTAGCAGTATTGCGGATGACGTCCAGCCCATGCAAGGCGTTTGCTGGGTGGGACAAGCCCATGTATAGCAAAGCGCCCCCACCGTTCTCGGCAGAGTTGAAGGCAAATCGCGCAAACTGCAGACGCATCAAGGCAAAGGGCCCGGCTGATATACCTCCTCCCACGTAGTTGCTTGAGTTTTCCTCAACCCAAAGCCAATTCGCAATCAAAGCGCTGAGGACAGACTCACCACTGTCTGCACTTCTGATGTCATCTTGTCCCACAAGCATACCGCCCCCAGCGTTGGTAGCCGAGTTGCCAATCAGCACCAGCGCAAATGGACCAGCCAAAAAACCCGAGGTGAAGCCTGCTGATGACCCGTCCGTGCAAGCAGGCCCCAGTAAAGAGGGACTCCAGAGGCAAGCGTGCCGGCTCATTGGAAGCAATGCTGGCGAAATGCCATCACTTTGGACTTGCAGCAGCTTGCCAGAGGTTTGTGTGGGTAATACAGAGTCACCATTGACTGCGCTCCAGGGAAAGCACTGGGAGCCATTCACAAAGAGGAACACACCAACCAAGTAAGCTCCCCCACCGCGGGCAGCCGATGACCCCCTCACGATATTGGCATTGAGGTCTCCAGGGTGGCCATCGACTCCCCACTGCGTTAAAGCAGTCACATTGCCTGGTGGAGCTGTGATGCATGCTGTGCCTGGTGACAGCCCGCTACAGTGCACAGGGCAGGCCGGCACAACAAGGCTGGGTTGGAAATCGGCAACAGGGGAGCCTGGGGCAGGAGCACTGGTGGAAATGATTGCAATTCCTCCTCCATCACCTCCTCTACCAGATGCAGACATGGTGATACACTGTTCAACTCTGTTGGCTCCCAGCAATTGCACACTGCCTCCAGCTGAGAAAATGCACCCTCCAGCACCGTTGCTGCTTAAGCCTTGAACAATTCCACCAGCACGACAGTTTTGAGTGGTAACGTTGAATAGTTTGAGTATTGTCCTGTCGGATGTTGCTGCCAGGCAGCCGCCTGAAACGAATGCCGCCCCAGAGGAGATGGATGAATGGGCGATTTCCACCTCCGTGTTGGTGCCGGATGCAATACAGCCGCCACTGCCAAGTGCGACCATTGCGGCGCAATCATGCAGTATGGAGCGCAGCATGAATATTTGCACAGAATTATGTGCCCAAATAGCCCCCCCTAAGCAGGCTGAGTCAGAGCAGCTGGAGTGCTGAATAGCAGTGTTGCTGAGCGATAGCCGCACACTTGAGTGGGCATGGATAGCACCCCCAGAACCAGCGATACAATGCTCAAACTCTGCCCCGACGATCCAAGCGGCTACATCGACTGCAAGGTATAGACAGCCTCCAGATAATGGTGCAATGAGGCCACTTGAAGCACCCAGCCCTGTCACTTTGGTACCATGCAGAATCACTGCTGAACTGTTCAGTGCTGCGCTGAGTATCCCACCTTGCGGAGCTGTGCAGTTAGACCAATGAGATTGCGTATCGTTCACTGCGCTTCCGCCACTGACAAAGATACAGCCGCCACTTGTGGAGGCTATTCCACCCTGGATGACGGTGGAGTTGATTCGAAGCAGGCTGCCGGCATGTACGGCCACACAGCCACCAGATGAAGCCGTGCAGTGATGCAGAGTAGACCTTCTCAATAAGCATGCTGCACCGCCTTGGCACGACACTGCTCCTCCACTGCCCCCAGCAATTGAGCTGTTCATGGCGAACTGCATGGCTTCGCTGCCACGCGGAAGGCTACCCAGGGTCATGAACCGGGCGCCCCCTTCGACTGAGATGGCTCCACCGTCTGATGCGGCGTACGAACTGCTGATGTGTCCCTGACCTGCAACCACAGTTGCTGCAGAAGTCGCAGATAGGAAGCCGCCGTTTCCAGAACTGGAGGTGTTGAAGGAGTCAAACTGTATGAGTGCAACTCCTGAGCCCTCAGAAGCAGACAGCCAACCCCCAGAGGACGTGGATGACGTGCCTTGTATGATGACACGGGAGGCACACATGCTGATTGCGCCAGAAAGGGTCACGGGGCTTGGGGACACCAGCCCCATTGCGCTGGAGTCCAGCCCAAGGGTTTGTAACGCCAATGGGCTTGTGTTGCCCCAAGCATTCCACACAGCAGCTGTTGATGAAAAAGCGAATCCCGCGAGCTCAATGGTGATGCTGTTTGCAAAAGGCAGCCCTGGGCTAGCCGACACCAGCACTGGCCCGAATCCAGCCAAGTCACCCGACGCATCCAGCAGAATACCGTCTATGATGCCGCTGGAACACTGAGTGGGGTTCAAGAACACGAGTCCACTCAACTCATGCGGCACACCAAGCATGATTGTGGCATCTTGTGGACTTGGGAACTGTAGAGGCAAGCTAATATACAACAAGGTGTAGCTTGCCGATGACGCACAGGCATCGCTGAAGGCACCCTGCTGCACACCAAAGGGAACCGACTGGAGCAGCTGCAGGCCAGCAGCTTGCAGAGCATGTAGAGGTGAGTCCAAAGGGGAAATGGTTGTCGGAAGCAGCGTTGTGTGGGGGCGGGATGCTGCAAAAGCCGCAGCCCCGTGTGACCCAGCTGGCGCCCAGCCGCACTGGGCTGCTTTGTCGGGGTACTTCGTATCGATAAATCGCGCACCAGCACCACCCACCCAGCCGTACAACTCACTGAGAACATATGCAGTGGATGCAGGTGCACCTGCGTCTGCCGTGATGGTGCTCAGTTGAAGCCGCAGTCCACTGCTGAAGCCGGTGTTGACGAGCGTGGCCACAGCGTTCACTTGGGCAGCTGACAACGTTCCAGTTGTCGGACTGGCTGTGAGCCAACGCGCCACGTGTGCACACTGAATGTTTGCACCTGTGCTGCGAGCACTGCCCGATGCAGAGAATCGATACAATGCGTGCACGTGCTCAAACTCAGCAGCCGGCATGCACTGGAATGATATGTGAGGAAGCACTGCAGATGAGTGTATCGCAGAGGAGATGACTGCCAAAGAATCAGCTGGAAAGGCGTCAGTGTCCATTGCGGCTGACTGTCTCACAATGACATATGCCCGTGGTGCCTGGAGGGCTGGCTGCCCAGGCACAAACGAGACGGCTGGCTGAGCCCACCAACGACTGCTTGCTGCTGCGCTCCAAGCCGCATCCACAGCAGCTGACAGAGTCTTACACGGTGCACAATGGGTGTCATTGCCGCTCACTGCATCAACAAATACAAAAACGGCTCTTGCAGTCAACACTTTCCACCCACGGCTTTGGAGGGTGCGCCGCTGTGTTTCATCAGCTTCAGACGCACGCAGCGAAGCCGCGGCACCAATCAAGGTCAAGTCAGTGATGGGAAAGGCACTTGCTCGATAGCCATGATGATGTTGCTGCCAACGCAGTCTGACCGCTGCTTCGCGGTCAGCTGGCGAAAATCCCGGTGACTTTCTGTCAAGCCTCAGCGTTGATTGGACAGAAGCGCTGCTCATCTCATTTTGCACAAAGCTCTTCGGCAAGAAGGACGATAATTCAGGCTTCCATGAAGTAGACAGAGGCAAACTTGTTGAAATTAAAGCACAAACCAGATACACAGCTGCCGCACACAGTCTGGCTGGTCGAACCGTGGTGAAAGTGCAGCTTCGCTCGTGCACTGCAGCAGACCCTTGAAAGACCATGGCGGAGAAAGCTGTGACGTTGTGCGCACAAGCAGTATACCCCGTTAAAGTGGTTGTGGAATGCTGACGCGGCTCGTTGGATTTCTGCACAGCCAACAGGGCGGCAGTTGTCTGAACGTCAGCGCAATTTATTTTCACCCTTTCGGGCGCGAAGAAAACAAACTACGCGGACCTGGTGCAATCAAACTTTGAGAATTGCACTGATGTGGCTGGTGCTAAGACTTTCTTGCCGGCAGTGTTGTATTTATTCCCAAGCAGCTGCAACAACTGAAACTCACACGGTGCAGGTCGAGAGGTCCAGAAACATGCCCCTTCCAGCCGCATCGGGGTTAGCTCCCTAGGCTCCTCACTGTGCTAAAACTGCATCGTCCTTCTCGTTCTCGTCCTCGTCCTCGGTTTCTTGCCTGCTTCTTTTGTTGCGTTGCCGAAGCTGTACCAGGTTGTGAGCGGCATCCTCGTCTCCCATGTCCCGGGCAACAGTGTACCACCGCGCTGCAGCAGCCGCGGACACTGGTGTGCCGCGACCAAGCTGGTGCATCACCCCCAGTGCACACGCTGCCCCAGCATGCCCCCCTTCAGCAGCGACAATGTACCACCGCACCGCCTCCTGCTCGTTCCGCACAGGGGGGGGTGCCTCGGCCAGCCGACCCCCCAGCAGATACCCTGCAGTGATGTCTCCTGTTTGGGCCAAAGGCAGTAGCAACTGCACAGCCTTGGCATCATCTGCTGGCACCCTGTCCCCTTCAATATACATGGAGGCGAGATTGTACACAGCATCGGCGTGGCCCGACCGAGCTGAAGCCGAGTACCACAGCACAGCAGCCTGCATGTCCATGTCGCACCCATGCCCGTGTTCATACATCCATGCCAGGTTGTTCTGCGCCTCCGCGTGGCCCTGAACCGCTGCTTTTTTGTACCACTGCACAGCCAGCACGTCATCCCTGAGCGGTGACTCAGGGTCTCCCAGGATGTTCCCAGTGGCGTTCTGAGCAGCAGCGTCGCCCGTATCTGCTGCAGGCTGCAGCCACCGGATGGCTTTCTGCAGGTTGGGCTGCCCGCCTGCGCTGCCTGTTGCGTACATGACGCCCAGGCTGTAGGCGCAGTCCAGGTCCCCGCTTCCTGCCCCCGCAAAAAACAGCGAGGAGGCTCGATGCCTGTCTGTGGGAGTGCTGTCGGCAGAGTCCAGCACTGCCCCTAGTGCCCCAATTGCATCTTTGATGCCGTGCTTGGTGGCAGCTTCGTACAGCTGCCGCGCAGTGGCGGCGTTGGCAGGCACCCCCACCCCACTCTCGTAGAGGGCCCCCAAAGCTGAAGCAGCGGGGGGGTAGCCATCAGCCAGGGACTGATGCAGGAGCTTGGCTGCTGAGATGGGGCATCGTGGGGGTATTCTGCGCCTGGAGTGCAGCAGGGCTGCCTGGTGCGCTGCGCGGGGATGGCCGCAGTCTGCAGCTGCCTGCATCAAGCCCAGGCCACGAAGATAAGGAACGGAGCCCGAGGGAGACTGCGCTATCCACATGCTGGCTAGGTAAAACATGGATGGCACATGGCCTTGCTGTGCCCCCAGGCGGAACAGCTCCTCGGCTGCTTGTGGGCTGGCAGGCACGCTTCGGCCTGTGAAAAATCGCTTCCCCAAAGCGCACAGGGCTCGTCGGCTCCCAGTGAGGGCAGCTTGGCGCAATTGACAAAGCGAGTAGTCAAGCTTATTATTGGGTCCTGGCCGAGTACTGGATCTCAACATGGATTCGATTGGCCAGGATTTGCTCTTGACAGCGTATTGTGAGCAGTTTGCGGAATATGATAATAATCCAACTGCCTCACGAGGACGCTTTCTACCCCCAAGTTGAGAGCCATGTGCAGAATTGTGTAGTTTGGTTGATGCTGGTGTGTCTGCACCAGAGCTTTCCTTGTTGGGCGGAGAGACTGCTGGTAACTGGAGGGATGCCGGCACCCCGTTGCCTTTGACCACCTCTCCGGCAAGGGGGCGCATGATGCGCAACACGGACTCTAACTGTTCCAACAAAAAATCCATTAACAATAAATTGATTTGAATTAATTATTGGCTTGGCCACCTTGAGCGGTGTGCTTGGGAGTAAAATGAAACCAACTTTTGCTCTCGAAAGAAATATCTTGCGAGGTGAGCCCCCCACACACCTCTTTCAGCCTAGCGCAAATTGAGGCTGATGCAAATATTCGCCGAACGATCTTCTGACATACTCCTGGTTCCCTGTGCATACCGTGGTTTTCTGTTCCTAAGCGCGTTCTGAGGTTGAGCCGTGTGATTGCAGCTTTCAGGGTTCACGTTTCGGATTTCCTCTGCTTTGCAGTTGTGTGAATCCAATCAAGACCATTTTGTGATGAAAACAGTTCTAGTCGTTTTTATGGCAGCTTGTACTGCATCTGTGATGGCTGGTAAAGGAGTGGATGTACGTTTGCTTCTGCTTTGCCAACACATGCTTTGCTCACCAAAGTGCACTGCAGCAGTCTTAGAAGCACGCTTTCAACACCGCGCAGATCAGTTCGAACCTGTTTGAATCCTCTTGGACTTGTTTGCAAGAGGATGGGTATGATTATGCCATCGTTCGAGGCTATATGAGTAATGGATACCCGGACCCTGCAGCAGTGGTGAGTTACTACTGAGGCTGCACTAGGTAGGAATCTTGCTTTACAAACAATGCGTGTCATCCACGTCCTATTGGCAGCCGGCTGTAAATTTTTGCTCATCGGTAGTTTTGGTACACTTGTTATGCGCAGCACTCGATTTACAACTTTTACGGCTCCAGCATGGCCTCCCACGGCGGGAAATTGGGAGTGTACATGTTCCCTGATGCTCATGTGGATGACCCAGCCTCGCAGGTGTCCGGCCTTGTGGCTGCGCTGAAGAATGCCAACATCCACTACTCTCCTAGTGGCGGGAAGTACACCTACGATCGTGTGTGGCTGGACATTGAGGTGTATGCGTGGGGCAGTGTTGCTAATAACATCAAGTTCATTCAGGGCCTGATTCAAGGCTGCAAGAACAATGGCGTGGCGTGCGGTGTGTACACGAATGAGTACAACTGGGGCAGCATCACCGGCGGGTGGACCGGCGCCTCTGATCTGCCCCTGTGGTACGCTCACTACGACGGAGTGGAGTCGTGCAGTGACTTCACCCCCTTTGGCGGCTGGAGCCGCGCCGTCAAGAAGCAGTGGAAAGGTGATGCTGCATTGTGCAGTGCAGATGTTGACTTGAATATTGATTGCTAGTTTGAATACAGTTTCTGCAGTGGTGGGCACCGTATCCCAGCAGTAGCCCATTCAAGCAAATGTCTCTGTGCGCTATTTGTTTGGTTCGTTGAGCTCCTGCTGCATGCGGCTGTGCCACGGGAACCATAACGAGGAGCAGCACACTGCAGCACCACACGACCCCCTGCCCCCCCAGCTTGGGCTGCCATGAGGCACCCTTCAGGTCAATATTCTTGTCTGGGTACAATGATGCCCAGGTAGTCAGCGACACCAGGCGAGGAACGATCGAACCAATATGCCGAACAACTACATATGCTATCATCACCATGCCATGCTGCTGCGGACATGTCTCATCCGAGAAGCAGCCCCTGTGCGCCCATTGTGCTCACTGGTACCTGCAGGGCAACCTCCTGGACAGAATACCGCGCATAGTCAACGCCTATCAGCCATAAAGTCCCCTGTAGTGTGTCAAGAGCGAGACCCCCCCCTTGCATCATGTGTCGGCACGCACCGCCTGCGGCACTCCAGATGGACTCCGAGTTCCAGCCAGCAATGATGCAAGTGAATAACGATGGAAGCGCCAGCATGCTGAACATAGTTGCACACCACAGCAATACCCCAGAAAGGCATGCAGCTGATACGGGAGCGTAGTGCACAATGAAATCACGGTACCCTGCATCACGCAGTCGCCCTTCCATTTCATCAGCTGAAAATATGACGGCCCGAATGCAGCCGTAGCACATTGGGGCATACACCACAAGGGCCCCAACCAAGACTTGAGCTGCAACCCAGCAGCCCTCCAGTGTAATATTCACCCACTCGAGCAGTCCCCAGACCTCAACGCCAAAAATAGCACACCCACATAAGAGTACAAACAGCTCACCTGCTTCAGATACCAGTCGCTGCCACGGATCCTGCAGCACTGAGCGTCTGTACCTCGGCACATCAGGCAGCATTGCCAGACATGGTAGCAGCACAGCCAGCAGACACCACACCCACACACACAGCCGCACCGTCTGATTGGTAGGTGATGACTGAGGCGGATGGTACGCCTCGAACATCCCATCCACACTGCCTGGGCGACAGCTGCGCGGGTAGCGCCACGATGCCAGCGTGGAGTAGGTGGCATGTAAGCCGGCTGCAGAGCAGACTGCATCCTGAGGGGGCACAGAAGTGCTTTCGCGGCTAGGATGCACTGTCACTGGTGGTGACACCTCTATAGCACCTGACGGTAACGATAACAGGGTGGCTTTGCTCCTGGGAGAAACAGAGCCCTTCTCCGCACCCCACGGAGTAGCATTGCCAGCGTCCATGGCACAGATGCCCCCTGTACCAGCACCCCCCACGTACAGCCATGGTGTGCTACTCTTGTCTGCGTGCGCCGCCCCAAAACTCACCACCCGACGACCCATGGGCGTCTCGCTCAGCGGCAGCAGCTGACCCTTCACCAGCCATAGACTGCCAGCGTGGGGCGACTCTAGCACATCCGCACTGTACCATGTACTAGATGCCCACCAGTGTACCCACGGCACCGGTGTCGAGTACGCTGCGTGGGCACCCGCGGCCATGCGCCGCACCCCGTGACTCCAGTGCTCCCCCGGCTGCAGCAGCATGCCATACAGTGCCACAGCTGTGGCTGCCATACTGGCAATGCTGCTGATGCCAATAACCGTCAACTCGCCCATGGCTTGGTGGGCTCGCTTGGTCTCCCTCAGATGCCACGCACGGGAGCTTAGTGCATCAGCTGCAGGGGGGGCTCGTTGCGGCGGCGTGGCTGCATTGTGGCGAGCAGGTGTAGCAGACTGCTCCAGGTCAGCCACCAGATCAGCGATGTCCACCAAGTGTGCAACGGCATCAGCCAGCGCAGTGTTTGGCTGTACGGCCTCATGCAATGGGTCCAGCAGCCGCATCATGTGAAGCGTGTGCACACAGCTGGGGACGAGCCACGCGGCCAGCCTGCTCCGCCGCCGTGTCGAGTATGCAACACCAGCACACAGCACTGTGACAGTACCTGCAGCCAGAGCCATCACCGTCACACCCCCATGCACCGCCAGCAGCACCACACACACTGCACTCACAGCCACCAGCCACCACAGGCTGCGGCACGCCAGCTGCAGCTGCACTTGCAGCGCTACCCGTCTGGCCACCACCAGCACCATGGACAGTGCATCTACATGGCGGTGACTTACGCTGCCACGCGATCGCATTTTCGATACAGTCGTGACTGCCTGCCGCAGTGTCTGCGCCACAGATGATGCCACACCCGCCTCTGCACTCATGCAGTGCTGCGGCAGATCTACCTCCGCCACCAAGCGCCTCCTGATCGCTCCCTTGTCCACCGCTTCTCCACTCTTGTGCCACAGCAGCAGCCGACGCAGCTCCACCTCCACTGTGCCGTCATACAGCACATTCAGCGCGCTACGCACACGCAGCAGACTGCCGTGCACATCAGACAGCCACACCCGCACCCAGTGTGTGGCTGGTAGCCCAGTCATATACGATAGCACCGCTTCCAGCACACACCGCACCGCCACTGCAGCAGCGAAGTGCACCACCAGCCAGCACAGCATGCCCCCACTGGACAGGTACACTGGCGTGCTGTCATGCATCATCCAGTACTCGCTGGGCATGCTGCGCAGATTGCCGCTGTCCAGGTACTCAATGCGCCTGAAGCCTGGAATGGTGGGCACTGGCAGCCATGCACTGTCTCGGTCCTGGGGATGCACTCCGGACAGGGCGTCGGGGGCGAACAGGCTTACACCCAAGCCCATGGCCAGCAGTGAATCAGCACCAAAGATAGCCGCACGGACAAGGTCTGCCACGAGTAGCAGCACTGAATAGGTGGTCACAAGCTTCATCTCAGAATCACCAGTTTGTCTCCGGTAGATCGGATTGATGCCAAAAATACCACGGACCACTGGCATGTCACAAGCACCAGATGGCCACATTTGAGCCAGCAGAAAGCACCAAATGAGAGCGTCTACCGTAAAGAGATAGAATACTCGCTGAGCTACCCCAGGTCCCAACACATTCCAAGGACGGGCAGTAGGACTAGTGACAGAACCGATGCCAACAACGGCAATGAATGCCAGCAGCCCCGCCCCCACGAGCGTGATGCCTGCAAGCGCGATCCAGTGAATCCAGTCAATATGAAAATATCGCTGGCGCACACATGCAGTAGGTAGCCAGCTTCCTAGCATCCCCGTGCCTGGCTTGCGCACCGCATATGCCAACACAGCAGCCTCCCTTACCTGCTGCACAGCTATCAGCTTTACGTCCCCATACGAGGCTTGTGCAGCACTCACAGTTAGATGCGACGGCACAGCTGCATGCCTTCGGTTAAATGCGTGTAGTTTACCTGTAGCTGCCTTGGCCGATAGCACAATACATCTGGCAGGACCTACAGCCACTTCCCTGGCCAAGCGCTTCAGCACTGGCTGCCATTTCCCTCTTGGCCTCGGGGCCCTGCGGATTGCAGCTGCCAGAGCTGCAGTGCTGAAGTCCTCCTCCAGCCGGGTCTGTAGATGCCTCCATAGCCAGGCAGGCAAGCTCCACTGCGGCAGCACATACACTGTGCTGGCACGTATGCTTGACTGTACCGTGGAGAACCCGTCTCGTGCCATGGCCAAGCCCGCTCGTGGAGTGGCTGCACTGGCAACTGGTACATGCAGCGTCATGCTCCACTCCTGTGAAGCAGATGCTGCACGTGCAAAATCAGTGGCTTTGAGCAAGATGAGCTGCCGGCACCGCTGCTCCCACCATGACAAGCGGGCGAGGGGGATGTGGGACAGGGGCATCTGCTTGCGCCAAAATGGCCGGGGGCGGCTTGGACGGCCACTGTGAACCTGGCTGAAGACTGGGGAGTCCTCGACATCTTGAAAATTGTCCCCTTGTACGATACCTGTTAGCATGAGCGCCTCATGCTGCAATCGCTGTGGCCGTATTTCATGCATCGCTCCGCCCAGTTGGCGCGCCGCTTGCTGGTGCATGCGTTGCGCTGCATTCATCCCCTGCACAGTATCCTGCCAGAATATGAGGTCATCCCACAGGCCACGCACCGCAGCTTCGCTGCTGACACTACGGGCGATGGGCCCGCCCGCCCTGGCGCCACCCCCGTCGGCTGCCTGCTCGGCCCGCTCATTCAGCACCCCACACTGAGCATCAGCCAGCATACACAGCCAGTGAGGCATATCCTGCACGCTTCCCATGGGCTGCAGCTCTCGCCCACGACTGTTATACACATCGTTTGCAGGCGTAGGGTGGATGTCGGCATTCATGTTGCTGGTACAGCACACATCCAAGCTCACGTGGACCGTGGCGACCGCCTTAAGCAGAGCAGCGTGTGCACTGAAGGACTCCACCGCAAGTGTGGCCTGACGCGAATACCAGGCGGTGCCGATGCAAAGACGCCCCATGGCAATCTCCCGGCCGAGATTGTATTTCACTTGCCGTTGCCCTCGCCCTGGCAGCAGCCACCCGAAGTCATGCAGCAGCAGCGGCCGCCACAGCTCATCCTCCAGGGCATCCACCGTGGCCTTGCTTTGCCTGCAGACAGTCTGCACAGCACATAGGGAGTCTGCATCAAGACAGGCCAGCAAGTTGTGGGCAATGTGCTTGTCTTGAAAGCACAGGTGAAGCACTTTGGGGTGACTAGCAGATGTCCACGTGGACATATCACCAAGCCTTTGACCGAAGCAACAAATATCTGGGAATACCCCTTTATTTACTTTGACGTAGACTGGAAAGTATCTCTATGGGTAGCGGACCTTGTGAGCTGGATGTGAGTATGGAATCGGCTCACAAGCTCGCGGGGCAGGAAATGTCTTTTGCACAGAGACAGCCGATAAAGCCAGCATAGAGACGCATTTCTCAATCGCAAGCAGTGCACTACAAATTCCACGCTCAATAGAGATATGTTGTCTGCTTTGGTACTCGTCATGTCCTCACAGGGTGGGGTCAAGGGGGCCGCCAGCAGCACTTGGCTGACCGCTGCCGAGGCGACTTGCTGCAGCGTGGGCACCATGAACCACGGCGATAGCACTGGTGCCCGCACCGAAAGCATGTCATGATACACAACCCCCTGCTGGGAGCTCGAGGCCAGCTGGTTGCACTGGCCTTTGTGTCGACAAGCGCAGGCGTTGACGCCTGCCGCCCCCCACCATGCAGCGCCAGCGCCCGCCTGGGGGCCCCACGGCTGGCAGACTCGTCCATACTTTCCGCTTGTCTATGTAGGGATGGACTTCTTGTATTTGGGAGGGGTCGGGCGGGTGAAACGTCAAAACCCACGCTGAAGGCGAACTGCTGCGGGCGCAGTGGAGGGGCTGAGTATATGGGCAGAGCCCAGTGACAAGGATGGGGGCAAATACAAGACAGAAAGACTAGACAAGGAGCACACTACCCCGCTCGCCCAGAAGCAACTGTGCCAAAATTAGATCCAAGTACCATCGAAGAATGCAGAGCATGTGAGATCTTCCTATCGATTATACTCTGGCTGAGCTTGCAGTTGCACCCAGCAAGCGAAGGTTGGTTCCTCCAGCCTGTGTACCCTCACGGGTGAGGTTTATCCAGCAGCGAGCGAGGGCGTACTGGTGCAGCAGCCGCCCCTCTGGGTGGGGGAAATTGGCCCCGCGGCGACCCGCCAGGTGGAAGTTGGACCCCGTGATTGCCACTGCTTCCAGGGCTGCCTCGCCCTGGGCGAGGGGGTGAGGTGAGACCGCCTCCACTGGGCAAGGGGGGCTTTCTTGTTGGCTTTGGAGATGGGCTACGCGATGATGCACCCAGAAGCGAACCAGGGCGAGGCGGCGCCCCCCCGCCCACTGGACGAGCCCCGCCGCCACCAGACACACCCACAGGAGCGGAGCCAGGGCGAGGCGGCGCCCCCGCGCCCACTGGATGAGCCCC
>Ga0307982_1000263_pt1 | contig 40755 bp, 26 predicted proteins | sample OrgLakmetagen989_FD_201847 | JGI IMG/M metagenome (GOLD analysis project Ga0307982, IMG submission 201847) | Saline water microbial communities from Organic Lake, Antarctica - #989 | ecosystem: Environmental > Aquatic > Non-marine Saline and Alkaline > Saline | place: Antarctica: Organic Lake... | reverse complement strand
GGTTATTTAGTATTTAAGTTGTTCGTTTTTATCCCAAATTCCCCAATATGCACCAACATCGCCTTCATCACCTACTTTCCAAGACTCATCGAAAGACGAAAAATAGAACACTTCAATACCTGCTTTTTTACTCCATAACTGAGTGTTAATGAAATATTTAAGCGCATTTTCATAAGACGGTTCTGCACCGCCTAGGCTTTCACCTTTACTTGGCCAACCTGTTTCGGTAATAATTACTTTTTTACCCCTTCCAGCATTCATGGCCTGGCCAAACATTTGCTGCATATGCGTTAATGCATAGTCATGATGGCATTTCTCCCAAAACGGATAACAATTGGACAAGATAACATCACACATGTCTGTTAAATCGGGGTGTACAGAGAATTCGTAATAAGCGTCCACATAGCCAACAGGAATACCTGATGGAATAGAGTCCTTAACTTCCTGGATATGTTCCTTTAATTCTTCTAGCGGAATATCATCCCTATATAAAACTTCATTTCCAACTGCGGCGATATCTACAAGCCCATTATTTGCCATTTCTATGAGTTCATCCAACTCTTCTCTGTTTTTTTCCTTATCGTCACTTATCCAGGCTCCAACCAAAGTTTTAATACCCAATTCCTTCGCAACTTTTGGTACAAATTCATTGCCTTCAATACATGAAAATGAACGAACCCACTTGATGTGCGGTTTTAGAATGGTCATACGACGCCGAACCTGCTCTTCTGTAATATGATCTCCTGGCTTTTGACCATCTTCATACATACTAAAGCAAATTCCATGAAAACCTTCTTTCATGATGGAATCGAATAAATCCTGTAATTCTTCAACGGGAACTTCCGGTACAAAATCTATATTTTGCATGGAAGCTAAAAATTGTTCTTGCTGTTTAGTTACTACCTGTTCTTCTCTGTATGACATAATTTACTTAAATTTTAATTCTTCTTTTTTATCCCATATTCCCCAACGTTGCCCGACATCACCTTCGTGGCGTGTTTTCCAGGATTCATCAAACGATGAGAAATAAAATGATTTTATCTGTTCATGATTTGCCCAATTATTCACATTAATGAAATACTTCATTGCATTAATTTGAGTTGGCACTGCTTTTTCAGTTGCCTCCCCTCGACTTGGCCAGCCAGTCTCAGCAATGATGACTGGTTTGCCTTTAGCCTTAGTTTCTACTAAAGAATACATTTCACGTAAATAGGCTGTAGAAATTTCGATCTCAGTACCTTCCCAGAAAGGATAGCAATTGATCAAAATCACATCGCAGGCATCAATAAGTGAAGGTCGTTCATAGAAGACGGAATAAGCGTCTACATACCCGACAGGAATATTTGGAAATGCAGTTTTAACCTCCTGGATGTATTCTACGAGTTCTGCTTCGGAAAGTTCTTTACGAAGCAATACTTCATTACCTACTACGGCGATGTCAACATGACCAGCTTTTCCTAATTTTATCAATTCGTCAAGCTCCTTTCTATTCTGTGATTTATCTTCGCTAATCCATGCCCCTACCAAGGTTTTGATGTGATTTTGTTTAGCAATTTTGGAAATGTGCTCATTACCTCCTGTGCATGAAAAAGATCTTAACCAACTTGTGTATGGTTTAACAATTTCAACACGTCGCCTGATTTGATCTTCGGAAAGTTCATCGTTGATATCTTGACCTTCTTCATAAGGACTGAAACATAAGCCATGCATTCCTTTGTTGAGCATAGTTGAAAAAAGCCCTTGTATTTCTTTCATCGATTTTGATGAAAAATCAATATCGTATTTTTCATCGGGAGCAAGTTTAGAAGAAGTCAAAGAAAGAAGGCTTTGACCATGGTAAGAAGAACTTATTCTTTTTGGCAAGGCTTTTCTTTTCTTGAGTTCTGAACCTATTTCTCTCACTCGTTTCTCATCAAGGTCATATTTCCACATCACAATAAAAGCTAGGGCTGCCGTGGAAGCCGGAACGATGATGTCTGCAATCCTTAGGTTGGTCATAGTCTCCACAGTTTGATCTGTGATATTCTGGTCAAAGCCAACAATTTTAAGAATAACACCACTTAGTATGATCGCCAAAGCCTGGCCAACTTTAACCATCCACCAGTAGATAGCTCCAAAGGTTCCTTCTTTACGGGGCAAGCCATTTTCAAGTTCGTCCAAATCGCAAACATCTGCTGTCATGGACATCATTAAAGTGAACAGACCACCCATTCCAAATGCAAAAAAAGGAATTGGTAAGAAGATTAACCAAGGCACTCCGTTTTCTACATCAATAGTAAACCAGCTCGCGCCAATGCTTTCCAGATAAGGATTAAGGGAATTAAAAACGGAACCTAGAGCGCTTGTCATCCCTTCGCCAAGTGAGGTTTCATTAAATTGCTCATTCAGTTCAACATCAAACCCCCACCATTTTAGAATGTACCCTACAATAGATAAAAATGTGGCAATGAGAAAAGCCTTTCGTTTTCCAATTTTGGTTGCCATTTTAGAAACTATAGGAATAACAATCAAGGCCGTAATTACTGCATTAAGTGAATTAAACCAGGCAGGCCAAGTACCTGCCACTTCCCAGCTTCCTTGAAACATATAGAACACAATTATAAACACAGAAAAGGCTGCTACTAACTGAAAGCCATTAAAAACTAAAAAAGTAGCTCCACAAAGCTTCATAAAAGGTTTGTTCTTGGAAACTTGAACAATTCCTTTGTATAATTCTCTTAGGTTAGATCCCAATGTTTTCAAATTGATTCTTTCCCTATCTTCCATATCACCAGCATCAACACCTTTACAGAAAAGAGCAGGTAATATTCCAAAAACTATACAGACTCCACCTACTATAAAGGCCATGGTTCTAACGCCCTCTGCTGGATTATCAAAGGTGTTAACATCTGGGATAATCACATAAAGCCAAGGCACTATAATCCATGCTATTTGACCCATAGAATTGGCAAGACTCATTAAACGAGTCCTTTCATTATAGTCTGGAGACATTTCATAGCCTAAGCCAACAAGTGGTGTAGCAAACATTGTATTCCCTACCAGGAATAAGATTTGCAAAATCATCACATACCAAAAATTATAGGTCATTGATGCATTTTCATCCAATTGCCACATTAAAATGAATAGTATTCCACTTATAATTGCACCTGAAAAAATATAAGGTCTTCGTCTTCCGTATCTTGATTTTGTATTATCAGAAATAAACCCCATAACTGGGTCTGTAAGCGCATCAAAAATTCTAGGCAAGCCACCTAAAAGTCCGGCCCAAACTGGGTCCATTCCAAAAGCCGTAAGGATGAATACCTGCAAATAGACCCCTAGGACTCCCGGTAACAGGTTTAAAACAAAATGACCTGCACCAAAAGCTGCCTTTTGACCTACTGGAACTTTATCTTCTTCTGGTGTTTTTATTTCAGACATACAATCTCAATTTAATTAGCGATAGTTATTGTTTGAATAGCTTGGGAGCTTATAGAAATAGCTCTGGAAACATCATTCAAATTAAGATCAAATACCTTTTCTTCTTCTGAAGGATTAAATACAATCACTACATGGCTGCCGTCTGGGTTGGTGGCAGCACTGACTTGTAGATTAGCATCCGTCGATTCAAAAGCGATACGTTTGGCTCCAGGTCTTATATATCTACTAAAGTGAGACATGGTGTAATACAGAGGTGTGAAATACACCTCATCCTGATCTGGATCGACAATCACCGGCGCTATACACCAGTTTTCAAACCAATTCGGTCCACCTTGGCGATCCAGAACCATATTCCAATCTATCCAGCCATCTACTTCGTTGTTCATGCAACCTATAATATCACGCGCATATCTATACACTGGTCTATATTTGGGATGAAGGTGTTTATTCTCCTCACTAGCCCAATCGTAACCCCAGTCAGTCGCTTCTTTTTGCCAGTACCAGTCATCATCTTGCCAAACAGGTACCTCAGCGTCAATGCAACCCTCGGTTTCAATTAAGTATTTATCTGGCGCTTTATTTTTAGCATATTTTAATTGATCTTCAAATATTTTGTAAGTGCTAGCGTACCAGTGTACAGCAGTACCATCGAAATATTTTCTAGACGTTTCATCTCTGTACATTTCGTCAACCCATTCATCTAGATGTTCTCTATTTTGATCGTAACCCAAAATTACTAGATCACTTTTGCCGTCTTGTTCCAGCTGAGGACCAAGATGATTAACTACAAAATCTGTCATTTCTTTGGGCGAGAAGTGCATACTCTCCCAGTTGCTATCATTTCCTAAAGGCTCATTTTCGACGGTAAACCCCCAAATATCAATACCTTCAGCTTTGTAAGCATCTGCATATTTGGAAAAGAAAAGTGCCCAGGTGTCATAATATTCTGGCTTTAACTTGCCTCCAACCCATTTGTTGTTATCTTTCATCCAAGGTGGTGCTGTCCATGGTGAAGAAATGATTTTGAAGCCATCTTTTGAAGCGCTCATCGCATCTTTAATCATAGGGATCAAATCCTCTTTATCTTCCTCTATACTGAAATTTTTCAGAAGCGTATCGCCTTCAATAGGGGCATAAGAATATTGACTCAAAGAAAAATCGCAGGAATTCATATGAGTTCTGGTTAAAGAATAACGTGCTCCAGAATCTGCAAAATAAGCATCGATGATTTTTTCTCGATTTTCTTTACTCAAACGATTCAGTAATGAAGCGGATGCTTCTGTAAAAGAGCCTCCAAAACCAGTAAAAGTCTGAAAGGTTTTTTCAGGATTCAAGCTAATTTTTGAAGTGGATTTAGCCTGACTAAACGTTTCTATTTTTGATAATTGATTTCCACTTCTGGAAGTTTCAAAAACTTCAACCTCTGAAACTTTAGTCTTCTCAGCACAAGAACTAGCGATCATAAGTGTTATTAAGACGATTGATGAAAATTTTAAAGACTTCATAATATGGATTTTTAATCATTCAACTAATGGTTCACATTAATTTCTTTTTTAACCGGAGGCATACTAACATCTAAGAGTAAGTCCTCGATTTTACCATCATAGGTTTTAATAATGGGTTGGTCACCTCTTTCCAATCCTTCAAAAACACTCTCATCTACAGTATCCCAGAGCACATATTTGGCTTTGCCTTCTACGGTAAATATGCCAAAATAATTCTCTGATCCTCTTGGGTTTTGCGCATCTTTCCATGGCTCATCAAATGCTTGAAAATAAAAGCACTTTATTTTGTTTTTGGTGGCCCATTCCCGCATTTTATCATAATACAATGCTTGTTTGTATTCATCTGTAGCTTTAGATCCTTCAGGACCATAATGCCCATTTGAGAAGCTTGCCCAGCCCGTTTCTCCAATATGAATAGGTTTGTTTACCCCCAAAGTTTTCATATAGCTGGCAACACTGTCATATTGTGAAATTGCATAACTCAAGGCACGATTCATCGCTTTATCAATCTTTTCGGTATTGCTTAGCTCACTTTCCTTATGTAAAGTTCCCCAAAATACCGGATTGTAATGTGTGTCGTGCATCGGGTACGTGTGGATAGAGAGGTAATCTACACTTTTAATGAGCTCTTCCAGTTCTGGAGTATGGTATTCACTTTCACCACCTCCCCAAGACGCAAAGTTATCTGAACTTGTAATCCAGAGATCTTTATTGAGATTACCTTCCTCCTTAAGAGCCTGAAGATGTTTGACCCATTTTAAAATAATGTGAGGTTGAACGTAGTAAGCTTCCGCCCATTTCACCATAGCTTCATTTCCTACAGCAATAATTTTTACAATATCCGGAAATTGATTGGCCAGTTCTACAGCTCTTTCGATTTCAGTTGCATTATGCACACTTTCTTCGTTATGGTTGAGTGGTAACTCGGTCCACGCATTTTTACAATCTATCCATGCACCTAGCATGACATACATTTCAAAATCGGGATGTTCTTTTTTAAGTTCCTTAATGGCCTGAAGAACGTTGGCTGCATGGGGTAAACGAACATTGTAAGTTCTTAATACCTTAATGTCCATTGCGTGTAAAATCCTTAAGTCTTCCTTAAGTTCACTTATCTCAGGTTGTATATTTCGAGTATTTTCACGGTAACCCCCATAAGAAATGGCTAGGTATTCTGGTTTATTGAAAATCTCTTTTGCAGTTAAATTTTTATCTTTTTGCATTGATTCAGGCTCTTTTTGAGATTGTTGGCAAGAAGCCAGTAGAACTAAACTTAAAGCTAAAAAGCTTTGTATAGCTGACTTCATGACTTATTTATTTTAAAATGGAGGTTTCTACATAAACTGTGATCAATTTCACCTGACCAGATCTTTGGAAAATATCGTGGCTAATTGCCTTAGAAAGCCCAAGGCCATTAGTGGTTTCAGATGAACCATCGCTCATTTCGATTTTTATTTTGCTTTCGGCAGACATGATATAAACAATTGGCACCTGACAAAAGGTAAATCCTAATGAACCAGGATGTAAGTCCATTTTATGCTTATCATTATTTAAATCCACATATCTAAAAACATGCACTTCATCCAAAAACTCAGTTTTTCTTAGGAGATAGGGTTGAAACTGGAGTCTTCCCTTTTTGACCTGAACACCCAATTCACCAAAGCGGCTTAGAATATCTTCTTTCACCTGACCTGTCATACCGGGTTGTTGTGCGCCTTTCCCGATAGGGGTATGTGAGTATGGATCTGTAGAAAAAGCACCATAAAGTTTTGGAGATTTATGTACGCCAATACCTTCGTTGATTTCATAGTAATGCTCCAGTAAACGGCCAACTACTTCCGCCGATGCTTCATGATTTATAGCATCTAAACAAGTTTCTAGAACCGCCAATTGCAGTTTTGAAACCATATGCCAATAGATGGAGCCTAAACCTTCATAGCCGTAAAATGTTCCCGAACGTCCCGTGAAAGATTTATGATTGAAGACCTCTTCGTAAATTTTCAGAATCAAATTCAATTCTTTTTCAACTAAACCTGAGTAAGCTGCTTCACCTTTAAGTGTAAGCAATGCTTGTTTTAACTTCTTAGCGTTATTGAAATTACCATTGAAGTGATACTGACTTTTAATGTCTTTTTCAATAATTCGTCTGTCGCCATCTTCAACTAATTTTTGAAGCAATTCAGAAGATTTTACTGAAGCTTCAGGAACATGATTACGTTCCAAAAAGCCTTTTAAGTTTTTGAATGGGTAAAGCAAATAACTAAATTGGTCTGGTCTAAATAAGTCACTTTGCTTTAAAGCGTCCAGCAATTTCAAAGACTGAGCTGAATCTAAGTAACCTGAACTTAAAACAGCCACCTGACCTTCAAGCATTTCTGAAAGATAATCGACAGAGACTTTATCGTCTTCAACTGTCATCAAATTATAGGCATGGTATAAATTGTCAGTTCGCTTATTGGCTTGGATAGAATGCTCTAAATAATCTATACTTGTTTTAATAAATCCTATAATTTCTTTCACAGAAAGCTCAGTTTTATCTCCTGAAAATCCTTTGGAATACACCTGAGTTCGGTAATGACTGGCGGCCTCACCTAATTCATCTAAAATAACTTTACGCTGGGCATCATTAAAACCAGATTTTGTAAGATCATAATGAGTAATGAACGTATTTTTCATTTTTGTAAAAAGCTGTACCAATTCTTCTGAAATTGAATAAACTTCATCGGCCTCAGCATTTTCAAAAATCGTTTTGAAGAAATCTAAAAATCGTCTCAAATAGGATAGTGTTACCATAGACACACCGTTTCCTACTAAAGCATTGTTAGCATCGTTCCATTCCGGACGTTGGGTATTCATCCAAATACCAGCTTCTGGGATAAAGTTGGATAGCTTAGCCAAAGTTGTTGCTAATATCTTTTCAACGAAATTGACGTGGATTATTTTACCTCTTTTGGTTTGAAGTAAAGCCCCATCAGCTCCAATCTTTTCACGTTTATCTCTGATTTTTGAATCCGCCTTATGGTCAAAATCAATGGTATCCTTTGGATCGTTTAAAATATCCTGGTAAGATTTAATTCTGTAGGGAACATTCGCATAAACGAATTCAGATTTTTTAAATAGCTTGGCTAAGCTTTGAGGCTGATAATCTTCATAAAACTCTAAAAATTTCAACAAATAAATGATCTGATGATCTCCCCAATAACCAATATAAGACCATGGGTCGTCTGGTTCTATAGTTTCCCAATCGAAGCCATCTTTGGTTACCCGATAAGGGTTATACCCATCAAATGTAGTTGCGTTCAGGAATTTATAGATCATGCTTTCGATAAACTCCGGGTAGGAATGTGCGAGACTTTCCCAATTCTGAAAAATATCACGCCAATTACCTTCGTAATTTAAAATTTTATGGCCTTGTTCATCTTTGGTATTAATGGAGAATTGATTCCAAGGTCGACTCGGATCCCCGTGTCTACGGCTAAATTTCAATGGTAAATACTCTGTACAGAGCCTTGTAAAATCTTCATTATTTATAGAATGTGCAAGTGCTTTCAATTGGCTTAAAGGAAATTCCTCTGGTAAAGCTTTTAACTTGGATTCTAGTTTTTTAGCTAGAGGCTCATTGGCCTTAGACAAATAATCTCTAAAGTCCCATCCTTCTATTTGGTAATTATTATCAAAGATTCCACCACGCATAATATTAAACATGGTATTGGCATAATGACGAATGTCTCTTAAGTTATCATTAGAACGTTGGAGTCCATCAGCTGCAGCATTGAGTCGAATCAATTTTTCGGTACCCGCTAAAATATCCTCTTTAATGGTGTCGAAAAGATTTTCATGGTGTAAATCCTGTTGAAGTTTAACCACTGAAGCATGATTATAATTGACATCGGCGACAATAAGCCATGTCTTTTTCTCATCAGGCTCTAGCTGAAGGGTTTTGTGAACAAAATAAGCGCCTTTTTCAGCTTTGACATCAGTTTCTTGGTGAATGTCCTGTCCAGTTCTAAATTTTTCAAGCTGTAGAGAGGACAACAGATAGGATGGTTGTTCGAGACCCAATTGCCAAACTACATTTGCTTTTAAGGCTTCACTGGGTTCAGCTTTGTCTACTGGTACAGCACTTAGGGCAAAAATACCTAAGCCCGTGTTTTGGTCGAGCTCGTTACGTTTATATGCATCAACAAGATTGCTGCTCTGACTTTGTAAATCGCTAACCACGCCAGCAGGCAATACATTTTGAAGACCATCTAAAACTTCAATTTTGACGGAAGATGGATTATGGTTGATCACTTCAGAAGTTTTTACAAAACCATACTTATCACTCGAAGACCATCTATAGGTAAAGCTCAAGTTTAAACTATGGTTGATTTCTTCAAACATCAGTTTATTACCATAGATATTTTTGTACAAATGTCTTGTAATCTGATATTGCTCTAAAAACCTGTTGGAGAAGGGCTCCCATATCTGAAAGCCAGCATTACTATGTACTTTAAAAATGGTCTTACTGCCAGTATAATGAGCAGATTCAGTAATTTTATCATCTGTGTAATATGGGAAAAGTGCAAAATCTGCATTACGTCGTCCTGCTGTAAGTCCTCCATTACTTGATATAAACATCCAGTGGTTGGAATCGCTTACTATACTCATAAAAAATGGGCGAAGTGAATCATTATTGGTGATTTTTAAGAACTTCTCACCATCTAATCTCACTTGTTCCAATGCACTTTCTTTAGTTGATTGTTGAGTCTTTTTGTCTTCTTGAATCATTCTTTATTAATTGGTTCTACTTAAGGTTCTATTATAAAGCTATTGCAAATCTAAGGATACATTGTCTATCCTTACCAGGCCAGCTTCGCCGTTATTATCAAACAAAACTCTAGCATCTGGCGCACCAAACTCTTGAGAGCTTAAGGTTAACTCAAAAGTTTGTGGTGTATCCGTGAGGTTCACAGTTTGAGTATCGTTGGAAAAATCACCGCCACTTAGGCCTATTCCTGCAATGATGGTCCTGTTCCTATCAGACCAGGCGTCAAAGGTCAAAACATAGGTTTCTCCTTGGGTAATTGGCAATTTTTGACTGAGATTAACGAGGAATGGTTGATCAGGGTTGGGGTTGGTGATATTAACTTCGTAAAATGAATTGCCATTTTGAGTAGCTACAGGCGCTGGTGCATTATCATTAACTCCTATAATCCAACCTTGGGAGTCATTCTCAAAATTACCGTTCACTATCAAAATCAATTCTACCTCAACATCATCCTGAAATGTATCTATATCGCCATTATCATTGATTGCAGTGAGCGACACTGTATAAGTACCATCCTCATCATAAGTTTTGACAGGATTAATCAAAGTCGAACTCGTAGCATCTCCGAAATCCCATACAAAACTTGTCGCTTCATTGGATAGATTATTAAAGCTAGCGGTTCTGTTATTTATCTCACTGACAAACCTGGCTTCAAAATCTACAAAATCGATACCACTATCATTCTCTTCACATGAGAATTGAAACATGGTCAAAACCATGAGAGGTAAAACTATTAAGCTTCTATTTGATAATTTCATTTTAATAAATTTTAGTTAATTGTAAACTCTTACATAATCCACAACCATGCTTTGAGGGAAAACGGTTTCTGAATTCGGGTTTCCTGGCAAATTACCACCTACGGCTACATTGAGAATGATGTAAAATGCTCTATCATTGAAAATCCAGTTTCCGGTGCCATTAGTTTCTTCATCTACATCTTCTGGCGTTAGTGAATGATATAAAACGTCATCTACATAAAAATTGATGCGATTTGGTGACCATTCCATTCCATAAACATGAAAATCAGTATCAAATCTGCCATTTTCTAAACTAAATTCTTTAGAAATAGATTCAGCTCCAGAATATTGAGGCCCATGAATTGTACTAAAAACTGAAGTTGGCTCATCGCCTAAGTATTCCATAATATCGATTTCTCCGCAAGCAGGCCATGGATTAACATCGCAGTCATTACCCAATAACCAAAATGCAGGCCAGTAACCTTTTCCATAAGGTACTTTGATCCGCGCTTCATATCGACCATATTTTTGTTCAAACAGATTTTGAGTGGTCAATCGCGCAGAAGTATAATTATTGCCTTCAAAGGATTCTTGTCTGGCAGTGATGAGCAATACGCCATTTTCAACTTTCACATTTTGTGGTCTATCGGTGTAATATTGTAATTCATTATTACCCCAACCCGGTATGCCTTGTTTTGTACCATCGCCAATTTCAAAGTTCCAATGTTCTGGATTTGGAGCACCATCGGTGTCAAACTCATCAGCCCACACCAAGTTGTCAAGTGTAACCACTTCTTGGGTTTCATCTAAATCGCAACTCAATACGCATATTAATATTAATAGAAAAATTGGTGGATATTTCACCATATTGAGTTTACTATCTTTATTTATTTTCATAGTCAATAGGTTTATATTTATTCAGTATAGAAATAAATGTTATCTAAAAATAAGTTGGATATCGTTGGATTATCAGGCCCATTTTCAGAGTTAAAAAGCAGTAAACCAATTCTGTTTTTATCCCCAAGTCCCGAAAAGTCCAATAAAGGAATATCAAAACTGACCCATTGGTCTTCGACTAATTGATTTCCAGATATTAAAAAAGAGCCCACTGTTTCTGAAGCACCATAATTTGTAAGCTGTAACAATAATCTGTCGTTGGCTTGAATAGCTTCTTGAACATTAATATCTACATGTAAATGAGTCAAATTAGCAGCATTAACAGGTTGAACTGCTTCTGATGGGAAGGTGACATCATTAAAGACAATGCCTACAAAATTTAGATCTGAATAACTTATTATAGATTCTGGTCCAACCGGGACAACACCGCCAAGCGTGTTTTGAAAGGGCTCAAAAAATGAATTGTATCTTGAAACTGGTATATCCTGATAGGCATCACTAAATATAGAAACAACATTTTCTTCGGGCCGTGTTGGAACCGGAGCAAAATTGAATCCCCCCTCTACATTGAGCGACAATGAGCCTTGAGCTCCAACACCATCCAAAGAGGCAGATATTGTCACTTCGCCTACACCTATAACTGAAACCAGGCCAAATTCGTCAACTGTAGCAACTCCAGGGTTTGAAGACGCAAAATCAAAAAAAGAAGGGGCTGCATTAACTCTTACATTTCTACCGGTTTCCACATTGAATGTTTGAGTAAGTCCAGTGAGTTGAAAAGGCACATTAAGAAAGCCTTGTTGCGAAACATTCTGACCGTTTAAAATTCTTGGTTGAGGTTGGGCTATTGTTCCTAGATTTTCGAATCTTATCTCATCTATCCAAATTGTAAATCCAACACCATCTGTACTTGAGGTACCTGTTGAAAAGAAAAACATTCCTTTTTCTTGAACCAATTTTGATGGGTCTGGGATTGGTATGGTTACTTTTCTCCAATCTGTTGATAATGGTATACCTGCCCTCGCCACTGTGTATTTGTCCAATTCAAAGTCGAACCCAAAACCAACTTCATCAAAAAGTGCGGTTCTTGAAGCCTTTACCCAAAAGGTTAAAGCATCATACTCTGTCAAATTTCTTCCTTCACCTCTATCTTTAAAAATACCACCAATAAAACCACCATCAGGATCATTTGGTGCAGGGATATCTAGTCTTATTGAAGAAGTCCCCATGTAAGCTTCATTTTGATCAGTTCCAAAACCTTCAGGGTTTGCCCCATCGACAGGATTAAAGGAGATGAAAAACTCATCTGTTAATCCTTCAGGATTATCAGAATAAACGTCTGCATTAGAAGGAAAAGTGGCCAATACCGCATCGTCGGATACGTCTCGTTCACAACTTGTAGTCACTATCATAGAAAGGACAACAAGTGCTATAAATTGAATATATTTTTTCTGTATCATCTTGAATATTATTTACCTATATTAAATCTTACATAAGTCATGATTTCCCATTCAGAACCATCAGGAAAGCCTACTGGACTAATTGCTGGATTAGTATCGAAGGAACCAATCGGTGTTGCATTGGGTGAATATCTGGGAGAAAATTCATTTAATGACCGCCATATTCCTCTTATACCAACTTGTGTGGTGGGCAAAATATACCATTCTGGTTTCCCTAATGTAGTTGACAAATCAATCATGGTTTGGATTGGGAAAGTTAAGTTGAAATCCCTGTGGTAATCGTAAGGTCCCCAATCGTTGATTTTCACATCCCCTCTAATCCAATATTTTTTATACCTCACGTCGAGATTGGCTCCAAACCTATCGGTCACTAATCGATCAGAATCTCCATTAGCCTGACCGTTTCCATAATAAAATGTACCCACGATACTAAGATCAGGCCCTAAACTTGAAACCATTCTAGCGTGAGCTTCCCATAAATCCTGAGCTGGGACAGTGTTAGCAAAAGGAAAAAACTCACGAGTATCGAGGAAACCAATATGTGCATCCATTGTCGTCGGTAAGTGTCTAAATACAAAACCTGCACTCATTGCAAATTCTGCATCCTCAGATCTATTGTTATCCCAGTCATACATGTAAGTTCCAGGAGTAGGGTCGAAGGTGAAGAGAATTTCACCGGCTGTAGTTTCTCTATTAAAACGAACAGCAAATGGATCATCGATAAAATTTCTTAATCGACCTGGCGCATCACCATTGTCCGGCATAGCATCTACCAAAGGCTTTTGCCATAAAAAATTTGGGGCAATTTGCCATTTCCCTATATTATAAGTGAAACCAGATAAAAAATTGGATTGGTTACCACTTCCATTATCTTTTAATTTCCAACCTGTGAAAGTTAATGTGGGATCGAATCCCCCATTGGCTACAAGCCCTGAGACACCTCCTTGTGCATACCAGTTAAATTTACCACCTTCGTAAGTCAGTTTAGCTTTACCTCCCCAATTATCGGACGCTTTAACATTATCAACTACTACGTTGCCGTTATCATCGATATCTTGATAAGTACTTCCGTTCAGCGGGCTTCCTGCCCATATACCACCTACTGTCAATCCAAATTTTCCAAAATCTCTTTCTAGAGCCAATGTAGCTCTTTCCTGAGGCCATGGTGGAATCACACCACTTCGCACCTGATTCTGATCTAATATTCTACGTCCGTTATCGTCAAACTCTAATTCTGTTTCTAAGTCTCTATGGTAAATTCCTGTCACATCCCATTTTTGAATGGTCTTGGTATATTTATAAAGCATAGTAGGATTGGCACCCCACCACAATTGAGGTCCAATAGCGGCTTTTAAACCATCAAGTTCTCCTTTGGCGTCAATCTCTATTCCCGAAATTATACCTCCATAGATATCTAAGTTTGGACCATAGTTAGCTTCAGGATATAAACCAAAAAAATCACCTTCGTAACCCCAATGATAGTGACCTGTTCTGTAAAATCCTCTTAAGTCGAATAGATCGTTGTTCCATTCAAACTCAGCTTGGTAAACCTGTAAATTATTATTGTCTTGAATTATCGTTTCTCCATCTGGAGTTTGGACTCGAATGGGTCTCGCCCTATTTTCGTAAAAAATTTCGTTGATTGGATTTTCAGCGACATCTCCAACGATGTTGAAGTCCACATTGAAAGTGACATTAGCTGCAGGTTTACCGCCCACACCAATAAAATAGGATTGCATCTGGTCAAAACCCAATTGATTGGGATAAGAAGTGGAGTTTGGATCCGGATTGTCTGGTGTTGTAATTAAACTACCCCCTGTATAAAAGGTAGATAAATGAGCTGCTACTCTGCTAATTCCAACCTTTTGAGTTTCCCCGCCACCTAAAGCGGCTTTGTCCCCTCTAGCCCTTAATACAGCATCCATTAAAGAGATGTCCTCAAAATGTTTGTTCACGGTTAGTCCATTGGCATTTTCATCGTAAGGATTGAGTTCATGCGCTTCTTTTAAAGCGTAATAAGCAGCCCTAGGATATAAGTCATACAAACCTCTTGCATTAGTTGGACCTTTGGCACACACTCCAAACCACTCTTCATTCATATTATTTTTACCTTCTTTATGATCTCTGTCATATCCTCCGTTTTCCCAAGAGGCATTTGAATCGTGAACATCCAAATTATCTGTCTGTCCAAATTTCCACCAACCATCACTAAATTGGAAAGTAAATCCTCCAATAGAATTTTCAGCTTTTCCAAGTCCTGCGGCATTTGCGTAGATGTCTTTCCAGTTATTCACCATATAATAAGCCTGAGATTTCTGGTCTTCTTGCATTTCAATGGCGTTAAAAGCATCTGCTCCAAATTCTGTAAATAAAATAGGTTTACCGTAGACCTCTTTTACTTTTTGAAAAGCATCTCCGAATGAGGCTCCTCTGTACATATTGGTTCCATAAATATCTACATCAGGGCATTCTTCAGCGATAATATCAAGAAAGAGAACGTCGCCATTACAAATTGCAACTGGAATATTGCTATTGATTTCCTTCATGTTTACTGCTGCTTCATTCATGAGGCGGTACATCGGACGACCTCTAACTTCACCAACAGCATTGATTTGATCTTCCTCGTCGGGAAAATCCTCAGTTTCGGCACCTGCCCAAAATAACCCGTAATTGTTTTCGTTACCTAACAGGAATAGCAGAAGCCCTGGAGTATCTTTGTAATTTTCAGCTAGTTCATTAACTTCTGAAAGCAGCAATTCTTTAGTGTCTGGATCATCGTATTTAGTTACAGGTGTCCACAATCCGTTTATCGTCAATCCATACCGACCAAAAGAATGGTTGAGCATGGTATAGATCCCATAATTTTCATAAATGTAAGTGATCCATTTTGGCTGGATGCCAGTGTAAAGTCTTACCGTATTAACCCCCATATTTTTTAGCAAACCCATCTCCGCGTCGAGCGCTGCTTGGATTATATCATCGGATTGTTCCCAAAGGCTATAGCTGAAATTTGTTCCTCTTGGAAAATAATCCCAGTTCATACCATTTACCATAAAATCTTCACCATCTACTTGAAGCTTCATTCCTTGCTCATTAGAGCTGACCTTTACCTCATGAGCCTGAGAAAAACTAAAGTTCGTAAGAAGTAAAAAAGCGATTGCAGTTAGAAATTTTTTCATATTAAAGAATCTAAAAAATTCGTTATTATCAAACTTAAAGGTTTTCGCTGTTAAACATTTGATTTAACACACTACAAAAAATATACACGCTCACTATGATTTTTTTGACTTCAAAAAATGAGTAAACCCCCTTAAAATCCTTAACTTTATATTAAGAAAATATTTTCAACGAGGGTTTTGAATTGAATTAAAAGGATGTTTTGTATAGGAAATGTATAGATGTAAACTGTTTAAAAAAAGAGAGTTTCAAATTACTACAATCAAAAAACAAAGATTTTAGTCATCACCTAATCAATACATTATTTATTCCGCACTTATTATATTAAATAAAAAACATTTAATTATAAATAGCTTATAAAATATACACAAGTAGTAATTTGAATGAAAAAAATTATCAAATCAATTTTAAAAATGAAGATTTAGTTCTTTTTTTTAACTATACATCTTGATTATTATAATTCTATAAGCTTTGAGCTAGTATCCTGCGAATTGCTTCCTAGAAATATTTCAAATTCACCGCTTTCAAAAATCCAATCGCCGTTGGGCAAATAGTATCCAAGGTCTTCTTCAGTTAGAGCAAACGTTAAGTTTACTTTCTCCCCAGCTTTGATCTTTACCTGCTGAAAGGCTTTAAGTTCTTTTACCGGTCTTGAAATTTGAGCAACCAAATCTCTGATGTAGACCTGTACAGTTTCTGTGCCGTCCATATCTCCGCTATTTTCAACATTTACAGTGACTTCGATAGTGTTTAAGGAGGTTTTCGTAGTCACCTTAAAATTATTATAAGTAAAGTTGGTATAGCTTAATCCAAAACCAAAAGGATAGAGAGGTGTATTCACTTCGTCGGTGTAATGAGACCTGAAGACATCATTTTGATTAGGATCGTTTGGTCTTCCAGTAGATAAATGATTGTAATACAAAGGGAGTTGCCCCACATGGCGAGGAAAACTCATTGGCAACTTACCGCTAGGATTATAATCACCATAAAGCACCTGAGCAATTGCTGAACCACTAAATGAACCAAGCTGCCAAGCCTCTACAATAGCTGGGATATTTTCATCTGCCCAATTGAGGGTAAGTGGTCGACCATTCTGAAGTACTAAAACGATGTTGGGATTAACTTTATAAACCGCTTCTAATAATTCCTGTTGTAATCCAGGTAATCCGAGTCTTGTTCTGCTCCTTGCTTCTCCACTTTGCAAACCATGTTCGCCAAGGTTCATAATTACAACATCGGCATTTTTAGCAGTTTTAACCGCTTCATCAAAACCTGATCTATCTGTTGTGTTGACGTTAAGTTCTTTTACAAATTTGGTTTCTCCTATAATAAGTTGAGGACCAGCTGTGTAATTGATTATATTATTAGCTTCATAAGCTTGCATAGCTTCCACCAAAGACTCAGCTGTTCCGTCGTCAGCAGCTATTCTCCAGCTTCCTAATGGTGAAGTTTTATCCTGAGCGAGATCGCCAATTATAGCAATCTTTTGATTTGATTTTTTAAGTGGTAAAATATTGTTATCGTTTTTGAGTAAAACGATAGACCGTCTTGCAATATCTGAAACCTCATCTTTAAATTTCGGACTGTACACTAATTCGTTTTCACGATCTTTGGATAAATATTTGTAAGGGTCTTCAAAAAGACCAAGTTCAAATTTAACTTTTAAAACACGTCTAGCTGCATCATCAATTAAATCCTCATCCACTTCTCCAGCTTCTACAAGGCTTGCCAATTCTTCAATGAAATGATAAGATTCCATATCCATGTCAGTTCCAGCTAAAACAGCCTTTTTAGCCGCATCTCGGCCATCTTCTGCATAACCGTGATTTACCATTTCTCCAACAGAATCCCAATCGGATACCACAAAACCCTGAAAATCCCATTGGTCTTTTAAAATATTCCTGAGTAAAAATTGATCACCTGTGGCAGAAATACCATTAAGGACGTTAAAAGCACTCATTACACTTTTGACATCGGCCTCTAGTGAAGCTTCGAACGGGGGAAGTATGACATTGTATAAAGTAGTAGTCCCCACGTCCACAGTGTTGTAGTCTCGACCAGCTTCTGCAAAACCATATCCTGCAAAGTGCTTGGCAGTTGCGGCAATAGTATGAGAAGCAGCTAAATCCTGGCCTTGAAATCCATTTATTCTAGCTTTAGCAATTTGACTCCCTAGAAAAGGATCTTCTCCGGCACCTTCCATCACCCTACCCCAACGGGCATCTCTGGAGATATCTACCATAGGGGCAAATGTCCAATTAATTCCCGCAGCTGATGCTTCTTCTGCAGCAATTTCTGCAGAACGCTTTATAGCTTCCAAATTCCAACTGGCGGCTTCGGCAAGAGGAATAGGACTAATCGTTTTATAACCATGAATAACATCAAAACCGAACACAAGAGGAATCCCGAGCCTCGACTCTTCGACGGCTATTTTTTGAACAGCTCTTACATTTTCGACTCCATGAACATTTAGCATTGACCCGACCCAGCCTTTTTTGATGTGATCCAATTTGGTTGCAGCTTGACCTTTGTCGGGCTCAGGACCTGTAAAATCCATAAACCCACTGTACTGGTTCATCTGGCCAATTTTCTCTTCCAGAGTCATTTTAGCCAAAAGCTCTTGCACTTGGGCGTCGATAGTTTTGGAGGGATTTTTATTTTCAGGGTTTTGTTGACAAGATAAAATGAGTATAGCAATACTCATATAAATAAAATGTTTAAAATTCATGTGTTGTTTATTGTGCGGTTTACTTATTCGAATGATTAATTAGATTTTATGAATACTTATATAAAATAGTATTCATAAAAGAACTTTTAACAAATCAAATCAAACTTATTTTAAGCAATGATATCAAAAAAGAGGATGTTTAAATCCTCTTTTTTGATATTGATAAGAAACTTATGATATTATGCCTATTCTTCTGAAGTAATTATAAACCACCAGTCAAACTCAGAATTACCATCAGTTATCTTTAAAGTCATTTCATTAGGCTCAGAACGATCAAATATTTGATAATTGTGTGTACCCGTATAGTAACCTATAAACCCTAGTCCTGATAGACTAATGGTTTCTGCACCACCAGGATTGATGAGTTGCCAGGTAGATTGAAAATCTTCCAGAGGTAAATTTTCTATATCATCACCATTAGGCGTTCCGCCGGAGCTGCCCAATTGATCTACATAAGCACCTCTTCCAAATACAGTCCCTGAAGTATCATCGTTATTGACGTTTGTAATAAGCTTGAAGGTTCCGTCTGAATCAAAAATATAGCGATCATCATACATTCCTACACCAACTTTTTCTTCAGGAGCTACACCGAAAAATTCAACAGGAATATTCCCACCAACAGGACCGAGACCAAAATGACCTGGCACTGAAGATTTAATTCTCCATGTTTTTGAAGTGGCAGCATCGGGATTATTGGGATCAAAATCATAGAGCTTAGCCTTTAATTCTACAGGCGGTTCATAAGTTGCTAAAACCTCAACATCAAATGTTTCAGATGAAGAAACACCACCTTTACCGTAAGCTATAACGGAAATAGTATAAGAATTAACACCTAAAGTGGAAAATATAAAAGATGCTGATCCTGATGGGGCATTCTTTTTATTGGATTGGTAAACAAAACCATAAGAGATTGCATTGTCTGCTTTGGCTGTAAAAATAACTTCTCCAGAGCCATCGCCATTAGGATTTTCGCTATCGGCACCAATGATTTCTGCAGTAATATCAATATTTGATGGGGCATTAATTTCCCCAAATTGTTGATCATCATCCTGGCAACTTACTATAACAAGCAGTACAAGAAGACTTAGAATTATGTGATTATATTTTTTCATTGTCTAAAAATTTAATTGTAAAAATAGAAGTTATCGATATACACTGTATCGTCTGCATCTGCTTCAACTAGGTTATCAAAAATTAACTGAGTAACAGCAGAAAGATCCATATCAAAATCCGCAAGTGGGATATCCACACTTACCCATTCTCCTAAAGTTAAAGCTCCAGCATTTGCTAAGTCCTCCTGTACTGGGTCTAAAGCAGTATTCACTAGCTTAAGTCCTAAACTTTCTGCATTTGGGGACCAATAGTCAAAATGGACATGTGTCATACTTGTTAAATCAGTAGGATTACCATAATCTGTAACAATTCCTAAGAAATCAAAGTTTGTAAATAACATGGCATTATTTCCATCTACTGCAACCTCCTCATAGCCTGAACCAGACCATACAGTTGGTAGTTCACTTACAGTAATGGATGTATATGCATCACTATAGATTGAAATTACGTTTGAAGCGTCTTGCGTAGGAACTGGAGCTGATGCAGTTGGCTGTTGTGCTACATCTTTTGAAAAGTATAAGTTATCGATATAAACAGTAGCAGGGTTTCCTGCGGTATCAAACAATAACTGAGTCACTTGGGATCTATCCATAGCATAATCTGCTAGAGGAAATTTTACGCTCACCCACTGGCCTGAAGTAATAGGTTCTACAAATTCTATATCTTCTTCACCAATGACAGTATTAACTAATTTAAAACCTAGTGCAGAAGCATCGGGAGTCCAGTAGTCAAAATGCACATAGTCCATATCAGTTAAGTCAGTTGGATTTCCATAGTCCGTTACAATACCGGTAAAAGCAAGATTAGAATACTTAATAGTATTATCACCCTCAATTATAACTTCTTCAAAGTTAGTGTCCGACCACTCTGTTGGTAATTCCGTAACCGTGATTGGTGTATATCTATCACTATAGATAGCAATAACATTTGGAGAAGGTTCCGCTGGTCTTGGTGCAGCAACAACTGGCACTAAAATCTCTTCTACAAAAAAGTCTTCTTCTACATAAGTTGTGGTTTGTGATGCAGCACCCATAACTTCAACTGAAATCGTATATGCTCCAGATTGTTGATACGTGTAAGATAATGTTTCTTCGATTGAACCACTAACTACAGACTCAACACCCTCTTCACCAAAATCAACTTCAAAGCTTGTCGCAAAGTCAGCAGTTACAGAAACATTTACAGTATTGGATTCAACTCCATCATTTTCGATGGTAACTTCAAGATTTTCGGGTGCATTGAAGGACACTTCTATAGGTTGAACTGACTCTGTTTGCTTATCAGCCGCATTCATGGCTACAAGAGTTAAATCAAAAGTGCCTTCCGCATAAATGTGCGAAAGTGATTCTCCAACACTGATGGTATCTGAAAGTTCACTTCCATCGCCAAAATCAGCATAAAAAAGGTTCACATTTTCAGCTTTAGGCAGGATAGTCACCAGTCCTGAATTATCTTGAGTAAAACTGATCTTAGCATCAATATTGGAAGGAGCCCCAATTGGTATATCTTGAAGACCCTCATCATCAGAACATGATACAGTAAACACTGCAATCATGAGTAGGTATAATATTAAAAATTGCTTTTTCATCTCTGTTATGTATTAGTAGTTTGCGTTTTGTTCCCAATTTCCTTGAGAAAATTGAATTTCTTCAAGTGGTACAGGGAAAACTTCATTTTTGTTTGGAGTAAATCCATCAATCACGTTGGCTGCTCTTCCAGTTCTCACTAAATCAAAGAAACGGTGTCCTTCACCTACAAGCTCTAGTCGTCTTTGAGTATATATCTCTTCAGTTAACTGGCCTCCTGATAAATTCACATCATCTAATCCTGCTCTTTCACGAACTTCGTTCACATAATCTAATGCTAATTGATCGTTGATACCTCCTCTATTTAAAGCTTCAGCTGCCATCAATAGAACATCAGCATAACGGATAGCTCTGTAATTGTTTGGCTGTGTCAAATTAGCATCCCCTAAATTATCATTTTGTCTAGGGATATACTTTCTATTGTAATACCCGGTATGACCTGTTGTAGGGTCTTGGTTTCCTATGGTAAAAGTTGCTCCTGTGTCTGCAGCCCAAGCTTCAATGTTCAAGATAGAAACATCTCTTCTTAAGTCGTCTAAATCAAAGGCATTATAAGTTTCTTCAGTAGGTAAATTAAAGCCAAATCCAGATTCAAAGACAGGACCGTTGTAGCCTCTTACACCACTAAATCCTACCATGACATTACCTTCACTACATTGTAAACAATCAAAACTAGCTCCTTGGGCTTGACCGGAATATTGAATTTCAAAAACAGATTCTGCACTATTTTCAGCTTCAAATTCAAAAAGGTCTTCGTATTCTTCATCGCCTTCTGTTCCATACAAATGAAACTGTTGTGAACCAATAACAGCATCAAACAAAGGGGCCGCTAGATTAAATTCATCTTGGTACAAGTGCACCTTACCAAGAAGTGCCTGGGCAGAAGCTTTGGAAGCTCGTCCTATTTCTAAAGCCTGGGAAGACATATTCGGTATGGCCAGAGAAAGATCATTCTCGATATATTGGTATACTAAATCAATCGATGTTCTGGGCAGAGATGTTTCTTCACCTAGTTCAAATTTACCTTCTGGCTTAATAGGTATAGCCCCGAACCATTTTACTAGTTCAAAATTGAAATAAGCTCTTAAAAAACGTGCTTCAGCAATAATTTGCTCCTTACCTTCAAAATCTATCTTATCAGCATTTTCAATGATATAAGATGCTCTGTAAACACCAGCGAAATTGAAATCCCAAATATCATCCAGATTATTGTTATCTGGGGTATGAGCCATTCTATCTACCTGCTGCCATCCTACAACGTCGGTTGCACTTTCTCCTCCGGCATGCGTATTGTCTGAAGCAATTTCTCCAAGAATAACATTAACATAAGTAGACTGCAAAATATCATAGGAGCCAATCAATGCGTTTTGAAAGTCTTCTTCATCCTCAAAAAAGTTTTCTGAGGTAAGTCGGTAAGGTGGTTCTAGTTCCACAAAATCGTCTGAGCATGATACTAAGGCTAATGCCATTAAAATCATGAACCATTGGTTATATATTGTCTTTGCCATTTTCATTCGTTTAAAGTTTAACATTTAGTCCAAGTGTATAGGTTCTTGGCAGCGGATAGAATCCAAGATCAATTCCTCCTCCAATTGGAGCTCCTGTGGAGGCTGTAGGATCGTATCCGGAGTATTCTGTAAAGGTAAATGCGTTATCAACTTTAGCATAAATTTTAACTCCATTGATACCAAAAGCCTTTAAGTTTTCAACGGGAACATTATAACCCAGAGAAATGGTTTGTATTCTTAAAAAGGAACCGTCCTCAACAAAATAGTCTGAAAATAATTTATTGGCTGTAGCTCCAGTTGTCACTCGAGGCTCTGTAGAAGAGGTCCCAGGACCTGTCCAACGGTTTAATCGTCTACTTAACATATTAACGTTGATCTGATCTCTTTCAAAATTTCTTACAATTTCATTGCCTAAGTTAGCAAAAGAATAAGCGCTAAAGTCGAAGTTTTTGTAAGTAAAAGATAAATTCAGACCCATGGTTACATCTGGTATTGGGTCACCAATATACGTTCTATCATCTTGACTTATAACACCATCTCCGTTCGTATCTACAAACCTTAAATCACCAGGACTAGCTTCAACACCTGCAAGTTGAGATTGAGAAGGATGTGCCTCTACTTCAGCTTGAGACTGGAATATTCCATCAGTCTTAAGACCGTAAAAATATCCTAAAGGTAATCCTACTTCCATTCTGGATGGAGGTTGCTGACCTACACTAAACTGGCCCCCTTCTAGGAACTCTGCACCGTTAATTTGAGTAACCTCGTTATCGATTGTACTTACGTTATAATTGATAGAGAATGAAAAGTCATCACTAAAATCTTTACTATATCCCAATGTGGCTTCAAAACCAGTATTTTTAACTATACCTGCGTTGATAGTTGGAGCAGAACTACCTGGAGCTGCTATTCCAAATATACCTGAAGTTGGTATTCCTGGTATCAGTAGATCTTCCCTTGTGTTATCGTAATAATCTAAGGTTATGTCCAAGTCATTATTGAATAATTGAAGATCTAGACCTATATCCAATTTCTTAGCGGTTTCCCACTTCACGCTTGGATTAGCTAAGGGACCTAGAGCTTGTCCAGTAGTTAGACCTTGGTCTGGACCAAATAAATACTCTGCTTCACCACTCAGAACAGATAAAAAGAGAAAATCTCCAATCTGGTCATTTCCAAGTTCACCATAACTTGCTCTTAGCTTAGCAAAATTTAAAATATCATTAGTTCCAATAAAATCCTCTTCAGTCAATAACCATCCGGCTGTTACTGAAGGAAACCATCCAGTAGAATTGTTAGGTCCAAATCGAGATGAAGTATCCCTTCTTAATATGGCCGAAAACAAATATTTATCTTGATAATCAAATTCAAATCTTGTGAAGTAAGATAATCTTCTAAACTCGCTTACAAATGATCCATTAGTTTGATTTCCTTCTCCAACACCAGTAGCAGAACCTAAGTCAGCAAAGTCATAGCTATTTCTTAGAACGCCTGTTCTAGAACCAAATAAACCTTCTCCATGAGACCTAAACACAGTTAAACCTGTTGTGTTTGTGACGTCCAATTCACCAAAAAAAGTTTTTTCTATGGTATTGAACAAGTCAAATGTGTAATCATAAAAATCTTGCTGATCCAAATCGACTTGATTGACAGGTCTGTTAAATACTTTTCCCGTTCCAAAATTAAATTCAGGGAAAAATTGTCTGTTGTTAAGTTTTGAGGAATTAAAACCATAACGGGCAGTTAATTCAAAATCTTGAATGTACTCTAATTCAGCTACCACATTACCACTTAAGCGGTTACTCTCAAAATCATTAAAAGTATTATTTATTTGAGTAAGTGGGTTTACTACTTCATTTCCTAAATCTATAGTCCCATCTAAATTATTTCTATTTTGATTAATTGTAGGAGCAATGTTAAGAGCATTAAATAAAACCGAACCTAAACCAAATGAATTTATACCCTGAGATCTGTTATTCGTAAAAATAACATTTGCCTGAATGTTCAGGTAGTCCTTTACTTCGGTGTTTATCGATAAGTTAGCCGTAGTCCGCTTAAAATTTGATTTTTCTGGAGCTACAATACCTTTTTGATCTAAGTGAGAAGCACTAAACGAGTAATTTGTTTTTTCAGAACCACCTCTTATGGCAAAGTTATTACTTACCACAGCGCTGGTCTCTAAAACAGCATCTTGCCAATCTGTATCGTTTTCAATATTGTTTAGATTTGAAAAAGGCAAAGATTGTCCTGCATTAGCATATTTTTCATTGATAAGAAGTGCATACTCATTGCTGTTTAGCAAAGGAAGCTTTCTTGTTGTTTCTTGTAAACCTACGTAGGTGTTGTAAGTAATTTCTGGAGCAGTATTTTTGCTACCTTTTTTGGTTTCAATAAGAACAACACCATTTGCACCGATAGAACCATAAATAGCAGCCTGAGCATCTTTCAAGACCGTAATAGTCTCAATATCTTGTGGGTTTATGGAATTAAGACCACCGTCGTATTGAAAACCGTTAAGAATAATAAGAGGAGAACTGTTACCGTTGGTGGAAACACCTCTAATTCTAATGTTAGATTCAGCACCCGGGGATCCAGATTGTGGGGTTACATTGACACCGGCAGAAGTACCTTGTAAAGCAGTTGCTGCATTGACAGGCTCTAAATCTTGAATAGATTCGGAGTTTACTGTAGATACAGCACCTGTCACTTTCCGCTTGCTACTTTTACCGTAACCAATAACAACCACATCATCTAAAGCTTGAGTATCCGAAGCCAATTTGACATTAAAGTCTGAGGCTTCTGCAACTTTCAACTTTAAAGTTTTAAATCCTAGGTAAGAAAAAATTAAAGTGGCATCGTTTGGAACTGACTTTAAAGTAAAATTACCGTCAAAATCGGTTGTGGTTCCTGTAGAAGTTCCTTCAACAATTACGTTGACTCCTAATAAGGGCATTCCAGATTCGTCGTCTGAAACATTTCCTTCAATGTCTTTTTCTTGTGAATACGTCCACATAGAAAACAAACAAATTGTCGCTATCAAAAAGTTTTTAACCATATCATAAATTATTTAACGTAAATCTAATTTTTCATGGACTCTATAAACAGATTTTGACGTTACAAAAAAACTACAAGGGTCTAAAAACCTAAATATAATTGGAATTAAACACTCGTAGATATTGATTTTATTGACACCTCAAGAGATGTTAAAATTATAACTACATCGATGTAGAACTCGCTAAAACGGGTTAATGTATAGGTAATGTATGGAAAAATATAGCTAATGTATTGGTGCTAGATTTCTAGAATATAATCTGTCAAGCCTATTTCTCTATTTAAATCCATCTTTTTACGCAAACGATATCGCTTGACTTCTACACTTTTGGTTGAAATATTAAAAAGAGGCGCAATCTCTTTTGAAGATAAGTTAAGCCTAAGGTAAGCACATAATTTTAAATCGTTTGGAGTTAAAGAAGGATGTTTAGATTTGATTGTCTTTAAGAAATCTTTGTCTAAATTATTAAACGCTTCCTTAAACATTTTCCAGTCATCTGTATTATTTATGTTTTTATTGATGATTCGAATTACATTCTGAGATGACTTTGACAGGGGCTTCTCTTTCTGAAGCTCATCCTTAATTGATCCTAAAAATTCATTTTTCTTAATTAAGCTCATAGTAGAAACCGCGAGTTCTCGACTCTTGCTATTAATATCTTGCTCGAGTTTTTCGTTTTTAATATTTATGAGTTGCTTTTGGCTTTCAAGTTCTTTTAACTCTAGCTCCCTATTGGCTTGCCGCTTTAATTCATGTTTTTGCTTTTTATAATATCTTTTATAAGCGTTATGAGTAATGATAATAATAATTACAAGTAGTAGGACGTAAAGTGCTATCATACTAGTAGAAAAAATAAATGGCTGTTTTATGGAGAAGTGATAAGACTGGATTTCAGATTCATAAAGTTCGCCTACGCGGGCTCTTACCTGAAATTCATAATCTCCCGGAGGAAGATTACTAAATGAGGTTTCATAAACTTGACTCCAATCGGACCATTCGTCTAAGAATCCTTTCAACTTGTACTGATACTCAGAAGCGAAATATTTTTGGAAGTAAGGAATACTAAAGTTGAAATAAAGATTATTGAATTTATTCTTAAGTGTTGGAGAAGCATCAAATTCTGCAGCTTGATATACTCCCCCATTCTTTTTAAATTGAATCGAATTTATTTTTAAAGATTTATCAATTTTGGTTTTAAAAAATTTATCAACATCAACAACAAGATAGCCCTGTGTGGTTCCCACTAAATATTGGTTTTCATCTTTTAGCTGATAGATGTTTTCATATCCTGCCATCGTCTCCCTAAAGTCAGAAGTAATAGGAACTGAGGCAATCCTGAATTCTTTTTCGAATTTACCCTGAAGCGTAAAATCGATGCTAGTTTTATTGAAACTCCATAGGCCAATTTCTCCTTCTGTATTTACCAGCTTGCCTGAAGAATAAGTGAGAGGAGTATACATTTTACTTAGTAATGAATCCCGAGAGAATTTATTTTCATCATTTTCATATTTCCATACTCCAGAGCTTTGCGCATAGTAAACAGTATTCTTGAATTTAATTAGACTTGAATATAACCCTAAATCGAAACCTTCAAACTGATAAACATTTTCAACATCTGTGTAATTAGTGTTCAAACTGACTTTATAAACACCTTTGTACTCATGATCTATTAAAATTTCGGTTGGGGATATAAATTCGATAAATTTTGATGAGACATCAAATCCTTTAATTAGATTCCGAAAACTCCAAGTGCCAAGATCCTTTTCTAAAATGCTCATTCCCTTATAATTCCCCTGCAGAATTAAATTAGGATGATTGGGAACCGGCTTAAAGCACCAAGTTCCTGTCTGATCTGATATCTGATTAAACTGATTGTCGCTATAACTGAAGGTTCCGTTATTATGTCCACACAATAAATCACCATCTATCACATTGAGTGACCAAACCTGACCACTAGACCCTTGAACAAGAGTGAAGTTTTCTTTTGTGTCCTCTAAGGGTCTATAGAATAGTCCTTGATTGGTCCCCAAAAAAAGTTTACCCTCAAAAATTGCAGAAGCGTAAACGGTACCTAAAATCCCTTTATCCCCAGTGTAAACGGAAATTGGTGAGTCAACATTCACACTGTTGATTCCATTGTCTAAACCAAGCCATATGTTTTTATCTGAATCCTCAAAAATAGATAGAACTGTATTGTTGTATAAACCTTCTTGTTGAGAAATTTGTTTATCAATAGTTCCATCTTTGTTCAGAAAAACAACTCCTTGCGATATTGTACCTAAAACAAATGCACCTGATTTTGTTTGAAGACTTGTATAAACCGAAAAATCTTGAAGCTTATTATCAGGTGAAGGCCATTGCTTTGGAAAGGGTTCTAAAGTGAAAATACCATTGATGTCAGTTTGAACTAATAGTTCAGAATCCTGCTTATAAATATTGATTATTAAACTTTCTTGAAATATTGGATGATCTGAAACTAAGAGTGAATTCCCGTCCTGTATTTTATAAAGACCTTTATTTGCGATTTGAAAAAATAAGTCATTTTCAAGCTTATACATTTTTGTAATAGACCCGTCAATCAGAACTTTTTTAAGACTTTTTTCTTTTAAATGATATGTATAAATGTGATCTAAAGACTGAAATATAATCCAATCTTCTAGACGATCAATTTTCCAAAACTGCTCATCGGGTCCTATAGAATCAATAATAGGATTGGATAACGAATGATATTCTAATTCTCCTGTAGGTAAACTTTCCCAAAATCCAAACTCACGATAACTTCCGCTATAAATCTTATTGTCGTGATAAAAGACAGACCTCAAAATACTTTGATTAGGCGAAGGATATAAATTCCAAGCTTCACCGTCATATTCTAAAAGCCCTTTGTTGTTGGCCACATATATATGCTTATTGCCACCTTGAGTAATGGACCAGTTTTGATTATCTGCTTGATAAGCTTTAGGTGAAAAGGTAAGAACCGGAGGTAATTCCTGAGAAAATGAAGTCACGGGTAAACCCCATGCGAAAAAAAACAACACATTAAGAATAATAACTAGGGAAGGGATTTTAGTCCCAAATGTCCTCAAGTTCTTCAAGGGATTTATTTTTGGTTTCGGGAATAAATTTATAAGTAAAAATTATAATTATGATTATAAACCCAATAAAAATATAATAAGGCAGTGAGCCATTCCAGAAGTCATTCATGTTTGTTTCGCTTTCAGAAACCACCGGAAAGAATTGGGACACCAAATAATTGGAAGCCCATTGAGCAGCAACCGCAATGGACATAGCAGCACTTCGTATGCGGTTTGGGAACATTTCAGAAAGCAAAACCCATACTACTGGCCCCATAGACATGGCAAAAGAAGCGATAAATAATAACACACCTATCAGTGACAAGATTCCGACACTTTCCATTTGAAGAGTGACACCAAGCAAGGCAAAACCCACTACCATTCCAACACAACCAATATAGACAAGAGGTTTTCTACCGAATTTATCTACAGAGAACATGGCAATGAAAGTAAAAATCAAATTGATAAAAGCGAGCAATATTTGCTGTTCCAAAACATCATCTTTGCCAAAACCTAAAGCTTTTTCAAAAATGTCGGATCCATAATAAAGCACTGCATTAATACCCGTGAATTGTTGAAGCATAGAAAAGACGGTACCAATAATAATAATCCCTAATATAGCTTTGGAAAAGAAATTGATTTTCGGTTTTTCTGTATTTTGATCTATAGAGTCTTGAATTTGAGAAGCTTCTTTCTTGGCCAAATCCTTTCCATGAATCTTAACCAACGTACCAAAACCCTCCTCTGGTCTTTGCATCAGGTATAACCAGCGCGGACTTTTTGGAACAAAAAACAAGAGTATTAGAAATAACCCACTTGGAATGAGTTCGGACCAAAACATTCTTCTCCAGCCAAAGGCAATATTTTCTTCAACACTTAGGTTTTTCCCTATAAAATAGGTTGCTAAAAACACAAGAAAGAAACCTATAACGATAGCCAGTTGGTAAAAAGTAACCAAACTACCACGTTTATGAGATGGGGCAATTTCTGCAATATACATGGGAGCACTCATAGATGCAATGCCTATACCAAGTCCGCCAAGAATTCTAAACATAACCAAAAGCGAAACAGACTCTGGAAGGAATGAAGGCAGTCCGGAACCCCAGGCTGAGATCGTAAATAACATGGCAGAAACAATTAAAGAATTTTTACGACCAAATTTCATACTCAAGTATCCAGCGCTTATCGCACCTACCAGACAGCCTATCAGAGCAGATCCTACCACCCAGCCCTTCATAACTGGATCGAGTGAAAAATATTGACTTAGAAAGTATTGTGCGCCATTTATTACTCCAGTGTCGTAACCAAACAAAAAACCGCCAAGAGCGGATACAGAAGTGATAAGCAGTAAAAATGTTCTAGGCTTCATAAAAGTATTTAAAAAGGCAAAATAGAAAAGATATTTTAAATAAGTAATACTAAATGTAAAGAGATTTTTTTCTTGCCTGAATTTTGAAGAATGCTATCTAGTAATAAAATCCCACTTCTATAGAAATTAGAGGAGTAGGATTTTAAATGTAATGATGGTTATAACTAAAAGCTAGACACTCTCAGCTCTCAATAGAGAGGCCTAAGCGAAGATTTACATGAATTGATATCTCTTCGTGAACCTTTATTAGTCCCATCGCTTTGGTAGGTGCATCCAGATTAAAATCTTCAATATTTAAGTTTAAAGTAGCATTATAGTTGATTTCCTTGCCTTCTTGTAATGATATAAGCACAGGAAGTGATTTTTTCACTCCTGCTATGGTCATTACAATCTTAGCTTGAAAATTTGCCCTTTTAGGCATAATTTCATAAACCTCAATTTGAATGACAGGAAATTTATTAGATTTTACAAGTTCATCAAAATCCTTATTTATCCGACGTCCACCACAATCAAAAGAACCAGATTCCAGTTGCAGTTGTGCATCTTCTATAAGCCATCCATTTTCAATATTTTCATAAGACAAAGTGAAGGTTTTAGGTTGAATTGGTTTCAAATAATCACAAGTGAATTCATTTACATTGGAAGTGCCATTAATATAAAGATGACTTCCTTCCAAGATTTTTACCTCAACTTTATTTTCTACATCCCTATTAAGGAGCATTGAAAAAAGACTTAAAACTATTATACTAATTAATTTCATCTTATAGGTTTAAAAAGTTAGACTCACTCCAAAAGAGTGAGTCTAACAGGCTTGGCTAATTTAAAAGCTAATTACTGCTTCGAGCATAAGTCCATCAAACTGTCCGTCAGCAAGAATACTTGCAGCATCATAATCAGAATAAGATTGATTCACATATTCCAATTTTGCAAGAATATTTTTGGTCATAAACCAACCTGCACCAAGTTGTAGTCTATCCACACTTATATCTTGTCCTGAAGCTTGTTCACCATCGATGTAGCTATATCTACCTCCTACATAAAAATCTTCACTAGCTCCAAATCTGTAAATTAAATCTGCCGCATAATGATTGTATGTTCTGCTTGGAGGGTTAGGACCAAATCCTTTACCTGAAGCATTTTCATATAGACCAAAGAACTCCAAACCTTTGTACCTAACGAAAGGGTTGATCATTACAGAAGTTAACTCAGTAGATAATCCCGGATTGATGCGACCAGATCTGAAGTTTCCAGAAGATGATGCTCCTACTTCTTCCATAACCAAGTAGTATCTTGAGCCCGCACGGTCACCATCGTACAACCAAGTTTTAGAAGACTCTTTTGTAGTATAAAGAGATCCTGTCATTCTGAATCTGAAATCGTCATTAAATTGCTTATCGTAACCAAATTTAGCTAAGAAAGAAGGTTTGGTATTGGTCTCCTCAACAGATTGATTCAATTTACCATTGGTTACACCAAGCATAGCTAACCACCCATTATTTCGATAATAAGCTTCAAAACCAACTTCTGTGGTAAAAGAGTCCATCAGATAGTTTCCAATAAAAGGATTGTATATGGTAGCTGCATTATCAGAACGTCTAAAGTGCGCATCACCATAATTAATTTCCATGTGTCCAAACTTAAAGGTTAAGTATTTCATGGTTTCAGCCATAAAGCCTTCACCAACAAATTCAAGTTTATCTACTAGTAAATAACCTCCTTTTACGTAAGGCTCAGGGTGATGACGTGATGAGAGATAGGTTCTTAAGTGCATACGCACACCATCATAAAGAGCTACATCTAAATCTAAGTTAGCTGTCGCCAGGTTAAAATTATCCCCCAAAGCTATTAAAGGTACAGCTCCATTATTCTCGTGATCAATAGATTGAAACTGTAATGTGGATGCACCACCGATTCTGACTTTCAAACCATCAAAGGTTGTAACTGTGTCTTTTGGTGCTTCAAAAACGTTAATACCTCTTTGGTCTCTAGGCCTGAAGTTATCCAAATCACGCTTTTGCGCAAAAGAGTTGAAAGAAAATGCCATTGTAAGGCAAATCATTAAAGTTAATTTTAGTGTTCTCATCGTTATTAGTTTTAGGATTTATAATGTGTTAAATTGAAAATTATGTTGACTGTATCACCTGTAGTGATTGTTCCAAACAAAGCAGTAGGTGGTTCTATTCCATAGTTTTTCATGTCAAGACCTTGAGCTGCTTTGAGGGTGAATCCAGCGTTGGTTTTATAAAACTCTACAGGGATTTCGACGGTTTTGGTAGTGCCTGATATAGTTAGTTCCCCTTGAACCATAGCCTTGTAAACTCCTGTTGATGTTTCTACTAATTGAACTGGTATAGAAGAAGTAAAGGAAACTTGCTTATACTCATCTTCATTCAGAGCCTCGTAAGTATTTTTATCCATTTTACTTTTTCCACTATCGAAGCCTTTCACCGGTATAGATAGATCCATAGAATTGACTTTTTTGAGCTCACCTTCAGTTACAGACAGATCGATTTGACTAGTAAAATTTTTAGCGAGGATTTCCCAATCGTGAATGTTGGATGTCCCTTCTATCAATATAAAATTCTCGCTACTAGGAGTTGCATTGTATTTTGCCTGAGATTGTCCTACCGAGAAAACAAAAAGCAAAAGCAAAACCGAAATGCTTTTAAAATGTATCATATATGTAAATTTAAATGGTTCATCAATTATAAATTATTTGTTAATGCAAAGTTGAGAAACAAGGTATCCTTAGAATATGAGCAATATCATAAAAAGTGAATTCGAGTAACAAATGTTACATTGAGTAAGGATAAAAATTTTCGAGTAAAGCTTTTTGGTTAAAGTGAAGTCAATTCTCCTGTCAATCCACAATCAAATCTTATTTTTAAAAAAATTGAAATTATGAGTGAAGTAAAAGCATATGGCGCCAAAGCAAGCGACGCCAATTTAGAACAATTAGACATCAAAAGAAGAGACTTACTTCCAACCGATGTTCATATAGAAATAGAATACTGTGGAGTATGTCACAGTGATATACACCAAGTGAGAAACGACTGGAAAAATTCAAAATACCCAGTCATTCCAGGACATGAAATTATAGGTCATGTTGTTGCTGTAGGGAGCAAAGTCACCAACTTCAAAAAAGGACAAAAAGTAGGTGTAGGCTGTATGGTAGATTCCTGCCAGGAATGTAATTCTTGTAAGGAAGGTCTCGAGCAATTTTGTGAAAATGGCATGACGGCAACCTATAATAGTCCAGATCAGCATCTAGGTGGTCATACCTACGGTGGTTACTCTGAGGAAATTGTAGTCGACGAAAAATTTGTCCTGAATGTTCCAGAAAATCTAGATATAAAAGCTGTCCCACCGTTACTTTGTGCAGGAATAACCACCTGGTCACCACTTAGACAATGGAACGTACAAAAAGGAGACAAAGTAGGTGTTGTTGGTCTTGGCGGTCTTGGACATATGGGCATCAAATTCGCTCACGCCCTAGGCGCACACGTGGTCATGATTACCACATCTCCAGAAAAAAGCAAAGATGCAGAGCGTCTTGGCGCTGATGAAGTTTTAATTTCTAAAGACGCTGAGCAAATGAAACAACACGCCAACTCATTCGATTTTATATTGAATACCGTTCCTGTCGGTCACGATGTTAATCCCTATTTAAATCTGCTTAAGCGCGACAAAACCATGTGTTTGGTTGGAGCTATTGAGCCTTTAAAAGGAGTCAACGGTGGCGCATTAATCGTGAAAAGAAAGCGATTAGCCGGTTCGCTTATCGGTGGAATTGAAGAAACTCAGGAAATGCTTGATTTCTGTGGAGAACACGATATCGTTTCTGATATAGAAATGATCGATATGCAGAACATCAATACCGCTTTCGAAAGAGTAGTTAATTCTGACGTCAAGTACAGATTTGTCATCGACATGCAGTCATTGAAGAATTAAATTTAGTTAAAAAGGATATTCAATATATCATTCTGAATATTCTCGACTGAGTTTATCTTGAGCATTGACTAAAGGCTCGAATTTAAAACCTTTGAGAAAAAATCCTATTATGGATTTAAATTCAAAACTCCCTTCCGAAATCAATTTCGAAAGGGAGTTTTTTTAGTCCTTGTATTCCCATTCTTTCAAAGTATCCATAGAGACGTAGTCCAGCATTTTCTCGTGGCAAGATTCCAGTTTCAGGTATAGAGGATGTCCTGCCTCTTTACTTTTCAACCAAACGCCCATACACACGCACCACCAGTCGCCGGGCTTTAAGCCAGGAAAACTCCACTGAGGTTTAGGCGTTACCAAATCATTTCCTCGCGCTTTATTCCACTCCAAAAAGCCTTCAGTAACTTTAGCCGCAACGATATGCAATCCTCGATCCTGCTCCGCATATTTACAGAATCCATCGCGAAATACGCCCGTCATCGGATCGTAAGAACAAGCTTTTAATTCGGTGCCCAATACATTTTTCATAGTCTTTTTTTTACTTCTGATTTTGACGTAATTTAAGAATTAATGAGAAAGCTAGCAGGCTTAAAAGCCATGAAATCGCTTGATTAAGAAGCCGGGATTTCAGATACTTGAAATCTAAAGTTAGAATTAAGATCGCAGTTCATCTGAAGCCCACATAAAACCAACTTCGAATATAAATAAACGTCAATATATCAATCAATACCCCAGCTTTGTCCTCACTCTAGTCAGCACTGCATCGGCTACATCTTTTGCCTTTTCAGCACCGATACCCAAAAGCCTGTCGATTTCTGGTTTGTTTTTCATGAAATAGTCAAACTTCTCTCGCTCCTCTTTATAAGTATCGCGAATCAATTCAAACAAGGCCTGTTTGGCATGACCGTAACCAAAACCACCCGCTAAATATTTTGCTTTTAAGTCAGCTACCTCAGCTTCGCTTCCAATCAGCTTATAAATCGCAAACACATTACAAGTCTCCGGATCTTTTGGGGCTTCCAATGGAGTACTATCGGTTTCAATCTGCATGATTTGCTTTCGTAATTTTTTATCAGTTTGAAACAAATTGATGGTATTGCCTTTCGACTTGCTCATCTTCACACCATCTGTACCAGGCACATATTTGGAGGATTCTGAAAGTTTAGCTTCAGGCAACACAAAAGTTTCACCGTATTGCGCATGAAATCGTTCTGCAACGTCTCTGGTCATTTCTATATGCTGCAACTGATCTTTCCCCACAGGAATAAATTCGGCATCGTAAAGTAAAATATCCGCTGCCATTAACATCGGGTAGGTGAACAAACCCGCGTTAATATCACTCAACCGATCCGCCTTATCTTTGAAGGAATGAGCTAAAGTTAGGCGCTGGTAAGGAAACATACAGTTGAGATACCAGGTCAATTCTGTCACTTGTGGGACATCGCTTTGTCTGTAAAAGGTAGTTTTATTGACGTCCAGACCAAAAGCCAGCCAGGTGGCTGCCGTAGCATAGGTATTTTCTTTTAAGACTTCGGCATCTTTTATTTGCGTCAACGAATGTAAATTCGCTATAAACAAAAACGATTCATTTTTAGGAGAGTTAGCCATCTCAATTGCTGGTATAATGGCTCCTAATAAATTTCCTAAATGCGGGACTCCTGTGCTTTGCACACCGGTTAAAATTCTTGACATAACTCAGATAAATTACAAAAGCGTCAAAGATAATTGTTTTGTTTATGTGAACCCGTTCTATTTATTAAATTTGCAGCCTATGAAATGGATTAAGAAGTTTTTTATACTTGCTTGGCGGATTTGGTTTTACATCCTCGTCATTACTCCACTTATTATTCTGCTTCCCTTTCTATTGATTACCACTTCCAAAGAGAAATGGTACAATGCCACCTTTTTTCTAGGTAAGATTTGGGCAAATATTGTATTGTATGGCATGGGATTTTTTCCAAAAGTCACGTGTAACACCAAGTTAGATTGGAATAAAAGCTATATGCTCACCGCCAATCACACGAGCATGATCGACATCATGATGATGATTTATGTGTCCAAAACCCCGTTTGTATTTATTGGCAAACGAGAACTGACCAAACTTCCAGTATTTGGTTTGATCTATAGACGCTCATGTATTCTGGTAGACCGAGGCAACGCTAAAAGTAGAAAAGACGCTTTTTTAGAAGCCCAACGTAGACTCAAAAACGGGGTGAGTATTTGTATTTTTCCTGAAGGTGGGGTTCCAGATGATATTCATAAAAAGCTGGACGAATTCAAAGACGGAGCTTTTAGATTATCCATTGAACATCAAATCCCTATTGTTCCTATTTCATTTCCCGATAGTAAAAAACGCTTTCGATACGGCTTTGACAATGGAAGCCCAGGCGTGCTTCGTGCTGTCATCCATCCTCTAATACATACCAAAGGATTGGAGTTGAATCTCCCAAATCGTAAACTTCTAAAACTGCAAACTTCAGAAGCAATAGCCTCTGAGCTTTATTGGTAACATAAAGTTGATTTTCTTAGCTCTAATAATTATCTTGTGTCAAATTCAGAAAAAGTCAACACATGGCAGGACATAGCAAATGGGCGAATATCAAGCATAGAAAAGGGGCTCAGGATAAAAAGCGAGCAAAACAGTTCACAAGAGCAATTAAGGAAATTACCGTTGCTGTGAAGGAAGGAAATAGCGCAGATCCTGAAACCAATCCTACGTTAAGGAATGCCATTTCCAATGCCAAGGGCGTCAACATGCCCAAAGACACCATTGAACGCGCCATCAAAAAGGCTTCTGGAGCCGATGCCGATAATTATGAATCGGTCACTTTTGAAGGTTACGGTCCTCATGGCATTGCCATTTTTGTAGAATGTACCACCGACAATACCAACCGAACCGTAGCTTCCATTCGATCTATCTTTAGTAAAAATGGTGGAAGTTTGGGAACCAATGGTTCTTTAGAATTTTTATTTGACAGAAAAGGTGTTTTTGTTTTAGACACCAATAGTTTCGAACAAAGCTCAGAAGAGTTGGAGCTGGAGTTGATTGATGGAGGTGCTTTGGAATTTGAAAGAGACGAAGACTTATTAACGGTTTACACTGAATTTACTGACTTTGGAAAGATGTCCAGCAAATTGGAGGAAATCAATATTGAACCTAAAAATGCTGAAGTGCAGAGAATACCATTAAATACTACGGAATTACCGATTGATCAAGGCATACAAATCTTAAATCTGATTGATAAATTTGAAGACGATGATGACGTACAAAATGTTTATCATACTTTAGAGGTTACCGATGAATTGATAGAATCTTTTGAAGAATATTAAATATAAGATTTCAATGCATCGGGTAAACAATTAAAATTTAAAACCATTCTACTATGAAAACATTCTACACAACTTTGGCATTTCTACTTGTTTTCGCATTAGGCTTTAGCCAAAATGAAAACGAATCCCAAACTGACGCTTCTAAGACCGAAAATGAGAATAGCAACTTCAAGCTGGATTACTACTTAGGTTTTGGTATGCTGTATACAGAGGCTTTGGACATCAATCCCTTTTTAAGCGAAAGCAATGTCCCCACTGTGAGACGTTTTCCATTTGAGTTATCATTTGGAATAACCGGAGATTTTGGACGAAATCGGATTGATTTAGATTTTGGATTCTACAATCAGGAGCGTGAACGCGATGAATTTGGTCATAAAGTGAATTCAGCGCAACTGACTTTAAGATACCTCAGAAATGTGATTCAGTTTGAAAATAATGACCGAATTTTCGCAGGAGCAGGATTAAGTTATATGACCACTGAGTTGGAATTTTTTAATAAAAGGGATGACATCGATTTAAATGACCCCGGAAGCTTTGGAGATTTAGCAAAGTTAAATAACTCGCAATTCCATCTTAGCCCTAGTATTGGATATTCTATTTTTTCTTCAGATGATAATGAAGAATATTTGAGAATTCAATTGTCTTATGATGTGAATATGACCAGTGACAGCTGGGAATCCGATTATGCCAGGGTGAATAACAGTATCAGTGAAACAGGGAATAGATTTCGTTTACAATTGATATTGCCGTTTTAAACCTTTTTGTTTTTCAGAAATAAAGCGATAATAGCTGAAAAGAAAACGCCGGTGGCCAGATTATTAAAGATCGCATCTCTAAGCATGGTATTGAGGTTGTAAATTTGCTCGAGGCCTTCTCTGGGAAGTCCTTGTTCCGCTCTTACTTCTACAATATTAGACATGAATTCTGGAGAGATAAATTCGGTCATGAGATAAACCGCAGCAGGAGAGAGACCAGCAATTATAGCAGATAAAACCACCCCAGAAATGAACGCTTTCTGCCAGGTGATCTCGCCACCGTAATACCTTTCCCGTTTTTGTCGAATCGCCACAATGTAAATCAAAGCCTGCGGAACCATCAGCCAAAACGAAAAAATGGGTTGACTACTAACGTTAGTATCATGGTAACCTAGGTATTTTTCAAAATACACCCAGGCAATACTAATAGCTGTAAACGCTGAAGCCCATTTTAATTCAATTTCAAATTTTTTCATGCTGTTGATTTTGAATTATGTTTTAGTGTGGGTGGACGAGAACTTTAAATAAATCTCGGCTACGCTCGATTTGACATTTGTTGGGACTTTGCATTAGTTATTCATCAACACCCATTCGCCTTTATCGATTAAAGGAATCGCTTGTTTATACTTCATCGTTTTTTCTTCGCCAGAAGCCACGTGTTTGACGGTAACTTTATCATTTCTACCAATCTTAGGCTGTTCTCTCACTACAGTTTCAACAACCTGCTGTTGCTGACTTGCCTGCGCTCCTGCCTTTCTGGATTGTGCTGCACGTTCATCAAGATTTTGTATCTCGTCTTTCTGAGTTTTCAAATCTTCTTTAGGTCGGCGTTGCTTAGCTTCTGTGATTTGCTCTGGTTCACGCTGTGGTAGTTCCCCTTTAAATAGGAATGAAATCACATCCTTGTTCACCTCTTCGATCATCACTTTAAACAATTCAAAAGCCTCGAACTTGTAGATCAATAGGGGATCTTTTTGCTCGTGAACAGCCAGCTGGACACTTTGTTTCAGCTCGTCCATCTTACGCAAGTGATTTTTCCAAGCTTCATCAATTATGGCAAGTGAAATGTTCTTCTCAAAATCAGTAATCAGCTCTTTTCCTTCACTTTCGTAAGCTTTCTTTAAGTTGGTGACCACCTGCAAGGTCTTTTGACCATCAGTAAAAGGAACTGCAATGCGTTCGAACTTTTCACCTTGTTTTTCGTAAACTTTCTTAATGACCGGGAATGCTTCTTCAGCATTATTGATCATCTTATTTTTGTAGTTATCGTAAGCTTCTTTATAAACTTTCCCCGCTGTTTTTTGAACAGGTTGCTTTTCGAATTCACCCTTTGTCACAGGGGAATTCATGGAGAAAAATCGAATCAATTCAAACTCAAAGTTTTCAAAGTCGTTGGTGGCGTTATTGGAAGCGGTAATCACTTCAGCAGTATCAAAAATCATATTGGCAATGTCAATTCTTAAGCGCTCACCGTACAAAGCATTATAACGACGTTTGTAAATCACCTCCCGCTGTGCGTTCATGACATCGTCATATTCAAGCAAACGTTTTCTAATTCCGAAGTTATTTTCCTCGACTTTCTTCTGCGCCCGCTCGATGGATTTGGAAATCATGGAATGCTGAATAACTTCACCTTCCTCAAGTCCCATTCTATCCATCAGTTTGGCAATTTTCTCACTACCAAAAAGACGCATCAGGTTGTCTTCCAAAGACACATAAAACTGTGAACTTCCCGGATCTCCCTGACGACCGGCACGACCTCTCAGCTGTCTGTCGACTCGCCTGGAATCATGTCGTTCTGTACCGATAATAGCTAGACCACCAGCATCTTTTACTTCCTTGGACAGCTTAATGTCCGTACCACGACCAGCCATGTTTGTAGCAATGGTCACAATACCGCCTTTACCAGCTTCAGCGACAATATCTGCTTCACGCTTGTGCAATTTGGCATTCAGTACATTGTGAGGAACTGAGCGCAATTTCAACATACGACTCAAAAGCTCTGATATTTCAACGGAAGTTGTACCAATCAAAATCGGTCTTCCCTGAGCAGAAAGCTGAGCTACCTCTTCGATTATAGCATTGTATTTTTCTCTTTTGGTTTTATAAACCTTGTCTTGCTTATCGTCTCTGGCAATGGGTTTATTGGTTGGAATTTCCATCACATCCAACTTGTAAATCTCCAGGAATTCGCCAGCTTCCGTCATGGCCGTACCGGTCATTCCCGCCAGCTTGTTGTACATTCTGAAGTAATTCTGAAGCGTTACCGTAGCAAAGGTCTGCGTAGCA
>Ga0307982_1000262_pt1 | contig 40765 bp, 18 predicted proteins | sample OrgLakmetagen989_FD_201847 | JGI IMG/M metagenome (GOLD analysis project Ga0307982, IMG submission 201847) | Saline water microbial communities from Organic Lake, Antarctica - #989 | ecosystem: Environmental > Aquatic > Non-marine Saline and Alkaline > Saline | place: Antarctica: Organic Lake... | reverse complement strand
TGTATTGGAACAGACAGATGGCAGAGAAGGTTTGGCAGGAGAAGGGGTCTGAATTTATGTCCACTCGCGCACCGAGCACTTGAGAGGGGGTAGGGCTCAGATGTGAAACCCTCTAGCGAGCTTGGTTGGACGGGGCGCGCAGGGGGCCCGGGGTAGCCAGCGAGCAGCTTGACTGCACAGCACAGCGCAGCGGCAGGGACCATTTGTAAGGCCTATCCGTGTTTGGCTCATTTATATCTGCTGTACGCCGCTCAGTTGTGCCATGCGGCCCAAGAGCGAGCTGAAGCAGGCATTGATGGCAGATGCTGGCTACGCCGGCGGAGCAATCGCTCCGCAGTCCACCCAAAGCGCCACCGCCCACAGCAGAAATAAACAGTCGAAAGTCAGAGATGCTGATCCACATAGCCTACCAGATGTGCATTTGCATAACCAATATGTCAATCCTTTCGTCAACAAAAGTGGCAGGCAGTGCTCAGATTTGCAGTGAGTTGCCGACAAAGCGCCGTTATCCGACGTGAGCAGCAACCCACGCATTCCCTGTGTGATGCAGATGGTGGGAGATCCTACAAATGGTTGTGATGTGTGGTACCGGTATTGCCATCGTCCGCGCCATTGTGGTCATCGGTTAGTCTGCATTCGCTTGATGAAACGCCATGGCATCCACACACCCAACTGCACTTCCTCACAAACTCTCCATGCAGTCTGCGTAATTTTGGCTGTTCTCTGCGTCAAATTTGCCACTTGCTGCTTCGATCCGTATGAAGATGATGGAAGTCTCCGCAAAATGAGCTACTGCCGGCGCCTACTGCTTGCGCCCGTCTCGGTTATGTGCCGCCTGGTCCTGTTTGCCATGGGCTACATGTGGATAACAGAAGAGTTTCCTGCCGGATCTGGTGCATGCTGCGGCTGCGGAACTTACTTCCCGGACGACTTTAACGCCATCACTGAAATTATAAACAGTGTGGGCAGCACCCCAGGGGCAACAGCCCCCAGTGCATCACCTTCACCAGTTGCTACAATTTCCGCACATGCTGGGCGTCCAGCTTGGTCAGATGACCGGCGTGGCTGCGAATTCGTGGGTGACTGTAGATGTCCATATAGCAGTTGCTGCAATTGCTTGTGCGAGCCGTGTGATGGCTTGTGTATGTGCGGTTACTTGCGTCGCCGCGACATCCCTCGAATCGTCACGCCAAACCATGTGTCCTTCGTGGACTCGCTGTACATTGCCTCTCAAGGTATTCCCACCTTTGTGATGCAAGCTGACCTTGTTGGGTTTCCGTTGGTGGGCAGCGCCCTTGCTGGTCTGCAGCCCATTCTTGTCCCACGCACCAAGGAGCAGAAGCAACGGCTGCCGAACCCAAAGAAAGCTCTCACAAACCGAGTCACTTCGCCGGACGTCAAGGACTTCCCTCCTTTGTTGATCTTCCCCGAAGGCACTGCAACGACATACGACACAGTTCTTGCCTTCCAAATGGGCGCCTTCTTGCCCGGGCTGCCCGTGCAGCCCCTAGCCCTGAGCTACCCCAACTGCCACAATGACATCAGCTGGACAGCAGACGTGTCCCCGCTGTGGCTCACCCTGCGTATGTTCACAAGCTGCTACAACCGCCTGCATGTGAAGTACCTGGAGCCGTACGTGCCCTCTGTGGAGGAGGCTGCCGCCCCAGCTGTGTTTGCCGCCAATGTCCGCAACGAGGTGGCTGAGGCCCTAGGCGCCGCAGCGACGGACTACACCGACAAGGATTCTGTGCTCATTGGCGACGTCATGTCCAAGTACGGCCTGGGGAACTACACGCTTGTGAACATCCTGTCTGGGCTGAACACCCGAATGGCCTCCTTCGCTGTGAAGCAGCACTACAGGGAGCTCAGCGGCCTGGTGAAGCGCTTCAGAGACGCAGACAGCAACAGCGACGGCAAGATCACCCTGGATGAGTTCAAGTTGGTGATGTCCGCATCGGCCGGGGGGCAGCTGGACTCTGACTCCGACGAGGAGGACGACAACGTGGGGAAACGCCTGAGCATCCGCCACCGCAGCCTGGACCAGTTGTTCGCTCTGATGGACCAAGACGGCGACGGCGAGCTGAACTACCGGGAAATCATCCTGGGCATCGCCACTGCCCTGGGGCGGGCGGGGGAGGTGGCGGCGGCATACCCCGAGGACATGCCGCAGGGCTCCAGGGGCTCCGGTCGCCACCTGGAGGAAAGCGACGAAACAACACAGGTGAGCGGCCTGCTGCTGCCGCCAGGCGTCAAGGCACAACTGGAGATCGCCTTTGCTGTGTACGACTCCAATGGGGACGGCTTTGTCTCTGTGGCCGAGCTGGTGCGGGTGATGCTGCAGCTGCAGCTGGCCGCCAATGCAGCAGCTGTAAGCAAGGAGGCAGCCGTGGCAGCAGCCACCACAGCCACCCGCTCCCGGAGACGACGCGGCAGCAAGAAGGGCGGCCCCGCCCCCATCGTGGTGGCCATCCCCGGCAGCAGCCTGTCTGGTACCCCCCTCACCACACAACAGCGCAAAGATGCCGAGGAGCTGCTGCTGCAGCAAATGACAGACCTCATGCAGAACATCGACTGGGGCTCCAAGCAGCCCATCATGCCTGACGGCAGTGAGTGGCACGACGGTATGGATGTGCTGGGAGCTCGCATGGACTTCGGTCAGTTTGTGCGCTTGGCGCTTCATGTGAAGCCGCTGGTGCCGAGGACGCCTGGGGCGGGGGCCGCTGCGGGCACTTCCCCAGGTGGCGATGGGCAGGGGTGCTTCGCGTCCCCTACTCAGGGCGCTGATGCCCCGTCTCACCCCATTTCCATCGATGGGGGAGGGCGGCCTGCCGTTGCAACGGACCTCCCAAGGCAGCCCTCCTTAGCGGGGCGATCTGACTCCATGGCGGACGCGTGGGGGCTGGTGGTGGGCGCCGCCGTGAAGACACTTCATGGCGACGTGGGGCTGGCTGCCCCCGCCACGCCCCGTCTGCCAGACAACATGCGGGCAGTGAGGCGAGCTGGGGAGGCGGGGGCGCCGCGGGAAGAAGCTCGCTCCCAGACCTACGAGAGCATCGCGGAGGTGGAGAAGGAGGGCAGCCCTATTGCCGGCCTGGCCACCCCAGACTCGGACCTCGCAGGGCTGGACGGCCCCGATGTCTCCGGCATGATGTCCTCTGAGGCGCTGGATGCAGCCATGGCGGCTGGGACAGTGCCCCCCAAAACTCCACCGGAGGGGGACCAAGCTCGGGATTGAGCCCTTCCTAGGTGTCGGGCTCAGGCAGCCTGCAGCTGCAAAAATGCAGGCCTGGTTGCGCCAAAGGAACTTTTCATAAAATACAAATTCGTACAATTGTAATCTGAAAACGAATGTAAGCCAGTGTGGTTCAGCTGGAGGCGTAACCCCCTTCACCCATGGGCGCGGAGCTGAGTGCAGGCGATGCAGTCCAGCTGATGAAAACCAACATCATCGCAACCAAAATTGCAAACACCTTCAAAGACATTTGCTGAGCTCCACTTGTGTTTCTGGGCTTTCTGCTTGCAGCTCTGGCTGCAGTGAGTAAATCGAAGCTTGCGTTTACATTCGACAACAATGGCAGTGGCAGACCCCATTCAAGTCGGTGGTGTTCCCGAGCACTTCAATAGACCTTGGCATATGGCACGTGAGCAGAACATGTGGTCCTCTGCAGGAATTTCAGTACGTGTTATCCATGCTGACTTTACCTGTGCGGATTCCGTGCTTTGGCGCATTCCGCACTGCATTGGTCTTTGTTGGTTCTCACGCCAAATGGTCGCCCCTCAAGCTTTATGTCACACCCACCTTCATCAGTATACTATAAAAGCGCTATGTGCAGGTGCAATGGCAGAACATTGGCGGGGGGACGGGAGCAATGATGAAGGCACTTCGAGATAAATCTGCGGACATTGTCATTGCTCTCACCGAAGGGATTGTGGCTAACATCTTGCAGCAAAACAACGGCAGTGACGATGACGTCGTCATTATCAGTCCGTATGTAACAACGCCACTGAATTGGGCAATTGTCTCTGGTGCCGACTCGCCATACTCGAGCTTGAGTGACTTATCAGCTGGGCCAGTCGGCGTGTCACGGCTGGGGTCTGGGTCACACCTCATGGCATACCTGCTGGCCGAACGTGAAGGCTGGGACACAAAAAAGTTGGATTTCAATGTGCTCACCGACTTCAAAGGTCTGCGCCGTGGGGTGAATGACCTCTCAGCGTCGTTTTTTATGTGGGAGCACTTCACAACGAAGCCGTTTTGGGCCGAGGCACACGAGGTGAAGCACATGGGGGACATCCCCACCCCATGGCCCTGCTTCATGATGGCGGCACGGCGCGGCTGGGTACAGCAGCACACAGATGCCGTGCACACTCTCTTGGCTGTGGTGCGCCATACATGCGGGCAGTTCAAGGCTGACCCTGAAGCGACGGCTGCCGAGGTTTCGGCCCACTACGGCCTGGCCCTGGCAGACGCCCGCACATGGTTTGACACAGTGCATTTTACGCAGTCTGGCGCTTTGCAGCAGTCTGTGCTGCCTGACGTTGTCTCGGCGCTGCGTCGGGTGGGTGTGCTCAGCGCAGAACAGGCCGAAGCAGGAACAGCGGAAGCCCTAGTGCACCCAGACTTTGTGCACCTGCAGAATTCACCTGTGTTCGGCACAGAAGGGCACCTCGGGGACGGCACTGACGTGCCCAGCTCGCCGCTGCCCCCCCACACGCCCACAGCTGTGGCCCCCCCCGACACCTCTGTGGGGCACCGCAGACGCAGCTCCCACGACAGTGACGCGTACGTGATCTATGCTGCAGGGGGCATTGGCTTCCACACCCTGCAGGAGTACGATGCATGGCTAGAGGGGAAGCGTAGTGCCCTGGCAACGGTGATGGGGCACCTGGCGGCCCACGGGGGGGTGCCGGCCCTGCACCAGACGGGGGCATCCCTTGCCGCCCCCGCCCCTGCACGCGCTCCTGTGACTGTGCGCTGAGCTGAGTACGCCCAGCATGGCCCTGTGCGCCGGTGTGTTTCATAATGATATATTCTCTCCACGACTGACGCCGCCTACAGGTACAGCTGCCCATCCGTCATGGTGACCTCCGCCACCCGCCACACCAGCCCCAGGCCCGTCTCGTCCCACCGGCGCTCCATGGCCAGCATGTAGGTGACCTGCTTCACTGTGTCCTCGCTGCCCTCCACCACCTCCCCTTTGGCGTTGCGCAGGCAGTGCAGCTGCTGCACCTGGCAGGTGAGCAGGGCCATGGGGGACTCCCCCTTCATCTGTCGCATGGTGTACATCTCCACGCTATCCACACTGAGCACGGTCGGGTCCGCCACCACCCCCTCCTGCTGCCGCTGCTTGAGCACGGGGGCCATGCCCCGCATGCCGCTGCGCGTGCACATGGCCTCCAGGCTCCGCGTGTCCCCCCGCAGGAACGCCTCCACCAGCCGGGGGACGATCTCGTGCTGCATCTCGTCAATTAAGTCCAGCTCATTGAAGCCTGGGTCCAGCTGCAGCATGCCCTTCATGCCCCGCCCCTGCTCCGACTCGCTGAACATGCTGCTGTACGCGTAGTGAGCGTTGTACACAATTGGGTGCTGACTGGTCTCCCACTTGGTTTCCACGTCCTCCCGCACCTCCCGGGCGCGCTTCCTCATGCGTTTCAGCGCCTCCCCTGATGCGCTCTCCGAGAACTCGTCCGCTGCCTCCATGACACTTTGGATGATGGGCTGTTCCAGCAGCAAGTCGCTGTAGTGCTGGAAGCGAGAGCGCTCCCCACGCACCAAGGCCAGCTGATTGGCGTCCTTGTTCACGGTGATGCGGTGCTTGTCCAGGCCTGTGCGCTCCACCACAGCATCCGCTTCTTCGTCAAAGTCAATGGGCTTGATGTGGGACACTGCGCCAGAGACGGCACTGCGGTAGGCCATCTGGCCGGTCTCGCTGTCTTCGTACTCAAACCACTCGTAGCCCTCGTGCTGTGCCATAGCAGACTTGGACACGCGCAGGCCCAGCACGCCAGCCAGCACCTGACCGGGGCCGCTGGAGAGGAAGCCTTGCTTGGGTGCAGCAGCTGCTGCGGCGGCGCCGTCCTTGTCATCGGCGCCTGCCCCAGCAGCACTCTCATCGCTGCTGCTCTTGCTGCCATTGCCAGCGTTGCTTTGCTGCTCGGTGCCAGTGCTCCCAGCGGAGGCGCCCGCGTCACTGCGGTGCTGAGTGTCCTGGCTGCTACCAGCCGAGCTGGCCTGCTCACTGGCAGGCTTCGATTTAGCACTGCTCAAATCCTCTGGAGACTTCTTCTTGAATTTGCTTGCGAAGCCAGAAGCAGCAGCGGCTGCTGAAGCTGCGGCAGCAGCTGCTGCCTCACTTGCGGCTTTAGAGGCCTCACTTGCGGCGTGAGCAGCCTGCAAAGGAAGAGCCTATGCTGTGCTTCAAGAGCACAGTCTACGACTAACAAACCTTGTAAGCACCCTCATCCATCTCACTGGCTGCCTCTTCCATCGTCTTATCGCCAAACTGCATTTGAAGACGACAGTGTACTAAAAATCGCAGTGGGCAATTTTCGTATTCCGCAGCCCCACCTTTGCGTCCTTCAGCTCATCCACACTGCGCTGCAGTTCCTCATTATTTTCATCCAAAGATTTGAGCCATGTAGTCAGACGCCCAAATACACCGTTGGGCTGCTCTGGCTCTTGCTTGCCTTGATCAGCATTGCTCTCTGAGCTAAATGCTGCCGAAGCATTCCATGCTCCGTGGCGAGTTGGACGAGGAGCCGTGGAGGAATACCTCGTCACCCGGGCAGCAGCCCATGCCAGGCGGCGAGCAGAGGTCAACATATTGAGTAAGTGGGCTGTGGCATTACATTGGGCAAAGAAGTCAGCTTTTGGCCGAGCAGCCCACGACGGCCTGCGTGTGTGAGTCATCACTCACCAGGCAGCCCCCCCTTGCGTAGCTGCCCCCGCGCTGTGAGTGTCCAAGCTGAGCCAAACACCCACTCGCATCATGAGTTGCAGCATGGTCCCACTTGGCATCTCTGCTGCCCAGGAGCAGGGCTGGGCTTCATTCGAGCCGGGGCGGGGAGGGGCACGCCCCCTCTCAAGGCGCACTGCTGCGGAGGCTGCAGGTGCTGCCCGGTAGCACTGGGCTGCCGTAGGGAGGGCACTTGTCACGCACTTGTGCAGCACCAGCTGCGACAGCAGCGAAGCGTCAACTGAGCAGGGGGGGTGGTCTTCTGCTGTGACCCCCCTGACCAGCATCCCCCGTCGGGTGCTTGATCAAAGCAGCTCAAAACATCTGTGTGTCCATACCTCTTGAGTTGACCCTGTCTGCTGAGCGTAGCGTTTAGCATTGACGCGTCAGAATGGGGAAGAAAAGGGGCGATAGTGGTGCTGCTGCCGCGAGCTGCATGCCAGAAAGTACGCGACGACAGCACACAAAGCTGCTTCCTTCGCACGTACTACCCGAAACAGCTGGTCAGCTCAACAGTTTGTTACTTCGAGCTGCAGTCAGCCCGCATCGCTTGTTTTCGTCCATCACACGCAGCCTGTGCACGTCGTGGCACTTTTCATACGCTCTGCTGCTACTTTTTCTTCGCTTACGGCAGAGACAGCCTGTGGTCACTGACGATCTCAATGCGTACGTGTGCACCATTATGAGTTCAGGGGGCTAGTAAAATGTCTTTTTCGTGCAGCATTCTAAACTGCGTGCTGCTGGCGCACCCAAGCACCCTGTCGGTGTCTCTCAGGGAGGCCTTCAGCGGCTTGGGAAATGTCGCGCTGCCCAGCGACACAGATGCAGCAGCCACCACACGCACAGCCTTCAGGAGCAGCATTGCACAAAGCATTGCTGAAGTGGATAACCGCCACATGTTCCCTGCTTTTTCCAGCTATGCCTGCATTCAGTTGTTGTCAGATGACGAGGTGCGCTCGTTCCTGCCAGCGCTGCAATCTGGCGTCAGCACCCAACAGGCAGCAGCTGCGTTCTTGAAGCACCTTGATGGATTACTCCCTCCACCAACAGACAGTGTGGATGCCTCTTTCATGGCCTCCGCCACTGCTGCCCCCCTCAGCGCCGCCCAAGCAGGCTTCGGGTCCATCACGCCAACCCTCCCAAGCCACCCCTCAGGGGCCGCTGACACCCCCTCTGCTGCCGCTAGCAGCTTCCCTGATGTCATGGTCGCAGCATTCATACGTCCACACGTGCACACAGTGTGCAATATCGCCCCCGGGCTCCTCAGCGGGGGGAGGCTCATAGATTGGGTGCAGGCCAACTTACCGGGCGAGGAACTGCTGCAGGCGGCGACACACGCATTTCCCCAGCTGCAACAGGAGCAGGGTTTGCAGCGTGCCAAAGTGCAGCGCATCCTGGAGCTGCTGCGGGGGTGGTGTGCCGCCATTGCGCTGCTGCCGGACCCGCTGCTGCTGCCGCACACCGGAAAAGGCGCAAGCGGAACACTGCAGAGCGGCCGCGCGAAGGTGCAGCGGCAGCCTGCCAGCAGCATGCCCTTGCACCAGCTGCGGGTGCACAGCAAGGCGGGGCTGTACAAAGTGGAAGCCTGTGGGCTGGTGAGTCTCGCGCCCACCCCCCGCACCTACGCCACAGTCCTGGCGGCGTGTCTGGATGCAGCAGTGACACAGCCAGTGCCCAGGCTGCTATTGCAGCTGGAGCGCACTGCGCGGCCCAGTGTGCAGCACTGGGCACTGGGCTGCCTGTCTCAGCTGCAGGCAGGGGACACCCCCCTAAACTTGGGTCTGCCCCCCCTCAAAATGTCCGAATTGGCAGGAGGCAGCCACGGATCCACATCCGCAGTGCAACCAGAGGCGGAACAGGTGGACGTTTCCATCCTTCTGTTTGTGCTTCAAGAGCAGTTTCTGCATCGCTTGGCCGAGGCAGGCTTCATTCAGACCACTGCACTGCAGGCGGCACTAGCACCCCCCCCAAACACACCCCAAGCTGCCCTCCTCAAGGCAGCTCGTTCTGCAGCGCTTGGCAACCAGAAAGGCAGCAAGCATGGAGGTGTGGTCGTGCACCCGGCCACCGGTGGCGTGCTTGTATCTGGGCACAACCACAGCTACACCGCCCCCCAAAAAGCACACGATGTGCCCCTGGGCAGCAGGTTCCTCCCCACCTACACCCAGCAGCCCAGCGCGGCGGCAGCGCCGGCAGACAGCGCTGCTGCCCAGGTGGATGCCAGCAGCGAGGCGAGACCCACGGCAGCCAAGCGGGCGCGACGAGATGGGGGCGAGCGACCACCCCCCCCCAACTTGGTTATGCACCCCCCTGTGCTGCCATCAGCCGCCGAGGCCGCAGCTTTGCAGCTGCCTCCCAAGCTGCTGCACTCCAGGCGAAACAAGGTCATGCACGCGGAGGTGCACTGCCTGACGCGCCTGGCAGTGCCCTTTCCGGCAGCAGAAACGGCGGCATATGCAGCTGCATTTCCGCTGTCCATTTCCGACAGCGAGGACGCTGTGTCCCAGGCGGCAGCAGCAGCGGCTGCAGCTGGTGTGGTTCACGCGCCTGGCGACTCAAACATCACGTCTATTGTGGGCTGCGATGTGTGGGTTGTGGAGCTGGATGCAGCGGGCGTGGGCTTCGAGGAGGCTGTTCCGTGTACCAACTGCAACGTGGCCCTCATACAGCAAGGCGTGGCGCGAGTGCGGTACACCTGTCACACTGGCGTCCACACGCAGGAGATTCGGCCCAACCCGTGGCAGCCTGCAGACACCCTGCAGTTTGGGGTGAACGCTCGGGTGCTGAATTGGCTGCGTCACTGCCAGGGGCTGCCACAAGTGCCAGTCCCAGGGCAGCCCACTGTGCCAGGTGAATCAGACGTGCCAAGCTCTGCATAACTTCAAATACATTCAATTACTCAATCATGCACCGCTCGCTGGCCAAGGCCTCACAGCTGCTGGGCAGGGTAGGTGGGCTGGTTGGCCAAGGCCTCACAGCTGCTGGGCAGGGTAGGTGGGCTGGTTGGCCAGGCTGAAGTGTGCGTCCCAGAAGTTGCATTGTATGTCCAGCATGTTCTCTTGCACCTCTGGCTGCTCCAGCATCTTCATGTTCACCCTGCTGCTGCCCCAGTCATACGCGGGCCAGTAGGGCAGCGTGGTGTTCTGGAAGCCCCCCGCCACCTGGGCGTTTGGGGAGTTGCCATGGGCCATACCGCCCCACCACGCCCCCAGCGCCTGGGACAGCTGCTGGGTGGTGTTGTCCACATGTTCCGTTCCGAACACCAGCCCCACGTCCAGAGCATGGTAGTCGCCCAGCAGGTCATACACGAAGTCCGCCGGCACTGGGGCGTCAAACTGGTACAGGAACACTTTCTGCCCACTCTGCGCAACCGCACGGGCGGCGCGCCTGGTGCCGCAAGCGAAGAAGTAGTCCGTGATCATGTGTCCCGTCATGTTGAAGTTGTCCCAAGCGGGCTCTGTGGCCAGGGGGTACAGCCCACTGGGCCCAGTGGCTTCCGCGATCAGGGCCTGCATAGCACTGGAGAAGCTGGCGTTGGAGCCAGAGTGTCGCCCTGCACCCAGCAGCTGCGCCACCCCGCTCTGCACGTCAGCAGCTGAAGGGGGCAGTGGGAACTGCTTCCCGGCGGCAGGCGCCACGATGGGCAGGAAGAAAGCGAACAAGCTGCCGTCGTTCCGCATGGTGCCGAACACAACCGGAACACTGTTCCACGCCCCGCTTTCCATCAGCGTCACTGGCGTTGCGGCCAGACCGGTCTTTGCTTGGTCCATTGTGGCTCCCCAGGGCATGATGGGGTACAGGTTGGGGAAGTAGGGGGTGGAGCCACTGGAGGGGGCCAGGGGCTGCCACTGGACGTTCTGCAGCTCTGCAGGCGTCTTGCCTCGCAAGCAGGCCACTGTGGCGCTGTCATCTGCCCCCCCGTCGCACCCTGCCAGCTTGGCGTAGGAAGCCGTCCACTCAGCTGCCGTGTCCAGGGTGCGGAAGAAGGTGGGCGAGTCGCAGCTGCCGCTCTGCATGATGGCGGAGGAGAACAGGCCAGCTGATGCGGGGGACACCAGGTGGAAGCACACCGAGAAGCCGCCGGCGCTTTGGCCGAACACAGCCACGCGGGAGGGGTCGCCCCCGAACACGCCGATGTTCTCCTTGGTCCACTGCAAGGCTGCAGTCTGGTCTTGCAAGCCGTAGTTGCCAGTGGTGCTTGCAGGGGTCTCACTCTGCAGCGTTCTCAGTGCCGCAAAGCCGAACACACCCACACGGTAGTTGCCTGCCACGACAACTGCGTTGTTCAACATGGCCAGGTGTGTTCCGTCGTAGTCACCCTTGTGCCACGCATCTCCCATGATCCAGCCCCCGCCGTAGATCCACTGCAGCACAGGCAGCTTGGCTGTCGTGCCTTGATGCAGGGCGGCTGCCGGCACAAACACGTTCAGGTACAGGCAGTCCTCCTGGCCCTCCACGGCGTTTTTGTCCAGCACAGCCAGCACATTGCCGGTGACGCATTTGGGAGCAGGCTGGGTGACATTCAGCACATCTGTCCAGGAATCAGGTGGCGTTGGTGAGGCGAATCTCAGAGGCCCCACAGGTGGTGCCGCTGCAGAAAAAGCGAGGTTTGAGCCGCCTGCACCTTCAAGTGCAGCGAAGTCAGCACGATACGTACCGAACGGAATTCCCAGAAATGCATAGACCCCGTCCTTAAGAAATCCACGAACAGGCCCGTACTGTGTTTTAATCACGGGGCTGGTCGGATACACTAGTGCTGGGGCATTGGATTTTCCCTCAGGGTGCTGCACTGCACCAGGGCTGCTGGACGAGCCGCGAAGTGTAGCTGCCTCGCAGCTGGCCCCCAAGCAGGCAATAATAGCAGCAACAATCAGAATAGATGATAGAGTTTTCATCCTTCAATGGTAAGCTGACCTTCCGGATGGTGCTTGCAGGCTGCTGAGCACGCGTTGCTTCAGCTGTGCCAGCAGGTATCGCAGCAAGAGCACGCAGCTCAAATCAAACCTAGACAAACTCAAGAGCAAGGGAAACACTGTGAAGGAAATCAATTGAAAATATACACCCGATAGGCGCATTGTGCATGCGGCAAAATGCAACGATGAGGCAGCTGGTACTACCCCCCTCGACTCAACACCCTGAAGCAGGCGTGCTCTACGCCCGAGCTCGCTTCTTGCCACGGCCCGTGGTCATGAAACGCTCCGCAAAGTTGAAGCGGGGTTTGGGCATGCGGGATTCCCCCTCGTCACCCCCGCCCTCCCCCTCCGCGTCCACCTGCGCCCGCCACTGCTCGTACTTGCTCTGGTCCACCGCTAGTGCCGCGTCGTCCTCGTGCTCAAACAGCACAGTGACGTTCTGCCGACTGGTGAACACGTCATCCACAGACGTGATGGGGGTGCCTGCCGGCAGGGCAAGCCCGAAGCCCCCCGTGAACAGGTGCGCTGGGTGGGTGCCGTCGTCCGCCTCCTCTGGAGGCAGCTCCTCGAACAGAGCACCAGCAAAGGCAGAGGTCAGCCGCACTTTCCACATCTTCGTCTTCACGTCCCACGCCACGCCCACGTACCGAGAGCGCACAGCCTCGGAAGTGGTTGCCTCAGTGGGGCCCCCTGAGGTGGTGGCACCCCCCCTGGCGGTCCCCCCCGCCACCTTCTTCACGGCGCATGTTTTGCTCTTGGGGTCGATCTGGGGGTACTCCAAAGGGAAGTTCAGACGCAGTTTGCGTTTTTTGTCCCAGGAGCCCACGCGGGCCTGGTCCACTGCCCGGGCAGCCTCCTCCTCCAGGTGGAAGCAGCCAAGGTACTTGAGCTTGCCGTCAATGACACTGTCGGCTCGCCAGCGCTGAGACGCCTTGATCCAAGACACCCCCAGGTACCGGCTGACGATGCGGCCCACCCCTGCTACTCCCCGCTTAGTGGAGCCAGTGTCGCCCCCTGTTGCCTCTTGCGCTGCCGGCTGGGCACTGGAGGCTGTGGAGGGGGGTGGCGGCTGCACAGCGGAGGCCACCTGCGTCAGTGCCGAGGCTGCCATCGCTTCAGCTTCGCTGGCGGCCTCCATGCGGGAGGTGCCTGAGAAGGTGTCGCCCACGGGCGCCCGCGAGAGACGAGCCACCATTTTGCCAGGCTGTGAAGACACCTGTGCGACGTGCAGGTTTCGGCCAGCTGCAGCAGGCGCCTTGCCCCTGCCCGCTGCTGGAGGGTGGGGGGGTATGAATGACGGCCCCCCTGCATCCCCCGTCGCGGCCCTGCCCTGGGCCATTGCTATTTGCAGCCAGGAGCCGCTGCCGGAGACATTCGCCGTCACTGCGTTGGGCAGGCGGTGAGGGGCACTGTCCTGTGCTTGGGCAGCCGCAGCCGCCACTGCGTCGTCAGTAAGCTCCAGGGCAGACATCTCTGGGCGTGATGCCCATGCAGCGTTGTTGCCCCACCCACTGCCGCCCGTGGAGGGCCCTGCTGACTGCAACATGAATGACGAGGCGCCCACGTGCACCGGTCGCTTGGCGCCAGCAGTGTTGGCTGCAGACGCCGAGAACAGCAGTGCCTCTTGATCAAAGCCAGCAGCGCCATTGGCTGAGGCATTGGACAGCTTGCGCTGGGGGGTGTTGCTCAGGCTGTTGCCCCTGCTTGCCCCCAGCAGACTGCGCTCCCGGTTGGGGGACATGGAGAGAAGGGCAGAGACAGCGTCCTTGTCGTCTGCAGACATGCCGCTCCTGTTGCCGCTGGGCATGTTGGGCGGTGCATCCCCTGGGGCCGCCGCAGCGGCTGACATGGGGGTGCTGGGGGCCCCCCCTGGAGCCCCGCTGGCGCTGCTGCCCCCCCCCCCAGACGCCGAGCTGCCGCTGCGGGCACGGGCAGGGCGCTTGGCGGGAGGAGTGACGTCATCATCGTTCCCCTTGCTGCCGCTTTGCTTGGAGATCATGTCAGCGATGGCCTGTGTGGAGTCGTATGCCGATGCATGCACGCCGCTGTCGGTGATGCTGGAATCAGAGGGACCATCCACTGCCAGGCGAGACCGAGCGAACTTGCTCAAATTAGCTTCACGTGTAGGCGACATAGCTTTGATGTTGTCAGTTTGTGGTGTGACTCCGAAATGCAAAACGTCTTGAGGCTGAAGAGCAGTGTCTCTGGCGTGGTGAGAGTCTTTGCCAAGCACGCCTGGAGTTGCATCGTACAGCGTAGAGAGAAGCTCCTTGCCGTCCCCAGCACTGGATCCTGGCAATTTGTGTTCATCAAATGAGTTTTCCAGGTCCATGGCGTCCAGGTCTTCGTTGGAGTGGCCGTCCCTGCCGCCGGGGCGGCTTTTGAGTGAGGCTGCTTCAAACGAGGCGTCGTCACTGCTGCCCAAACTGCCCGCCGGTGGGGAGGCACCATGAGACGAGGATTGTTCACCAGTCGAAGCAACACCTTCTTGTTTGGAACGACGTGCATTTTTTGTTCGTCTGGAGTTGCTTCCACTCGATTGTGTCGATTTTGAAGATGAAGCAGCAGTCTGCGAACCACCAGCACGCGAGGCTCGACCCGACGTCCGCGCAGGGGCTTCCTTCTCGGCGTCATCATCCGAGTTGAATGCCAAAGCTTTGTTCTCGATGTTTGTGTGACGAGTTGTGCGTTTTGGTCGGCTGCTGGGAGTTGGGGCGCCCGGCGAAGCTAGAAGAGATTGAGACTGCATTGTAGCACGTCAATCAAATTTGCCTCAGCTCCTATATTTCCAAAGTCTTCACAGGAACCAGTGCCAAATCGAGGATGAAATACTCGAAAGAAAGTCCTCAGCAACACCTTTTCAGGCAAGATGAGAATTCCGTTGAGATACTGGAGGCTTGCGAGAGCGTGGTTTGAAACGCTGCCGTCGCCACGCCAATGCAGAGAGACTTGGGCTCATTGAGCTCAAAGCCAGCCCTGTATCCAGAACGCAGCACATTCTTCGGAAAGATAAAATATTTGCCCTCGCAAACGCTTGTTGAGCTGAGTGGCAAAGCGAAGAGCACGCCGCCCCTCGAAGGTGCGACTAGGGGGGATAAGCCATGAGCGACATTTGGACCCTCAAAAGCAAGCAACATAAAAGTTCCCGGCGCTGCAAACTACCAATAAGACTACGAGAGATGGTTTGAGAGTACGGTGTTGCCCTTCAATTCGTACTCACGTACATTGCTCAGCGAAAAACCCAAGCCACCATGCCTAAGATCAACCCACCAGAGCTGAAGAAGTACATGGACAAGAATGTCACGGTCAAGCTGAATGGCAGCCGATCTGTCAAGGGTGTTTTGCGTGGTTTCGATACATTCATGAACTGTGTCATCAGTTTGAGTGACACTGGGAAGATGGCAGTAAGGCTGTGCGGTATTTGACACGCGAACTCTTGCCTTCATCGACGCTTCTTCCGCAGGTTGTCCGAGGCAACAGCATCATCCAAATGGAATGCCACGACTGGGTGAAGTAAAGCGACACTTGCGTCTTCAGTGCGCAAACTATCATAAATTACGCGAATCTCCATTTGTGGGCAAATGCCCTGGCACTTCCCTGCCTGCTTGCCCGCCTTGCGGCTTTACTTCTCAGTCTGCAAACTGTCATGAATTAGTCGTCATCCTCCCCTGCTAGCCCTGCTTTGCAAATTGGACAGGAGCCTGCCTGCAGCAGCCAGGGGTCAACGCAGCCGCAGTGGAATATATGTCCGCACCCCGTCTCACGCACCCCGTCGCCTGCCTCAAAGTCGCAACAGCACACCACGCAGCTGCTTTGCTCCCCAGCATCCAAGCCCTCCTCGCTCCATGTATGCTGTGGTAGCGCATACACCAGCGCCACTCGCCGCGCCGCCCTCGCTTGCTCGCTGTCCTCCGCCGCTGCAGCGCCCTCTTCCGAAGTGTACCCCCCTGCACCCCCATCACTGGGCCCCAGCAGCACATCCTGCACCTCCCCCATGTGCATCTTGGCCAGGGCTAGGGCGTGCGACATGAGCATGATGCCGTGCTGCCCCTGCAGCTGCGCGACCAGCTCCTCCTTGAGGGCAGCCAGCGCAGAGCTGACCGCGTCCCACTGGGGACCATGCACTGCACGCTCTGCGGCGGCGTGGCATGCCTCCAAGCCGCCTGGCAGCTGCAGCACCCACTGCACTGCTGCCTGCAACAATCCCGCGGTGTCCTCTGTTTGCAAGCCGGAACAGTGCTCATCCGGAACAGCGTCCAAGAGCAAATCCCCTGGGTCGGCATGTTGCTGCAGGGTGGCCACCACACCCACCAGGCTCCATGTGCGGGACCAATCCGCTGACAGGCCTTCTGTGTCCATTCCTGCACCATATGCCCGTGCCTTCACTGCTTGCCACAGCTGCTCGTGTGCATCCTCCAAATCGCTTCCATCAGCCAGTGCACCTGCGATTTCATCGGAGATGGCCACCAGCGTGGTCATCATGTCCCCTTCATTCTCAGCCATGTCGTAGCTTTCGCGACACACCAGCGAAAACACCCTAGGCGGAACAAGCTGCACCGTGTGCATGGCGTCCACCACCCGCACACTGATACCTGCATACCGCAGGAGGCGGGCACAGAGACACGCCGATGGAATGTCGTGCACGCGCCGGTGCAGATCCCATAGCGAGGCATCCTCTGCGCCACCCGCCCCCTCCTGGTCAAAGGTGCCACTGGTGGGGTATGCATGCACAGGCACTGCTGCGCGGGCTTCAATGGGCTCCACCGTCAGCTTTCGCGTGTTCCCAATGCCCGCCACTGGCAGCAGCAGGGGGGACACGACAAGCTGCATGCCGCAGTCAGGACACAGCACTGCCCCGAAGAAGTGCACATCTGCACCAGCCACACGGCCAGCAGCACGTTCAATGCGGCTGCCCAGCAGCAGGCCCTCTCCTCCCCGGATTTGACCTCCCCCGGAGACGGCATCTGCACCCCCCCCTTCACGCCCCTGCTCTGATGTGGGGCCTGCCCGGTACGTGACTGACCGCCGTCGCCGCCGTGGGCCTGCCACGCTGGCAGCTGCATCCCCCGATGCATCGCCCTCTGGTGTTCCGTGTTCCACCTCCATCAGGTCCTCCGCACCCCAGTCGTCGTCATCGTCACTCACCTCGGCATCAGGCTGCAGACCCATGCGGCGGCGACGGGCCCCTTGGGCAGCCGTGCGCGCCTGCTGAAGGGACACAGGCACGTGTGCCGTGCAAACCGAGTTGCTGCACACCATGGTGAGGGGGGGCAGCTGTCCTGCAGCCACCGGATCAGGCAAGGACAGCCCTGCAGCAGCTGTGAGCGGGGAGCACTTTCCCTCCAGCAGGGCCGCTGCAGTGTCGGCGCCCATGCCGCTGGCCACCAGACACAGGGAGAAGCCAGGGGGGAACAGGTCCCCTTGCAGCTTCGCAGATGGGCCCAGTGCCTCGCCCTGTAGGTGCAGGGCAGACACGAAGGGGGTGCCGGGGGGGGTCCCAGGGGGGGTCAGCCTCGCCGAGTGCAGGGGGAACTGCAGCAGTAGCACCCGCTGCGCGCCCTCTTCCGCACTGCCGTCGCCGTCCTCTGCTATGTGGTACACCTTAACCAGCAGCTGCCCCACGGCGGCCACATTCAAGGGGACGCCTACGGGCCCAGCGCCCCCGGGGAAGCGCTGCTTGCCAGCCACCATGCTGGAGTACACCAGGGTGGTGTTGTTGCTGCTGTCCACCCCAAACAACATGACGCTGGGGGTGAAGTGGGAGGGGTTGGTGGCGGTCTGTGCCGTGGCCTTGGGCGCACTACTGAACACAAGCTGGTGCAGCCACACGTGCCCACGTTGCACTTTGCGGGTGAGCGCTGCCTGCCAGTCACGTCCTTGTAGATCAGGCGCAATGTCATGCAGCTGTGGGGGATGTGTGAACACCTCTGGGAGGCGCTTATGACCCCCCACGCCATGGCTGCACAGGGGGTCAGGGGCATCCCTGGCACCCCCCCCACCCTCCCCTGCGCCAGGAACAGCAAGTGGGGAAGACGTTCCGGAACCATCGCTGCTCTCTCGCGTGCTCTTTGTGGAGCCCAGTGTTCCGCCAGCCACACTTGCCCGCATGGAGGCAAGGGAGAACCGACGGCCCCGAGCAGCCGTGGAGGGGGGGGGCTGCACTGCCTCCGGCACAACGACTGACCGAGAGCGCCCGCGCGGCGATGAAGCCTGCACAGCTCCTGCAGTGGAACGGCCGTGTACAGCGCGCCTGCGCCTGGTCGGCATGTCGGCGCCCCCCGTGGGTGCTGAAGGGGGGGTCATTTCCCTCCTGGCAGGGGGCCTTGCAGCTGCATCCAGTGTTAGCGTTTCGTGTGCTGTAATAGTGGGTGCAAGTGCAGTGCCTCCTGCCGCGTGGCCTGCTACACTTGGAGGGGTGTCGGGGGTGGTGTCGCCTGCAGCTGCTGCAAGCCCGCCCAGCACCAGCGCTGTCACCACCCCCGTCACATCCCCCGAAGAGGAGCTGGACAGCATGGCAGATGCAGTGAGGGCGGCGGTGGGGTCCTCTTTCCCCCCGCGGGACAGTGCTGCCTGCACGCGCCGCATGGCTCCCACGCTGGCACGTCGCAGGCGACCGAAGCCAGCCGCACCGCCGGGGGCAATGGGTGCTGGCTGCAAGGCGCTGCTAGATGCGGCTGCTGCCACGGCGCTCATGGCCTCGCAGTACTGGGACAGCAGGGGCCGGGCCACGGCTGGGCTGGCCCGCAGCGCAGCGTTCAACGTGAACAGTGCCTCCAGTGTATGGCGCGTTTCATCGCGGCTGCCGGAAAGCAGCAACACCACTGAGTGGGGAGAGGGTATGAGCAGTTGCATGAGCGCCGCAGCGCCCATGACCGCCCGGCTGGCACTGTCGTTGGGGCGGCACGGGCCCAGCGCCACCAGCTGCCCCAGCCCAAGCTCCAAGGAAGCGACATTCACGCCACTCAAAGTGTGGGCAGAGAAACCCACGTCCACTGTGTGCACAGAACTGGGTGGAAATGACACACTGAGCCAGGCTACTGCTCTGGCCAATACCTGTGGAAATGAGAGGTGACGGCAAACATTGATGCATGTGCCCTGTGGGGTTCGTGGCACAAAAATCGTGCAGTTCGGGACTCACATGCAATGCATAATCAGACTCATCATTGCCATTACCTAACACAGCAGCTGTGCTGCTGTGAATGACGCTCCTGAGCCTCTCTGCAGCGCAGGCAACACCCGTGTTGCAGAGCGTGGCACTGTTACCGCTTCATACGCACCTGGTCGGAGAACAAACACGCGTTCTGTAACACAACGCAGCTTAGAATGTGAGAACAGGTGCGATTTATTATTATCTCGCGAGCTGGCAAGCTCACGAGCAAAAATTGTATCAGCCATGATGCATGTGAATGCGAAGCAGCACCGCAGTCCATGCAAAAGGCATAAACGTGCAAAGTATTGAAGTGGAGCAGCAAATAATACACGACAAAATAAGAATTTGTTCGCTTGCACCTGGTGCACGCGTTGTTCCACTCGTGACGGCAAGAGCCGCGGTCTGCATGTTGGGGAGCCCAGCACACGCAAAAAACTTTTCTTCTTACACTGCGCAGGCCCCCGAACGGGTTCTTTGGACAATGGCTGCAACGCGTTGTCTCGATTGATCAACTAAGCACCAAACTGTCACATTGTGTCGCATACATCACTCCCTTGCAGCGAGTTCTTTAATCTGTCAGCTGTGCAACATTTCTGGCTCTGGTGTTTCGAACTGCCTTGCAGACTTTTCCCAACTTTTTTAGCGAAAGGGCAAAAGACATACTGGATATGCTGAGTGGTATAAAACGATCTGTGGCTGGTCCATTAGGGGGTGCTGGGATGCGGAGTAGAGATAGCCACGAGCTTGTTTGGCACGCCGCCGAAATGCTGCTGCGACGAGTGGCGCTCACCTTTCCCACAGCAGCTCCGCTACAGGCAGCTCAAATTATAAAACGACACAGGTTCAACACAGATTTGCTCCATGCTGTCGCTGGTATTCGGCAGCATTGTGTCCTTCGGCGGCGCTTGGGCCGCGCAAGCTCCAGTCGTGCAATTTCCCGCTCCCAGTACGGCGATGCTGCGTATGGCCAAGCACCAGTGTGGGCACCAGCAACAGGCTCCCGAACAATTTCAACAAGCTCTGTGCTGCATAGTAAGGTTTCTTCCGGTTCTCCTCCCGACGATGGTGCAGGCTCGTCATCCAGGCTGGCGCACCCCCACCAATTCGACACCTACTTCATGGCGCAAGCTAACAAAAGCTTTCCCACACCGCCAGAGGGGTGGAGCCCGCCCTCTCTACAAGGGAGCGGGGGGGTTCCAACGCACCCCCCCATCACGTCTGTGCGGGATTTGCTGGCGGCGTACCCGTGGTTGGAGGCCCCCCTGCTCAGCGCCCAGCAATCCCTCAAAGCCCACGACAGCAGCGGCTTCAGAGCCGCCCTCATCGCCCTGCTGGTGCTGTCCATCGTGCTGCTCACAGCATTTGGCAAAGAGATCCGCCAGCAAGTCACCCAGAACACCGGGGATGTCGCTGCCGATGTTCTGTCTCATGCAGAGCTGCAGATCCGCGCCAGCGACTTGGCCAAGGCGGTCATCAACGAAGTCATCACAGACAAGGACATCCACGACAAAGTTGCGCTGTTTGTGCAAGATCTCCTGGCTGACCAGTACGTCCGACACTCCGTGGCTGAGCTGCTGGTGTGGTCCCTCAAGTCAGAGTCGGTCCGGGAGTCACTGTACTGGCTGCTTGCCCACCCTGAGACACAGGACAGTACTGCCAAGCTCATGTACGACGTGCTTCAGTCCGCCAGTGTGAAGCAGGCCACCGCAGAACTGGGCCAGTGGGTTATTGCCCAGCCCAACACGTACGCAGTCACACAGGACATGATGCAGGCACTGTTCGCCTCTCAGCCCATCCTGGACCAAGGCACCAAGTTCATGACGTACGCGGCATATGAGAGCATGGCTGACCCCAGTGTTGTGGACCAGTGCGCCCGTCTGATGGAGGGGGTGTTGGGGGACCCCCGGGTACAAAAGAGGGGGGGTGACGCCGTGTGGGGCGCCATGACTTGGATGCTGAACCCGCTTAATCTGGTGAGGGACGCCGACCTTGCAGCGCAGGAGGCTGCAGTGCGCAAGTACGGCCTGCTGGCGGTGCAGGCCTCAGTGCAGGGCAGCAGCAGCCCAGACGACCCCCTGTCAGTGGTGCAGGGGGCCAATGCGGCGTCCAGCGCCCCCGCTGCAGCCAGCCCTGCTCACGACGCCCCTGTGAAAGCCAAGTCGGAGCTGCTGATGGACCCTGCGGCTTCAGCATCTGTCCCTGCCCCGTCCCGTGGCCTGGCTATAGCTGACGTGGACGACGGCGAGGGGGGCGACAGGGGGCTCAGCGAGGACGGCTGGGGTGAAGCGAGATGATATTGCGCGCGTGTGTGAGCTTGCTGGCACTCTGCGCGACATGGAATGAATTGTTTGGCTGGCCCCTCTGTTGTCTGCACTCACCCTCAGGCCTGCATGGCAGCCATGAGCTCTGCGCGTTCTCGCTGCAACGCCTGTTCCGCTTGAGCCCTTGCTGCTTGTTCCGCTTCGAGCCGCTCCCGCAGAGCGGCAATGCAGCTGTCCCGTTCCCCCAGTGCAGCTGACACCCGCTGCTGCACTGCAGCTGCCGCTTTTGCATGCTTGGCCTTGAGGGCTGCAGCTGCGGCCTCGTGGTGCCGCTGCTCATCCTCCAGCTTGTGCTGCAGGCGCCGGGTGCGCTCCTGGGCATCAGCAGCAGCTGCACGGGCAGAGGCCTGCATGGCTGCCCGGCTTGCCTCCCATTGTGCCTGGGCGCCTGTGAGCTGGGCAGTCTTGTCCCCCTGTTGGCTCTCCAGCTCCTGCACCTGTGCCTGCAGCTGCTGGCAGCGCTGTGTGGCGGCCGCCAGCTGCCCCTGTAGCTGTGCCGTCTGCCGGGAGCTGTCCTCCTGTGCGTGCCCCACCCGCCCCTGAGCCTCCTGCAGCTTTGCCCGCAGGCCATCTGCTGCGGCGTGGGCCTGAGCAAGGTCCCCTCGCACCTCAGCCACGCGGGCGTTGGCTCGGGCCTCAATGCCCTCCCGAGCACTCTTGAGCTGCGCCTGCATCTGCGCATCCAGGCGCTGTATGGCCGCCCGCAGCGCCCCATCCGCCTCCTTCTGCAGCTGGACACGCTGCTTCTCTGCGCGTTGGGACAGCTCGGCTTGCAGGTCGCGCTGCAAGTCAGAACGCAGGCTCTCGCGTTCCGACTCCAGCTGGTGACGCGCCCGACGCACGGATTGATCGGTGGATGATTCTATTTGGGAGCGTGCTGCTGCATGTGACGCAGACAGTGCTTGGATTTGCTCCTCATACTGTGCTCGTAGTCGCGCCATATCGCCCTGCGCCTTGCTCACCTCTGCCCGAACGGCATCCAGCCCCCGGCGCTGCTCCGCTGCAAGCTCTTCCCCGGCTTGCTTCCGCAGGCGTGCCAACTGCGCATCATGCGTCTCCTGCGCCTGTAGCTCTCGCTCCCGCAGGGCCCGTCTCTCCTCCTGTAGCGCTGAGCGCACAGCGGCATCCACGCCCCCCTTCAGCTGCAGCAGCTCCCCCTGCTTGGACTCGGCGATGCGTGTCTCAGCTTCGTGCAATTGCTTAGCATATGCTTCCTTCAGGCGCCCCAGATCGTCCCTGTGTTTGTCCATGAGGCGCTGGATGTCCGGCTCCAGACTCTTCATCACCGCGGCACGCACTGACGCCTCCTTGCGCTCAAGTGCAGCCTGCAGGCGTGTCTTTTCCCCAGCAGCGCACTCTGACTTGATGCGTTTCGCTTGCGTTTCGGCGTCCTCCCGTAGCTGTCTAGCCCTCAGCGTGCCGCTGTGCCGCTCGGACTCCAGGGCCTGCACCAGCTCCTCGCAGCGTCCCGCCAAGCGCTTCTTGTCCCCCAGCAGCTTGTCAATGAACGCCAGGTGCCGCGCAGCTGTCTCTTCAGCGGCAGCTTTTGCTCGTTGCACTGCTTCTCCAGCGCTGGCCAAGGTGTCCTCCCGCACCTGCCTCACTTCAGCCGCCTTGCGCTGCAGGGCTGCACGCAGGTGGCCGTTCTCTTCCTCCTGCTGTGCAATGGTGTCCCGCATCTCCTGCAGCCGCGCCTTGATGCTGCTCACCCCGCCCAGGCCTGGTGCTGGCTGCTGCACGGGGGCGTCAGCTGCAGCTGGTGGAGGGGGGGGCTGCTCGCGCTTTGATGCCCCCCACGTGTCAGCAGCTGGGTGCGTGTGCAAAGCTGCAGCGGGGCCTGACTGAGCAGCTGCAGCAGAGTCCAGCATGCTCAAGATGTCTGCGAATTTCCCAGATGCTGATGTCATGCTCAGGTCCAAGTCGCCGTCGTTGGGGGGTGAGTCTCGGTCGGAGTCGCCCTCTGGGCCCACCGTGGCGACGTGGCTATGCTGTGTAGGGGCAGTGTATGAAGTGGTGTTCTCTGCTGCCACACCCCCTGATGCAAAGCTCAGTGCTGCGACAGGAGTGACCACAGAGCTGCCCCCCCCTGCAGAGTGCCCTGACGGCGCCCTTGCGAAGGAGGAGGGAGACGCACTCTCGAGAGTGAACGCTGAAGGCCGCCCCCCACTACGCTGTGGTGTGGTGATGGGTGATATTGTCCCCGTGCGCGTCGCTGGTGTGCTGTCCTGCGGTGCAGTGCGGCCAAGCTTTCCCTGAGAGGTCGCAGGCGACTTGAGTGAGGGCTCAGACACATTCAGGCTGCTCAATGACGACGAATTGTGCTGCAGCTGGCTTGCTGAGTGTTCGCTCAAAACAGACTGGTTCAATTGGCTGGCAGCACCGCCTTGTGATGCAGGTACTTGTTGGATGCTGCTGGGTGCGGCTGCGTGGTGGCTGGGCTGAGGCTTTCGCGAGGGTGCTGCGGCTCTGCCAAGTGGCTCCGGTCCAATTGCAGCAGACCAAGATGGAGAAGCAGACCGGAGGTCTTGAGAAGTAAATTGGTCACGTTGACCAGAGCCAAGCAGCTGTGAAATCTCCTTGCGCTTGGCAGCCTGCAACACTGTAATGACGAAATTGCGACCGTTGGAAGCGGGTTGATGTGCTCACCAAATACTGCTTGCGTAATGCTGCATGGTCCATTTTCCCAAAGTATATTGTTGATGCTCAGCGAGGCTTCAATCCCTCTCACATTGAGAGCACAGCTTCCTCTGCCCGTTGTGAACAGGCCAGTTTTTGCAAGCAAGGTGGCAGCGCAAAGCGCCCAGGATTCGGGAATACGGCAAATACAAACTAAATGATGAATTTGACAAACTCATCTCATGAAAAGGTGCTATTTGGCACCAATGGGGCAATAAATTTGCAGTTTTGATGGGCGATACATATACCATGGGGCCCCCAAAAAAGTGGTCCCCCGTAACAACCGGAGACAAAGCAACAATCCTAGCAAGGTGTGTGTGCCAACGTGCACCAAAAACTATTTCTTGGTACGATGGGGCTTTAGAGCTGGCGGTGCAGGCTTGGGCAATGCAGGGGGCGGAATGCTGACCGCGGGAAACTTGGCTTGAGGCAAAGTTGGCAGCACGCTGCCAAGCACCGGCGTAGGTACAACGGCACCAGCACCACTGAACGCAGCTGGTGGAGGTGGTGGTGCAGATGCTGCTGAGCGCACCTCGGGCAGTATTTTGCTCTCCAAGCGGTCAGCTGATGAGTGCAGCTCTGCAATGAACTGCGCAAGCACAGCATGCACACGGGCACTCCCATCTTTTTCAGCAAAGTACAACGCAAGCTCCTTGTCTGACCTTTCCACCTCACTCACGAGGGCCTGGAGCTCTTCCAGCCTTGGACGAACAGCTGCAGCGCAATGCTGTACGCAGTCCTCAAATGCAGCTGTGCATTCTTCACCGAGCAAATCCATGTGAGGCTTTGACACAGAAGCAGCGGGTTTTGATACGTTTCGCTTGCCGCCTGCATTGCGAATGCTCGCCAAGAAAGCATTGGCGGGGGGGGGCTGCACTGGCTCATCAGGCAAGGGCTGGGACCCTGCTGCAGCGCCTCCTGCAGATGCAGCCCTACTCAGCCCCAGGGGCTCAGAGGAAACTATGGAAAGCTGATCCTTGCGCATTTTCTGAGCTTCTGCCTGTGCTTTTGCCACGTAAGAGTTTGCTGAGCTTAGCAGAGCACAAATGTCGGCCACTGCGATTCGCTTGGCTTTTCGAAGCGGGCGCAAAAGCAGAAGCATTGGTCCCGCCAGACTGATACCTTGCTTGCTGACAACAGCCTCTACCACATAGTCCATCAGTGTAGTCTTCTTATCGGCAGCTTTCGTTGCGGTTAGTCTCAGCACACTGTCCAAAGTGAAGCCAGATACCCCCCCGTTTGCTGTTCCTTCGTTCATTGCGTTCCCGACAGCCAAAATGGTCGTGAGCACAGCACGCAATTCTGCACTTTTCATGATTTGGGAATTCGTCCCAAGCAGCAGCTCTGCTTGTTCGAAACAAGTGGCGATGGTAGGTTGTAGCTGGCGCAAACCCCCAGCAGCTGACACTTTTGCTGCCGGACGTGGGATTCTTCGCACTTGGTCAAACCATTTCTCCACTGGGCCCAACTTAGCCCTGTCCCCCTTATAGTTGCTCAAGGTGCGACTCTCTACGCTGTCTGGAAGGAGGCCCAACAAGGCTTCCAGCTGGATGTTGGACACTTTGCATTCGGCCACGTTACCGGGGTCAGCCCACGGGGTGCCAGATGCGTCCAGCACAGCCTCCAGTACCCCCTTGGCACCACAAAAATGCTTGAATTGGGCCAAACCGATGCCAACATTGTTTGCTCGTTTCGAGTCGATCAGATACACCGTTCTGGGAGCCGGCACCGCGGTTTTCTTCGGACCGGCTGTCTTTGCTAAGGCGCGCTTCACCCCAAAGCGCGCTTGCAACTCCTGCAGGGAGTTGTCATCCAGTTCGCTTGCACTGTCCATATTCTCCAGACGATTGCTTCCCCACACAGAAGACTGCACCAAGTCTGTCGGCAAAGGTGTCCAGTGCAGTTTGAGCAGTTGCACCCTGGCTTTCCGCTTTGATGCTGAACTGGGAGCAGGGCGGGGCCCGCTAGGCAATGGACGGGAAGGTTTTATTCCCCCCTGCATACCTTCCAGTAATGGTGCTGCTTCGGACTCATTGCGGGCAAATGCTCGGATGAATCGTGTGATAATGTCTGCACCCTTGCCGTCTTGCTGCATTTTGCCCTTTGCTGCCCCAAGAGGAGCGCCCATTTTTACCATCTTCGCATACTTTTCAAGCCCAGGAAATTCTTTCAGCAAATTTGATTTGTTCTCCGCTGTACTAATTTGGGTTTTCTGGATGTTGAATGAGGCTGTGGAGATAGCGGCGACAGCGTCAGGTGCAGCGGCCTGTGCCATGCCGCCATCCAGCTCGGACTTGTCATGGCTGGCCAGGAAGTCACTGGCAGCCCCCATGAAGCGTGCAGCCTCGGCTTCATCCACGGCGTCCATTTTGAGCTTGCCCTCCACTGCAGGCAGTGGGATGCCCATGCGCAGCATGCGCTTGTACTTGTCGAATTGGGGCTCGCCCAATACTGCCGAGCTTGCACGGGGTGCCGCAGCGACACCAGCACTGGCGGCTTCAGTGTTCGCTCTGGCAGCAGTGACAGCGTCAGGTGCAGCGGCCTGTGCCATGCCGCCATCCAGCTCGGACTTGTCATGGCTGGCCAGGAAGTCGCTGGCAGCCCCCATGAAGCGTGCAGCCTCGGCTTCATCCACGGCGTCCATTTTGAGCTTGCCCTCCACTGCAGGCAGTGGGATGCCCATGCGCAGCATGCGCTTGTACTTGTCGAATTGGGGCTGATGTAGGGCAGACAATGCCGATTCAAGCGGTGCGGCTGATTTGGCCTTCATGAGCGAGTGGTCTGTAGCCTCAGGTATGCTGAGCTGCTTGGTGCAATCAGTGTTGCTTGCTCGGTCTTCCGGCTTTGTTTTCTCGAATTGATGCGAAAACGAGTCGGTAATTTGGGCACTTTTCACTGCGCATGAGTGACTGCGATCAAGGTTGCTATGGGGGGCACTGTTTGAGGAGCTTTGGGGTGTTCCACTGGATTGCAACGCTGGACTCTTGGTTCGGTTGCCTGGAGATGTTGGAAAGCTTTGGGTGTTGCTAAGGGCATCAGTTGGGGCACCCCTTGCGAAATCGCTGTCTTGCAGAGCCCCTTCAACATACTCAGCAGCGCTCGCGTTATCATCCGTCCATAGGGCCCAATTCTGAGAGACCTCATCAAAGTAATACCAATCATCGTTCACTTCATCATGGTAATATTCGTAACCGTCATCTCCCATAAAACCGCCATTGGGACCGTCATACTCATCAGGAGCATCATAAACTGACTGTGCTGGCACTTCGTGTGGAGCATACGGTTTCTCGAGCGGTTCAGATGCAAGCGCGTCCTGTGAAGGCGTAGCATCTGCCCAGTTCTTGTCTGATAATCTACCGGTAGGGCTGACAAATGAGTGCGAACCGCACTGATCCCACACAGCGTCCTCAGACGGTGCATCGTGTTTTGGACTCGGAAAGAGAGGCGGGGTAATTGGAATCGAGGACAGCTCCGCAGCGTAGAAGCCTTTTGAATCCAAAGTTGTCAGCAATGGTGGTAGTGTCTGCCTTTCAGATGCCACAATTTCGCCTGTTTCGGTATTCTCCAACCATTGAATCGCCCCCTCCGGGCTCATGCTGGTTTGCAGAACCCAAGGACTTGCATTGTTCTGAAATGGATCAGCTGTAATATGCTGCCCGAGTCCCTCAAAAAGACCCCGCTTCCTGGTTCTCTTTGCGGAACGCCGTCTATTTTTTCTGACTGAACGTCGTTCTGCAGTGGACACTTCACTTTCACCGTCAGAATCAAGCGTTTGCTGTCGAGCCGAACTTCTACGGCGTCTTGAATGCCGGTTTGTTTCCGGTGTTGTTAGAAAAAGCTGCTCAGTGTGCTGAGCAGCAAGTTGTTCACTAGCAGTCTGAAGTACTTCGCATACTTCGCTGAAGCCTCTGCTTGCCGCAATATCAAACGCTGTTGCACCCGTGTTGTCGCGAACAAGTGGGTTTCCTCCTGCCCCCAAAAGTACCTCGACCATATCTACGTCACCGCTGATTGCTGCGTAGTGCAAGGCAGCCCTGGCAAAGCTGTCGCCAGCTCCGACCAAGCGCGCTGCTCCACCGTCACAAAGAAGCTCAATACACTGAGCATGGTGCATACGAAGTGGAGAAGGGGGCAGCGCCAGAGGTGGGCGATGGCCGTGCGGGTATTTGGCAATGTGGGGATAGCTGCCCACTTTGTCAACGCCTCCAGCAGCCAATGCTGCTAAGTGCAGAGCAGATCGCATGTCTCTGTCGAGGGCGAGCGGGTCCCCTCCAACTTCCAGGAGCAGATGCAAAATTTGAACATCTCCACGCTTAGATGCTAAGTGGACTGCAGTGCGCCCCTTGTCGTCGCGACACTTTGTATTGACCAAATCAGCAGCCCGGCCAAACTTCCGTGCAGCAGAAAGCAGCGTTCGCACACACTCCAAGTGGCCATTATCTACAGCAATTTGCAGCGCTGTTTGCCCCCAGCGACTGTGCGGGTCCACAGAGGCACCGCGCACAAGCATTTCTAATGCAACGGCGGACTTGTTGTTTCTGCACGCATATAAAAGCGGAGAGTCTCCTGTTGTTGGATGAAGATCATTGAGTGAGACAAGGCTGTTTTCAAAAATCTGTTCAATCTTATCCAAGTTGCCTTGTGAGATCAGTTGGAAAATTGACATGTCATCCAAGCTGTCATGGCCAGAAGCGCGTGTAGTTTGCAACAGAGACTGAATGCGAAGCACCCAAGCCTGGCATTGCTCCGGCGAGTTTGCGATTATGTCCACTGTCTTACGCGAGGATACACACGAGAAGCACAGGTCAGGCGGCGGAAAAGTTGCCATGAGCAACTTGGCTTGCTGGAAGCCAGCAGTGGCGTGCCCAGTTGTCACTTCCACAATTTGGTCTATATTCAGAACCGTCGGACCCCGTTTCAGCGGGCTGGACTGATCGATCCAAGACAGTGCAAGCGATCGATTGGTGTCGCGTGAACTCATCTTCCATTTGCTGTCAGCCACCTTTTCCAACGATACTCTAAACAGTCGAACGTCAAGGGACCGGTGCGTTGAAGCTCTGACCTTCCGCATCAATTCACCACATTCAAAATTTTGCTTGTAGCTAGAGATTTGACTGGGAACAGTTGATAGTCCACCTGTTTCATCTTGCGGGCGAGCTGCGAGAGAAGGACTCAATTCGGCCGTTATATGCTTGGAGAAGCCGGTTGGCTTCTGGACATCCTCGTCAGCTGCATTTGTGAGAATTGGTACGACCGAAGCCCTTCTTAACCTAATGCGTGAGTTAAATGGACGTTTGGTGAAAGAAAGTGGCTGCGCTGGTGATGGCGCATTCGACGAAACAGCCTGAGAAGTAGCAAGTCTTGACCCCGTCTGTTTTTCGACAAGCTCACTGTCCTCGTCACTTTGCCATGCACCGACTTGGGCAGGAGCAACAGATGCAGGCGAGAGAAACGTTCTTCGGATCATGATGAAGGTGTGCCGTGAGAGTGGCAAGCGGAGATCTTGGCATTCCCGGCTTCTTACACGCACGAGCTCAATGTATGCAGCTGTTGGAGGCAAGACCTTGACACAAGTCAAACGCAAGAGTGAATCACTTCTTGTATCGATAAATGAGATTTTGCATTTATTAGATGCAGCTGGCGTATGTCGTACACCTGCAGGCACACACATATCGCAGCATGACAACCTTGGTAGGCAAGAGCCCACAATTACTCTTTTGTGTGGCCCCTAGCGCGGTCATTTTGCCTCAGTATTTCTCAGCACTCATATCCAACCAGCAATTCAAGAAATTGACAGCAGCCAGTATGACAAAAATAGCCATGTGCATTGTGTATTATAATGCATGAGATGCTGCAATTGATGTTTGCAATCAGATTTTGCAGCGACTTGTCACTCGCGTGCTCAATACGCTGAAACCCTGCAGGCAGCAGCCAGCACAGAAGCACGATGGAGACCACATGGAGTTCTGCCAAGAAATTTAGAAGCAGACGAAGACCTGTGCTGCGTGACAAGCTTGAGTCAAAACAGCTTGTACCAGACTTTTCAACTGGAGCAACGACTAGCGACGAGATCAGCATGTATGCAAAACGTCTGGAAGATGATCATATCGCCAGACGCCATCTTACTCGAGTTGCCAGCGCCCGTTCAACTCTATACGACAGGAAGCTTGAAAATGCTGAATTCAGCAGGAGTGACTCAAAATCCGCATGGCCTGAGACTTCTCCCAGCGAGCACAGATATGCTCAACTACAGCTGAGCTTAGAGCTCGATGAAAGTCAGGAGAAATACAAGATTCAGCACACTCCGCTATTCAATCGGCAAATTGTGGCTGCTCCTCTTGCCAGTGAGCGTGCCCCATCACGTGGTTCCCCGGCATACTTCGCTGGTAGGCCGCTGACGTCTTCTCACCCTTTTCGCCCAAATTCACCAGCAAGCACAACTAGAACAAGCAGATTACAAACATTGATGGCTCATCGGCCGGGTTTTCAGTTTAAACATACAAAAGCAGCAGCGCAAGATGGGCCACAGATTGAGCAAGAAAGCCTGCCACCGAACTCCGTTTCAGCTGAGCTGCTTCAAACGATCCTCGGCACACGTAGCGCAAAATCAAACAAAGGCGTGGTCACATCAGGTGAATGCATTCCAAGGCCATCCGATAGGGTTCCACCTCCATCTACTCTATTCCAGCAACGGCGCTTTAGGGTGGCCACCCCAGCATCTATTGAACCATTACCACTGCCACATGTGGCTGTGAGGCTGCAGCAAGGCATACCATATGAACAACCTGTGGATAAAGTTCCCAACCTTGTTAAAGGGAGCTATTCAGATCTGGTTGAGCCTGAATCAGTCCTTGCAGCGCCGCCGGCCAACTTTGCCCCCTTGTCTGTTCTGGATCGCTTATCAAGGCCAAGCTCTCGAGTGTCATCACCCAGTACAGCACCCCAAACATTCAATGAGATCATGAAAAAGGGGGAAAGCTTATTTGGTGAAACCTCTCGTCCAAGGATGAGCAGCACGGGCACACAGCGCCCGCAGGAGGATTTCAAGCTTGTCACCAATGCAAGTTTCTGGGATGAACTTGACAGATTTTCATTGGTAGGCGCTGAGGCAAAGCATAACAAAGAAAAAGAGCAACTTACCCCACTGATGAATACAGCCACTGAGCCAGCCCAACACCAGCCCAACGTTGGGTCCCATCGCTCCGGGAGTGCTGCTCGGTCCCTCATCACACCTCTGGTCTACCGCAGCCGGAAGCATGTTCAGCCTCAGCCTCAAAGACAAATTTCTCACACATACATTGGTGTTGGCGTTGAGTTGCCAACGGGCGATGCAATGGCAATGCGCGCGGTCACAAGTGCACAGCAGAGACTCGAGGCGTCCTTCAAAGCAAGCCCGGGACAACACTCAGCTGGAGATTTCTTCGTGATTGGGCCCCAAGGGTCGTCTGCATGCCCAACAATTCCGGCTACGAGCTCTGCTCGAAAAGACGGGCTATTGTTCAACAAATTTCCCACCGAGCAGGGCCCAGTGCTTGCCCCGTTGACCAAGGGGCAGTCTGCACCAAGTTCCCCAGGCAGCTTTCATTCGCCACTGAATGCTTTGAGTTTACGACAGAGAGAAACCGCCACAAAAATAATCCTAGCGGAAGCGAATGTATCTCCTAGCGCATCTGTCGTATTCCAGACGACGCAAATCAAGGGACGTGGCTCGATGCAAACGGAGCAAAAGACCCGCACTAGCTCCAGCGAATGGGCTGTCGTAGCTGAATCGGTTCCAATTTCACCTCGTCGTCGCAGTGCGAGGGATGCCTCAATGCGCACAGGTGTGGGCTCTACCCGCGGAGGCACAAGCGTGGCCTCCCCCATTTCAAGGCTGGCAGGCTATGGGCGCAGGAATTCATCTAGTGCCCTGGGAACACTAGTACAAGGTGAAGTAGATGATGCCATTGGAGTATGGACCACTGGTAAAACCAAGGCAGAGATTTCTGATGGATACGAGAACGCCGCATCCAACGGCTTCTACGCAGGCCTTCGGCGAGCAGGTAGCTTCTTTGCCGACGAGGTGGATGCACTTGTAGACGAGTGAACAAAGAATGCATTCAGCTGGTTTGTCCTTTATTGACGCGAGCGCTTTCATCAATGGCCTTCAAGAGGAAATAACGCTCCCGGTATCTATCCTCAACAACCTCAGCGGGCGTGTCTGGAATGATTTTGCGCAAAAGCAGCTTCAAGGCGATAATCAAGTGCTCAGCAACGACAAATACCTGGATAATACCAACAGCATCATAGCCAGCCACAGCTGCCACCAGTCTGGAGCTGCCCTCCGAATCGGATGTGCTTATGTATATCAACATAATGTTCGTAAAGACTGAAACCAAGCTAATGAGCTTCATCAACTGCAGCCAAATTCCAATACCGCTAGTGTCCCGCGCAAAGCTACGACGCAAAACAAGCATTTTTTGGGCGTCAGAGCGGATTTCAATAAAGTTGTTCAGCAACGAAGCCGCCGCTGCCAACGGGAAGGCAGCGGCAAACAACGCAACAAAGCCAAACTGCGTGATCATCTCCATGTACTCTTCCAGCATGTTCTCTCGCTGCTGCCGCCCCACCTCTGTGATAGCAGTGTGCAGACCAGACAGCTTGATGCTGTCATACACATCCACCTGTCGCTTCCGCTGCTTCTGCAGCCGCACGATGGACCGCAGTGCCTTGGCCAGCTGGGGCGCAGTCTCCCCCTGCTGTGGTTTAGCGCCGCCGGCACGACCCCGGCTGCGCTGCAATAACGACCGCAGGCGTGAAGAGCCATCCACCGCATCTCCCCCCTGGGCATCGCTGGCTGCTGCAGCAGCAGTGTCTGTTCGCTCTCGGGCCGCTGAGGCTGCCGCCCTGGCTACACTGCGCTGCCGCACAAGCATTTGCATGGCCATGCCGGCTGCCAGTACCGAGTCATCATTGTCACTGTCACTGTCACTGTCACTGCCAGAGTCGTATGCTGCCGCTGCAGCGACCGGGGTGGCGACTTCTTCCGCTTCCGAGTCGCTGTCCATGGCAGCCGCGAAACGCGCGAAGTGCCGCAGCTTGCGCTTCTGCGTTTCCCTGTCTTGTTGGCGCTGCTCTTCAGCCACGATGCGCAGCACGCCAGTGTTCCCCTGCACCATGCCAACTTGAGCCCCGCTGCCTGCTGCACCAGAGGGCTTGGTCTGCTGCCGCGACACACTCACCAAGCCCACTGTGCCTCCACTTTGCAAGGAGAACATCTGGGACAGCCGCGCCAGCACCTTTTTGTTCTTCAGCCGGCGATACCGGTCCAGGGCCCACATGATGCCGCTTTCCTTCACTGTGCCCACCACCTGCCCCGTGATCATGATGGCGCCCAGCTGTGTTCCCAGGCGGTCCAGGTCCTGAATGTAGAACGCAAGGATGAACAACGAAATGTATGAGTTCACAAATGTGAAGGACGCCAACTTCAGGGTCAGGGACGCGTCGTAGTCGTTTTGGTACGGATGGCGCTCGAAGCGGGTGAGCTTCACTGCCAGCCTGGAGAAGGAGAAGGACAGCGTGGGGATGACCAAACCATTGGCCACTCCCGAAATCAAGTCGCCCAGCGGCACACCTAGCAGGCGCTCGTCATTGTTGAAGATGCGCCCAGGCAAGATAAGAACGGCAGCTACCAGCGCCACCACCAGGCCAATCATGAACAGCACCACCAGGGTGGACGCGACATACCGCCACCGCCGAGAGTCCGCTGGGAAGAAATACAGCTCGTTGTATGTGGAGATGTCCCGCCGCAGCTGCTCCCTGAGCTCCTTGCCCCGGGGGTGTGCGCCCAGCTCGAACACCCCCTGCAGTGTGTTCAGCTGAACGCTGTCGTCCCGGTCATCGCCCTGCATGTCAGCAATGAACTCCCCTCGGAGGTTCTGGGAGGCAGCAGCGCCACCGTAGCCCCCTCCACCCATGCCCCCGCTGTGTCCGTTGTCATCTTCATCGGCCTGTACACCCCCTGCCGCCTGGGAGTACATGGACACTGAACGCACGGGAGAGGAACCGAGGGCCCCTACACCCCATTTGTACGCAGACAGGCTCTGTTGGTGCTGCATGGTCTCAATCATTAAGGTCGCCCACAGCACCGTCAAAATGGCGTAGGACGCCACCAGCGCATCTTGCTGGCTGACGTCACTGCCCTCCACCACAGGGGTGTTCCCAGTGTCAAACAGGTACGGCGAAATGAACACAAGAACACCATACAGCGCGGGTAAGGCAAGCCACGCAGTGTATACCCGCAAGAACAAGAAATAGAACGTAGGCTGTGTTCCGAAGTACCCCCTGATCAGGTGCAGGGGGGGGTACAATGAGGAGCCCAGAGACACGTTCCACCACCACGTCCACCACGCCCCGAAGTCAACGCAGGACTGCTTACCGCAGCAGGAGCAACAGGTGCAACGGAAGCAGCAGCAGGTGCATGCCCCCCGCCGACGCTCGCTTTCACGCTTGGCAGACTGGATCTCGCCCACCAGGGCCACTCGTATAGTAGCGGCCTGGCTTTCAGATACCCCCGTGTCCCCTGCCGCTGCTGCTGCTGAGCTGGCCCCAGGCGGCTTCTCAGCTGCTGTCTTTGCCTCAGCGCTGCGCACTGTGATCACAGCCGCCAGGTCTGCAGCTGTTCCACCTGTAGCTTTCGGCTTGCGTTTCACCAGGTGCAGCCCGTCGTCCGGCAAGTCCCGTGTGTCGGCTTGGATGGCGTGCAGCATTTGCATGGTGCTGATGCTGCTGCCTGAGGTGTCATCCAGCGCGCCCTGCTGCACAATAGCGGCAGCGTCAGCCTCTGGCGTCAGAAGCGGGTTGCTGGCTGGGTGCACCCCCTTTGCCCCCCCTGCACCCCCCTTGGCCTTGGCCTTGGCAGCGCGCCTTGCATGCACGCTGGCAGCCGCCTCCTGTGCGGCCGCGGCATCCTCCTCCTGCTCCACCACATCCACGTGCTTGCGCTTGCCAGAAGCGCTCACGGCGCTGACGATGCGCGCCCAGTTGTGCATGGGACGCCGCCCTGTGAGCTGCTGCACCACCACACAAGTGGCCAAACGGTTCTGCACCAGGGCGCCCAAGATGCCTCGTGCACTTTTGCGTGCACTGTGTGTTGTGAGCGCCTCGTTCCCCAGCTGGGCCAGCAGTCCCCGGGTGTAATACATAGCGGGGATGTCCATCCATGAGGTGGGCGCATGCACCCAGAAGCGCTGCAGGCCATGTAGCCCCACAGAATCGTGCAGGGGGAAGTAATCCGCAATCACCCCCTCAGCGGTCAGCTCCACGAAGTTGATGTCCGCGCCGCCAGAAGCGTGCTCCAAGTGTACGCGGTGCCCGTCGCTGAAGCCAAAAGCAGATGCCCGCGCGCGGGTGATGAGATCCAGCAGCAGGGTGTGCCGCTGGGCGGGTGAGAACTCCTGAAAGTACCCTTCGTATGGATAGGGACGAGCTAAGCTGTTTCGCCAAAAGGGTTGCATGGGGGCCCCACGCAGAAAATTGTCCTCGTCAAACTCGTACAGGAAAGCACCGTGGGCATCTTTCGGATGCACACGCACACGCATGCCCAAGTGTTCTGCCCGCTCCTCCATCACGTGACGCGGAACACTCACCAGCAAGAAGTCCAAGGCCCCCGCGCTACCCCCCCCCTGCATCTGCACGCCGTCGCTGCAGGCCATGATACAGGAGCGACAGAAAGCAGACAGGGCGCCTTCGTCATCTGAGTCAGAGTCTGCTTGCTCCACTGCATCCTGCTCGTCCTGCGAGTCACCGCCGGCAGCTGGCACAACCGCCGAGGACTGTGCTTTCTTCTTGCTCCCCCCTTTGGGCTTCCCCAGGGAGGTGTCACTGGACAGCTCGTCCATCACAGCGCCGTCCTCTCCGTCAGGCCCCTCCGTGGATGCCACGGCAGCGTCTGCGGACTTTTGCATTTTTGAGGCGATGCGCCCTGCCGCCGCCTGCTGCAGCTCCGCCTGTCGAAGCTTGTGGGCTGTCCCGCTGCCATCGTTATCTTGTTCCGTGTTCTGCTTCGCCGCAGCCACTGTCCCCATGTTCAGCGCCAGGGCGCCGGATCCAGCGCTGCCCCCGGTGGGCTGGGCCGTGGTGGCGCTGTCCACCGCATCCGCCCCTTCACCGCCCTGCCCAGTCACAGTGCTCACCAGCTTCTTGGCGCGCAGCTGGGTGACCTTCTGCTGCATGGCCTTGCTGCGTTCAGCGGCCTGCTTGGCAGCAGCGGCCTTGTCAGAGGCAGACCCTGCTGGCCGGTTCAGCAGTCGCCACGTTGGCCACACACGCAGCCCGACCTGCTCCAAGCAATGCACGAGCTGCTGCCGCTGCAGCAAGCGCCCCGCCACCACTGCATGTACCGCAGCATGCACGCTGCGTGGCAACGCCTCCTCCAGCTGCTCTGCCACCACAGTTGAGTACTTAGTGAGCAGCAGGGAGGTGGAGTCACTCACACGGGCATTCAAAATGCCCAGCGCCTCCATCCGGTCTTCTTCCACACGGTCTGAGGTAGGAATACTGTTCCGACTGCGGCCGCTGGGAACACTGCGCAGGCAGTCACCCTCTTCGCACACAGCCTGAAGCAGCTCCTGCAGCATGAACACACTCTCTTGTGCCCGCCACACATTGGCACTACTGATTTCATCCAGCCCTGCGCCCACTTTCACGCAACGATATGTGACCCTATCCATGGCATCCTGCTCCTCCTGCCCCCCTTCTCCGACTGCGCTGGGCTGCAGGCGCTGCAGGTACATCTGGCAGGAGTGCTGCTCACCCGCGGCACCCACTGCCGTGAACTGCAACACCAGCTCGTGCAGCTGCAACAGCGCAGATCCGGCATCATTTGGTGTTCCGGTTGCACCCCGTTCCATGTAGAAGCTGACGGGGAGCAGTGTCAGGGGGGGGGGTCCAAGGGGGCCCAACTTGAGCTCCGTGATGTCAAACGGCGCAGTGTGCTCGCCGGGGGAGTGCCAGCAGCTAGCCTTGGTGTACTCTGACAGCAGCTGTGCGGCTCCCAGGATGCCTGTAGCCACCACAGATGGCGAGAGCAGCTCCCGCGGTGTCAGCCACAGTGCCACAGGGAAGTCGAAGCCCTGCACATTCAGCCCCTCCAGCTGATCAGACGACAGCGTGAGGACACGTCGGGGATCAAAACAACCAGGAACAGCAGAAATAATTCCATCGCTGTTCTTCCATGGCTCAGGGGGGGGGCCATCCTCCGCGTCGGGCCCCGGCGTCAAGTTGGGGGGGGCATCCTCACCGAGTGACGACGCTGCCTCAGGCGACCCACGGGATGCAATCAAGTCCGCAAATAATGCGGAGCGCTCGCCCTTGGGCTCAGAGGGGGGGGCGGGGGGGGCATCTACAGCGACCGGCCCCCCCTCCCTTGCGCTCTTCACGGCCCCCCCCTCCACCTCTTGGAACGCCCACATGAGGGTGTGGGTGGAGTCCATGTGCCCACGCATGCTCTGAACGGGACAGGGCAGGTCTTCAGTCGGAACACTTGGCGGAACAGGCACCAGGCGCATGCCGGTAACCCTGGCAGCCCCCCCCCGTGCCGTGCCGAGATCCTCCGCGACATCAGCCCAGCCGCACTCCATGGGAGTAAGCGGCAGGATGCCATCCCATGTCCACTGTGCAAACTTTGCCCTTAGCTCCGGCGCTGTAAGCTTGTCCAGCTCAAAGGCCACGCTGCTCCCCACATGCAGAGATGACAGGGCGATGGCCATTTCAGGCTGGGGGGCACGACACAACCGCACACGGGGAGCCTGTACCATGGATGCTTGCTTGGCCTCCATCGTCACGCCCTTGCGCGCCATGTATTGCTGCATGGAGTCCAAAGAGGCGAACTGCTTTGGGGGACCCCCGTCTGCAGGCGCAAACACATACGGCATCGGAACAGACGAAATAGTGAAAAACAAGACGCCTTGTTCTTGTGGACACACATGTGTGCGGAATTTGGCGGCCACTTCCATCCTGGGTCGGGCTGTGGCACCCCCTCCTCCGGCGGCCTTCTCCCCCTCCTCGTCCTCAGCTAGCTGCTGGGCCTGGCGTGTGAAGCGGCCCAGCAAGCGATTGGTCAGTGCCGCACTGCTGTTGCCAGATAGAGTGGGCGCGCCCTTGGAGGGGCGCTTGGCGTCCCCCGTGGCGTCTCCGCCAGCACCCTTGGCCTTGTGGCGTTGGCTGGCTGCGGTTAATGCAGCGTCTGCCTGCGCCACAAACAGCTCCACGCTGAGAACCGGCAGGCGAATATGCTTTTGCAAGATACTTGTGAGAGCCCCTTCGATGCGTTGTACGCTGCCGAACACTTTCAGCGAGAAGTCCAGGTCTGAGATGAGAGCGTCCTGCAGAGAGCCAAATGCGTGATGACCTAAAAGCGTGATGACATGTGTGATGCTCTAACCCGGCAGCCGGTCAGCACGAGCTGCACAGCCAACCTGAATAATACAGCCGCAGATAAACAATAATAACGCCATTGGGAGTTCACATTGTCCACATGCCCGCGTTGTGCACTTTTTTGCATGCCCGGTGAAGTCGCAGCGACACGACTGCGGAAATTGCTTCAACACGTACTAGAGCTGTGCTTGCTGCCACGTCCTTGCTGGAGTAGAAATGCTTTGTCGATTCCATGCCTACAAGAAATTATATATTTTGGATGTTAGGGTCTTGTTTCAGCTTGAATTTAGAGCTGTGCCAGGTTGAGATTAGGTGTCCGTTACACTTGGATGAGTGCAGCAGACTTGCTCTGGGCGCCTCGGCAGTTTCTGCACGTAACTCTCCCTGAAGTCAGCTGTATTTTTCTGTAGGCTGGCTTAGACAAACGAAAACAACCGCCCGCTGTTCATTGAATTCTTACAACTGGGCATGTTTCCTTGATTACTTTGGCCGGCCAAAACACTGGATCGCTGCGCGACCGGCCTCTGTGGTGGAAGCGGGGGGGGGCTCACAGAACGACGGGGGGCATAGGGGGGGCATCCAGATCTCTCGCGCGCGTGCTTGTTCATGGGCAGCTGCTCATATGGCACCCATTCACTTGTCCGTGTGTGCCTCGAACTGGTGTCGCCTTCAGCGGGGAGCGGCCACTCCACCCACCTCCGTGAAGGTACCGTTCTGGTCAACGAGCAGACACGGAGGCTGAGCAGGGGCCGCAGGTGTGCGTGAGGCATACCAGGCGATAATAGATGTACAATGGACGACCACATGCACGGTGCCGCCTCAGCCATCCACAAGCCAATGCTTGCTGTGCCCGCTCCAGCTCGTGGTGGGTGCCCCCCCTCGTTCATGATTGACCTGTACAAACAGCTTGCCTGGGCATGGCCAACCTTGCGTAGGGCAAGTGGATAAAATTATCAAGGCTTTGTTTTTGCGTCAATGCCTTCCGTTTGCAGCTCTGGACTTATTACATAGCCTTCTGCACGCTCCAGACAATCTGATCAATCCCACGATGCTCGCTCAGATCCGCAATCTAGCTCTTCTTGCCACTGCATTCTTTGCAACATTCACTTGCACTGCAGCAGTGTAAGTGCAAACTTGATCGCTGCATGGGTCATGTTGTTTCACCAGGCAGGCTTCGTGAATGCCTCTCACAGGTGCAGTGCACATGCTCACCCCAAGGCGTCGACTCTGTGCAGGAATGGCGTTGATGTGGCTGGAAGTTTCTCCACGTCTTCTTTGCAGTGCATGAAGAACGAGGGTGGCCTTGATTTTGTCATTGTGCGCAGCTGGCACAGCTATGGAGGGTTCGTGCAAGATTCTGCTGCCGTTGGCGTGGTGGCACCCCATCGTTCACACCCTGTCACTGGTTGCGTTGCAGATTCGACTCCAGCGGTCCAGTGACCATCCGCAATGCCCATGCCGCTGGAATTTCTTATGTGGATTCTTACTTGTTTCCGTGCGCTGGCAAGAGTGCCGCCAGCCAAGTCAAGGGCGCCGTCAGCGGGCTCGACAACGCCGGCGCCAAGTTTGGAACTCTGTGGTACGACAGTCGCACCCCCCTGCACCGCCCCTACCACACCTTCTTTTGCCACTTTCCAGGCTGGACATCGAGACCAACCCCTCAAGCGGCTGCGGCTGGGGCGCCAACAAGGCCACCAACTGCGAGTTCATCAAAGAGATGATCAACGAGGGCCACGCCCTGGGCCGCGCTGTCGGCGTGTACAGCTCCCCCTACGAATGGAGCACCGTCGCGGGTAACTGCAACATCCGCGGCAGCTACTCTGATGTGCCCCTATGGTATGCTGTGAGTGCCTCCTGCCACCCCCACAGCCCACCCTGCCACCCCGTACACGCACTGTGCCTTTTGCAGCACTATGACAACTCCAAGAGCTTCAATGACTACAGCAGCTTTGCCTTTGGAGGCTGGACGAAGCCATCAGTACGTACTGGTGTCCCGCTCGTCACACCCACACTGTATGCGCTCGAACAGCCGACAGTGTGCCTTCATCGAACGCCCTCCTCGCAGATCAAGCAGTACACTGACTCCCTTCGCATATGTGGTGGCGCCTTTGACGGTGACTGGTATTAAACAGCAAAAAGTGTCCCCCAAGCATCAGCATGCCCAGTGCAGCATGTCCAGGCATTCTGCCTTGACACGCAGCCCAAATGCATACTACCTTCTTCAGGTGGTAGTACAGTGTCAGAATTATTGTGAACTCACAGCTGTTTTTGCGCTGCATGTTTTTGACAGCCCCTGCACGCAGGGTCGAGAGGGGCGTTGCGAGTGCCAAAGTA
>Ga0307982_1000261_pt1 | contig 40826 bp, 38 predicted proteins | sample OrgLakmetagen989_FD_201847 | JGI IMG/M metagenome (GOLD analysis project Ga0307982, IMG submission 201847) | Saline water microbial communities from Organic Lake, Antarctica - #989 | ecosystem: Environmental > Aquatic > Non-marine Saline and Alkaline > Saline | place: Antarctica: Organic Lake... | reverse complement strand
TCATGGCATTCCTTAGAAACCTACGTGCAGGCCGAAACAGAAATACCTGAGCCTCCGCTTCGCGCTGTGCCTTCTGGCGAAATTCCTCTTCGACGCGAGCGCGCGCAGTAGCTTCTGCGGCTAATTTTGCTTTCCGCGCTAACTCCACAACCTGTTGACAGAAGCGAAAAAAAGCATAGCGGGGCTCTCATGTTTAAGAAGTCAACACAATACAGTTGAAACAGTCAACTATAATTCAGGCATGCTTTATTAATTGCCCTTCCTCTTCAGCATGCATGTACCTCAGCAGCTTTCGCAGCATTGACAGCTGCTTCTTCTGCAGCGCGTTCTTCCTCAGCTGCCTTCCGCGCGGCAGCCCAACGCGCTGCAACACCACCACTTTTCACCGCAGGGAGTTTCTTGGCTGGCGAAGAGGAGGCTGATGATTCTGTAGAATTACTTTCTGTTGCTGGTGACTTGGCAACACTTGCTGTTTTGAACGCAGCCACCACGCTGGCAGCAGCCGATGCAGTGCCTGCAGTACCACTAGGATTGGTAGCAACGTGGGCGGACTTCACCGGAGAACGAGTCGGCGATGTAGCTGTTGCCAGGCCACGCGGCGAAGACAGCGGTGACTGCGACGGGGAGATGCCGCTGGTTGAGTTCTTCTTGGTAGGCGACGCTACGCGGCCCCAGGCAGGGCTCGCGGGGCCTTTCGAAGGGCTCAGAGGTGGCGATACCGGAGGTTGGGCGTCTGGCACTGCTGCTGCCGCCACCGCTGCCTCCCCAACCGTAGCTGTTGGTGCTTCCGCAGCGACCATTGGTGCAGTCGAGCTCCTGCTTGCTTCACTTTGTGAAGTAATGTCCTCTGCAGGGGCTTGCGATGAAGGCGGTGCTAGATCTCCCAAAGGAGAGCCAAGAGCTTCGGTCGCGGCATCTCCTGTATTCGCACCATGTGCACGGTGTGTTGAAGGCGACGGGTGATGTGGTGAGGGTGGATGATGAGGCACTGATGATGAGCGGTGCCCGGTGGGCGAGGACAAGGGTGATGCCATACCAGCAGACGCTGGCGAGTCATCGCCTCGCTGAACCAATTCGGCAAACGCGCTGCGCATGATACTCAACCCAGTTTTCGGCTTTGCTTTAAGTGGAGGGCTCGGAGTGGTTTTGATAAAACCGGTGCTCTCCTGAGATGGCAATTCTGACGTTTGTGGTGGCGACAAGTTCACTGGTGCAGGTGCAGTCGTCTCAGCAGGAACGTCATCTTTCTCTGCAGATTCAAAAGGTGCTAATTGCTTAACGATAGCAGGAGGAGAAACCAGAGACAAATCTGCGAGTGAATTAGGCAACTCCTCTCGAGACGGTGAACCAGCAAAGAGTGCAGGCCTTTGTGCTGCGTCTTTTGGCGCGGGTGAAAATATTCCAAAGATGTCCTCGTCCTCCTCTTCTTCAGTGGGGCTTTTAGTAGCTCCCGTGTCGGATTCTATGACTTTCTCTCCCGTTGTCCCCGTAGCAGATTCATCAATCCCATCATTCAAAACCTCTGTTCTGACTTCCGCCGGTACCTCCAAGCCTTGCTCTGCATTAGACGAAGTCGGCACCGTTACACCAGGCCCTTTAGTCTCCTCTATTGTAGCCAAAGGTGGCTCGTGCGTGTCTTGATTTAGACTAGAAGGCTGCTCCTTAACCTTCGCCTCGTCAGGTTTCTGCTCTGTTCTGATTTCCGCCGGTACCTCCAAGCCTTGCTCTGCATTAGACGAAGTCGGCACCGTTACACCAGGCCCTTTAGTCTCCTCTATTGTAGCCACGGTTGGCTCCTGTGTGCCGTGATCTGGAGTAGAAGGCTGCTCCTTAACCTTCGCCTCGTCAGGTTTCTGCTCTGTTCTGACTTCCGCCGGTACCTCCAAGCCTTGAGCTGGATCAGAAGGCAACTCCTTAGCATCAGGTCCATCAGGTTTTTCCTCTGCTGTAGTCATAAGTGTTTCCTGCATGTCCTGTTCTTGTCGACAAAGCAGCTTCTCAGTGCAATCTTTCGCAGGCACTTCTTCAGTTTCATTAGATTCAGCTCGTAGACTACGATCTTGGAGATCGATTTTGTTACTACCTTCGGCTTGAGATTCAACACCAGCGACACCTTGTGAAGTGGGAGACTTGATTTCGGATAGACTTTTCCTGGAATTGAGTGCATTCAAGAAATCGTCGTAGTACAGCAACTTCTTTGTGCCTTTTGCGTGCTCCCCACTCGAGGCGGCCTTCATGACTTGCGTGGCCACCTTGTTGCTTGCGCCAGGGAGACCGACAGCCGCCAGCGCCGCTTTGAACTCTTTGGTGTCCAAAGTGCCACTCTTGTCGGCGTCGAAGGTTTGAAAAAGCTCGAGCGCATTGCCATGGTTGCCGCCGTCGATCAAAGCCTGCAGCTTCTCCCACACTACTTTGACTGCGTCATCAGGAGCCATGCCTTCGAGCTGCACGCCAGCTCCTCCTTCTAGTGCCGAAGTTGCTGTTGTTTCGCCATCTTCATTGGCTTGGGTCTCCGCGCCATTTTCAGCTGCAATAGCTCCCTGTATTTCAGGCAGCGGGTCATTCACCGCACCCTCATTGGCCGCACGTGGGCCCGCAAGCTCACCGTCAACACTCTCTTCTGACTGCGTAGTAGCCACAATATCAATAGGTTTTGCCACATTGTCAACTGACACTTCTGCTGCTTCAGTCACAGCATCGGCTGATACAGGCGGCTTGGCACTTGACACTGCCTCATTGGTAGCCCTTCCTTGACGAAGTGCGGGTTCGTCCGCAGCGATTGCATTTGTGCTAGTATTTGGTTGCTCCGTATTTTCTAGGCCTCCATGTAGCGCCACAGCAAACGAAGCATAATCGAGCACCTTCTTTGAACCTTTCGCACCATCTCTCTGTGACGCTGCCTTCATTACAATCTCCACTACCTTATTCGACGCGCCAGCTAAGCCCACATGTGCAAGCGCAGCCTTGAACTCTTTCGGGTCTAATATGCCGCTGCGGTCAGCATCGAAGCGTTGAAAGAGCGATCGCGCGCCAGTCTCTCCTTCAGCCTGCGCAAACGAACGAAGCCGCTTCCAAACAAGGCCTACCGCATCAGTAGGCAATATTCCCTCTAGCGTAGTAGTTTCAGTGCTAGCGTCGTCCTCTGCAGCACTCGTGGCGATGTCGTTGGTGTTGTCGTTTTTCTCAGCATTATCCTGCACTTTCTGAGGCGACACAACCGTGGTATTAGCTTTGGCCATCACTGCTACTGAGCCCCACGCTGCACCACTGGTTGGACTGGTCACCTTCGCGGTTTTTGCTTCCTTGGGATCACTGTTGTTTGTCTCCGTACTTTCAGCAGCGCTGTCATTGACTTTGGTGCCATCGACACGTGTAGCATCGTCATCATCCTTGGTGCTAGTATTGCTCACAGTGTTCGTCAAGGCAGCGCCAGTGATACCCAGCTGTTCTTCTTCAGGATCAAGAACATTCTCATCGCCGGTATCGTCGGGAGTCTTTGATATTGTGTCATGCACGTCAGTGACAACATGACTAGACATTTGAGTGATTTGCCTGTCGGCGGCCTTTTAATGATTCACCTCAATCCTTATCGATCTAGCTAGGCTCTTAAATAATGGTAGTCACAATAAATGATTGAACCTGGCCTGGTATGATGCCTCGACCTCTACGCGCGCGGCTTCGTTGCCTACGCATCCATGAGTTCGCCCGCACACATCAATGATCAACAATGAACGACGTCGAAAGAAACGGTGAAGCAGAGCGAGAAAGTGCGGCATTGTTCGAAGTACAATATTAGGAGTATACCCAGATAGAAAGTAGTGGGTGCTGGTTGGGATGGGTTGACTCCTTTTTACGGGCCTTCAGCCTTCAGCAGCCGTAGGCTTGTTACTTGTTACACTCACTCGTCGGGGCCGGGGCGTCGAGTAGACTTCAGGAGTGCTTTCAGCGAGCTATCTAGAGCCAAGTATTTTGTATTGTCTGCAGCAGGCTCGGTAGAACTGTTGGTATTATACCTTAGATATAATTACATCATCGTGCTTTTATTAATACACACTCTCTCTCGAGAAGTGAAACGCTAGGACTACAAACTCCACATCTATCCCGATCTAGGAATTAAACAGGCGAGCTACTTGGAAGGCTGATTCATTGTAAATGAGCGCATCTTTGGAGAAGAGTGATCTTGCCACAGAGGTACACTAGATATCGACATGCCTAACAAGATTTTAACGCTTCTCTTGTTTACGAGAAGTATCCTAATGATGTAGATGACCACCAGTGTTTATGCTACGGCCGACCGCAATCTTACCTATGTAATCCTGCAAATTATAGGTGAGCAATGTTGCTATTCGAGAATGGCTTTTGCGGCGAGCGAAGGACAAAGATACGCCAGTTCGCCGCATTGCTGTGCCTGTATTGCCTTTGCCCACGCCGTCTCCGTCGCTCCACTCCAACGAGGTGCTTGCTACAGCTGCACGAGTTGCAACTTCAACGGCTAGTAGCCAATCGACAGCTCGGAGGCACTGGCAACTGCTCCATAAAGGCACATTTACATCTCCTAAGCCTCCGCTACACTCCCAGCCGGTAGCTTCTAACGTTGCCTCTACGTCATCCACAGCTTTTGGCCGAAAGAAACGGCCAGGCGAGTCCACTCCAGGAAGTCCTCGAAACAATGGCCAGAAAGCAGCAAAGCTTTCTTCCGTAGAAGTGCCAAGCAACATAAATGGACACTCCGAGCTGGAAGCTATAGCTAGCACCCTACCAGCCACTGACCCCATGCTAGACTCTACGGGGTTGTTATGGGATCTTGCTGCTGCTCGCGCAGTGAAGGAGTGGGAAGCCAGTGCCTTTGCCGCAGGCAATTGCGCTGCTGAGGGTTCCAATAGTGACCATATGCCTGATAGCAAAAGTCTGCTATCTCCACTACTGACGAGCGAGGTGGCTTTCGCGTTAGCGAATGCAGTAGAGCTCTGGCGGCGTTACGACAAAGACGGGTATTTGTTTTTACGTGGCATTATTGGCAATGCAATCAACGAAAAGAACAAAACAAGCGACAAGTCAAAATATGCCTGCACTCCCGCTGACGATGCTGCTAGTACTGCAGATACTTCAGCTGGAACGCTGGCTGCCGTGTCCACGCAAGTGCGAAATGCTTTAGCAGGTCACATTGCGCGTAAACACCTCCGCAAGAAAGCGGGAGGATCAGAAGCGCCAGCCGCCGTCAAAGTGAAATCGTTGCGTGGTTTTACGGTTGAGGGGCTGAGCGGCGAGTACATTGGTAGCGCTGCTCGATTCAAAACCAACGCTAAGCATGCCGACTTTGAATCCCAGGTAATTTGCTGTCGTCAAATCAAGCCCTATCAATCATTCGCTTCTCTTCTGTTCTGATCTTCGTTACTTAATTCTATATCTTCGTGACGCTATGGAAATGATGCGTACATTGCATTTCTTTTCATGCTCGCCATATAACTCTTTCAGGCTACGTGGCGTGCTATTGGGAGAGGTAAAGCGCTGCGTCAACTTCTGAAGGGCGACGATGAAACAGCCTCTAAGTGTATGCTAATGTGCAAAGAAGCATCAGCGTCAAGCAACTGCGATGAAAGTGGCAGCAATTACAATGACATCGATGAGACCAATTGCATGGTTGCACGCAAGACTGACGCATCAACTTTATCTGCTCAAATTACAAACGGTACAGCAAGTGCCTCATCAACTTCTGACTCAGTGAAGAATGGTGGAAAGTTGAGAGCTTGCGAAATATGTTGCACAGTGCCAGATGTGATTTACGGTAGCGGTCGCTTCTGCAGCCATGTATGTCTCAATCGAGCTAAAGGCAAACGACATGGCGTGTTAACGACCGTCAGTAAGAATGAAAGCATGAGCCACATCAGAAGCAATGTTCACAAGAGCAGTGAGAACTCCAACCTCAAAACGGGGCTTAAAGATCCTACACAAAATACTGCTACTAGGACCAGCAACTTGACACTCGTGCTTGCTCAGCTTGCTCTTGGCGCGTCTCTTGTTGCTGATGCCACCGAAAGCAGCAATCAGAGGAGTGGCAACGATAAAAAGATAAAAACCAATGGCAACATTAGTTGTAACAGCAAAAGTAGTGGTCCGAGGAGCACGAGTGGCAGCAGCAGAGGAAGTAACGAAAGCACCAGTGACAAAAGCCTTGGGTACGACAGTGCCCACGGCAGCATCACCTCATCAAGGCCAGGCAATCATCGTATACATCCTCATATAGGTTCTCGTGAGGCCCGCCTGGAACCTTTGGTGTTTCACCCAACCTACACGTGGCTGCGAGCTAAAGCTCCAGGAGAGCGGACTGTGGAACATTGTGACTGGTGCGTGTGTCCCAATTCAAACTTCAATGAATGTTGGCGGTTTCGACACGTATAATTTGTGAACTGCTAATCTACTTAATGTGCATCTCTGCTACTCCCTGTTTGTACGCTTTTGATTTGCACAGGTACCATTTTGAAGACTGCAGCGGATTCTGGACTCCCTCAGAAGCAGCTGTTGTTCAACATCTCGCAGCATTGCGAGACCTCGATAAAGTATCTAATATGCAGCCATCGAATAGTACGCCAGCAGCAGAAACAGCAGCACCAGCAGCACCGCTGTCAACTGTGGCACCATCAACGGCAGCTGCGTCGTCAGTCGGACTCGAAATTGACAATCGTGCATGTGCAGAGTGTGGGATAGGGGGTTCTTCTAACGCTAACAACGACGAAGTTGACAAGGATGGCAATGATGACGCCAGCATGCTGCTTTGTGACGAGTGCAGCGCCCCTTGCCACGGCGCGTGTGCCACGCCTCCTCTCAATCCTGAAGCTATCGCCAGCCTGGTATGAGACTACGTCGATCGTTTATTGACGTCGACTACCTTCATAGGGGTGTGCATTGCTCATCATTTTATTTTCATCTTCATCTTTATCTAAACCAAACAGCTCATTTTCCTCGTTTTTTGACCCTCCAACAACAGTTAGCAGACCCCGATGGGTTGTGGTTTTGCCGCAACTGCGCACCCATTACTTCAGCTCCGAGGCCGGTGTTTGGCTCTGCGTGGATTCCGCTGGAACCAGTGCCTCGAACTCGGGGCGGCCTCGCGGTAAAGATGAAGACAAGAAACTTGTAATTGCGCAAAATGAAGAGAGAGTTAGAGAGAGAGCACAATGGAAGACAATTTGGCTTCTCTAGATACACTCTTCTTTTGAAAATCACTTTCACACCGCACCTCTCTTTATGCAGGTGGTGCCTGGTTCGCATCGGTTGCCTGCTTTCAAGCGGCGCACTACTCAGCACGGGGCGCCGTTGCCATCAAGCTTTCAATGGCCTGGTCCTCTCGAGGCACCGCCACCGTCATCGCCAGCGCTTGCTCGTACTGCTGTAAGCAAAAGCCCTCGTACCACAGCAGCGGCACCTGCACCTGCGACCGATTTACGGGGATGGGCCACCTCGGATTATTTACCCGGAGACGTGGTGCTGTTCGACCTCAGAACCGTGCACGCCACTGGCACCAACAATCACTTTCTGCCCGGAAGCTTTTCACCTCGAGGCGACAAGAACACTACTACCAGCCTTGAAAAAGCAGCAAAAGGCTCTCCAAGACCTGGTGCCAACGCACATGACATTAGGACTCATGCTGCCTCTTCTAATACCTCTATCACCGACACGGCTGCTCGTGCTTCTTCCACGTTACCCCATGAAAATGTTGCAGCAGCGAAAGCAGCCGCAGACTCGTTTCGGTTGTCCATCGACACTCGTTGGTGCCTTCGCCCCAAGAACCGACCGAATTGGGGTACGACGCCATCGTCGATGTTCATTGAGGCAGTAGCTGCACTTGGCAAAGACGACGGCGATGGGCAATGAGCACTTTTGACTAGGCATTTAACTACACTTTTGAGAGCACTGAGCTCTGCGGGCATTCCATCCAGAGCGCAGTTCTTAATTGCAGTCGCCAAGGCGCCAATGCAAACCAAGTTCAAGGAAGTAGAAGGAAATAAGGAAAAAGGGATATTTCATATCAACTAGGCCACCAACGCGCCGTGCGCTGTATAGCAGCAGCAGCAGCAGCAGCAGGAGCAGCAGCAGAAACTTGAATTTAAATAAAAAGCGGGATCGGAACACCTTATTCGATATATTTCACACCTCAAGCCTCACTTTTCCTTCTGTACTTGTGTCGCAGAGGGTTCGTGGTGCTTTTCTCTTTAAATCTAAGCGCGCATTGTATGATACAGAAATTTTGCGCTTTACATAGGGATGTGGGATAGCAGCATCAGGCCAGAATACACCAACACCAACACCAGAACAAAAGAATCCCGCAGTGGGCTTTCAGAGGCCGCTATAAGGCATGTCCATATCTCCTCACGCCAGCTCCTTCTTCAAGTTCCTCTGCCTCATTGCCACTGTCGCTAGCCCCCTCATTCAAATCCGCATTTTCCACGGCCGAACCATCCTCTTCGTCGTCGTCGTCTCCATGCATGTTTGTGATTATAACATCATCCAAGTCTGCAAAGGCGAAAAGGTCACCTCCAGCACTACTAGAAGAGGGCGCTGCCATCAGCGGGCGCCGATCGTAAGGAGCTCGGCACATGGGGCACACGAACTCGTCATCAGCTCTCGTGCTTGCTGCGGTTTCTTCTGCTCTTGGTGAGGCCATTGTAGTATTCGTAGAAGAACTGCCATTGCGATTGCTGTTGCTGTTGCTGGAGCGGTTGTGAGTTGTGCCAGCAAGTGGGGTCGAGTAATGTTGACTCCGCGCCGCCATATTAGAGGGTTTGTTGAGAGCAAAGCGCTCGAAAGCCGACACGCATGCGCTATGAAAAACATGCGAGCAAGACAGGAGCACGGCGTTTCGCCCTTTGGCAGCAGAGGAAGTAGTCGAAGAGCGGTTGGATTCCTTTGCTGCCTTAAGAAGTCGCCGCCTGCTATCAGTAACCACATCCAAAGATGACATGCAAATAGCACACTCCCTGTAACAATATTTTGCAAACAAACAAATGGTGAGTTCAAAGCCAAAGGGCAGTATTCCACCGTGAAGTGTATTCAAGCAATGCTGGCAGGTACGCCATCACCAGCAAGACTGGCTTTCAACAAAAAACATGTAGTATTCGTCATGCACCAGTACACGTTTGTCTCACAGTCATTGTTAGAAAGGCAACATTGCTCCCTCTCTCTCTTTTACCGGTCGCCTCGTGACTCGGCAGACGCCAGCGCCCATGCCCACTGCCGCTCAGTAGTCCCCAGCGACCGATGCTTGTTGTTTTTCAAGGCATGGGCAGTGTTGATGCTGTTCCTCGATGTTGAAGGGTTACTGGCGCCGCTACGACCGTGAGTGGATCGTTGTTGCTCGGAAGAGGAGGAAGAGGATGCGGAGTCTGAGGAGGAAGAAGAAGAATCGCCCGGCTGAGGAGGGGAGGCCCTTTGAAACACCCCCTGGCTGAACTGGAGCGCGGCGTCGGACTGCGCAAACAACGCATCGATCGAGTCGCCGCCCACCTATGTGTGAAAGTCAATAGAAAGGAGACATGGCGCCAGAGACACGATAAGAATGGTTTCGGCACAAGTAGAAACCCGGAAGACACGTTCAAAACTAATGCTGTGTTGCATAATCAGGCAAGCCATGTGCACGTAATTGAACTCGGAAGCCAATTCAAAACACGGGTAACAGACAAATGACTCAAATTTGCGCAAATAGCAGGTACACCGAGGAAAGGATGGAATCGAATAAATGAGTAGTTTCCAAAATTGCACTCACCGCGCCAGCGAGCAGCTTGGTCGACAGCGTTTCGAGCTCTTGGCTCACGTACTTCCGCCGCCTTGCTTCGTCTCCACCGCCGCCGCCAATCCATTGCCGCACTACTACTGCGTACCTGAGCAATTTTGCCACACGCATACACACACACATGTAGGCGCGTGACAGCAAGTGCATTGTGACAAGTGCTCGTGCATGGATGCACAAACGCTCATGCACGTATTTGTTGCCTGCATTTTCTTGAAGAATACTAGAAATAGAACAAAAAGAAGTCGTTCTGCCGCGCACACATGCTTTGCAGCAGCACATGTAGAATGGAGGAGAATAAGCCCCCTCCTTTTCACGTGCACACATATACACGTACCGTTTTCGTTGCAAAACCCCACGCGCTAAAGCTTGCAACTTGGTGGCACAGCTCCGCCGGTGGCTTAGTCCTCCCACCGCAGTTGCGCGCCGCTGGTAGGATGGCGTGCGGCAGGTCGGGCACGCCCGAGGCGGCGGCTGCTGCTGCTGCTGTGCCCCTGTACGCGATGACGACGACGACGATGACGACAATAACGATGATGATGCAGCTGTGGCAGCAGCCGAGTAATCTGCAGCAGCAAGCGCAGCTACCCATTGGTCGAGATCGCCACCCATGCCGTGGTTCGAGCTGGAGCTGCGGCTGCTAGTCCTCGTGTTGCTACTGTGGTGGTTGATATTCCCCTGGTTGCCGTGAGATGCCGATTGGAACGCTTCGAAGGAGTGGAGGCAAGTGGCGTGAAAGAGGTGAGAGCAGCTGGTGATCACCTGTAAGGTTCAATACATGTAACAACGAATGCACGGAATGAGGTTTCATTTAAAAAAACAATTATACTTTAGTACCGCTTCTACATAGGTTTCAACATTTGCACTACTTTTCATTGGCGTTGCTGACGAAGTGCATTTACAGTACGATCATTCGCGGAACTCTATCAAAGAGATTCGTAGTACCTGTCCGCCAATGTCCTGCAGGGTGAAGTCTTCTAAACAAATAGGGCATGGCTCGGCTTCTGAAGTTAATTGCCGATCCGCCGCCGCGTCTTCAAGGGCAGCCCACTGCGCGTTGCTCAGGGCTGGGCGCCCATTAATCTCCATATGGTCTTCGTTGTTCGTTGATGGAGGCGCCGGAAGGGTAGTCTCATTGTTGCTTCTCCTCCAGCTGCTGCTGTTGGCCGTATTCTCGTGTTGTGCCACCAACTCTTCTAGCGATGACGCAAGAGCCCGCTGTGAGCACACTTCACAAACGTCATCGCTGCTATTACCTGCTCCACTGTTGCTGCTGCTGCTGCTGCTGCTGCTGCTGCTGCTGCAACTGGTACGGGCACTGCTATTGCTGCGGCCGTTGCTGTTAACGCCAAGCCGTCGGCCATTTCCGTTAGAGTGCCCGCTTCTGTGCCAAGGGTTCGAAGAGCCACACACAGCACAGGTCCAGCCCCGCCCCGATATCGACACTGACAAGGCACTAGAGGCATTAGATTTCATTTCATTGGAACTTAGCGAAGTGCCTAGCGCCTGACGTTGTTGGTTTGACGGCGGTGGGTCTCGTTTTGAAGGTTGTTTTGGTTGCCGCGCTCGTGGTAAGGCCAAGGAAAGGCTCGTGCCTCCTAGCAGCTGTCGTTGAAACTGCGCTGACGAAATCGACTGAGAGCCACGCTCGCCGATATTGCTGCTGCTGCTCGAGTTGTCGTGCATGTGCAGGCCTGACTGCAGCGTGAGGCTAGCAGAGGCAGCAAGGCGGCGCTGCACACTCGGTGGGTTAGGAGCCAAGCGCGAATGGTTCATATGAAGGAAACTAATCAAGCTTGTGTGCAGGTTTAGCCGAACATGCTAGATAGTAATAACACGTGCTCCGTAAATTAAGAATTACTGTGAATTACCAAAGCTAGTCCATAGCAAACTGTAAACAAGGTCTTATAAGAAGAAAATGGCAGATGCTGGTAAACAGCACGCATTCAATGGTAAAGATTCGATATTCAGTATTGATTGCCCGTACTACAGGCGAAGAGCGCAATAATGCCAAGTGTGCAACAACTCCTACGGCCTCGATTCCGATTATGCGTTGATAGGGCGCGCGTGAATTCACTGGAGCTCTAGAGACTGAGGTTCTTTCGCCTACGAATACTACGCAACTAAACGCAACGAATTCAGAAGACTCCGGCCGTTTCCTCGAATATTTCTCGCGCGTTGCCCATCATCATCAGTCATTACAATCAGTGGTGGTGGTGGTGGTGTTGTCGATACGTAGTAGTCTGTCTGATGAGCTGATGAGTTCGCAACGCAAACGCAACTACAGCTGTACAGTAAGAAGAAAGAGAAAGTAATAAGATAAAGAAACAACAACGAATTGCATGAAGCCGCGATTTGATGAATCCTCCATATCACGTTTGACTGGGCTGAGTGTCCTTTCGCGTTAAGATGGACATTAACCCTGTAGGACCAATTCGTACATCCAAATATACGATATACGATTTTCGATGTACCACGTAGAGTGGTATGCGACTTGGATTCGTATGCTCGGAAATGAACGAAGCCGGGTGGCCCTTATAAATCCCAGAAATTACCGGGCTATTTGCACCTGTAACTGTTTACCGTTGCCATTGCCATTGCCACTCCATTCGCCCTCAACCGCCAAAGGAATATTCCCTTTCCCTTTGCCTTGGGAAGTGCATATGCAATAAGTTTAATGAGGACTTTGAACTAGAAAGCAGTAGCCGCGACTCAAATTGACATGAATTATGGCTCCAGGCACCTCGGCTATCATGAAATGCCTTGGGGGGATGACATACACACGGCATCTATAAATTTGTGCTTGGAATTGTAGAATGGCGTGTCCAATTCAAGTCGGAAATATCGCCCCGCCCAATTCCAAGGCGAATCCAGTATATGATTATCTGCTAAAACTAGTCCCGTGTGTACTTGTTGGCGATGCTCACGAAGACTTCTTCTAGGGAAGGCTGAGCCAAAGACCATTCTGCGATGCCATGCTCGTGAGAACGAGCTTGGAGCTCTGCCAGGGCTTCCGCAGCATCAAAGGCGCCTCGAGGCAGTGCGTAGGTTATTGTTGCGCCCGCTTGTTTTCCCTTCGTCACTTCGCTTTGGCGCCCAGCCTTCACTAGATTCCGCACGAAAGCCTCCACTGCCGCCGCTTGAAGAACCCCTGGTTTTACGGTCACTTCCAGCTTGAAGCCGGTGCCGTACGTGGATTTGAGGCGCTGTGGCGTGCCGAGCGCGCGCAGATTCCCCGCGGCCATGATGCCAATGCGGCTGCACAACGTGTCCGCTTCCTCCATCGAGTGCGTCGTGAGGATGATGGCCCGGTTGGGCCGCCGTTCGGCCGTTATGATGCTCCAAATTTTCTGCCGCGTGTCGGGGTCCAACCCCGTGGTGGGTTCGTCCAAAATGACCACTTTGGGCTCGCCCACGAGCGCGGCCGCAATGGACAGGCGCCGTCGCATGCCTCCGCTCAACTCGCGGCTCTTGAGCAAGAAAGCGTCCCCGTCGAGGCTCACTTTGGTGGCCGCTAGGGTGGCCGCGGCGCGCTGTTGCGCCAACGGAACGCCCTTGAGCCGCGCGTAGAGGAGCAAGTGGTCGGCCACCGTGAGCTCCGGCCAGACCACGTCAAACTGCGGGCACACACCGAGGAGGCCGAGCGCGCGCCGGCGCTCCCGCGCAATGTCCACGCCGCCGACCAAGGCTCGCCCGTGCTGAGGAATGGCCAGCCCAGACAACGTTTCGAGCAAGGTGGTCTTTCCAGCGCCGTTGGGACCTGCGCGTGCACAGAAAGCGACGCGGGGCAACATGCAACGAGGCAAGTAGTTCCAGAAGTGGCAAGTGAGTATGAGCTGAAGATTGGGCTGTAGCGCAACGGTCGCGAAGGAAAGGCGCGATTGCTTTAACAGGGTAACAGCGCAAACTAGTCGAAGTGTAGACAAAAAACACAAACAGTAAAACCAAGCTTTCGTAGTCGCGCAACAAAGAAACACAACCAAGCATCAAAGCAGGCATTGGGACACAGGTGTTGGCCAAAGAACTCACCCAAGAGCCCAAACGTTTCGCCGTACTGAATCGCCAAATTCACGTCCGACACCGCCACTTTGGGGGGTGCCCCGCTGCGCGCGGCATACACGCGCGTGAACCCCTCGAGGAGGACGCAGGTGCGGGGATCAAGGGCGGCGCGGCCGGACTGTACTTCTTCTGCCGCTGCGTCCACGAAACTGTCGCCAGGGCCTTCCTCGCCGTCGCCGTCGTGCCTCGCCACGCGCATTTCAACGTCGCCTGCCTCGCGATTCTCGCCTTCCCCGTCCCTGCTGCTATGACCTCTGCGACTGCTGCTGCTGCTGCTGCTGCTGCTGCTGCTGCTGCTATTACCGTGGGTTGCGGGCAAGAGCACCGCGCCAGCGAGTGCCACGGCGCTCGGCAAAACGCAGTTATAGGGAAGAGTAAACAAGGGGCTCGCCTTGGCTCGGTGCACCAAAATGCCGAAGACGCCGAGTGCTGTGCTCACGGTGCACAGCCACAAAAGAGCTTGGCGCAAGTCGCCGGAGACGGCGCCGCCGCCGTAGAGAAGGCACAAGCTGAGGGCCCGGGAATAGGCGAAGTTGGGAAACACCAAGAGTTGCCACGGGTACGGCTCGAAGGGCTGGCCTGGGCTGTTGATGACGCCGCCAGCGATGGCGGTGACAAAGAGCACCAGGTAAACGATGATCGCCACGGCCCTCGGTTCGTGCGCGATGCCCGCCAAGAAAAACGCCAGCATGGTCTGCGCGTGCGCCCAGGCAAAGGTCAAGAGCAGCAGCAGGCCCCAACTGCAGTTGAGCATGGTTTGAATTTGCATGAGCTGCGCGAGGCCGCAGTACGCGAGACCGAGGCCCCCAAAAAGGACCAACCCGTAGGCCCAGTTGGCAAACCAGTACAGGGACGACGTCATGCCTTTCGCCGTCATGCCGTGGTAGAGCCGCAGCGACTTTTCGGCCGTCAGCATGACCGCAAAAGGAGGCAACAAAAAGGACACGATGAAGGGCACGAAAAAGAGCTGCCAGCCCACGGCTTCGGGCGCGAGAGCGGGAGTGAAGCAAAGGGACGGCATGGCCACGAGGCTAGTGCGGATGGAACCCACGCCGCCCGCCGTAGAGGCGCGCAAGAGGGCGTTGGAAACAAAGCTGAGCGCCGAAGGCAGGCGCAAGTCCAGCACTGGCTCTCGGCCGTACGGCACTTCCCCGGCCCAGTTGACCCGGTCGCACGCCGAGTTGGGCGCTCCTCCGTCAGAATCGCCCCCCGCAGAGGAGGAAACCCAGTCCCGGGGCGCAGCGACTTCGTACACGTCGCAGCACTCGTCGAGGGTCCCGTCGGCGCAGGTTTGCTCCGCGAACACGCGCGCGTACGGCCACGACGTAGACGTCCAGCCGAACCCGTAGAAGAGCAACGTCGCGTGAAAGGACAGAGGCGCTGCTGACTCTGCTGCTGCCACCGTGAGAGACGACTGATGAATCTCCAAGCCGAAATTAGGAAAGTGCTCCGCAAAGAGCGCCTCGGGGCGGTCGTTTTCGACCACGCCTCGCTTGTTGGGCCACGACTCGTCCCACCGGTGCCAGGCGTACGCCGCGATGCCCGCGCAGGTCACGGGGGCCAGCGCAGAGGCGTTGCCGCTGGGCGCCCCAAACGGCACTTCGTCGACCATGCGGCCGGACATGGCCGCTTGCGAGGCCAAGACGGCAGCCCGCACGTCTGGCACCATTCGACCGGATACGCCCAGGAAGTCGCCGAACGAGGCTGAGCCACTACTGCCTTCAACAGTCGCGTCGCCGGACCACCACCACGCCGAGCTGTTCGCGGGCACTGCAGCTGCTCGAAACGCCGCGTACGGAGAAGCCGTGCTGTCTCGAATTTCGAGCTTTTGGGTTTCGCTGAAGACATTGGTGGTGGATGACGGTGATGCTGCTGCTGCGCCTTGCGCTGGTGACGTGGCACCTGGTCTCACCGGGAAACGCGGGCTGATTTCTGCGGTTGCAGAGCCTAGCACGAAGAGTTCAGCTGGAGGTGACGACGACGACGATGCACTGCTGCTGCTCCCGTCGTCGCTGTCGTCGCTGTCGCCGCCGTCGCTTGCACCAGCGAGCACGAGGTGCTGCTGTTGCACTGCGTACAGGGCTAAGCTTTCCAAAGTGCTCGGCGTGCGACGTAAGGCAGGCGACGGTTGGCGCAACGCAGTTGTCATTTCGGACTCCACCCAGCTCCAAAAGGCGGTCCAGTTGCGGTTGAGATCCCCAGGGTACGGCACCGCGGCCGCGTCAATGAGCCACGCCGCGCCCGCGTCGGAGCTCCAGGGATTGGCGTTCTTGGTCGTGGTGCTGTTTTGCCTCCAGCAGTACGTGTGGCTCACGACACCTTGGGCTTCGAGCACAAACAGGAGCGTTCCTGCAGGGCAGCAGCCGCTCACACCCCACGGCCCACCGATGCCGTCACCGGGAAAGTACACCAAGCTGGAGACGCGTGCCGGGTCAAACCCCTCTTGGTAGCGCCGCAGGAAGAGCTGGTCGTACGCGCTAATTTGGCCAGCAGGCCACTCCGCAGACTCCGGGAACAAAGCGCTCCCCGGTGATGTGGCCTCCCCTGGCGGAAGGCCAAACGCGAAGCCCTTGGATTGGTCCAACTTTTGCGCGTTCACAGAGGTGCTCGGGCAAAGGCCGGAAGTCCATGCTACGAGGTCTTGCTCGTTGCAGAGAGCAGGTGCCGCGACCGTGAAGTCAAAAGTCGAGCAATTCGAGCCAAAAGTCGGCACCGCGACGGGCTGCACGAGGCTGAACAGCCAAGAGAGCACGACGGCAAATCCAACGCAGCAACACGAGCACCAGTTGAAGCAGCGCCGGGTGGATTGAATGGCCAGCGACTTACGAAGCACGCCGTCCAGCTTCGAGGGCGCGCGTGAGGTGCCGAAGAGATAGAGAGGCAGGGTGGTAAAGGCAAAAAAGTGAAAAAGAAGAAGAAGGCGAAGAAGACGGCGAGAGCAAAACAGAAACACTTCAACAAGTAGTGCTGATTTGATCGGCTGTTGGCTTAACAAATTCAATGCGCTGACAATCGTGGACCTGTGACGTGGCTGAGGCTCGCATGGGCACTTCGGAGAGCGAATGAATCGCAGGGCTCGCGCTACGGTTGATCACATCTTCGCTTGATGCCACCGCACTCGTTGATACCACCGCTGGCGGCGTCACAGGAACCGTAATCGCCTCACCTGCCTACGAAACGCGCAACAAGAGGAGGAGAAGACGTTTGAAAGAACAAAATAACGAATGTGAAATCACCCAAAAGGAAAGGTGAATTCGTGTGACATGCCCATAAATACGTGTTGACGTAAGGCCGCAAGATCAGCAGCAGCAGCAGCAGGGGGAGTAGAAGAAGACAATCTAGTACTGCAACCTTTCGCACGAGTGGTGTCTGCTGCGCATGCGTGCATGTACTTACTGAAACATTCGGTGGCACCGTGACATGAACCGTGACTTTGCCAGAAGGTAAGAGCACTTCCACAGAAAGCAAACTGTTCGGCGGCGCACCATCAGGCACAATGATTTTGCACATGACAGTCTCACTCGTTGGCTGCTGCACATGTAAAAGCGGTTTTGGCGGTGTCTCGGCTGCCGCTGTAGCGGTCAAAGTGGCACCATCAGCGACGGCGCGCGGTGTGTCAGATGATCGCGTGCTGCCTTCAAGTGGATCGACTTGCTTTGCGGCGGCGGAGTTCGTCAGCATGCTGGAGGAGGGCGGGCGCCACACCACGGGTTCTAGTTGGCGACCTTGGGGCCCTTTCAAGTAAGTAGCGCCTTGGAGCAGCCACGCGGTGTCGCTGCCGTTGGCGTTGTCGATGGCGGTACTTGCGCTGTTAGGGCGCTTGCTTTGGCTCTTGGGGGCGCTGCTACTGCCACTGCTGCTTTTCAGGTCGCCGCTCTTCCGATGGCCGCTGACGTCACCGAGGCTGCGGCTGCCGTCGCGCCGGTGCGTGCCAGCAACCACCGCGTCACTCTCGGCCAAGGCGCGCGGGTTCGTTGCAGCAGCAGCATCGGTGCGATGGGCCTTTGGCAACTCGTGCACAGTGGCAGCCCACGAGTCCAGCGCAAACGCCACCATTTCCGGGTCGAGGTCAACGAAATCGTCACTGGGCGAAGTGCCATGGGCCTCGTCGTTGGCGCCGTCCATGGCAACGAGCCGCAAGAACACGTCTTCTAAAGTGGTGTTCGAGACGCCCCAGTCCAAATGGCCTAAGGTTGCTGCGTCGTTCTTTATGCTCTTGAAAAAGCGAGGCAAGTGCCGTAGCGTCTGTCGCGGTAGCGTGGCTCTCAACTGGCCTCCAGAGAAGTGCAGCTCCGACCCGGGCAAGTCGCGCTGGAAATGCTCGGCCAGCGCATTCTTCAGGTGCCCACTGCCTCCTATATCGCCGAGCATGCTCAGCTGGTAGCCCTTGCCGTACTTGGCCTTGAGCTCCAGTGACGTGCCCTGGGCGCGCATGCGCCCTTCGTGCAGCACGGCAACTTGGTCACCAAGGACGTCGGCTTCTTCCATCGAGTGCGTCGTGAGGATGATGAGCCGCCCAGCTTTGAGCTTTTCAATCGAACGCCAGATCTTGCGCCGCACCACAGGGTCCATGCCTGAGGTTTTTTTGGGTGTGCACCAAGTAAAGAACCGCCGCACAAAGATACGTAGTAGATAGAGAGCAAGACGAAACGTAAAACAGTATCTTAGCTAGTAGCTAGATCATATCTTAGCTAGTAGCTAGTCGACAGCAAAGAAGGCAGCAAGTCAGTTGGTTTCACGAGCCACACCCGTGGTCGGTTCGTCGTAGATTAAAATTTGCGGCTCGCCGATGGCTGTCATGGCCACACTCAACCGGCGCTTCATGCCGCCGCTGTAATGAGCCGCGAGCACGTCCGCGCTTGCCAACAGGTCCACATCTTCGAGCCGTCGGTTCACTTCGTCTCGTGCAGCGCGTTTGCCGCCCCGCAGAAGGCCTTTGAACGCGCAATACACCTCCAAATGCTCGCGGCCAGTCAAGGACGGAAAGAGGGTGTCGTGCTGAGGGCAAGTGCCTAGGAGAGCTTGCAACGAGGCCATTTCGTGAGCAACATCCAGGCCTCGCACAAAAGCGTGGCCAAAAGTCGGCTGGCTCAAGCCAGACAAGACATTGATCAGCGTGGACTTCCCCGCGCCGTTGTGACCTAGCAAAGCCCAAATCTGGCCAGGGGCGAAGGAGAACGTCGTCTCACGAAGCGCTTGGACCTAATTCGTTAAAGCGATGAGTATTTCACGAGAGCATTGCGTTTGCTATTTTTCTTTTATTTTTTAATTCGAGACGCTCCAGAATCGCAAAAGTGTTTGGTCATCAAGTCGAGTTTTTCAACAAACCAAGCGAAGCCCCCTTCTTACTTTGCCGTACGACACTGACAGCTTGTGCACGTGAATAGACTTTTCGTGGCGCGAGAGCCATTGCTCCCTCGCAGCAACGTCGCCTTCGTAGACCACACGGCTGTCGTGACCGTGGAAGCCCCAGTACGACGGCAAAATTGGGAACCAAAAAGGCTTCGAGGGGCCGCTGCCTTCGCCCGAAAACAACTGCCCTGCGTACCTTTCGATTCGAGAGCGGGGAATGGTTACACCAAACATCGACGGACATTGAATCTCAAGAAATTAATCCAAGTCCAGAAACTCCAAGTAAAAAGCCTCAGCGAGTGCACGTTTGCGCATCGCATGGACAAATATCCGAATGGGGGCACCACGCACCACGCTAAGACTAGGTAGGACGCAGACGACAAGGCAAGCATCGCGAGAGCAAAGCTCACGCCTTCTGGCTCGAAGTATTGAATCTAAAGAAGCGTGCATTCACGTGCAACGCGGAGAAGTCATGCCAACAAGTGAGAGCGAAAACCAGTATTTCAATGGAGGCATGCGCACAATAGGTGTTGAGCAAACTGGCAGCGAGGAAAAGGACTCTCGAGAGGAGAGCAACGCAGACGGGACAACCACCTTCGTTGGGTTCGATTGGTCGTACACTTCGCGCTCGCCTCGCTCGCTCAGGTCGTTCATGGAATAAAATTGCGCTTCTTCGCCGCTTGGCGCGTCGCCGGAGGTCTCGGTCACGTCCGAGATCAAGTCGAACGCTCTTGAAAAGTGAAAAAACGGCCACCAAAAGAAGATGAAAGACCCGACTGGGCTAAAGCTGGGCTGGCGTTCCATTTGCCAGCTGCCAACGGCCGGGGCATCTGCACGCCATTTCAAGGTAGAACACGTGAAAAAGGCGCACGCAATAATAAGGCACAAATCGCTGGCAAACAGAAGCGATCAGAAGTGGTGTCAAGTGTCATGCATGATCAAAAGCTAAAGCGGTTCGTCTTCCTCACATTAAACACAACATTTCACCCTGAATCACTTTGAAACTGGGAAACATCTTCGGGTCGCTTACATGAGTTCAAGCTGGACATGACAAAAGTGAAGCCGACGACGAGCATAGCCAAGAGCGCTGACACGTGCTCTAGGTAGCGCGCCGGCGTCGCTGCAGCCAAGAAGCACGCAAGCGCAGTGTGGCCACACGACACGAAGAACCACAGCAGCCAGAGCACCCCCAGCGACGTTCGTGCGAACAGGCTGACGTCGTCGATGGACACTAGAAGAGGCGCCAAGAAAGCGACGAGCACCGCCGACGCTAGGTTTAAAACAGCCAGGACTAAAAACCAGGAAAACCAGTGCGCGGCTTCCATGAGACCCATGCGCCGCAACTGCCACACCAACGAATTAGCGCAAGGACAAGAATAAGAAGATGAAGATGAAGAAGTCGCGAAACGGAAAGTTGCAAAAGCGAAGACACAAGTTCTTTTGGTGGCACTCCAAGCGCCATGCACCAATGTAATACGCCCACAATCTCAGTGAAATTCGCATGTGGTGGTAACGGCGCAGCAGCACCGCCGCTCCTTCGCCACACGTACGCACGGACAACATTCATTGCCGACAGTCGCACCGTGAAAATTACTCCTGATTCTTTTTCGCCAACGAGCCGGCTCGTGACCATGAGAGCCTACAGAAGGCAGTGGCGCGGTTAGTGACAGGAAGCCCAAAGAAGCCGCGCCAACTTCCTCTAAGGCAGAAGGGTGTCACATCGCATCGAAAAAAACAGAAGTAAACGAGCACCTGCGTGGCAAACCCGATGCAACAGAAAGTCGGCCCCAGCCACGGTACGACACTCGGCACGCCCAGCATGAGCAAGAAGGACGAGCTCAGTTTTTGCGGAAAGGAGTCTACGGTGATCGACAAGTCAGCGCTTCTACCCAACGCGTCGCTGCCTTCTTGTGGTTTCGAAGAAGCGAGCTCGGCGACGATGGCGGCATCGACGGCTTGCTGCAGCGCCAGAGACCGCCCGGCTACCTGCATGGTGCGCCCGCCGCCATTGTCGTCGGAAACGATTCCAGGTGTACGCGAGACGAGGGAGCAGTCGTCAAAAGAGATGCACGGAAAGTGAACCACCGCAGACGAAACGAACTATTCTACTCGGAGGCTTTGAATGGGGACAAACCAGGCTCATGAAATTATGCATGAGTGCGAACCACACCACCACCTTGAAAAAGCCGCCAACGGCATCGCGCTTGAGGTTAGCGTAAGCTGCTAGCGCAGTGCGGTTGTACAAGAGTTCGTAGGCGACCTAGGATGGAATCATACAGTGCCATCTCAACTGAGAATACGAGTAAAAATAACCTGTCCTGTATCGAGGGCAAGAGGAAGAAACGACAGACAGGGGAAGGGAACTTTCAAATCTCTCTCTCTCTCTCTATTTGCGTTTCCTTGTTAACTCCCACTTCCGTGCCAGAGGTGTTGGTAAACACCACTGCGCCGTCAATTTGCCCGGGGTTTTGAAGCATGGCGCGCGCAAGCAACTCCGATGAATCAAAAGGAACCACATCAGAGCTGCTCAAATCTGTTCCCGCGATGAAACCTTCGCTCTTGGCTAGTCGCGCCATGACAGCAGCCGCTGTGGTGTCGCCCGAGGGAGCCCACGCGACAGTGGCGCACGACCGCGCGTCGTCGATCCGACCATACACGTTGAACACTTTGCACTTAGCCAACTTCAACGTTACACCACCAGAAGGTGGGTAGATTTGGCTGTTGATTGCATTTGACAAGCTCGCAAGGGCAAATGTGCAGAGGAGCGGTAGTGCACAATACACCAGGGACCATAGAGGAGCTCGCCAAAGCGATAGGCAGTTTTTGTACGATAAGGCTCTAGTTTGGTAGGCAAACTTTTCAGATGTGCGTAACATGACGCGGCACCAACGTGCTATAATTGAGCCTTGTTTGGTGGTCGCTAGATGAGAGTTAACTGTCGGCATTTCGGCTTTTCCGGTGGTGACTGTCTGCGACGTGGGAGCTACCTTCATTGCGGATGCTCCAAGCATAGATTGTGATCCGGATTCAACAGGACGATCAATTGAGCTTAAACTTCGCGACATCAAGGTTGTCACCAAGTCACAAAAATTGTGAGTAAGCATGCTCTGTTCCGCTCATTGTCCTGTACTTAAGCTTGTAAGCTTTGATGATGGAGTAGTATCTTCTTCTTGGAATACAATCAAGCGACGAAATCCCTTTGACTCATTTTGTTCTTTTTGTTCTTGAAGAAACTGTTGTTGAAGTTGTTGTTCTGTTTGCACCAACTGCTAAAATCCCGTCGGGAGTATTTGGTTCCAAAATACCCAACTTTGATTGGTACAAAAGGTCTGTAGTTTGCAGTACAAACGGAAAATTGCATACGTGAGGACACATTTGACCCACTTGAGGGGAGGTTACGTGCGTTTTTCCTTGTGCCAACTCGCTCAACAAGCTGGTCCTGCTTTTTAGTTTGTGGTGTCGTGTAACGTGGTAAAGGCATCACTAGCAACGCCATGAAGACTTTTGCGATGGTGTTGGCGCTTGCCGCCACAGTCGGTGCTTATTTACCAGCCCGTGCTCCTATGCGAGGTGCCCTGTTGAGGCGGTCTGTCTCATTCGCTGACCCAGGTGAATACGTCTACCATGTTGAAAGACTTGAAGTTTGGTGCAACTTGTGAAGTTGGGCGCCCTTACGGCCCGCGCCCATTCAAGGCCTGCCATTTGCATGAAAATATCTGTATTCACTGAGATTATAACCAGCTTGCGCACGCTTTTGGGCACCTTATACTTTCGTGTTCCGCGCTCCAGCATATTTCTTGTTGTTCCTTGCAGTAGTCCCCTTGCATTTGAACCTCTTTTTGCATCTCCTGTTGATGCACACGTCCCTTCCGTTCCTGGCGCGCGCCCATTGTATTCTGCAGTTGTCGCGGATGGCCCTATTGACGACTTGCCTGGCTACAGCAGTGAAGCTGCCGAGAGCCAGGACGAGTTTTTGGACATGGGAGAATTGGACGACATGGAGGTGGACCCGTCCTCATTTGGCCCTTCCCGGCCTTACGTGAACCAGCAGGTGAGCGCGCGAGCGAACACTGCCAAGTGGCACTATGTATTTCTTTCTCGCCACTTCAATGAACCGCCAGAGCTTGCTTGCCAGTGTCTGCGCCTTGCGCGCCTTATTTTCGGGGGTTGTTGTTGCGGAAGTACGCACAACCGCCAGCGCACACATGTTGTGCTGACGGAGCCGCCTTTGAATTCACACATGCGAGGCGCAGCCCCTAAATCTTTGCCCCGTGTTAAACATGACAATGCGCTTTATGTAATAGTCATCACCTCGGCACCCTCCTTTTCTTTCCGCGGCACTCCCTTTTCATGCAACAGGCACTTATTGCGGCAACGGAGAAATGGCGTCGGCACGCGACTGACGTGGGGTCACCTGAGTACCAAATTGCGGTCGCGCACGAACGCATCAAGTACTTGACAGCCCACCTTCAGGTATGCGCGAGTGTGTGTGTGCATTCAGGAACAAATCGGTAATTTCTGTCTTTTCTTAAATTAGTGGGCCTCTAGAAGCGTAGGGAAGGAAAGGCGTGCCATGGAAAAATTACAATGCTTAGTTCTTTCTTCAGCACCGCAGGAGTACCAAGCTTCAATTCTTTTGCGCACATTCCTGACACTCGCTCAATGTTCCTGCTGTTGGAGTTAAAAAGGAAGACGTGCTTTGCCACGTCTCTTATTATCATTATGACGCTATGACATGCAGAGACTTTACTTTCTTTTTTTCTTCGCCTATTTTTGTTTTGATTTCGCAGAACGCCCCTAAGGACTACGCGAGCCGTCGCGGTCTGGTAGCCATCGTAAACAAACGCCGCCGCTTGCTCAACTACCTTTACAAAGAAAACCCAACGGTACGGAAGTGCGCTCCTTTTGTCCTTGATTGAAGTTTAAGATGAACCTCGGCCTTTCTCCACGGCCGCAATATTGAAAAGGAGGACTTTCTGAATAACTTGTTTTCGCTTATCTAACGAGTATGATTTATTTGTGTTTCTTCTGCATTTTGCAGACTTGCATGAACATGGTGGCAGAGCTCGGCGTGCGATTCAAGCCTCCTGGCACTGTCATGTCCCGCGCCGAGAAGTACGCGGTGTTCAACTCCCAGGCCAAGAAGGGCAAGGGCAAGAACAAGAAATGATCCGGTGGTGCTTGAATCTTCTGAGCTTTCGGAAGGCGATGGCTGATGTATTTTTTTTGGGGAAGCAGAGAAGGCGGAGCTTGCTTATGCGCACGAAACTACCGGCTGAAGCTGAAGAGCTGGAGTTGACGAGCGAACAAGGAAGAGAGAGAAAAAGGAAGGGATTGCAAGTGCTTTTAAACAGACTTTGGTCGGTGGGTCTCCTTACATGGGGCCTGTTTCCTCTTGGGATCCACCTCTCACGCAGAACTGATGTCCCTGTGTGGTCACACATTGCCCACATAGGGCGCTTGTTTTTTTTCTGTGGGGCAGCCACTTATTTATAACTAGCAAGTCCACCGAGATCTAAATATCGTTATAATTTTTAATTATTGAGAATAGTTTAGTATTGAAATAGCGCACTCAATAGATATGCAGGCGCCTTTTATCTTTCATAAACCGTACCCGTACTGCGTACTAGGCAACGCAGCGATGCCGATGCAACAGCAGCAGTCGTCTGTTCTCTTTATATTTATCTAAAATTTGAAGTTCGCTATACGGTCCATACGCACGTAATACGAATACTAATATGAAACAATTCTTAATTTCCATTGAAAATTTAAACGAGGAAGGGAGTTAAAAGCAAAGATTTCAGCGGCCTAACCTCATCGCTTGCGCATAAGCATCACCAACGACCCTTTTCGCTTGCGCATCATCAACGATCGCACATGTACGCCACACGCCAGACGCCAGTCAGACATCAGTCAGACATCAGGCACCCGAAGGCCAGTCGCAGGTGGAAAGGGTAATCTTCTATCTCCTTGACCTTGAGTCCTTCTTCAAAGAAGCTGGATCAAACAAAAATTGGCAGCCAAAATAAACCCCGGTAGCGCCAACCAATTCAAGCCCGCTCTTACACGACCCACGAGGCCAGCAGGTGGAATGTGCGGTAACTCTTTTGGATCCGCCGCTGCGGCTGCTGCATTCCCTGTCGTGTTGGGTATTGCTTCAGTTAGCTCAAGGGGAGTTTGGGCTGTTTTCACTGGTAATGGCGGCGGCGTGAAGCCGAGGATAGCGTCGCGCTGCTCGGGTGGAAAAAACGGTGCCACGGGCAGTATTCGTAGCCAGATTGGACCTCCACCGAAGGGCTCGCTGACCTGTCAGAGTTCAGGAGAGAGACTGGTCGTGAGTTCGTACGACAAGAGAAATGTTAGCGTGTACAACGATGATCTTGGTTGGAAAACAACCAAATAGGAGTGGAGAAAAGCATTCATTGCTCAACCTCAATTAATTTACACATGTAGTAGCGCCAACAGCGATATTAAAATGTAAGAAAGAGAAATTAAAGTCCCCTAAAACACAACAATCACTCTCACAAACCTCGGAGGCTTGGCCGTGGCGTATACCCTTCAAACGTTCAATACGCGTTTCGCCATAGACAATTTGCCGCCATTCGCCTGTAGAATGGTTTGATTATTAGCCAACAAGGTTTTTGCAGCAGTGAATGGCCAGACACTAATCACCGTTGGTATGTGAATTTTCTTTTGGGTACATGGAAAATATAAAGTATGTTTTCATGTCACGAGACAAATTCAACCACGCACCGATGGTCATGCAGACGGTGAAAACTCCAAAAGCAACGTGCGAGAGCATCATCACCATCGCGAGCCACCCTTGCCCGGCACAAACGTCCCGCTCATGATTTCTCAGGGAGGCTACTGCGGCCAATGATTCGTCGCTGTTGTTGCTGCAACTGCCGACGCTGGTGCTGGTGCTGTTGTCATAGTCGTCGCATCTGAACCCAGCACTAACGCCACTCTGCTGCTGAGCGAAGAGAAGGAGCCCGAGTTCGTGCTCCGCCCACCCTGACATTGGGTCCCACACCTCACCGCTCACGAAATGTTCCATAAACTCTCGTCCTGATGACGACGAGGAGGACGATGCTGCTGCATCAACAATGTTTCCTTGGCGACTAATTCCAAGAAGGAGCGGGCCCAATACAGCGCTCCAAACGTTGCCGGAATTTAGGTTTGTTATGATGAAATGCCACATCTCGGCCAGAACGTCAGCGCGCAACTCACTGAACGCCATCACGGCCAGCTCGACTTTGGGGTTCAAATGTCCTGAAAAAGGAAAGAAAACTGTCATGAAAATGACGAAAGCATGCACAGACACTTTATTCGAAGAGGCAAAAGGCAATTGAGTAGAAACACAAGAATGAAAAATGATCTCTTGTGAAGATTGCACGAAGATATACCTGTAGTCGCACAAAAATGCACCCAGGAAAACGCCAAAACCGTCGCGAAAATGCAGGCGATAGCGTGGTAAGCGCAGAAGAGCACAAAGTACTTGTGGTTCATCAGGCCCACCTGTATTGAGATCGTGCAGAGATTAAGAAAGGAAGTCGTCACGCACACATATTACACGCAGCGAGGACGACTAGAGGGGGCTCCCAACGAGCAAATCAATACGAAAGTAAACTTCGGTACTAAAGTAGTGACTCCCTAGTTGTTTTCGCGTGATGGCAAATTCAGAGGTGTTTAGATATCTCATACCGTGTTGTTGGTCCAGGGGCACCAATGGTCAAGCTTAATCACGCAGCGACCGCTCACGGAGTCGTGGTGAGCTCGCTGCGGCTTGAAGTTTCGGCATTTATTGCACCAACTGGCAAGAAGAGAGCAGAGAAATCAACCGAGGGATAACAGGGAGACTTGTGTGAACATGCAATAAGATTTGCAGTCATGATAAGTAACGTAACCTTAAGCAACTCATTCGATATTTCTTTGATCAACGTAAGATTAGCTTATGCATCTAATTTACCGGCCGGCTTCCTGCATTTCGCTGCGGTCCGAATACGTATCTCGCTCCTCAGAGGGAGGCAAACAACCCGGTGGCACCACGCCTGGCTCCTGTGTATGCAGCGTAGTGCCACATAAGACACCAACGGCGATTTACATGTTGTTCAAAGTGAAGAGACTGATTGAAGCGTGGGCCTAAGTGAGGTGTAGAATTAAAGCTAGCTAGTGCTCGGTTGCAACACGAGATTATCTAGTAGTATCATCGATTCCAACCATCGTCTACTAAACTCTCAAGTATCAATGGATAATCTAGCAACAACAATTAAATACAAGCATACACTATTCAATTCCCAGCACATGCGACAGAGTGATCATACCACAGTCATGGCCCGCCAATGGCTCAGCAACGCTAAGTCGAAGAGAAGCGTATACACTCCGAACTCCCAAGAATACAAGCCCAACCATGGTTTGAACATGAGTTTGCCCATGCCCGCCCAGCAGAACACGTGCATGGCCTCCGTGAACCCTGCGCTTACAAGTCCCGTCCAGGTGGTGCCAAACCACATGTAGTGCGAAGGGCTAGTGCCAAATACCGGCATGTTCTCAATGCGAGAGGGTTGCTACAGTTACTATAGATTCCTTGTTTGAAGGTTAAACGGTAGCACGCCTCGATGACTAGCGAGCTTCAACTTCGATGTAAGTATTTGAACAGGTCTAACAGAAGTAGGTAGGTGACGACGGCGGCTTGAAGTAGGCCAGAGGAAGCTAAAGCTGTGATGAGGGCAAATCGGACGAAGACGGCATTTTTATGTTTGCATCATTCATCATGAATTCCAGGTGATACATACGAAGAAAAGCTAGGATACCACCACTTCGGGGGGTGATTGCTTACCACTTTTTTCGCTCCTCGCGATCTCGTGAATCGCGAAATAAATCAGCGAGCCACGATTCGCGACACTATTTTGAGGCTAGCGCAAGAAAGCAAATAGCACTTGCTTGGGGTTCATATTGAAGCGTAGATTGAATAAGAATTCAATAGAAGTAGATTCTACTCAATTCACCTGACATTATTCGCAGACAGAGAGTATCCCCGATTCGACTCCATTGTTGCAGCGCAGCATCATGACCGAGTTAAAGGTATCCAATGAAATAATCCTATAATCTAGTCAGATTTGGTCTATTGATTTAGCCGTTACTCGACACTAGGTTTATGCATCTTCGCTAAAAAAAGTGTCATACAAAACTCCTCGCTCATTCAGGCATTACCAACTTTACTATCGAAGAAAACGATTCAAAAGCTCGGAAGTACGACCAATGAGGCAGTGGCAGGCAACATCTCCAGTTTTGCTAGGAAGCAGATGGAAAAGATGGGCTGGAAAGAGTGAGTCTCTTAATATATTTAAAGATTTTATTCTCCTTGGTTGGGCTGTTTTGGATTTCAGACTATTCAATCGCTACGTGATAATATTGCGTTGTGTTTTGCTTTAATTAATCATTAGTGGTCAAGGCTTAGGCAAGAACGGAGATGGGATCGTGAAGCACATCAAGATAGATAAGAAAGCTGATGACGGTGGTGTAGGTATTGATGCAGTCGCAGCCGAGCAACGAGACCAGGTACATATATAATGCCAACCTTAGGAGCTGGTGCTTATCTAGTTCTTACTCCTAGCACGCAAATTTCTACTGTGGTAGCTTCGCAGATAATAGATATTCAATGATTTCTGCAGCCTGCGATCCACTTTGCGCCACTTGCTTCTTCTTTTGTATGCCCGTTACTGTGACTATTTCTCATGCACATTTTGTGGTGCGTCTTTCGATTTGAACAGCAAAACGTGTGGTGGCACGATGCGTTCGCTGGGAAATTAAACAGCTTTGACATTGGGAAGAAAAAGAAAAAGAAAGACAAGTCAAAAGATCCAGCGACGACGCCAGAGACCGAGGCATCGCGCCACAACAATGGCACGGCAGCGATGCCTGAAATGCCGAGTTTCGACGAGCTCTTCAAAGCTACCGGTGGAGCGCGGCTGGGCATGCGTGCGAGGCGTGCGCAGAAAGGCAAGTGGGAGCGCGCAGACGACGACGGAGGCAGGAGAGCGGCGCCCGCTGTGGGTGCGACCGCCGGCCTCGACGAAGAGGCCTTGAAGGCCGCAAAAGTGGCAAAGAAAGCCCGCAAAGCGCTGAAATTAGCGGCCAAGGAAGCAAAGAAGGCCGCCAAAAAAGCTGCAAAGGAGAAAGTGAAGGAGGAGGCCGCACTTCAGGATGGCAGCAGCAGCAGCGCGGAGGAAAAGGACGAAGGAAGTGAAACCAAATCAAAGAAGCGAGGTGCCAGTGAGGTAGAGACAAATAAAAGTAGTAAAAAGAAAAAGCGCAGTTGAGTTTACCAGGCTACTTGTTTTTCTCTTCGCGGATAAATGAAGTGCACCTTTCGAGCCAATTGGAGTACGCGAGTGTATAAATAGTAGCGAAGGGAAATCCGTGAAGTCATCACTGACACTGACACCTATTCGCCTTATCCATAAGAGGCTTTCGTATAAATCCACAACGCCGCCGTTGTGCATATATTTTTAATCCTTCCTCGTTTTTCGTTAATAAATAGAAACAAACACAACTTCGCACTTAAGCCTTCTTAAACGCCGCATCAGCACCAGCATCAGCTATCAGCTATCTTCCACACGGCTAAGCACCGCCGATCGCTTCCAACTCTGCTTCATCCCTGGGAGTGCTTTAATGCCTCACTTTTTTAATGCCAAACACCAGGGCTTGCGTTTAGCAACTCGTAGTGCATGCTATAATTCTAACGGGCGTTTTAAAACGAATGAACTAAAACAAAATCGAATGATAAATTAGGGCTAAGAGCGAAGTATTTCCTAATTGCTGGAAGGCACCGGACTTCGCGTATACAACAAAATTTAAGTAGCTTTTCTCAATAAGTTCTGTTAAAATTTGTCTGCGGGTCAAGATTTCTCTTTAATGTCTAGGCGCAACATAACATAGAGATATTCGGCGTATATAAACAGGAGAGGCCAATTCATTTTCGCACCGCAAGAGCGAGACTGGGCCTTCTGTTTCGTTTCGCTAGCCATGCCCATGGGATTCCCATGTGGATTTGCAGCTCAAGGGTATTCTTTATGTGCCTCTGTGACTGCTGTATACTTGTCTTTCTTTTAGTCTAGTCTATTTAATACTCTCCCAAAAACAAAGAAAGACAAGTACACAGCAGTCACAGAGGCACATAAAGAATGCACTTGAGCTGCAAATGCGCTATCGAATTCGCTCCAGAAGGCCAATTAAGGCTTTCTTTGTTTTTGGGAGAGTATTAACTAGACTAGACTAGACCCCTCGAACGATACCTTTCCCTAATTCCCTACTGCCCTCGGGGGAAGCACAGAAAATTCTGCGAGCCACTATGGGCCTCTAAAAAATTTTTTAGTGTTGCGAGGGGTTCAAGAGTGACACAGAATAGTCGTAACTTACATACGGTACCCAACAAGAGCCCAAGAGGTTTATGGCTCTGCTGCAACGGTAATCAAATAATGATGATCAAATGATTTTTCACGCTTTCCGCTATTTCCACTACTTTCGAGAGGCTCTGACCCACTAGCTATTGAAGCTAGGCACTCCAGCACCACACATCTTCCTTTAATACCAACGAGGCATGGCGATGATGGTAAGGACCCTCACTTCCCCGTCAAATTTCTCTAAAAACGCTGTAATTAGGCAAAAATATCAGCACAAGATACCCGCATGCTCTCCAAACGCACACGTACGCCATGATTTCCTCTCGGAATGCAGATAATAAAATTCAATGTTGAATAATATCTTTTCAGAGCAATGCAGGAAATACGCTTGAACGCGCAGCTATCGCTCGCATTGTAACGGCGGTCGGCACGAACGCGAGCGGCGAAGACCACTTGAATTGGGCGCCTGAATTGCCGATGGCATCATGGAACTACGTCACGCGTGGCACAGTTGGAACCGAAGTGCAACTGGGCTTGAAAGGCACAGCACCGTGCGGGTTCCGTTTCGCGTCCGAAGTTGCACTTGCTGACCTGGTTCACGTGTTTGGACCCACCCTAGCTACGTTGGATGTGAACCGCCAAAAATGCACTGGTGAGAAAACTGTAGTCCGCGCCTTGTTGTCTACTCAGGCCCGTCTATAGGAACCAGCTGACGACCCTTTCGCAAATACCCCTCAGGTGACATCGTGGCGTTTGGCCAAACTCCATTCATGACTTACATCGACCTCTCAGAAACCAAGTGCGCCGGTAAGCGCATTCCCGCGTCATTCTTTTGAGTGGGCCAAATGTTCGCTGATGACGTTGTTTTCAAATGTACTGTTGGTTAGGTAATATCGAAGTATTTAAACGCACTCCGAAACTTCAAGAAGTTGGCTTTCGAAAAATCAACTGCGACGGTAAGAACGTACTTCAGTCTCACATATGCCTAGCCATATACCTTTTGTGAGGACAAAAGAGTCAAAATTTATTATCAATTTTCTTATATCTCATGGGTCAGGTGATATCGCGGTCTTTTGCCATACTCCATCCATGACTTACGTCGATATTCAAGAAACCCGTTGCTCTGGTAAGAACATTTTCGTTCCCTTCTTTCACAGAGCCCGTTCGCTGAAACCCTACTTTTGCGTGCTCTGCAGGTGACATTGCTATATTGGCCAATTGCCCGTCTCTATCGAGGTTTAACGGCCGCAATTGCAGCGGCATTCACGGTGAGAGTGTTCCCTTGCGCCCTTGTTTCGTGGACTATTTCCATTGACGACGCCCTTCTGCGCAATGCACCTCACTGTCAGGTGACGGTGCTGTCTTTGCCAATCTCAAGTCGTTGGCAACCTTGGACGTTTCTGGATGCGATAACATCACCGGTACAACGGCCCCAACGATCGCATCGGAGCGACCGAAGCTGAAGCTGGTTCCGCGCGGTTCTACTTCGGCGGCTGAAAACTCGAAGTCTAGTGCACCACCACCCTCAGGAGCAGCAAGTGCAGCCAAGAGCAGCCCGTTTGGGGCAGCCAAGCCAAGGGAAGCAACGCTTCAGGCCAAGGGCGTTGACGTCATCGCGGAAGAAGCAAAAGTGGAAGCGAAGTTGAAGGTACGAAGAACTCTCTCGACCTGTTCTTCTACAGTAACTTTTATTTGTAAATCTTCCTTGATCTCTGCAACGTGTCTTTTATCTCCTTGATTGCTCTACCAGCTTTGGCACCCCCCCCCCCTAGCCCCCCTCCCTCCCCTTTCTTCTCGCATTTTTCTCCTTGTCATTACGGCTGATAAATTCTTCCGGTACGCTAGAAAATGACTGTAGTAGCGACGGAGGAGGCTGCACCTGCGCGCTATAGCAGCGACAGCAGCGCCCGGAGCTATTCTGGCAGCAGTACTACCAGAAGCGCCAGCAGCACCAGCACCCGTAGCTATTCCAGCACCAGCAGCACCAGCAGCTATTCCAGCACCAGCAGCTATTCCAGCACCAGCAGCGGCAAAGGCGACGGCGGCAAAGGCGGTGCTCCGCGGCGATTTGAGCGTCCCTCGGAGAGGCGAGCGAGGCTTGAAGCCGAAGGCGGCGGAAGTGAGTGTTTGTTTCGAAGTATAGGAGATTCAGATCGTATGCTTGTTTGCCTGTGCTATCTATTGAAGATTTCAGTTTAATTACTCCATACTCACACTTACGTTGTGCAGCTTTCGTCTTTAATAAGCCTTAGCTTTGTTAGATCTTCTGTGTTGACCAACGTACGTGTCGATCAGTACCAATGGCATGCTCATTGTGGTTTATTATTTTTTGCGCTGTGGGTCTGTTCTCGTAAAGAGGGCGGCCACCAAAGTGGCAGCGGTTACCAACGCCAGGATGGCAACTTTTCCTCCTTTGGCCGTACTGATGGAGGCAGCGGCAGCTATGGCGGTGCGTTGTTACCCACATACCAGCCACTTACTAGTAAGAACATTGAAAAGATTGGTGCTTTCTCCTACCTGTGATGAATCTAAACCACATCGCACTTGTACCAAAACACGTCTTTTAAATATCAGGTGATGCCCGTGGTCGCGGCAATTACGAACGCCAAGATGGCGACTTTTCTTCCTTTGGTCAGGCGCGCCATGCTGAGGGAGGCGGCAGCGGCTACGGTGGCGGTGGCAACTACGGAGGTGGCGGTGGTATTCACGGTGGAGCCAAGGGCGTTCATGGTGGAGGCAAGGGCAGTTACGGTGGTAAAGGCAGCTACGGTGGCGGTGGTAGCTACGGCGGCGGTGGTGGTCTTTACCACGAGACTCGCCCTGGCGAGTGGACCTGCGTGGGTTGCCTGGGTAAAAATTCTGTCTCGCGCTCGTCTTGTTTCAATTGCAATGAACCGCGGATGTAAGGAGCTTGAGCACCTTCCTGAGAACGCATTATGGACGCGCAGCTTTATCTTTTGTTCAACGCAAAGGACTGCTGAAGTCCACGAAACGAGAAATGCCTCAAGAATTGACGATGAATCGTTACAATTCCGACGGCCCCTTCAGGAATGAATTCGTATGGGAGAAATAGAATGGGACTTCAATAGGTATGCGTCTGAGCCCCGAGCAATTCGCAAGCTGCTGCTACAGACAAAACATTGGACATCGAGGGCCGTGTTACAGGGGCTGCTTCTGCTTCTGTTTCTGTTTGCCGTTTACCAGAGGGGCCCGTGGTTTAACTGAATATTCGCACACAGGACCCAGAATACCCAAATGAAGAAGCGAACAGAAAGAGATACGAGGAAATAAACTTCCACTAGTAGAGGAATCGGTACTAGGACTTAGAGGAGGAGCTAATCTAATCAGGCGCACATGCACAAGTGACCGAGTGGCCGAGTGACAGAATAGACAGTAAACCTACGAACAATTGTCGCAAATATTTCCAAGTCTTTATATTTGCGCTGCCTGCTGGCGTCAACTCGTCCAATTCCAGCAACTGGATCTTCAAAAATAGTTTCGTCTCAGCTCTGACTCGTTCTCCGTAGAATGGCCTCGACGACGGTATCATGGCTACCGCCGGAGCCAAACAGCGGCCCAGTAGAGTACAAGCGGCAAGTTGTCCCACGCGACAACACTCGGAGAGATCGGCTCGAAACGCAGATGCGCTACCGTCTCGATGGTAAAGAGTCGGGACCCACTTTTGACAACAAGAAACTACTCCCTCAGCGCAGACCTGTGAACTGCATCATAGTATTCATTTCAATTTCGATATAGTCCGTTATGCTTACGACCGTGTTATGATTAAAATGGCACAAAACTGTTTTGCCTAGTCACTACTCTTGCTTCGTTTGTCTACTTCACTCCACGCATTGCCTTTCTTTAACATTTGGTTTTAAAACGATTCTGAATTCCTCCTCATGATTAATGCTCCACTTTTTCCAATACTGCGCGCTTGTTTACTCACCTGATCGACCCATGCCATCATGCGTGGATTCCTGAAAATCTACGCAGAGGGCCAGGGACGAGCGCTCTACGAGCTAGGGGTTGAGGTAAACTACTCTCTGCTTGGCTCTCTATGATTCTCTGCCCACGCCAGCGCACTCTCCTCGAGAACAACCGCTCAAGCTTTTCCTAATTAAGCCTAGCCTTGAGAGTTATTTTATGGGGCACAACCTTTCGAGTTTGTTTGATGATTGCTTGCTCTCCGTTCGATGCTGTAATTCTCCGCATCTATTCTGGCGTTGTGCATTACAGGACGACGGCGCTTGCCTCGGCGTGCCTCTTCATGTCCTCGACACTTCCGAAGCGGAACTTCGTGCCCTCGCTTTCGCGTGCAACGCAACCGTGACTGTGCTCACGCGGGTGCGTGCGTCCAATAAACGACGCAGCCTTTGCCTGTTTGTGGTCATGAATGTTCCATAGGTAGCTTTCCTTCACCCACCATTATTGCCGTCACAGCATGATTCTCTTGCGTCTTCGCTCTCCTCCTTTCTAGGTACGGTGCGCTGACGGCCCTCCGTACGTGTCTCTCGATACCGATGCGGCGGCCGCTGCCGCTGCCGGAGTAAGTGTAGCCAAAACATCGTCTGCGAAAAAGGGCAGCAACGGCGGCAATGGAAATGAAGGTCCTCAACTGACCGCCGAAGAGGCGGCCATGTGCAAGGATTTGATGAAACGGCGCGACGCAGCGCGTGCAGTGAAAAACTGGCCCTTGGCAGATCAGGTAAGACGAGCCAAGAAACAGGATGAGCTTTTACTGCGTTGGCGGATTACGTATCCGTCAGTTTAAGCTGATAGTCTTATCCTACGTTTGCCCCTATAGTCTAATTTGTCGAACCTGTTTTAACGAGTTTCATGTTTCGTTGTGCACATTTGCATCAGTTGAGAAGTGAGCTGAATGGCCTCGGCCTCAATTGGCGCAGCCTGAAACCTGCTTCGTGCCAGAAGAAGAACAGCAACCACCATGCTCCTTCTACTAGTAACCCGCTGTTGGAGGGCAAAGGCGCAACGGGCAAGACAAGAAGAGAACAAGACGCCAGCGGCGGTGATGATGCGGGTGCTGCCACTAGAGAAGAAGGCACCACCGCTGCAGCCATCGCGACTGTTACTAGCGCAGCTACAGTAACCACAACTAGAGCAACGACTGGAGCTACGGATGAAACGACGACGACAACGACGACGACAAGAGCTGCGGTCGCCACGGGAGCTTCATCTGACTCGGCGACCACCGCCACTAGCACAGCTGCGGCTGTGGAAGCTGCAGCAACGGCCGCCCTCACCGCTGCTGCTGATCCCTCTGTAGTGCTGGAAGAGCGGTGGCGAGCTACCCTCCTCGTCGAGCGACTGCCGGAGGACGACCAGGAACAGCAAGAGCAACAAGGGCAAGAAAGGGGAACGTCTTCTTCGTCGTCTTCGCGAAACGGACAGAAGCAGTCCAGCAGCAGCAGCAGCAGCAGCAGTGCCAAGGAGGCTGGGAAAAGCAAGAAGGCTGTGGTTGTTGACCCTCCCAAGCTGGATGCCCCTACATTGCAGACCCGAGGCACCTCCCATGCGCTGCAGCCGCCCAACCTGGCCCCAGGCCTGCACCAAAAGCTGAAAGCCAACCACGCTTCACCTCGCTTGTCGCCCACTGCGACACTACCTCCCTCGGCACTCGTGAATGGACCTTTGTCCAAGCTTTCCCTCGAAGACACCGGCGAAGACGACATGAGCGTGAGCGATCCAACGATTGGTGCTACGACCAGCAGAAAAACGACCACCACTACTGCCAACAACTCATCCACCACCACCACCACCACCAGCGCGACTGTAGCCACGAAGGTGGTAGGAGGCACTGCCGTGTCACCTCTGTCGGTGGCAGAGACCCAAAATGGAGGAGGAAGTGTGGAAGGAAAAGAAGGAGAATTGTCGTCGAACAACCAAGACCCAGCATCAAAAGAGAGGCACGAAGTAGACGACGACGAAGAAGACACCGCTGGGCGCTCGGTAGCGGAAGTATTGGGACAAGAGGTAATCGCTTTCATGGCTGAATTTGTGCTTGGCGTTGTATTCTTGTCTCTTCCTTTTGCCATTTAATAATAAAAAAGAACCATTATATTGTTGTCCCTTATTGCGCCCCTCGTTAATGTCTTCTTTTATATCGAGCTTCTTTTCACCATATTCACCGTTCTCCCCATATTCTCATGGTGTTTACAACAACAATTCATTTAAAGGTGCGCGTGGCGGTGTGCGGCAACGTGGACGCAGGCAAGTCTACCTGTGTGGGCTGCCTGGCCAAGCACAAGCTCGACGACGGCCGCGGAAGCTTGCGCAGTGCCGTGATGCGGTTTCCGCACGAGGTTAAGTGGTTCCACTAAAAAGTCCGCATGCTTTTCTTTGAAAACACCCCAAAAGAAGGAGATACCGTGGCACGTAATATAAGCAAGTGCGCGTTCTGTTCTGTTCTGTTCTGTTCTGTTCTTCTCATCTCCCTTTTTTATTTAATCTCACGGCAGATCGAAACCGGGCGCACTTCGGCGGTGGTGCAGCACACGGTGTTTGAACGGCCCGACGGGTCGGGCCGACGGCTCACATTAGTGGACTTGGCCGGCCACGAAAAGTACTTGCGCACCACCATCTACGGCTTCAACAGGTAATTCTTTTGGGTCTTTTCAAATAATTTCTGTTATACATTGTTTCGATGTAAGTGCCTACCTTTTGAAAGTTCCCCCGCCAAAAATATACAGCTCTGGTCCTCACATGTATATACATACGTGCGCATACTCGTGTTCATGCCTTTTCCTCCAATTCGTGCTCTTCCTATGCGTACTTAATGGTACATCCGCCCAACTAATGCCTCCTTACTCTTCCTCCTCCTCCCTGTAAACAACAGCGGCCTCGTGGACGTGGCTCTAGTGCTGGTGAACGCCCGCAAAGGCCCGCTGGGCACCACCAAGCACCATCTGGACATGGCCGCAGTGCTCGGGGTGCCGGTGGTGATCGCCCTCTCCAAGGTCTGGGTGTGTGCTTGGATGGATGCCTGGGCAGAATTTGACGAGAAGACATAGAAATGAGACAGGGGAGGGGGTTTTTCAGTCAGTAAGGGATGTCTCTAACGTGATAACGAACGAATGTGAGTGAAAAAAAAAACAGCATTGAAATACAAGGATTGTGCGAGTGCCGCGTTTTATCCCTTATCGCAGTCTGTTCCTCTCCTGTATCTTTTAATGTCAGGTTGACGCCTGCCCGCCCGACGTGCTCGCGACCACTGGCCGTGCGCTGGGGCAAATGCTCAAGCAAGTCTTTCCGGGAAGCACCCCCAAGCCTCTGAAGCGTTTGTTGCCCGAGTACGAAGGCGGCCCTCACCCGGAGGGCCCACCGGCTGCCAAGCTTGAAGACATGGGGCGGGCGCTGCCGGGCATCATTCCGGTAAGTGAGCCTATTGCAGTCTGGGGTTGGTGTTTGTGTTGTGCGCCTTTTCATTTGTTCCCTGAATAGCTCCTCTTTCTTCCGTCTTCTCTAGTGCGCCAGTCCTTCCATTCTTCTTCATTGGTTTCCTCTTACCGCACATATTCATTCACAGTACACTACTGTTTTTATGGTGCGGGTGTGCATATGCACAGGTACTTCCGGTGTCGTTTGTCACCGGTGAAGGCGTTGAACGCCTCCGTCGCTTCGTGTTTGCCTTAAGCGTGCGGTGAGAGAGTGAGCGTGGTCAACGTGTTGAAGATTTACGAGTTATAGTTTTCTCTTCTTACGAACAACATTGCCTTCGCGTTGTGTTGCTTCAATTTATTTCTTGCTCTTCACTCTCTTGTAGAATCACGATCTGAGATTAGTTCTCTAACTTCTAATGCCTTATATTTTAACCTCAACGTTTTCGTCTCAACGCACACACATACAGGGCGGATTTTTCGCGCTTTGCGTTGCAGCCCCTCGAGTTCGTGTCGGACGGTCTTTATATGCCGCCAGGCGCGGGCACTGTGCTGAGTGGCTTCGTCCTGAGAGGCACCGTGGTGGCAGGGCAGGTGGGCCAAGGATGACCTTGTCTTTTGTCCAATTTTTACCTTCAGTGAAACCTGTACGCCTGATTTTGAATTCGGATATGGAGTAAGGAAGTAAGAAAGGAAGGAATGAAATGAACTTGTGTTTTATTTTAAGCGTTCCTCTTTTTCTTCTGTGCCTTTTATCTCTGATGATATTGGATCACTTGAGTTTATATGTTTATATTTTCTTCTCCCCATTCTCAGTCGGTCCTGGTGGGGCCGCGGCCAGACACCACTTTCATCGTGGGCACGGTGCGGAGCATCCACCGGGACCGGGCTCTGCACCAGGACGCATCCGCGGGGCAAGCGTGCTGCCTGGCAGTAGTGGTGGCCAAAGACCAGAGGGCGTTCCTGCGGCGCGGCATGGCGGTGCTGGCCAAACCCCTCAATTACGAGAAGTTGATCGCCAACAAGGACAAGGTCCCGATTTACAAGGAGAAAGAGCCCATTGTGGCCGCCTCGGCCGGCGCCGGCACTGCAGCGGGCACCGCGACGGGCACTGCCGCAGGAAACGTGCCGTCGGCCCCGCCGCCTTATGTGCCTGCAGCCATTGGGGTGTGGGAATTTGAAGCGAGGCTGTTCGTGGTAAGAGATTCAAGAGTGGAGAAGTGAACAATTTTCATCAGAACTGAAGTGTCCGTTGATCTGTTCCGGGTGTCATTCGAATATTTGCCTCTGAATGGAGATAGGGAATATATATTTTCTCAAAAATAATCGTATTTGATCTGTGTTTGCCCGATACCACGGGGGTTGATTGTCTGAAGGTGCGCGGGTCTGCAGCGACGCTCCGAGTGGGCTACGAACCCTACGCCCACATTGTCATGGTGAGCTGCCATATTGGTGTCTTGCTGCCGCGCAGTGGACTGAATTGTTCGCGAATTTCATCTTCCAATAAGCTTGAAGTTAGTAGGTTTCATCTGCTAATTAGTAATCGTCCTATTTCATGAACTCAAATAGGTGAGACAATCCGTCAAGATTTTGAGCGTTACTGTTGAGCGATCCGACCCGGCTGAAGCAGAGGCAGCTGATGGAGACAAGGACAAGAGCGGCAAGAGCGGGGAGGGAGCAACAACCTCCAAAAAGGCCACTCTCACTGAGGGTGATAGCAACGGCAACAGCAGCATCAGCAGTGCGAACGGGATTGGCAGTGGCGGGAACGGCACTGTTGACAGTTCTGACAACGGGGCGAACCGCAAAGTCATGCATTCTGGGGACGTCGGCGTGGTCAAGTTTCGCTTTCTGTGGCACCCCGAGTACGTGCGCCCTGGCATGCGTGTCATGCTCCGAGAAGGCCGCATGCGCTCCGTTGGAGAGGTCCTGTAACAATTTAAAGAAACGTGCGGCGGTATCCACTGCCATTCCAACACACTTGGACACTTGTTATGATATGATTTCTGCTTTATAACTAGCCAGAGACCAGATGGAATTTCTTCTTCTCCTCCTCCTCCCAGACTCCCAAACTTAAGCGCACCTTGCGCCTGTTTGCTATTTGCGCTTACTTTGTTTAACAATTACCAGGTTTGTACTTGTATACTTGTCTCATTTCTCACTTGAAATTGAGATCCCTTTTCTTAATTCAAGTCCGAATTCGGCTAGCCTCCCTCACCAAAACCAAGGAACAACTAACAACAAAACAATGGATGTGGATGTGGAAGCCTATTGGTTATGATATGATTTCCGCGTGAATTAGTAAATCAAGTAGTCACGCGGGAAGTAGATTTGGCGATGTGCGTTCGCACTTATCAATGCCCTAGGCGCTCGACGCAAATGTGGCGCGTAAATGTGCGGCCTCCGAACGCGATTCACGCGTGCGTATGTGACGTAACCGTGCATGGGGGACGGTCGACCGGTCGAAGTAGGCACAGGTTCGCTATTAAAAAGTGGAAGGTGATTGAGGAACCAAGCTGCATTTGCATATGCACTGCTAACAGCAAGCATAATAGAGACTAAACGTCCTATTTGGCAATTAAAAACAAATACCAAGCCAAAAGCCAAAGTACATAAGTCAATGGTCAATGGCCTCCAGAAGATCCGTATGTAACAAAGAGCCAGCACAGAGAATTCAACCATAGAAAATCTTGAGTGCCCCTAAAGAAAACAGAGATACCGGCAAAACCACAAAGAGAGATCAAAGTTTAGCATAGCACGACGGCGGCCTCTGCCACATCTCCGCTTAATTGCGTGCTTATCCGGTTTTCACCACGGAAATGCATTTGACTA
>Ga0307982_1000259_pt1 | contig 40956 bp, 36 predicted proteins | sample OrgLakmetagen989_FD_201847 | JGI IMG/M metagenome (GOLD analysis project Ga0307982, IMG submission 201847) | Saline water microbial communities from Organic Lake, Antarctica - #989 | ecosystem: Environmental > Aquatic > Non-marine Saline and Alkaline > Saline | place: Antarctica: Organic Lake... | reverse complement strand
TACCATCACTTCCATGGCCACTCGGGCATGTGCGCCTGGTTAGCTTCTTAGGTCTAGTTTGCGCTGCTTTGCTTTTCTTCTCTACCTGTTAGTCTTCTAATTCCGGCCCTTCGGGGCCTGTCTCAAACAACTTACCGTGGCAAATTCCATCACTCTGGCGTCTCGTTTCCGCGCGCGAGTAGCGTAGGACTCAGGAAGGTAAGCACTGTTCATAGCTTTACGGTCTGGAATCCTATAGGATAACGGCACGAGCTTGGAGAGTTCGATTACGCGCTTAAGGCGTGGCGAATCGACCAAGCTAGTTGGCAAAGCATCTTCAAATATCAAGTCGGCAATGGCCACGGAGAGATTGGTACTATTCGCAGAGGTGAAAAATGCAATCTCGATGCTACCGGTTGCAGAATGGGAGCTCACACCCCGAGAAGACGATGAGCGCACAGCTCTACTCTCGACACCCATCGCAGTTTCGATCCTCGATTCTGCCGAACGCTCGTTCGCTGTAAGCTTATCTGATCCTCGCTGCTTTTTTTTTGTGGAGAATTCGCTGCGCAATCGAGTTCGCCACGCCTTCAGCATCAATTATTGCACAGTTCGCGAGCGCCCACATCCCGTTCCAGGCGCCCACCATTTTCACTCGGCAACTCAAGCCCAAACATTAGACGAAACGCTTTCCGCCATCTTCGCCTCGCTCGCACAGCACCAATGTCCCAAATCGATGCCATGTCGCACCTATCTTCCTTGCTTGGGTCACTGGCGAAATTACTACGGCCAGAAAAACGCCGCGTCCACGTTTTACGCTATATCGATAAGTACGGCAAAAAATTTCGACGATAAGATATATCGCAATACCCATACCCAGCCAAGGCGTAATCCTCAGCCAAGACTCTGGGGGCTTGGGGTTCTGATAACTGAAAATGGTAATTGATATAGGTGATATATGGCAAGACACAAACTTAGGCTTACTATCTCACTTAGATCGACCGAGGGCGTTGAATTATTGAAACAACCTCGCTGGGCTGGACAAATAAAACAAAAATGACACAGAGGTGGGTTGCTCGAGGCAAACTTTGTACCTACAGCCCACAGCGACTTCAGCGCGTGTGAACCCTGTTGCTGGTATGAGTGACGAGGGCTGGGTATGACGGCACACAAGCAAACGTCTGTCTCCAAACGCAGCCATCACAAATGGCACTGAGAATCAAATTGGCCGAATATTCATCAAAGTCGGCTGCAAGTAGGAGCTTTCTCAAGGAGCTGCCTTATCTACTAGTAGACATGTCTTTCTTCTAAACTTAGATGGGCGTGTTCCGTGGCGCCGGCTTCTTGGGATTGCTCCCACTGTTGTCTGACGGAGACGGCGCGTTGTAGCTGCTGAAGTCTTGGTCCCCCGGGTTGAACGAGAAAGGGTCTCCGTCATCTGGGGGCACTCCCAGGCCGCCGACCACGATCAGCGACGGGCGCTCTTGGTTGGCCACGAAGACGCGGGCGCAGGCGTAAATGAGCGCGTGCATGCAGCCGAAGGTCAGGAGCGCGCCCACCATCCCAAAGCGCGTGTCGCGGCAATACTTGCGCGAATCAGCTTCGTCGGGGTTGTAGAAAGGGAGGCCGCTGTGGAAAGTAGTGCACTGTTTTTTTTAAGAAGAGAAGGATAGAGGCAGCAATAACAAAAGCACGAAAAACGAATGAGCGATAGATGTAAAACAATCCGATTATTGCGTATGTCAGTCGCAACATTCCTCGTCCGCGATTGTTTGCAAGGGAATACATGCGAATATTGTTCTGGAAAGCATGTGCGCACCTTGTCTTCGCCGTCCCACCACCACAGCTCCGCCCAGGACATGGTCTCCATGTTGCCAATGATGGCCGGCCACTGAATGATGGCCGCGAGCAGGCTGGTCACGGCACCGAGGCGGAAAGCGCTGATGCTCTGCTTGAAGTGCCCGCGCAAGACTGACATGCTGGTAATGATGAGAAGCACCTATATAATTTGTGTAGTTGAATTCGTGTTGTTCGTCTGCATGAAACGTTACTGGATGCTTTCCACGAAAGAAAAGCATGAAGGATAGAGAAAGAGACACTTCGAAGGATACTAGCACGTTCAAAAGCCCTGGAAAGACCTAGAAAGCGAACTAGTGTAGGCTAATTTCTCGCTCACTACAATGTGCCTATTTCTCAATTCGTACACCATACCGTTTGCATGTTCAGTTGGTTCGTTTTGAACGGCAGCCACGACTTCAAGTAGTAATTGATGTCGATGGCCAGCACCACATCTCCCAAAGGTACAACTGTGGTGATGTCGGTGTTGTCGTCGATGGCGTGGTACGTTTCTACGTTGCGAAGCGCCACTAGGGACGCATGCAAGTTGGCAATACTAGTGGTCACGTACCTGATCAAAAATCCCAAGCACACCGCGAATGGTATAGAAATGAGCGGGAAGGATGCTCAACAGAAATGTCATTAAGTTAAGCCAAGACTAAATTCAGGAGAAAGAGGTCGATTTCAATGAAAACAAGAAGGCTCAACGTACACGGCAATGTACCAGTGAAAGACAATACTACTGCCACTACTAGAACAGAGGCCGTATTGCTCCCTAGATTTTGATGCGATTTCTCATTCTCTTAATCTCTATCTCCCTTACTCACCCGGCACTCGCAGCAGCCACCAGCCAGAGGCAAATTTGCGACCCTTTCAAGTCATCGCCGGTTTCCTGAAAGAAGTGCCTGTATAGTAAACCATCCCCACCACACCACAGCCAAAGCAACAGAGGACGCACCAAAGCATTGTGAGGTTATCCAGCACTTCAATGGACGTAAATTAAGTTTGAAACAACGACTCTTGAAGCTAGCCAAAGCCAACGAATGACCATCTAGCTTCAAATCATGCTCATCTGCCTTTCCTCGCCATCCATTTCCCGTACCTCTGCGGCCGAGTGCGGCGGATCTCACGGTCAGCGCGCCAGAGCACTAAAATCAGAGCAAACGTGATGCCCGCCAAGATATACAGCAGCACCACGTAAGTCGTGTGGAGAGCTACGGCGCCTTTGCAGTTCAAGTCCGAGTCCAAGACGGTTCGGTTCGTGAGCTTCTCCACCGCATCGATTTGGCTGTCAATCTAACGGATCAGTGAAGAAGCAAGCCACGTTACGAGTGCGATAAAAACAACTAAGGAAACAAAACAAACCTCTTCATATCTATATAGCTCACAAGGCATTGACAACAGGTACAGTAAATTTATCGTGCAATTACCGTTTGAATTTGAGAGTCGATGATGATGACGGAATCTGTGCAGTTCGGTTCAGGGTTGCTAATGATTTCGCCTTGGGCAAATCCAGCGAAGTCGTACGAAGATGAAGTGCACCAACGGCCCATATTGTCGTACATGTCCGAAGACAACTATAAAAGGAAGCATAACGCAATTATGAAATCAGATTCGGCGAGGATTGTGGTGACATGATATGCGTTGATACTCAAGTCGCGTCAAAAAGATACAAATGAGAAAGGGCGGGCCTTTCATCAACTAGTTACACTAAAACGCGAGAGGTGAGCGAGCAAAAATAGGAACACTATGCGCACACGCACCCAGGCGGTAACTGATAGGAGGGTGCTTGGCAATTTTGGCGGCACAGTGACCAAATTCGTTGATTGGTAGTAGCATAGTTGGCCAAACAAGTTAAAGCAGAGGAAGACGATAGTGGACGGGATCCATTCGTAGTGAAAGAGAGCTCGAAAGGTGGCGGCGAGAGCGGCCCAAGTGTAGATTGTGTTGAGCAAGCCCATGTAGGAGAGGCTTGGCGCCACTCCGTCCACCAGCTGGAGAAAGAAAATTCATAAAAAGTTGCCACGATATGAGAAAGAAAGTTCATGAAAAGGCTTGGCGATCATTCATAATGGGCAGTTCAAGATTGTGCAACAGATATCGACTACAAACCTTTTTGTCCCAAAGTTGGATGGTTGAATCGGCATAGATTACACAAAATTGCCACGACTCTGGCTCGCTATACCAATACTGCGCGCGTCCAGCGATATCGCTGTAAACACAGCACACAACGAGTGTAGCGAGCGTAACTGGCACCAACACTGAAAGCAGAAACCGCACGCGGCGCTTGTGCTGCAGCGGTGGTGGTAGAACGCTATCGAGGGAGCTTGAGGATAGCGTCCGTTGCAACGTTTGGCCTTGATCTTGATCCATGAGCCCGCTCTGAATAGGGTTCCCGTCCATGGTTGTGTTGGATCAAATGATCCAAGCTTCAAAACGCATCAATCAAAGCATGAAGAAAGTCCGCAGGAAATCAACAAGATCACAAGATGTTCCGGAATTCTTGGGGCCTAATATAGTGATCGAATAGTACAGAACGGCAGAACCGCTGGAAAGCTGAACGCTCCGTTCATCTCAGTCCTCTGGCTTCGTTTTAGTGCTGGTTTTGGTTCGCCAGTTACTGCAGGCCGGGGCCAACAGGATAAGAAAGTGATATTAGCAAACGAGCACAAGAGTTTTATCGAAATGGACAAGTTGAACGAGTTTCTAGCGGACCCTCGCAAGGTCACTTCGTTGGATGATTAACCTCTGAGCTAGATGTGTACTTCAAAATTTCTCATGGAACCGTCTGAGTCCTAGGATATACCCCTCCACCTGCAGAATTGCACGCTAGAAGCATCAAAATTGCTTTCGCAATACTTCATTTCTTCAATATTTTCTTCTATTGCAATCTTGTTTCCGCTACGGGAGCTGCCCGTCACTATCCTGACTTTATTTTAATTCGCCGTGCTGGTCGGTTTAGGTATTGGAGTGGACGTGGAATTTCATTTCGACTATTAGTATCGTCATCGGAATCATGGCGCTCGTGTCAGCGAGTAAATTAGACGATGAAAACCTAAAAGGGTTCGGATTTGCCGCTGTTTGGAGGTAAGGGCACTTTATCCGGGTCACCCATCTTAGACAAACGCGAGTTGAATAACAACAGGCTTTCTGACATGAGCCTTTCCCTTTCTCTTCCCACCTAATGCCTCTTTACTTTTATCATCATGCTAGTTACATTCCTATTTGCACTTTTCCGCTATATTTGCCTGCGCAGCCTCTTTTTGGTGCTCTTTCTCGCGCTTCTGGGGCAGCACGTTCTCGGCGGTGCGGCGCGCGGCTGCATCGGAGACGCGACCTCGGTGCACGCCACTCCCATGCTCACGGGTTTTTGGCTCGGCACCTGTGCCATGCTGGCTGCCACCTTCTTCGTGCTGGGCTGCGTGTTTGCCGCCTTTGAGCTCGAAGCCATTCAGGCTCTCGGAGCTTTCTACATCGTACGTGGCATGTTTACAAGTTTTGGGCGCACACGCGCAATTGTTCAAAATGTAGAATCACTTTAGCTTCGTATCTTTTGACAATTCCATAATACTTTTTCAAATTATGCTACTTTCTTCCTCTAAGGTCTCTTTATTCCATCAAGAAAATGAATATCACTAACTATACCGCCGTTTTGCTCTCGTGTTTTTTTTCTCTCTGGTGGGGAAGGTGCAATTTTTCTTCTTGGGCGGCTATTCTTATTACGCGTTCAAGAAGCGGCAGTTCGTGTACTCCACAAGCGGCAGTGCAGTTCAGCAGCGCGACCCGTCTTCATTAGCGCGCGACAACGCAGATCCGTTGCCGAACCCAGATCAAACCACGTACACGGGCGCTGAGTAATTAACACGGGCATATCGTTGTATTACTCTGGTCTCTCAAATTGATAAATTTGGGTGTACCCGACCGCCGTTACTGAAAAGTCGAGGATGGGAGCTTCGAAGAAAGGGAATTTGATACTTGGATTATTACCACAGTCGGCTTGATCTAGATGTAAACGACGAAGAAAAGAGGAGCAATACGGATAATTCAAGTTCCAATTAACTCTTTGACAAGGATGCGATTTACGTACACGCGTAATTTACGCGCCAGGAGCATATTTCTTACTTCACGTGTAAATTACGCGTAATTTGCGTGTGCCATACGCGCGTTAGTATCGTTAAAAATGCGGACTCTTGTTATACTTCGGTGGTGCTGTGCCCTTCCGAACTCCCTTCCCTACTTCTTATTACTTCACTAACTCTAACTCACTGCCTGCCTTTCTGCCTGTGTGCGATTTGCCTTTCTTTTTACACATCCTTCGTAATGGGCGTGGTCTCTGCCCAGAGGGAAGTGTTACGCTTTGCCGGCATGGGCACCGTTCAATAAAGTCCACCACGATGAGTGGTTGTTATTGTTATGATGAGTTACACCCAAAATATTCAGGGAGATTCCACGGTGACGTCACCGCAGTGTTCGCTGGATTTTATGACGTAACTTACGTCTAATTGGTGAAAATTACTTCCCCGCGTAATTTACGCGTAATTTACAGCGTAAATCGTAACCTAACCTAGCTCTTTGATATTTGATAATAAACTGAAACTGCTGCTACCTACTACATATAAACAGAAGCCCGATATCCCTAGCTACCACTTACTTCATCCTCTATGAGTCATAGTATGAGCTTCGACTTAGGATTCCATTTATACATATATGCATGTTTATCATGAAGTTTCATGTTCTAAAATTCTTAAATTTACGGCAATAGCACAAACACTGGCAGTTCCTCAGAAGTGCACAACCACAACGGGAAGGCAAAGAAGAGGGGACAATCCGCCTTAACTGCCGTGTGTCGTGCGTGTTGCTTGTCGTGCGTATTGCATGTTGTGTGTGTGTGAGCGGAGGCGCGCGCTATGCGCTGCGCCTTGTGTTTGGTATTGTAAGAGTTCAGCTATCATAAGCGGGGCGTGGATTGTAGCGATTTGTTTTTTATGAGTAATTTGCGAGGATGGCGAGGCGTTCCACGGCCAGTGCCGGCGGTAGCGCTTCCACAAGCTTCGCGACCGCAATCGCTTGCTGGTACGCTTCTCGTGCGTCGCGCCACTGTTGCTTCATGTCGTAGAGCCCCCCAACGCTACACCACAGGGCCGGGTCCCTAGAATTGGCCCTCAAGGCACGGCTCAGCGCGTCGAGAGCGTCGTGGTGCTGCTGCAAGTGCGTCATCAGGAGCCCCACCGAAGCCCAAGTCGCGGCGCTGGAAGGCTCCAGCTGCACCGCACACTCGAGCGCCCGGTACGCAGATGACCAGAGTGCCCTCGCATCAGCCCCAGAGGAAGAGGTTGTAGACGAAGAGGCACCTGATGAAGAAGAGGAATCACCTGGTGTTGGAGCAGCAGCCGCTTGCACCATGTAGAGCCTACCGAGGAGGTACCAGCTGCGCCAGTCCTGCTTTCCCTGCGGGTGTCTGGTTGCTTCCTCTAACAGGGCTACGCCTCTTCTTAAGTCGCCCCTCTTGGAAAACAGCAGCCACCCCAGCTGCTGCAGCAATTGCGGCGCGGCTTGTTGCCCATCTGCTTGTGGTCCTGTAACCTCGCCGCTGCCATCACTGCCACCACCACCACCAGTGGAGTAACGCAACGCCAGCTCGTACTGTTCCTGCGCCTGTTCCCATGCTCTAGAAGCCTCAAAGCAGTGGCCTCGTTCAACGGCTACTTGGGCCTGCAGCAGCACCAAAGGCCTAGTATTAGGCACCCCTGAAGACGAGGAAGACGCGGAGTCGCATTCATCTGATTCTGATTCACCAGAACTACTAGGTGCAGACAAGAGCGAGCCAGTCCAAGTGAGAGCTGGAACACCCAGGAAAGTTCCATTGGAAGGCTGCTGTCCAGACGCAGGCACTGCCACTGGCAGGCCACAAGCGGTAGTGGAGTCTGTGCGGGCATCGCTAGCAACAGCAGTAGCAGCAGCAGTCGCTGCATCAAGATCGGCAGCAAACGAGGCAAGGGCTGCCTCTGCGGCAGCATTCGCATCAGAAGCATCAACCGTCGTTGAAGACAGTGAGCCACCACTCGACTTTGTAGCAGCAGCAGAACAGCGCAGCAGTGTTGCCAGTTTCAAGCGGCAGGTGGCCAGGCGAGCGAAAGTACTCCTGTGGCTGCGAAGGCTGCTGCTGGCACCAACACTACCACTAATGAAGTCGGTGCTGCCGCTGCAGCTGCCTTCACCGAGGCTACCGCTCAGCAGGAGAGCGCATGCACGGAGACAATCTGCCGCTGCTACGGAAGCTCCTAAACGAGACAGCAGCAACCCGAGCCCAAACCAAAGCTCGGAATCGGACGGCCATTGATAGCCTTCTTTGCCCCACTGACCCGCAAGGGCGGTCAATTCATTTGCTAGTTCACTGCCGCCTAATGCTTCCAACTTGGCTACCACACTACTATCGCTGTTCATCGCCATAATGCGATCGCTGCCTGAGCCACCACCACCACTACCATGATCTTGACTGGAAGATGAACTTGTTGCCAAAGCATGCTGGCGGTGGAGTGCGAGGGCATGCGCGTAAGCACGGCACGCTTTTGGAAGGTCCTCAGAGCGCAGCAAGCAAAAACCAAGGTCCCGCCACACGGTAGTGCCTACGAGACCAGATCGCGAGACAATCCTTGTCATGGCTTCCGGCTTGCTTGCGTTTACCCCAACGCGGCTGCGACTGCTACTACTGCCGCTGTTGCTACTCCCACTGTCTGTTGCTGCAGCGGCTGCAGCGGCTGCCGCAGTCACCACCGCTGCCGCAGCCACTGCGGCTTGATTTTTGGCAGCTGCGGTTGCTCTTGCTCGCACTCTCGCAGGGCCTTCTGCCTGTGCCGCTGCTAAACTCTCCGCTGCTGCCAGGGCTGCTACTGCTGCTTTCTTCACTACCACTTGCGGTGCGGCCGCTGTTGAGGCACTGGAGAAGGCAGAAGCAAGACCAGCAGAAGCACCTGTCGGTGTGGCAGCCCTCGACGCGGTAGCCGGTTTCTCCTCAGTGACAACGCAGTCTATGTCTACAACTCGCTTGAGCCGCTCGGCGGCGAGCCGCCATTGCTGCTGGTGCATGGCTACTCGGCCGAGCGCGATGAGCGCGGGCACGTTGTGTGGGTTGAACAGTAACGCCCGGCTGAAACACAGCACCGAAAGGGGCGTGTCTCGAACCGCCAACGCAAAGCTTTCGTCAATTACGTCACCATCCTCGTCGTCCAAGTCTTCTTCTTCTATGGGTGCACCCTCCGCTGGGCTGTCCTGGTCGGTGCTGCTTGGCTCGTTTTCGGCGCCGTTCTCTCCGTCGCCGCCTTCGTTGTCGCTAGAGGCATCCATAGAGACGGTCAATTGTTTGCCGCTTCGCCGCTGTCGTTGCCTCTCTAGAAGAGCTTCCGGGCTTCTGCTGGAAGACGAAGAGGTCAGAATTAAATTCGTCGCAGAATGCGGCTCTTTTCCGATGACACCACCGCCAGTAGCGCCACGGATCGCGTCAATGAGCTCTGGCGTGGCTGGCTCTTCTCCAACGTCCCTTTTTGCTGCTGGTTGCATGCTCCGAAGCACTTCAAAGGTGATTTGCGCGGACGTGGGCTCTAATACCCGAATTTCTGACGAGGACAAAGTTGTGCTCACAACACTATTGACACCGCTGCCCTTGCTGCTGCTTTCGTTGTTTTTGAGGCTACCGCTGCCGCTTGATTGCGCCTTCTTGGCGACGTTGTCGTTGCCACCAGGGCTGGATCTGCTCAAGCTGCTTGCGAGGCCGCCGCCGCCCATCCCACTCGCACTGTCAACGCCGCTGCCCCCGCTGCCCGGTTGGTTGCTCTCGAGGCTGCTGCCGCCGCTGCTCTCGCCCCCGCTTGCAGGCTCTCCCATCCATGCCATGTCCCCCATCTCAGCAAATTCCGCGTTCCAGAGGTCGCCCGAACTAGTGCGCTGAATTCTTTCAGCGCCGAGTCCAATGGCGCTGTTGCTGCTGCTATTCCTACTGCTTCTCATGAGGCCTGCACTAAGGCGGCTGGCTGTTTTCCCGCGGCTGGTGTCAACCGTCAAATTGGGCAGCAACAAGGGCCGACGCCGCGGCTTAGGAGGCCCCAGCGAAGCATAAGGAATGCCGCTTCCTCGAGCCACAGTCGCTTCCTTCGTCATAGGAGATACTTCGCTTCGCCTCGCGCGCTTGGAAGCTCTTCGGTCGCCGCCGCCGCTGCTAGCGTCATCTCCGCCACCAACACCGCCTCCGAGTTCATTGCTGGCCTCTGCTTCTTCACCTGTGCCTTCTTCCTCCATGTCGCCGCCATCACGGTGATTAGTCTCGTTCGACTTCGCACTATCTTTAGCAGGGCCTTCGTCGCTTCCGCCATCGCCGTCTAGCTCGAGGTTCTCACTGTTGTTGCCGTCGTTGCCGAGGAAGCTGGCCATGGCCGAGACCGCGCTGCTTTGCCCCGAGGACGAGCTTCGGCTGTCGCGCGGAGCTGCGGCCATGCCCGCTGACAGGGCACCCAGATCCACGCCAAGCTTCACTTCGGCTGCTTCTAAGTCGGCTGCCATGAACCCGAGCGAGCACCACATCGACTCCGTGGCCTAAATGAAGGCGTACATACACGCACACATTGTACCACGTTGATGAGAGCCGCAGGAAAAAAAAAAACTTATGAAGTTGTCACTGCGACGGAACCCAACAGGAGCTCATGGCAGAGATTATGGGTTACGATGAGTGCCAATGAGTACCTTTGAGAGCGAATCGGCCATTGCAACTCGATCCTCGGAATATTCGAGAGTTGAAGCTCTTAAGGCGGTGCCACTGCTCGCGTGTGCCTGTGAAGTTGTGGTAGTCGCCAGAGGATCCTCATCGAACCAGCTCCGCTGTCAAACAATCACGCCACAGGCAAAAATACATGAGAAATGAGCAATGCATGATACGCCTAGGGTGCCATCCTGTCTTTTCCTCGTGTGTCGTACGAATGCACTACCCCCCCCACCCTGCTCAATGCAACAGCAGCTGGACCAAAGCTAGTGCTGTGGCACGAACACTCTCTTCAATCTTACCACAACTTGAAGATCTGGCGGAAGGCTTGAAGGTAATTCCCGGTTGCTGGTCAATTCCTCTGCTGAGCGTCGAGCAAGCACTAAGAAGAGGCACCACCGCACACACGACCGACACATAACAGCGACAATGGTAAGTTGGTTAGGCAATGAAGAAGCTAATTAAGAGGGCACGGACCAAAACATTTTTCAAAAAAGAGGCAGGAAAGAACATTCGTCGGTTACTTACGATCGACCAGATCGAGGGCACTTTCAGACATCTCCACAGCGACGCAGCCCTGAATGTTAAAGTGAAGTGTAGGTGAAGGTATTGTTAAAAGGGTAGGTTGCACAATGTTATTTCTGCGACAAGCGATCCCATAGAGGCGCACACGGAAACGACACCATTCATCATAGCTGTCGTGTCATTCCACATTCATCATGACAAAAGGGTAGAGCAGCTGCATTATAAGATACACCAGGAAAGCGTTAAGATTACGTACGTCAGGACTTCGAACCCTCGACAAGCGGTGACACACGGAGAGACTATAAAATGATTCTTGAGTACACAGAAGTCAACTCGAACTCTACGCTAACTTTTTTTTACTAGGAGTTTGCCATCTTCTGCATCGATTCTCTCGAGTAGACGCACGAGAATATGACAATGGGGTGCGCCCCATTTGTATCAACTGAGGCAAACGTGGATGTCGACTAAATTCAAATAGGCCCGTTGCATCGATCTCGCAGTCCCGATCCCCTCCCTGTAATGGTTGCTGCACGAATCATCGCACATCATGCCTCGTTTCCTCGTTTCCTCGAAAGCTAAGGCAAGAAGCCACACGGCTACACGATAATATCATACAGGTTGCCTCTCGAGGTATGATTTTTGTCGCGCGAATTCTATCTCGATTGTACTTTTTAATCCACTAATTTCCTAGTAGAACTTCAATGTTGTCCCGTTGATGAGAAAGCAAGCTCACCTGATTGGTCTCTGCGTCATTTCGTACTTTCCATACACTGGCTCAGGCACGCGATCAAGTGTAACCAAGATGGCTGACGTATCCTTGATTGCGGTGACCTCCCGAATGAAGGAAGCAGGCTCTCTCATTAACTCTATCGACGAAGCAAAATTCCCATTCCTCCTTACTCGCATTATACAGAAGTTGTGAGTTTTACTGTCGTATTTCCCTGGCCATTTTTTCCCGCGATCATTTTCGTTTCCGCGACAAGTCTTCAGAGTCTCTCACAAGTGCACGTTTTCGCCAAATCTAGGCACTTACGAAACGAATCAATTTTCAGCGAGGCTGAACATGAGCAGGTATGCTGTATATTTCATTAATTGTCCTGATCGGGAGCTTGGATCCTGTGTTTTGGTCGCGGGTGGAAGCTACACAAGTAGGGTGCTAGAGTTTTCACGTCAAGTTGTCTGTCTCAAACGTCGCCTAATAGCGGTTCTTAATTACATTTTCTCTGCTCGTCTCTGTGTAGCTGTGTGGGCGGTTCAATTTGAGCGACGGGGAGCTGACGACCGTGCTCGAAGCGTTGAGTTACGTGTTTGAACAAGCGGCTTACCACACCATTCGCCCTGCCGCACTGCCGCCTTTACTCGAAGCCGCGCTGTGGGACGCTACCCACTCGGCTGCGGTCGGCAAGGCCTGGGAAGAGGGCGCGGCCAGCATTGTAGCGAGCTTGAAAGAGCATACGATGACTGGCCCTAAGACGCTGGTGGGGTCCCAGTACCGGTTGCACCTGGTGATGGCCGAATCGAACTTGAGCCGTCTGCAGGACCCTGTGGCCCTCTTTGAGCTCGCTTTGGCCCCAACCAATAACGCGGATGCCGCTGCGACTCCTGCACCTGCAACTGCGCCAGCATCGAAGTCGCCAGGCTCCTCTTCTTCAGCAGGGAAAGCGCCGAGTGCGGCAACTTCAACTTCCTCAGTTCCGGGCCCTGAGGCTCTGGCGTTGGAGTTTACTCACAGCGAGCTGTATGATTTCTTCCAGAAATTGGAGCGAGTTCAAGAGCAGCTGGATGCCCTTGGGTGATGATATAAACCAAAGTTGAGTCGGTGGGAGCCTTTGTTGTTTGTTTAGATAATTTCGCTTCTAAAAAACTAAACTTCTGGACAAAAATTAATGATTAATGAATAGAAAATGTATCATTTATCTTGAAGGAAGCAGGAAATTGCGCTCGTTCAGGAGCCTTGGATAATACAATTCCAGGTTTTCTCGATTTGGGTCGTAATGAAACGGGGCTATGAGACCAAAAACCGACTTCGTTGCACTTCAGTTTATCGCAGAAGAAACAGCACGTCGGATTCGCAACTGCGATTCAGCCACAAAAATCTAAGCCCGATTGCTTTCCACCTCATTAAACTCCCAAAGGAAGACACTCGGGCTTCCTCTATTCATGCAGAAATCCTCCTTCATCACATCACAGACCAGGCTCCGAAGTCTTGAGCGCAGCGCGGCCCAATTTCGGGAAGATCGCAAGCACTGCTGCCGCGGCCAGCCCCGCGCACGCAAACAGAGAAGCTGCGACCAAGAAAGGCAGCTCCATGTGGCTGTTCTCGTATGAAATCTGCTCTTCGAAATCGCCTACCATCATGTCACCTCCACCGTTCACGTTTTCGCTGCCTTGCACCTTGCTTGGAATCCAACTGGACTCGTCGTTCGCCATCGAAGTGGGATCGGTGGGCGTGGTGCAATTGTGCATCGCGCTGCCAGCTGCCTCGCTGATTGCGCACAGGAAATCCCTGCCGGAAGTGTCTTTGAGAGAAGAAGCCAGGTCCAGTTCAGGGCCCGTTTTCACCAGAATGCTCGCGTCGCTGAAGCTTCCATCTTCTTCCTCCTCCTTGACACCCACTGCCCACGCAAACAACTGAGCGAACAGGGGCACCGACACTACGGACACCAGAGTTTGGACCGAGGCCAAAGCCCCGTGCAGAGCCCCCTGGTGGTGTGGAGGCACTTCGGCACTCATGAGCGCATGGAGTGCGGGAGGCTCGAGGCCATCGCAGCAGCACACCACTAGGACCACTACCAGCATCCAGCCTTGCGAGCAGTACGCAAAGAGCACATACTCCACCGCGTGAATCGCCAAACCCCATGGAATCGCCCGCCGCACCGACACGAAATCGGGAACGAGAAAGGGGAGAAGTACGCCCTGAGTGAGAGCGGTCACCATCCCTACGAACGACAGAAAGAGCCCAATGTGCACTGCCGACCACTGAAACCTTACCACGAAGTACAGGTACATGATGGCGTGCACGCCGCTGGCCGCCACGGCGAACGCGAGCGGCACGACCAAAAAGCCCAGTTCTGAAGACGAGCAAAAGAGCATGAGTGGGGGAATCGGATTCGCCATGGAAAGGTGAAACTGAGGAGCTTTCCGCTGCACGGTTTCTTGCATCGTGAAGCCGTGCACAAAGTACGCCAAGAGCTCGACAAAAGCCACCACGCCACAGGCCGCGCGGGCGGACCCGAATTGACCAATCAGGAGGCCGCCCGAAATGGGCCCAAACACGAAGCTGACCCCCCAGAGGGCGCCGACAATGCCAAAGTTTTGGGTGAGCAGCGACGACTCTTCGGCGTCGTCGCTGGCGTCGTTTTCAGCAGCCGAACGAAGCATCCGCTTCTCCGCGCTGGCCGCGAGAAGTAGTCCGGACGCGGGCGCAATGCCCCCTTTCGCTAACAACTCCGGGTGCTCTGCAAAGGAGCGGGCCAGCCACGCCTTGTTGGTGGGAGTCAGCGGGTTGACGAGGCCCGCGAAAGGGTTGGAGTCAGGCCCGCCTACTTGAGCCGCCAAAATCGCAGCTTGCCGCGCTTGCCGCAGTTTGGTTTGGCGCATTTGTTTGGCTGCCTCGGGTGGGGGTGGGGACAGAGTGTCCAAGTGAATGATTACGTAGCCGCAGGCCAGGCCAAAGAACAAAGCGCCTAGCGCAAAGCCCATGGCCGGTACGGTAGACGCGGACACACTTTCATTCGAAGACGACGCTGAGGAGGATGAGGTGTGCAAACATGCAGCAATCAGCAAGAACCCACACCCGAGCGCTAAGAAACTGCCCACAGCTCCAAAGCCCAAAATCGACGGGTTTTCGGGGGGCGTCACGTCTCGCCCAGCAATTCCCTTGTTGCCACAGGTCATGCCCGGGCCTTGTCCGTTGAGCGCGTCGTCGTCGCTCAGGGAGTCGTCGGACAGGCGCGCAAAGCAGGTGGTGCCTCCGAAGCCCACCATTTTGCCGCCGCCTTTCTCGTAGTCGTCGTCTTCGCCCCAGGTGGCAGCTTCTTCGGTGGGCTGAGGTAACGCCCGCTGCCGCCGCCGCGCTCGCCGAGCGGCTGCTCGAGCCTGCGCACTGCTCTTGTTCGCACTGCTGCTTCTGCTGTTCATTTCACTTGTCTTAGCCGCGTGACTACCGCTGAGGTGGAGCTTGCGGCGCTGCACTCGCTGAGGCGGTTCCGCCGGCGGCATCGCACACTTCACCAGTAAGGCCCCCACGAGTGCCACTCCTGCGCTGAAGCTGAACACTGCCGACACCGTGGGCACTTGCAGCCCCAGGGCCGTCAAAAATGCGGCAGCTCCCAGAGTCAGACTCGCCGCCAAGCAACCCCAAATGGTGCGCGTCCAAGGTTCAGGAGCCGCGACGATGTCGAGCTTCAAGTCTCTTGCCCGCTCTTCCGCAGCCAGTTGAGCGGCAGCAGTAGCGCTCAGCGGCGGCGGTTCCAAATTCCGGAACCCCACAGTCCCGAACCGGTCCCAAGTTTCCGGCTTAGCGCCATAAACCGCCTCATCGATGAGGTCGCCGTCGGCTGGACCGCCCTCTGCATCGTCTATCGTGGCCGCTGGAGCTCCGCCCGAGGTTGGCAGCGGCGGCGGTGGTGGTGGAGCATCGTCGTCGCTGTCCGATTCGGTGGCGTCTGATTGGTCCGATGCCTCGGACTTGGACGCGTCGGAGGCAGCTGATTGGTCTGCGGCGTCGGACTCGGTGGCATCGGAAGCCTCGTCATTAACAGCAACAGCTGGTGGCTCGTCTACTGTGCCTGCAGACTGCGACGACGTCGATGAAGATGAAGAAGAGGTCGAAGTCGAGGAGGAAGACGATGAAGAAGTTGATGATGTCGTTGACTGGTGGTGAGCAGCGGCATACGCCGACGCTCCTAGCACTGCAGGGAGCTTCGGAGGCGCGCCACTGGCAGCACGAATTTCGTCCCACACATAGGCAGCGTCAAAGCCCACTTTTCGCACGCGGTACTCTATTAGGGACGATGACGCTTCTGTGTCTTCGTTGCTGTCGCCAACCCCAACTGTCACTTCCGTCACTGTGCCGCGACCCCATTCTGACTCCCCTTCGTCGCGGACTTCTACCTCATCTCCAACGGAAAACATTGCAGAAGAAGCAGCGGAAGGAACAGCGGTTGAAGGAGAAGTAGCAGCACGAGGAGGCGAAACTGGAAGACGGACAGGAGACGACGCAGCAGCAGCAGCAGTAGGAATAGGAGCATCCGTCTCAGCTGGTACAGGCGACGGCACTTCTTTCCGTGGCGCTTTCACCAGGTTATGGGGACTGTACCTAGGTGGCACTGGACCAGCCGTTAAAGTTGTGGTGGTGGTTGGGCCTGCAGTGGCAGACTTCTTCGCATCTAAAGGGGTGGGGCGCCGGTAGTGGTCCCACTCGAACGCTTCGTCCCAGCCTGAGGCGTAGAAGACAAATCATCAGGAAGAAAATAGCGACAGACCCAAGTCAGAAGAGATATAATAGGTTGTAGGAATATACGAGATATTTTAAAAAAAAAGGATGGCTCATTTTGGAGTAAACAAAAGAAAAGTTTTAAAAAGATACCGTCGCGCATGACGCAGGGCAAACCTCCGCTGCTGGTCGCGGCTTCTGTCACCACACCAGCAAACCACACCCCTTCGTCGCCACCGTCGTCCTGGACTTCGAGCCGATCTCCCACCACGCATTTAGACAGCCAATCCGGGCCATCTTCTTCCTGGACTTCTTCTTGGACTGCTGGTGCAGGTGCTGGCGACGCGGTTGCAACTGCCTTTGGCACTGTCCTTGCCGCAGGCGCAGTCGGTACTGGAGCAGCTTTTGCTGCAGGTGAAATCGAAGGAGGGGGCACTTTCGGAGTAGTCGACTGAGACGGAGGCGGTGGGACTTCCTTCTCCACCTGAGCACTCCTCCTGTTGCTGCGAGCAACAGCGTTCGGATCCAGAAATTCCCAGTCTTGAAACGCGAACGGGAGGTCCCACCCGTCCCGGCGCACGATCGGATGGCCTATTGGGAACTCCCCGCCCGTAACTGCAGTCAACGCCATTACGGTACCCGGTGCCCACGCTTCCGACGGCAAATCTCGGACGAGCACCCGATCGCCTACCTGCGCTGCCGATGATGATGAAGGCCCACCGCCACTGCCAGCCGTTGCTGCTTCCTCTGCCTCAGCTGGTGGTGGTGGCAGAGACTCTACAGAGGGGTCAAAGCTTGTGCTCTGGAGCTTCTCGCGTTTATCGCGGCGGGATTTCTTGTCCTTCTTTTCCTTACTGGACTTGTCTTTGGGCTTCGTGTGCGAGGTTGGTTGTTTCCGCTCGTCCGCTGCGCTCGCATGGGTCTGCACGGGCGCCATCACCGGTGACGTCATGCTGCGAAAGTCAGGCGCCGACACTGCCGCTACTTCATCCTGAGCCGAAGAAGAGGAGCCAACGTCACGGCTCGGTGCTGTTTCTTTCTTCAGTGAAGAAGATAAAGGTGCCACCGGCGATTCCTTCTCTGCATCGAGACCACCTTCTGCTGCTCCTGCTCCTCCTGCAACGGCAGCTGAAGACGTGGGAGAGGTTCGAAAAGTCGACAGAGGAGGCGCTAGCTGCGAGGAACTTGCTGGAACTTTGCGGGCACTGGCGCCAGTAGTGCCAATTTTCGGCGTCTCCGGCCGCGAATAGCCCACTGTCCCGAAGTCGTCGAGCACGGACACTGGAGGTGCATCTGGAGGCTTGGCAGTGGATCTCGATGCCTTTTTGTCGTTGGCAGCATCTCGGGCATTGTCCCGCGTGGCCTTCGGGTGCAGGGGTGAAACCACTTTCGTTGGCCGCGGCACACGTGGCAAATTGATGGCCAGGTTTTCTGGGTTCGTGAACAGTTGACGACCACAACCACCGCTGCCGCCCCCCTGTTGGCCACTGCTGCGGCGCAAGTAGCGCTCTAAGCTCTTGCGCGCCGCCCGCCGCTGCCTGAGGATGCGTGCGGTCACATCGGTGATGGCAGCAAACGAGGTGGTAACCACGCTCACCGTCGTGCCGAGCACAATCGTGCCCACTACAATAGTGCCCACGCATGGGTTCGCGGCAATCATGGCCCAGGAAAACGCGCTCCCCAACAAGCCAATGCCAATCACCGGCTGTTCAAAGGTCATGGAGGCAAAGACGCATGTATGCACATCGTATAAGCACGTCGCATATATGAGCACACAAAAAGAGCGAGGCAAGAAGGCATAGACGAAAACTTTTGGTGAAGTACAATTGAAGTATAATGATGCACCCGTAATTTATAAACAGGCTATTAGTGATTTGGTTGACAAAAGGCAAGCCAAAAGAGAATAAAGGGCACCTTGCGCCCGCGGACATCTGAAATGGCACCAAGGAAGGGCATGGTGAAGAATTGAATGAGGGCACGGCCGCCGTGGAGCCAGCCGGTCAGGCGAGCCGCCGCAGCGTGGTCATCTAAAACGAGAGGATAAAATTAGCGACTAGATTAGCGATTATTACAGTGAGAAGGCAATTACAAATCGAGTGGAAGTGGAGCGAGAAACTAAGCGAAGAGTAACTAATATCGGCAGCATGAGCGTCTAGGGGAGTACCAGCACGGGAATATATTTCCCGTCCACGCGGGAAGTATATTTAGCTCAATTCAAAAATAGTGCACCCCTTACAAACCTTGCATGATGTCCAGAAGAAGAGACGGCAACACGGGAACCGTGACTGCGACAGCGAAAAGGTGAATGGCCAATACCCATGAAAGAGCTACAAGCGACATCTCGTCGGACTCGTCGTAAGGAAGAGCATCATCCTCCGAATCCTCCGATTCCTCGTACTCAAGAGCATCGGGGCCTCGAGTCTCCACATCTAAATTTCCGCTCAAGTTTCGTGGCGTATCCATCTTCGAATGATAGCTTCAGTATAATTCAATTCTCGCTCACTGCATCTGGGGCGGCCCACCTATATTCACCCACGCCACGGAAATGAAAAAAAAGCGCGACGAAGGAGGCAGTCGTCGTCGGTCGGGAAGAAGGCAACAAAAAAAAGGAGGCCGACGATTGCGACCTAATATGAAGTTTGTTGAAATAATACGCAACACCGTGCTGCGGTCATCGGTCATCGGTCATCAGCCATTTCTTCGTCTCATGTCTCTTTTTAGTCCCCGATGCGTTCTATTCGTTTTCTACCTTTACAGGGGTCCTGAAATGCAAAGTTTTGAAGCCGAGGTGCCATCAATAAGTCACTGCCTCCCCGTATGTACGGGATGAGATAACAGAAGGCCAAATTACCTCATACTGCATACCGCCCTTATGCCTTATGCCCTTATGCGCACTGCCCTCTACCCTCACTTCTCACGATTTCTAACGGCGCTAAGAAATACACTGATTCGTGGGCCACGCCCTCCGTCTCAGCTTCATCGTCGTGGTCGACTTCATGCCCAGCTACTGCTACGCACTCAGCGGCGTAGCGGCGCGGGAGCAGCATGTGTGTGTGCCACACCAGATCTGTGGCCAGGCTCGGCACCAGCTGCGCGCCCGGGGCGTCCTTTACGTGCGCAATGAAGCGGAGGTAAGCCTCCACCGCGTCAGTGGCCTCGGCCAGGGTGCGCAGCTGCGGCTGGAGCTCGACCATAGCGCGGCGCATAAAGGCCTCTTGCCGCCGCATCGCACCCACTAGGCCTGACGCGACTGAACCCGTGGATTCTTCGCCCGAAGGGTCCAGCGCTGGTACGCCCAGTGTCACACCCGGTATGCTTACCCTGGGAGGCTGCGCACCTGAAAGGGTACTTAGCGCGGTCGATTCGTTGGCTGGATGCACAGCGCGCGGACAATGGTCAAGAAGGAAGTCTCCCCCGCTTCTTCTTCCATGGTTGATGCCTAGCGCAGCGCAGTCTTGCTGGTAGCGCATAGGGCGCAGTAAATGGCACCGCCACGCTAACTCCAGCTCGAGGGGCACATGATCACCGCTGCCGGGGATGCCAGAGCTACTTTCCGCCACCGAGCACAAGAAAGCTTGGCTGATGCCAGAGCTACGCTCCGCCACCGTACATATGCCAGAGCGCTGAAGAATCGAGCGTAAGCAGCTGCTGCAAGAACGAGGTCGTCATCTGAAGCATCCTTGAGGTAAGTCAGCGCCCGCTCAAAGAAAGCAAACTCCGCGAGCGCAGCCTCAGCCAAGTACGCGAACGATAGACCTTGCCAACTCTTTGGCTTTGCGAGGGGCGGTGCAGGCAAAGGTGCCAGTAAAGGCGATGACAGCGGGGAAGCAGCGACAGTGCGGGTGCGTGGCTTGTTGTCAAGCGGCGGGGGAGTGTCGCAGAAAAACAGCCCGTACCGCACCCCACTCACCAGCGCCGTCACACCGTGGGCGAGGTTACCGCAATGCACCGTGGCTGACCCCGCAGGCCGCCGAGGCACCACGAAGCCGTTTTGACCGGTCGCGAACACCAGGCGCCCGCCTTGGTAGGCCTCGTCGCTGTTCAGGGCCACCTGCATGGTCCGCCGCGAGTAGTCCACGTGGAAGTTCACCCACGCACCGCTGACACCGCCATCCATAGAAGTACTTGAAGCCGCCACGCGCCGCAGCTTGATGGTGCGGAAATTTCGGCTGTCCTGGGGGCCTGCAGTCGCAGCAAAGAACTTCACCGCCCTCGCTACGGCATCGGCGCCTATGAGACGGGCTAGGCGGGCGCGAGTAAGGGTGAGCCGCAGGTCGTGCCGCTGTGAATCGGTCGGCTTGCGTGCTGCATAGGCCTCGTCCAGCAGTTGCATGAGCGCTGCCCGCCCTTTAGGCCCGATCAGGTTCGAGCTAGGAGCTATGAGCGGAGCCGCATCGAGGTCGCCGCCGAGGCGTATGGCGAGCGCGCGGGCGGCCAGGGGTGGGGCTTTCTCAGCGACACCCGGGTTAGCTAAGAAGTGTGCTCCATCAGCAGCAAGAGTGCCAAAAGTGGCGGGAACGGGCGAAGCCACGCAGCCGCCTCTCAATCTTAAAATTAAATCTAGCGTAGCTTCGTTTTGAATGTTGTAGTCTGACAGCGTGCGCCCGTTCTCGAGCTGCTTGCCCGCGAAGCGCAGCCGTTGCTGCTCGGCCGGGATGCCCTCCTTGTCTTGGATCATATGTGTGATGTCTTCGACCGTGTCTGAAAACTCCACATCGAAAGTTAATATCTTGCCAGTATAAGTCTTAACGAATATTCGCTTACTAGTTGAGAGCTGCCATTCATTCCGCGAGGCGTTGGCAGTGGAAGAGGAATGTCAGGTTGGTTAATTTCAAGTCCAATTCACAGGCAGAGCAGGATGAACTTCAAGAGTAAAGAATGCGCAGCGTGATCTATCATTTAAATAAATAACGCACCGGGACCTCTTCCGCAGCCGAATCACGCTGCGATCGCAAAACAACTGCCGCCTCTGAGCTATGCTCCCGCTGCCGTTTCACAGCAGGACCAGGCTCGTTCAAATGCCCGTGTTCCTCTCCACCTGCTCCTTCCACGCCTTCGCTATTGCTGCTTGGACCTGCTTCACGGGCGCCCGCTATCATGCGGGCCAAGCGTTTTGCAGGGTACTTGAGCAAACCAAGCGTCGCCACCATTTCTGTTACATCGTCGTCGTCGACATCACGAAGGTGCGTGGACCTGGTGCAACCTTGCGAGGCCAGATGCGCCGCCACCGCGGTGGCAGTAGCATTGTCGAGACCGTAGTCATCGTTGTAGAACAAAGTTTTTAGCGCTAGAGCGCTGCTACTACTGCTGCCTCCTCCTTTGCTAGGCATCCTTTATCCTTGATCTTTGATTGAGATCCAGCCCTCTTTGAGGATTGCTTCAAGCTACCTAGAGGGGACGCAGCCCAGCGCAAGCCTCGAACATGTGCTACTAGTTTTCTTCCGCTATAAGCTGCAAGGCTTGCCACTGGAATTGTCGCTTTGTCAATTTTGGGAGCTAGACAGCAATCTAGACAGCTAGGCCACTCGAGCTACGTAATCTTAGAAGCTACTCGATGCGATAACTTATTAGATCTCTAGCTAGCTAGTAGGCATTCTCAAGATCGACAAAAATCGATTTCCTAAAATATTCCCAGCGTTATTACCAACAAGCTGTTCGTTCGTGCCGATCTTGAGATGTTTGACAATATAGCCGCCGGTTGTTGCTAGCCGGCTGCCTTCTAAAGCTAGGGTACTGGGCCAGAAGCAAGGAGGTTCCTGTATTCAACTGTCATGTTGATTCCATTGCAGCTTCGACTAGCATTTCTGGTATGGGCTATTTTTGTCGTGAGCGCAGTTGAAGGCCGTGGCCATAAGTCGAAGAATGAAGAGAAAGCACACAATTTTGAGTCAGTCGGTCGAGTCCAACAAGAAAAGCACGGAGGTTTCTTCACGGATGCGCCCGGTACTTTGAATCATCAGGTGATTGCTACTAGTTATCGTACGTCTAGAGCCGGATTGTTTGAGCACGCAAGCAACCTTCAATTTAATCGTAGTTTGTACTCTGGAGAGGTGCCTCATCATGTCGGAGTCTACGTCTTCTCACGCTCACGTGATTCCATGGCATGGGCTTGAAATGATAGGGCGAAGAGTGCCAACGAGCCTGCCGAAAGGACTTGCCGAAGTCAGATTGGAAAGCATTCACGGAGAGTGGCGGCGGCGCCTGCCCGGGGTTTTGTGGTGCTGCTGGCGCTTGTTGCCGTGTTGGTTTTGGCCTCGAGAGCGAAGCTTGCGAGTACGTGTTTGAGACCCTCTTTTTGGCACTCTAGATAAAATTAAAATTACCATTCCACTACGTGAACGCATGCATTATCGTAAATTTTTACCGAGGTGTGCTTGATGCCATCTACTAAAGCTTTGAGTTTGCCTGTTCAGTCGCCTCGGATTGCCTCGGTGAATTTTGTTCCACGTCATCATTTTTTAACGTTTAGGTTTGGCATCGCGGGCAATTCTTTGGGCCATGCATGCGTGCGTCGGCGTGTGCCTTCCAAGGGTGGCACCACGAAAGGTACAAATGCGAAAGATATGCGTGGAAAGTCATCATCCGAAAAAAGCAGTGCCGATGGTGGAACTGCTGCTAGCAGTCCGTCGGTGCCTCAGTCGGAGCTCAAAGCAGGAGCATTAACTGAGAGCGACCTTGCGAGTGAAAGCGAAAATGCGCGAGCCATTCGTCGCATGGTTCGCAAAGCTCGCGCGTCTGGCGCAAGTGCCGACGGCACTTCTCCTTCTGACGCATCATCAGGTGCTGCCTCAACTCCGACGACACCTACAGGGGCGGCCGCCGAATCGGTAGCAATGGCTATAGCGGGTGCGTCCTTAGGGGGTGCGTCACCGCACAAGACTGAGAACCACGGCAGCGGTCTAGTTTGGCTTCCTACCGTCGAACCACCCGGCGGCGGCGCAGCAGCAGTGGCACCTGAAGCAATGCTCGACCTGAGCCCACGCGAGCAGCGGATTCGAGCGAGGCGCTCTGAGCGAAGACCTGGAAGCCAACCGGTGGACGGTGATGCTTCTTCAACCACGAGCACAGCCGCAGCGCTCACAGCGGTGCCCTCGCGCAGAGCAATCCCCGTTGAATTGCGTGCTCACGGTAAAAGTGCAAATATTGTACTTGTCTTGTCCCCTGTTTTTCTTCGGTTGCTGTTTGACTCTTTTATTACACACATCTCGGTGTTTTTGTGCTCCTTCTCTCGTGCATCTGCTGCATGTTGCCTTTGGGTCTCAATCTTTTTATTTTTGGGCGTCGCATTCTGATTGTGTTCTTGCTGTTCCGAACAGTGCGCGCCTTCAACGACACGGACCACGGGGGGCGGGACCGCATGGGGCGGTGGCACGCGCAGGCGGGACAAGACCGCACGGTGGCCAAGCTGCTCGAGAACCAGAAAGGCGGGTTCTTCTTGGACTTGGCCGCCAACGAACCCGTGGTGCTGAGCAACACCAGGACGCTGGAGCGAGACTACGGCTTCAAGGGCATCTGCATTGAGGTACTCTTGTGTGATAATGTGATAATGTATCATCGGATTAGGCCCAGTTGCATGAAACAAGAATTGTAAACCTGAACCTCAGACTTCCTGATGCCTTACACTTTTCACACGTCAAGTGCAGTGAGCAGAAGCACTGTGCACTTACCTTTATGATCCCTATTAAATAAATTTGGTGTGTGTGTGCTTCTTAAGGCGAACCCGGTCTACTGGCGCGGTCTCTCAGAAGTGCGAAACTGCGCTGTCGTGGGCGCCGCTGTCGGGGCCACCAAGAGCGAAGTCACGTTTCGAGCCTTCAAACAGCGGGGCCAGAGCCGCAACTCTGGGATTGTCGGCAAAGGGCTCGACAACGGTCCTCGTGGCACGTCGGAAACCAGCAGCTGGTAACTGCGCTTGCTCCTTGTCTGTTCCTGTGGGTGTTTGTGTGTGAAAACTCGTGGCTTCGTTTCCTCTCATCTATATTGACGTCTCTAGCGCCCTCCGTGGCTGCTTTGCTGGTCGAAGAGCTCTGTTTTCATGATTTAACCTTCTTTCTTTGCTTCATCACTACGCAGGTACGAGTTCGGCGCGCGCACCTTACCGCTGGGCGACATATTGTCTCATCTCAACGCCCCTAAGCGGCTAGACTACTTCAGCCTTGACATCGAAGGCGCGGAACTGATGGTAGGATTTGACAATGACTTTTCTAATATCTTGTGACAGATTCACTCAATTACTTAGCTTTCTTCATCGTGAAGGCCGAAAGAAGGAAGTGCCAGACTTGTCTACCATTCTGCTTCTGATGTCGCGCGTTCTAATCAATGCTTCGATATAAATTTATAGGTCATGAAAGCATTCCCGTTCGAGGCTTATCGCTTCAGCGTGTTTTCCGTGGAGCGACCTGCTGCTGAGCTGCAGCGCTTGTTGCAAGCCCAAGGCTACGAGTACTTGTGCGACCACGGTGGCTTCGGGGATCAAATGTGGGTCGATAAGCAGGCTATCACTGGTGAGCACCCACTGTTGGACGTGAAAGCAGTGAAAGTGGAAGAAGGCCCCACGGTGCCTCGGTTCAGCGACGCAGCAATTGGTAGCGCGTTAGACCCAAAGGGCAAGCGCTGCGACTTGGGCTTGTACACGGGCCTGTATGGCACCCAACCCAAGAAACGCGTTAGCCGGGCCGCTGCTACCGGCAGTGCTAGTCGGGTTTGAGTAAAAGGATGCGAGTTCAGAGCGCCTCGCGCATAGCGGGTGTTGTACTATTCGCACTGTGAACACGGGGCGTTTCTTGACTCTCGTCTTGGTTTGGTCCAGCTGCCCAGGAATTGAATTAAGTGTACAAAAGGTTCCTTTATTTGGGACTGCTTTACTATTACTATGGATAGCAGTAATACTCCGGTGGCAATATATTTGGCAACAAACGAAGTAAATGGATGTTTAGAGCACTTCTTCGACGCCGCCAATGAAACTTAGATAGCCAGTATAAACTTCAGGTCTCATAGAAATAGAAAATGGGTTTCACTTGGAGATCCGAGGGTGCTGAGGTACTTTTCTAGCTAGAGCAAAAAGGGAAGACAGATGAAATTCCTTTCGTTTTCCAAGGAGTGATTGACTGATTTCAAACCCTAGGAAATCATCTCGAGGACATCTCTGCGTCTTCTTCCAGTGAGATAAAAGTCAGGCAATGGAGTTGGGTTTCAGATTCTAAAATTTTTAACTCGATCGAGTTAAGTCTACTCTTGTTATGACATTTCTCGTAAAATGCGTGCGTCGTTCCTTATCGCCGAACAAAATCAGCGATAAACGGAAAATGTAAAAAAAGGGTACCCTACGATTTCGTGTATCTTTTTTTCTTGGTGTAAACAATGCGCGGTGTCACGGCCTTCAGACTAGCTAAAAGATTATAGATATTGAAGCGGATAGTCGAAAGTTACGAGCGTTTTCCTTGTTGCCAAATTTATTGCCACCGGAGTAGAAAGAGGAAACCAACTCATAGCGCATAATACATCGCAATATTTCATTGTTACGGTTATGGCCCTGGGCTTTAATAATAAACTATAAGATCCCGCATCGCACATCTAGGATATGGCTGGGCGTTAACGTGATGATTCAACTAGGAAATTTGATTTCGATTGATACAACTAAGAATTCCTATTTCGAATTCATGTATATCGCTCCAACAAGTCGAGTTAACGCTCAACGCAGCGAAAAAACAATACGATAAGGCGTCCTCGCTGTGTAAATTCCCCCGATCGATACGCGGCGAAGTCGCAGTTTTCCGTCAAAATTGTCTCCATTATCTATACCGCGTCCACCATTGCCTGCCACGCAGCCTTGTTCTCTTCCAGGCACTTGGTCGCACTGTTGGCCAGGTCCAGCTGCTCGACGTTGGCCAAAGTCGCGTACAGGGGGCCCACCACGAAATTGATGAAGCCCAGCTGGCCGCGCGCCTTGTCCGCGTCGCAGGTGACTTTTTCGCGGTCGAAACCCATGCCAATGGGCAGCCCCGCCGCTCTTTCCGCGTCCCCCTGTGCAAAAAACTCGTCCAGCACCCGGTCGGTCCACGCGTTGTAGTAGGCCCACGGTTTCGCCGGATTGCTGACGTCAGCCGCGTGCAGGGCCACCTGCAATGAAAATCATAACAAAGAATGTGGCGGATGAGGGCAATCGAAGAGCGGTAGCTTCGTAGAATTACGTAAGAAATAGTTAAAAGAGAAAGATACCCTAGTTTCAGATATCTAGAGAACTGAGACGACGAACAGGACTACAAAAAAACATGGTAGCAAGAAGCATAGGACCAACCTTGAGGGCCAAGGTGCGGTCTGCTTTGTGCTCGTCGCCGGCTTGAAGTGCCCATTGGCTGCCCTCGCTGCCTTCTCCTTCATTGGCTTCGCTGATCTTGCTTTTGAGTGCGTTCAAGTCCGAGCCATGGTTCGCCATGTCCGTGGCTAGAATCAAGGTCACCAGCAGCTGTTTGGCTTCCTTCACTTGCGCAGGGGCCAAAAGGTCGTCGCCGAGTCCGCTCCAAAAGTCACACCCCTGCTCAGAGAGCAACAATGAGGGCAAAGAAAACCACCAAGACGACAATGAGAGCCGGCAACAAAGCTCGCGCGAGGAACAAGGCGCACTTTTCCAGCCCTTCTGGTGCTCAACACAGCTACTTGGGGATTGAAACAAGTTCTGGCTAATTCTAGCATCGCCAACTACTATACTTATTAGCACTTAAGGTGCTCAACAACAAGCCAACCAACCTCGGTGGCGAGCAATTGCAGTGCTTTTGCGGCGTGCATCGACTCCAGCGGCGAGGTGTAGTGGTACTGGGTGGCCAACAGATCGTGGGTCGCGATGAGCCAGTTGTTGTTGAAGCCCCAGTGCCCCACGTCATGAGCCAGCGCTGCGGTGAGCATCACCAACCGCTCCTGAGTTGGTTTGTAAGCACACGTGAGAAGGACACGTCCAGAAAAAGCAGACGAGAAAAGAGGCGTCACAACTTGAAAGATAATCCTCAGTAATGAACGGTCATAGCTAAGAAAATCTGCACAAAAAAGTAAAGGGTATCAAGAATAGGGCACACACACTGAGAAGAGATGTATTGGCGGAGGTGGTGCGTTTTAAATTACCGAAGCAGTGCAGACAGTGCTAAGGCCTTGTTGCATGTCACTGCTGCCTCCATCGCTAGACTGGTTTCCATGCAGGAAGAAATGCACCGACTGCGCGACGTCGAGGCCGTGCAACGCGTTGTGGTAGCGGTTGGTGGGCAAATAGCCTCGCTCCAACTTGTATAGGCAAAAGATACGCGGAAGCAAAAGAAGACCATGAGTGAGATCAGTGTTGAGAAGGAATTTACGACGGTGATGCGATATGAATTCCCGAAGATGACGTAGGTATCAAACGAACTTGAAAATAGACAGAAGACATCTCTAGGAAAGGTAGGCCACTCAACCGCGCTGCAGATGTACACACACGTGCATACCTCAGCGAGGAACTTGACGAGCTTCGTTGCATTCAGCCCAAAATGCTCGATAAGCCCGGCGTCATCAAAGAGAGCGAAACCCACAGTGGCCATAGTCTCCTGAGGGTGCTCAGCGGCGCACGCAAAGACGTCAAAGCTCCACGACCGCAGTAGCGAAATCGGCTTCGAGCGAGTGGATAGCGAAGCAGCGAGCGAAACGGCCGAAAAGTTGGACACTTGCAGCACGCTTCGGCCTTTGTCGGCGAGCCGTCCCGCTAGTGCCGCTTGAAGGGTCTGCACGTCGGCAGCCGTGACTTCCGCCGATCCACCGCTGCCATTGTTGCACCGCTCCTGCAGGGCCGCCAGCAAGGCGTGTGCGCCGGCGTGGTCGGGCGGAGCGTCGCTGGCCTCGCCGCCGAGTCCATGCAACCGGTTGGAGGTCCGAGGGCGGCGGCGTGGCGACGCAGGGGCCACGCTCTCGAGGTTTTCGATGGCAGCATCCACCAATTTCATGGCGTGGGCCAAGCTCTTACGCCGCCGTGCCCTCGCCGAGTTGTCCGATGCATCTACCTCAAAAGTTGACATCGTTGAGAGTACGCCTTCTGATAGAGCGGCCGCGCCCGCAGGAGAGTTGAAGAGGACAATATTAGTACTGATGATCGAAGAGTAATGTGAAGTGCTACATAAACACTTACCCCCAGATTAGTGCCAACTCTCAATTCGTAATGCTTTTCCTCAAGCCCTCCTGCCTGCGGCCGGCGGCTCTCAGTCGGGCAAACTTCGACACAGATACGTCTGGTGCGTTCCCCTATTTCTGACCCCCAACAGGAGGGGGATCGGGTTTGTTGTTCGAAAAAAATCAAAGCTGCTCCACGCTCCACCTCATCATCTCATCATTCATCAGAACTCCACGATCCACGATTCCACGAGAGCTTCCTGACTGACTCCTGACAACAGCTTCCTAAGAAGCTTCGTAGCTTCACATAATTTCCTACTCGCATCATAGATGATAGCATCGTATGCATCATCAAAGATACTCTCGATGCCGCAGTTCACAAATTCACCCCACTAATTAGGTGAAGAATAGGTTATCTTGATGAGTAGTAGGTATCTTTAAAGATTTTTAAAGACCAGCCTACAATTCATTTTAAAGCAATTAGACCGCAGTTAGCTACTCTAGCTAGTTCTATATTGCAGTGCAGTCAAACAGTTACACATTGCGTAATTACTACCTTCTACGAGATTTCTATTGAAAGGCAGACATCGCATGTGGGGATACCGTGAGCTTGAAGCGGCAAGAATATGATCTTTTTCTTCGTACACTTGATTGTCTCTCCAGCAGTCCATAAGAAACGTCTTCGAGCTAAGGCAGCTGCCAAGCTTTTCATATCTGCGGTCCTCTTCCTCTACGCGACTCTAGCTTTTCATAAGGCACCCTTTGGGTCTGCCGAGCGATTCTTCTTCTTGTATTTGCTCGTTGAGACTGTGCTTGACATTGTCCTTTTTTCAGCTCTTCTCTACAGCGGTTACCACTCACGAAGCATAAAAGAGTGATGGGTGCTCGGAATGAATACTGCTGAAGTGAAGGCAATCGCGTTTTTCCAAAGCTGAGTAATATTGTGCAGCGCTATGTTACTTCAGGTGCTGTATGTCTGGATCATTGTTGCAACAGCGGCTGAGCTGCACACGTCAGTGGAAGATTACGCTCTCGTCGACGAGCTATCGAGTTTCGTCACGACTCATCGGGTGTCTCTGACCTGGCCTGGCCCTTTAGATATCGTGCATTCCGCTATGCCTGAAGTTTCGTTTCGTTTCCGAGTTACTCTAGATCGCTTGCCGGTAGTGGTCGCTCGTCACGGGAATAGCGGCCATATTGCGCACTTGGCTGTGCCTGTAGGTATCGACGGTGACGATACGCACCTTAAGCTACCTCTTCTAAATGACGCATTGGGCGTGAATAATAACAGCTTCTTGGAGGAGAATGGTTCTAGCAGAGAAACGACAGCACAAGCACATGATGGTGTTGGCCGTAAAATATTGTGGCAACGTTCTGTTTCGTCATTTTGCAATGTGCATCGGCTAAGCGATGATAACCAGGCATGGTTGCTGGATCGGGTCAGTGACCTAAGCCTACAATTTGACCGAGGCCTACTTGGAGCATCCGATGATGAAGTCTTTCAGGATGTATCCTTCTGTTTGAGTGCACAACCTATCAATGATGGCACTGCTCCCAACGATCAACGAAATGGAGGTCACTTCAAATGCGGCAACGTACAAGCGCTCACAGGCGAAATTGTAATTGCACTTCCTTCCCTAATGCCTGGAATCTGTAGTCTCGAACTCACAGACGCAAGTGCATACACTAGTGCTGAAGAGATTACCAAAAAGGCGGTGCCAAAGACATACGATGGGAACAGTTTACGAGCGGCGCTGAGGCTCCCTGGTGCTCAAGAAGTGGAGCTACCGCCCACCTTAACCGTGCAGCCGCCTGGGTGCGGTAAAGGCACAATCCATGGAGAGACCAGCGGCGAAGTTGTCACAATTGTCCACCCACGGCATGGTGCTCTTCTTGGCTCCACCGTTGAACTTAAGCTTATCAGTGATGGCGGTGGTGACGGCGAAAATCTTGGCAAGGCTGGAAAAATATCCCTTGATGAATTGTCGAACACTATTGATTACACAGTATGTTTGGCATTAGACGGTGCTATGATGGGCTGCCATCCTCTCAGCCATTTAGCTCACGATGCTTACCTTCGCGACTTATCGCCAGGTCGCCATGCTGTTGAAGCGTGGCGCCAGTGCACCACCGTTGAGGGTAGTGATGAAAGTGCCAAAAATATCGGGGCAACGTTTGAACCAAGTACTGGGATTGGCACAGAAGCAAAGAGTAGAAGCTGTGAGTGCCGAAGTATGAGCTCATTCGAAGTGGCTGACTTCGACAGTCCAGCGTCGTCAAGTTTACGGGTTGAAGGAATTGTCTCGCCGAGTTCTGGTGCTGATGACTTTGATAACAGCAATCACGACTTTGAAATTAGTCTCGAAGCTGGCATGGCAGATGAAACAATTCACAATGACGCTAACAATGGAGTCGTGCGCAATGGTCGTATGCCCATGGTCTTTGTGACAGGCGCCAGCCAGCGCTACATTGACTCTTTAATCCTTCAAAACCTCATTGGGTCGCTGCACTGGTGGGAGCCTGAGGCACCGATCGAAGTATGGGACTTTGGCCTCAGCGCAGATGCCCGTGCACAGATTTCATCCTGGCGAAACGTACAGTTGAAGACTCTGCCGCTACCCACGCCACAGTCACTGTCACCCGGTATTATATCTAATGCTCAAGCTTCGGATGAAACTGTGCCAGAACACTTTCATGTTCCTGGATTTGGTGCTTATGCCGCTAAAGCATGGGTTACACGAGATGCCCTCCGCCGATGGTCGCATCAAGCACAACGAGGGCGTTATAACGACAACCGCGGCAGCAGTAACAAAAATGGCTCAGCAGTGTACGTGCTCTGGATCGATGCCAATTGTGAGCTGCGGCGACCGCTACACGGGTCTCTCTTGCCTCACCGTCTTGCCACACGTGGCGCATTTTTCGTCACGCATCCTTACGGGTTTCCTTCGCCGCAGTTTCATTTTCCAGCTACTGTCGCCGCTCTCGGCTGCCCCACCGCCGACTCCACTACCCATGTTGACGATGGAACTACTAGTGGAATTGCCGGAGCAGTGAAAGATGGCTCTAATGCAGAAGAAGACGCGGCGCAGGATGGTTCAACCAAAACAATTCCTGTAGTTTTAGAGAGCTTGCCGCACTGTGCGACCACTTTTATGGGCTTCACGTATTCGACTCCCCAAGGCCGGGCCGTAGCTGACCATGTACTGGAGCCACTGGTGCGTTGCAGCCTTGACCCAAATTGCGTGCACCCGCTAGGGAGCTCGCGCAACAACCACCGCCAGGAGCAAACGGCACTGAACGCGATTTTGTGCCGCCTCTCCCACGGTAGTGCAGCATCTGATGGCATCCCAACATCTTTGGATGAAGATGACGGCAGTAGCGGGCAGTACTACTCTCAAGTTGATGAGTCTGCTGCCCGAATGTGGAACCTGTCTGCAGCCACGCTATGTGACAATGATATTGCGTATCGGCTCACCTCAGATTTTGAAAACCGAGACAACCTGCAGCCCACACGTGATCCTCATGACTGGAACGCCATGATCTTGTATACCCGGCGCGGTCATCCATATAAGCCCTATGTGCCGCACTTGCAACGCCAGGCGCAGAGGTAAGAAGTTAACGACAGACGCAGACATCGGCACTCAGCAGCCTTTGTTGAATTGATGCGTAGTCTGCCCCGCGACTCAATTCAGCATAAAGCTATCTGTCGTCAGTTCTACGGTACAGCTGGTTGTGAGACAGAGCACCAAGACGGCAAATCGGTGGTGTTTGCGTGGTGCCACTGACCATTGCATTAAAAACCGTTTTAAGCCAGGTTATTAAAGTGCTGAAGGACCAAGAAGCGACCTCCTGTTCCCCATGAATTGCTAGTGCTGCTGAGCGTGTTCATGATTCATACTTTATTATTCTATTCGAAGATATGGGGCAATAAAGAGTTCAGAATAGCAAAAGGGCGGTCATATGGTAGGAAGTACAATTTTTTATTGTCGATGTCTTTTTGCAATTGGGGAATATTATCTAACCTAACCTACCTACAACCCATTTGCTTATGCCTGTCGTTACCAAAACAGCGGGCGATTCGCCTCGTGTATCTGTCGTCCGCTCTACGTTAAACATAGAAAAACGGAAATGCCCCCAGCAATACAACAATATCAACTCACACAAGTAATTATTTGTATGGCTCTTTGTCGAACACGAGGCGCAAATGACGAATAGAGCGCAGCACGAGTTTGCCTCTGAAGAAGCCATGAAGTTTCGAAGCGTGCTCAAATTAGATCGCAGACGAGTTCGAGGTCTTTGCTTCTTCGGCGGCGGTGCCACCACCGGCCGCTGATGGCTTAATCGCTTGCAAATCGAGGAGTCGCTGCTTGAGCGCATCCAACTCGGCAGTTTGCGTCGCGATCGCGTCTTGCATCTTGGCCGCGTACTCCTTGGCTGCTTCGGGCTTGTGGTAAGCGGTGAACGATGGCATCGCGTTCTTGACTTTCTCTTCGTGCGCAATAACTTCGTCGTAGGTGCCGCGGAACCCATCCTACGTGCGTTTAGGCCAGGAAACAGCCACTTGTGAAGACTACGTACGAAGGACCCGCAGAGTAGTTCGAGCGCAACGCACCAACGAGCGTTGATCAAGACTGCTTTATAATAACAAAACAAAAAGCACCATAGCATTGAAAAAAAAGAACACACAGTTGCAAACAAACCAGTACCTCAGACTCGTAAATTCGAAGCAGTACGACATCGTGGTGCAGCGCCGGAGGAGCTACGGTCAAAGTGTTTGCAGCGTACTCCGACGGATCGGGCAAGTTGGCCTCCTTCTCGTGGGCCATGCATTCTTCTTTGCTGCCCCGGAACCCGTCCACGCACTGGTAGAGCGCATACGTGTGCGCCATCTCCTCGGTGTCGGCCTCGTTGCCAGGTTCAATCCCATGGCTGCGCTCGTAAGCGACGACTTCGTCGTAAGAGCCCCGGAAGCCGTCCTACAACAGTAAGGGAAGAAAACATGATTATAATGGAGTTTCTGGGAGTAAAGTATGAAGTTTAGGACAAAGCCAGGTGACTGCTAGTCTAGATTGGGCTGCGTGTCGAAGAAGTCGGTCCAAAGATTTAGAACAGAAGAAAGGTGTTGTCTACCACGGCTTCGTAGATGTGGTAAAGCGTCTCTTCTTTATCCTTTTCTTTTTCTTCTTCTTGCTCTTTAGCCGACTTATCTTCGCCAGATTTCAGGCCAAACTTCGCCTCGTGCGCTGCTACTTCTTCATAAGTACCCGTGAAGCCGTCCTGTGAAATGAATCACCGATAGACCAGGATGAGAATGGTGTCGTCATAATTTCAGCGCCAAGAAAAATTGAAATGAGCGAATACTGTGTCGAGACAGTAAGGGGTGCTACCGTTCAAAATGTCGACTACAAATTAACTTCGAAGTAAATCAATATTGAAAAGCTGACTGATGAAGGCATACACGTGTAGATGTTTACGTACCACTGCTGCATAGAGACGGAACAAGACTGCATCGTTCTTATCTTCTGCTGCCCCCTCTTCTCCTTTCTTGGCGCTCAATTTTGCCTCGTGCTCAAGGACCTCTTCGTAGCTGCCCGTAAAGCCGTCCTATAAAACGAGAGAGAGCGAGAGAAGCACAATCGATCATAAATCAAGTACAGATGGTAGCAGAGGCTCCGTCGACAGGAAAAAGCCTGCGTCTTGAACCAAGAGCAAAAATACACACCCTTCATTTTTAAATGGCAAAACATGTATGGATTCATTTCGTCACTCTCTCACCTCTGCTGCGTAGACTCGCATCAGAACGCGGTCGTAACTGGGCACTTCAAACGCTGCCAGCTTGCGCTCGTGGTTGGCCACATTGTCAGCGCTGGCCCCTTTGTAGCCGTCAGAGGCGCAAGTTTCAGGCATGTTGGCCGTAGAATCGGGCACCACCTGAAGTAAAGGGTATAGAGGGGAGGACAGGAAGTGAGAGGGGCAGCGTCAAGTGAGAGCATTGAATTAGAATCTGACATTTTAATGAATTCGGCGGCAAGGCAGATTCACGCGAGACAACACATTCTTACTTCTAAAGTATTCTAAAGTAAATTGCGAAGTTCGTAAATTGTAAAACGATAACCGCCTTTTATTCCAGCACAATAGAATTTGGGCTTTACCTGGCGAAATTGGGTCACTTGAGCTGGCGACATGCCAATTTTCTCCGCCAAGAAAGCGTCGGTGCAGCCTTCGAGCTCACTCGCATTGTCGATGCCGTTCTTGTGGAAGAGGTCAACGAAGGAGGCGAGGCCACCCGCTTTCGAGCCCAGCACATGTTGCACCGTGGCTGCGTGCCCGATGCCGGACGTTAGGCCCATCTTTTGCTCGTGCGCCAGCACTTCATCGTAGGTCCCCGTGAAGCCATCTTCGGCTTCGTAAATGCGAATCAACACGCGGTCATGGTGAGGCTCAAGTGCAGGTGCGGCTGCGGAGGTGGCCGCAGCAAGGCGCTGTGCTTCTTCTTTCGCTTTGGCTTCATGGTTGAGCACCTTGAAAGATTCGTGGGCAAAAAGACAGGACGTAAAACGAGAAAAGGAAAGCGTACTGTTGCGTGAGTGCGTGTCGTGAGGCGGTGAAATTGAGGCACAAAAATGCAAACGACAGCCACAACAAAAGAGATGATAGGGTTTAAAAGCAAAACTGACACATGTCTTTTCATTCTTTTCATTCTTGTTCTTTTTTTGTCCACATGTTTACCTACCCACCTCAAATTCCGACCCTTTGAACCCGTCACTGGCAGTCTCCGGCATGGCGGCAGTGGTGTCCTGCACTGCTTCTCGAAATTTGGCGATTTCTTCTGGGCTCATTCCCACGCGGCCCTTGAGGTAAGCGTCGGAGCAGCCCTTGAGTTCGCTCGCCACGTGAATGCCCAGGCGGGTGAAACCTTGCTCGAAATGGTTCAAGTCCAGTGGTTGCAGCACGCTCTTTGTGGTAGGGGCATCGGGATGTGGCTTCACCGTGTCGCCGTCAAAAGTGTGGCCCAAATTGTGCAACTCGTGGGCCGAGACTTCTTCAAACGTGCCTCGGAATCCGTCGGGGGCCTCGTACAAGTCTACTGGCACTACAGGGGTGGAAGTGGCCGAAGGGGCTTTGAACGGCGACAGGCCCAGCTGGAGCCGCTTGAGTTTGTTGTTATGGTCCAGCACGCCCTGGCTGGTGCCCCTGTAGTGGTCTTGGCTCACTTCAGGGAGGTTCTCAGTCTCGTCCGGAAAAGCCTTGCGGAATTTCGCGAGTTGCACGGACTTCAAGCCTACTTGGTGAACCAAAAACTCGTCGGTACAGCCTGGAGAAAACGGAGCAAGCACCACCAAAGAATAGCAATGAAATGATAGGAAAACGATGGCAATACGCGCACACGTCAGAAACTACGGAAAGAAAAGAAGAAAAGTATGCAACATGTCATCCTAAACGGCGGTGTAAGGAAGTTAAGTCGTCGAAAGAGACAGGAAAGAGCGAAAAAAAAGGTAGCCTACTTCAAAAAACATACATATTTATACACATCAAACTCCCCCCTCCAAAAAGTGCGTGCCCTTGCTCACCTTCCAGTTCCACTTGGTAGTCCACGCCCACTTTGTGGAAAGGCACTGCGAAGTGGCCCAAGCCAATGTCCATCAGCAAGTCTTGGACTTTGGCGTCGTCGCCTTCAGCTGGCTCTTGGGGCCCGTCGGGCTCGTGCGAGATCACGGCGTTGGTTTCTTCGCAGTACTTGAGCCCCAGTATCTCTTCGTGGGCTGAGACTTCTTCAAAAGTGCCTCGAAAGCCATCAGGGGCTTCATACAAGTGCCTCACTTCTTCGCTTTTGACTTGTTGAGGCTTGAGCCCACTCGCAAGGGCTACTTCGTGAGCCGCAACCTCCTCGTAGGTACCGCGGAACCCGTCCTAATTCAATAAAATGTGACACGATACACACACATACAAAAAGAGCCAAGGATGTTGATCGAAAACGAAAGTTGCATTAAAGGACATGATACATTTATCTTTCATTTTCTCAACTAAAAAATGAAAATTCGTATATCAAGAGGAGCCAGGAGCGCCCACCTCCGCTTCATAAATGCGAATCAGGACGCGATCATGGTGCGGCTCCACTGGCTTCGCTTCCTTTTGCTTGAGCTTCTTGTCGTGGGCGATCACCTCCGCGTAGCTGCCGCGGAACCCGTCAATGTCCGACTCGTAAATCGAATACGTACGGTATTTCTTCTCCTTTTTGGCCTTCGCAATTGCCTTCTTTTTGGCCACCAACTTCTCTTCGTGAGCGTTAACTTCCTCGAGCGTGCCGCGCCAACCGTCATGGGCCTCGTAAATTGCCACCTTGGCTCCCGTGTTGTCGGAGGGAAAGTGCGGGTCGAGCCGCTGGTCCATGAGAGCCCGCCGGAACCGCAGCACTTGCACTTTGCTCATCAGCAGTTGGTGGCCCAAAAAGCTGCAAGAACAAGGGAAGAAGGTGCAAAGCACAGAAGAAGCAAAACATAAAGTGATGGTAGGAAGGTAGGAATAGAATGCGGAAACGACCAGATATTGTGGCCTTCTTCGAATACCCATGACGCCACAATTCCACGCAACGCAGAGCACTATTTAATCCGCGTGTGTCTCTCCGGCTCGACGCACAAGCGCTTTCAACATCACAAACCGAGAAAAGTGAGACATGAAAAGTACAATTATATCATTTTACATGTCGGTGCAGCCGCGCAGCTCGGTGAACGTTTCCACAGCACAATCGTCGAGCTTGCTCGCAAACTCTTCCAAGCCATAGTCCGCCAGGAGCGCTTTCACGTTGAAGGCCTTGGCGGCAGCTGCTTCCGCTGCGGCTGCTTCCTCAGCGGCCGCAACCGCAGCGGCAGCCTCTTCGGCCATCTTGCGAGCTGCTTCGATCAGCGCTTCTTCCCTGGCCTTCTTGGCTTCTTCTTCTTGCTTCCTTTGGGCTTTGGCCGCTTCTTTCACTCTTTCCTCGTCGACTGAAGGGCGCCCCAGGCCCAAGAACCCGTTCGACTTCCTCTGAGCTTCCACCGCTGCTTCCGCCGCGCTCGCTTCCAACTGCTTCGCTTCTTCCTCGGCTCGTTTCGCGCTCGCCACCGCAGCTTTCGCGCGCTCGCTCGCTTGCTGGGCTTCTTCCCTCGCCACCGCGGCGGGGTCGCCGCGGGCTGCTGAGGCCAGCTCCGCTTCCTTCTTGGCTGCAGCCGCGGCTTGCGCTGAGGCGAGGTCCTCCTTGAACTGAGCGGTCTTGCGCCCGAACCCAAAAATGCCTGAAGACCCGAGCCCCGCCACTTTTCCCCCCTTGATGAGCTCCATAAGCTTCACGAACTCGTCCGCATCCACGGTGCCTGAGGTGAACAGAGTGCATGAGGCACGAAATAGACGAAGAAGATGAAAGCGCGCAATTGGAAAAAATGGCGAATGAAAAAAGCACTTGTCTTGAAAGGCAGAGCGAACAGGAAAGAATTAAAACGTATGGCTAGAAGCGAGTTGCGTCGTTTAACAATACGCACCGTTCTGGTCGGTGTCCGCCACTGCAAACGCCGCCTCGAGATCAGCGTCGAGCGGCATGGCCACCCTGTTGCCGCTCTCCGCCCTCACGCCCTCGTTGGCCATCATCACTTCGCGCACCATGGCCTTCTTCACCAAGACCACAAACTCCGCGCGGTCCAAGTCTACCGCGCCCTCTTTCAACGCCGCGTGAAACATGGCCCGCCATTTCGTTTCCGCTTTCTCTGCCTCGGTGGCAGGCAGCACCGCTTCGGACGACCGCTTGGCTTCCGAGGCCTTAGCTTCCGCCATCCGAGCTTCTTCTACCACGGCAGCCGCCTTGGCCGCTTCCAATGCCGCAACATTTCGGGCATCCCTGGCCTTGGCCGCTGCCAACTCGCTCTTGAACTTGGCGTCGCGCCCGGCCTTCTGAAAAAAAACCGCGGAGCTCAGCCCGTGCACCTCTCCATCCGCCACCAGCTGCATCAACCGCACGAACTCCGGACCGTCTACTTTCCCGCTGCGGTCAGCGTCTGCAACCGCGAAAGCGCCCTTCAAGTCGTCCACCATAGGCTGGTTGGCCCCCTCGTCGGCTGGCATTTCGGACCGCACCAGGGCGAGGAACGCCGCCTCGTCGAGCTCCGTCACCCCCGCAGAGGAGGTGGCAGCTGCATAGGCTTCCTTCCAGTGAGCAACCTCCGGGCTGTCCGGCTCCGGGGTTAAGGCAGTCAGTAGCGAAACTGGTTCCTCCGAGGCAGAGGTTCCACTTTTACTGGACGCAGCCGTTGAAGGTGGAAGGGATTTGTTGGAAGATATGGGGGAACTAGATCCTGAGGTAGGTGACAACGCTCCGAAGCTATCCTCCTCAGCAAGCGCTGCATCCTTGATGGTCTTTATTAGTGCAGCGACAGCAACCACAGATAAGATTAAAATCAGACCAAACGATGCATCACATCTCAAGAAGAACAGATGGCAACGTGCGTGAGGCGCTTTGAGAAGCTTCTTCGTAGAAGTGAAGCTGAGAAAGGAGTAGGCAGATGAGAAGAGGAGAGTGAAGCAATGCACCTTGATCCATTCTGCCGCAAGTTCACCCGTAGGAGCAGCAAATGACACAACTTCACCGGAAGTCATCATCACGTCGAATCGGCCAACGCGGCGTCCCGGCTTTGCCTCGAGAACCCTGAGAAAAGTTGGGAAGGTTGGGAGGCGTGAGAGAGGGAAGGAAAAATTGACATCATAAAAGCGTACGAGACAAGAATAGGCGTTGGCTGATCGAATGAGCGAAGTACATCCATTTGAAGGTAGATTAACTGAAAGCCCAACTATTTATCGTCTTCCTCCACTTGAAGAATGTAAGCATGTCGAAATAAAAACGAAAATACAGCAGTTGAGAGAGTAAATTTGCAATGTAACTCGCTAGAGGAGTTTCGAAACCAGTCCGCATGAATGCGAGTTGCTCGCTGTACAATTCAAAGCATCTTAAACTGCGACTATCATCTTACCATGCCCCCTCGACATCTTTAGTCCAAACGTCGGCTTGGCCATCCGAAAACTTAACAGCGAATGCTTTCGTGCTCTGAGAGTACTCGCATTTGAAAGAGCCCCAGGAGTCCGTCAGCCCCGTTGCCTCTTTCATTTCTAACACGCCCTGCATTACCTTAGCTCCTGCCTCTGCTGGAGCCACGGGCGATGAAGCCATGGCGAATAGATTTGAGGTCGATTAATAACAGCGAGTGGTGGATGCGCCGAGGGTGACCGTGCTCTATATCGATGACGATGCGAACTAAGATCGTGCCGAAAGATAAGCCGATAAAAGCGAATCATGATGGGCGACGTCACCAAAATGTCGATCTCCCCCCCCTGTTGGGTGCCCGAATCCAGAATTAAACAGAATAATAAAATTCTGAGAATCAGAATAGATCAAGGTAGTTTGATGTTTGATGTCGACACGACCAGAAAGTGCCTAGCTAGCAAAGAAAAGAGACAATGCGCTGTTAGGGGGGTGACATTTACAAAAGAGGCCTTTTCTGGGGTGACAATTGAAAATAGACCTTCTGGAGGGGGTGGAATTTTCAAAACGACCCTGATAGGGGGGTGACATTGGCGTGTCACCCCACAATCTGAGTCGCTACCAGAATGTCACCCCGTCAGCTTGGTCCTACGCAGATCTATGGCGGCCCACATAAGCGCCAACGAACAGAGGGTCCTCGGAGAAATTGAGCGCATTGGGGCGGCAGCCCGTAATGAAGCTCTTGTTCTTGACATTCTTAATCCTGGATCAACGGCGACGACGTATTCAGATGTTCACGAGGCCTACAAGAAACTGACTTTTCGCATTCATCCTAACCGAGGCGGCAACATCACTCCAGGGCAAGCCACCGACACTGTTGCGATCGTTACACGAGCACAAACAAGAGGTGGGCGCCCACACAAAAGACATAACGTGCTCTATCAAACAAAGAGAGCAAGCAACCTAGCGCGCACAAACAAGAGGCGGGCGCCAAGACACAAAACATGGCATGCTAGCAAACAATGATAAAGCGAGAAATCTCGCGCGCACAAACAAGAGGTGGGCGCCAAGTCAAAAGGCGAATGCCCGCTGCCGCGTTGTCATTATGGCATGCTAGGAAGCAATCAAGGACAATCAACCACCTAGCTTGCACGCTCAGGCAAGAGATGGCGCGCAGACAAAAGACGAATACCCGCTGCCGCGTTGTGATTCTTGAATGAAGCCCAATGAAGATGCTCTAGAACGAGGAGCAAATTCCGGCCTGAGAGTACGCGAAGCTTTCTGTCAGTGCGAGTGTTCAGGGCG
>Ga0307982_1000258_pt1 | contig 40998 bp, 11 predicted proteins | sample OrgLakmetagen989_FD_201847 | JGI IMG/M metagenome (GOLD analysis project Ga0307982, IMG submission 201847) | Saline water microbial communities from Organic Lake, Antarctica - #989 | ecosystem: Environmental > Aquatic > Non-marine Saline and Alkaline > Saline | place: Antarctica: Organic Lake... | reverse complement strand
CGGCTTCTGTGGCGCGGTCCACCCGAATGCGCTCCTCCGCCAAGATGAGCTTCATGGCCTCCACGTCCTCAGCGCCCTTGGAGAGCTTCTGCAGGCCCTTGTTCACGCGGTTCTCCTTCTCACGCACCTCAGCCAGTTTCTCAGAGTACAGGGCCCGATAGTTCTGGATGAAGGCCAGGTAGGACTTGGGGGTCTGATACACGCGGCGCTTGCTTTCGGCGTAGAACTCCGTGCATACGTCGTTCACAGCGGCGTGCACGTAGCCCATGTGCGCAATGACGGCCTCCTTTGTGGCCGGGTCAGTGTCCAGGGGGAAGTCTGACAGGAATCCACGGGAGACGGCCACCAGTGCTTCCTCGGGCCAGGGGAGGAACCAGTCGATGGTACAGCCCGATACGAGGCCGGGGAACTTGCGTGCACGCTCACGGAAGCGCACATCCACGGGGGAGAAGCACAAAATCACGTGCAGGTTGTCACGCGCAATCTCCCAGAAGTACTGGTTGAGGTTATCAGGCGTTTCCTCCAGATGGGGGCGGTCTGCCACGAAGTCTGCCCGCAGATCTGACGTCATCTGCAGCATCTCGTCCTTGGCAAACAGGCCGCTGACCTCACCAGTCATCAGCACGGTGTTGAGCAGCTCCAGGAAGGAATCGTTGCGGATCTGGGCGTCAGTGAAAAGGAAGGCGACGCTCTGACGCAGGTGCCCTGCGGTCTTGTACATGCCCTTCAGGTCTTCACGCAGCTGATTTAAGCCGTAGCTCTTGCTCAGCTGGATGCGGCGCAGAGAGGCACGGCAGATGTACGCTGCCAGGCGAGACAGGGACTGCTTGCCGGAGCCGCCCACGCCCACCAGCAGCGCATTGCCGCCGGGGGTGGACAGGATACGGGTGATGCGCACCAGGTGTCGCAGGGCGTCGTCGAACAACACAAGTTCAAGGTGGAACGCAGGATGGCGTTCGTTGTGCTGACGCATGTACATCTCCACACGTGCTCGCACATTGGACAGGCTGCTGCCGTCTTCGTAGATCAGAGGGGCTTCCTCCAGCACCTCGTCTGTCTCGGGGTCAATCTGGGGGTCGCGCAGGAAGCACACGAAGTCGCTGCCCTCGCCAGTGGGCCCACCCACCGCCGCGGCAGCGTCCTCCCCGAACAGGGCGGTTAGGATTCGGCCCATCACGGAGTCATACCACTCCTTATCGGGGGTGTTGATGAGCTTGTCCCGGAACACACGGGCGCATTCGTGGTGCCACAGCTTCAGCAGGTTCAACGCCTGGTTGTCGCTGGGGGTGGCAAGACCGCCAGTCTGGATGGAGGGCTTGGGGGTAAGAAGAACACCCTGGAACACGCGGGACAGCTCGCGCATGTTGAAGATGTAGTGGAACTTGGAGGGTGTGGGCAGCATCTTCTGCTTCACCAGACGCCATAGGTCAATGGTGGCTGAGGTCAGGTTGTCCACCACCTCCAGGCACTCGGGGGAAAACTCATCCCGCTTGAATCGGCCTGCCAGCATCTGTCCATACAGGTCGTCGATGCTTTGGATGGAAGGCGGCACCAGGTTGAACAAGAAGAAATGCCGCTTCAGGCGATCCGGGATGTCGTTGCGGCCGCCACCGGGGTGGTTCATAGCCCCAATGAAGGACAGGTCCTCGCACAACTTCAAGTCGCCACGTCGCTCCCGATCACGGAAGTACATGCCGGAGGTCTCGATCAGCTGCCGCACGATTTCGTTACAGGGCTGGTCGCCCCACTGGTTGATCTCAGGCATGGACAGGTCGTCCAGGAACACCGTCATTTTCTTGCCTGAGGGGGGGCCGAAGCTGCGCCCTCCGCGCTTGTCCAGACTGGCTTCAACAGACTGCTGGAAAATCTGGGGGGTGGTGGCTGACGAGAAGTTGATGCGTTTCAGCAGACGCCGTGAGGGGTCAAAGCCAGCGAAGAACATCATGGCAGTTGAAGTTTTGGCTGTTCCGGGTCCACCCACCATGAGCACTGGATACCCCTTGTCCATTTCCGTCTTGGGGTTGTGAAGGTATCCCACCAGGGCAGTGTGCCGAGTGGAGTCCATGGTGGGCACGAGCAGGTTGGTGAAATCCAAGGGTTCATCCTGTGAGGGGTAACTCCATCGAGGGGCGGCCCACTTGCGCCAAGGCAAGCCGGGCGCCACACTGTCAATGTACCACTCGAACACAGTTTCGTCCTCGCCCATTTTGGAGCGCTGGGGCATGTGGCGGTCCCCGCGCCTGCGCATGTATGCGTCCATGCGCAGGCGGTCTTCTCCCTCCAGAAGCCCCCCCACGCCCCAGGACAGAGCATGCAGGAACAGGCGCTCCACAGCATCCATGAGCTCAGAGCCACCCCCGGGCAGCACACCTGCTTCACTGGCCTTGTGGATGAGGTTCTGCAGCAAAGTGAAGGTGCCTGTGACGGCGCCCACACGAGACACACCCACGACTGGCTCGCACTGGCGGTACAGGAAATCAAACAGGTGTCCGTAGTCGCTTCCACTGCGGTCTTGGTCCGGCAGCTCCTCGTCCATCTGCGCCTCCCGCTGCAAATCAGCCTTCACAACACCCACGTATCGTCGGAACAGGGAAGAGAGGTGGTCTTGCAAGTGGGATGCTTGTCGGTTCACCCACGCGTCAGTGACAGGCTTCCAGTCCAGGTCCACCATGGACACATACACGATACCAGATCGCGACACAGTGGCGGGCGAGGCGTTGCGCAGATCCTGCGCCTCAAACATCAAGGTGCACTTGTCAGACATGGCCAGGCGGTCGCCATTGGCCAGTGTCAGCAGCTTGCTGTCGTCCATCACGGAGTTCAAACTCTCAATCCACATGGTGTCCACAGGGCCGTCGAACGTCAACCAGGAGATGTATGCGTTGTCGCGCCGGTTGGCGCGCTCAAACAGCGCCGAGAAGATGCCAGTGGTCCATTCCCCAGTGTTCACGTCGGTTTCTCCGTACAGCTCTGCCTCTGCGACCGCCTTTGGGTTCATGCGGGTGAGGCGGTACTGCTTGCCCTCTGACAGCTGCAGGGCGCGGGCGAGGGTGTTGAAGATGGTGCTCTTGCCGCCCCCCGAGGGCCCGATCAACATACATGCGTGGCGTACGTTCACCGTGTCGCGCAGCTGCATGACCTTGAGTACCCAGGAGTCCCACGCGATGTGGCCCGTGGTGGTCAGTGCTGACTCGATGCTGGACTGCAGGGGATCCACTCCTGCATCCACCTGCGAGCCCACGCCGCGGAACAAGTCACGCAGCATGGACAAAAACAGGGGCACATCCTGTGCAACCAGCTTGGACAAGTTCATGTCACGCAGGGTCCGGTACAGCAGCACATCTTCGGACTCTGTGAGGAAGTTGCGCTTGGTCTCGCCAGCTGTACGCAGAACAGACAGGATGTTCCGAAGGCCAAAATCGTAGTGGCGCTGGTTAGACAGCTGCTGCTCCGCGATCGTGTACGCCTGGAAGAACTTCCGGGACAGCGAAGCAAAGTCGGAGTACCCTGCTGCCACCAGCTTGACCTTGATGATGATCTGGCGGTCAGGCACCATCATGGCCACAGATCGGAACAGAGCCTTGAGGTTCTCTGGCAGCTCTTGGCGACCAGCGTACCCTGGGTTCATGGTGATGTAGAAGCCGCAAATGGGGTTCAGCGTGACGTAGTTTGGGAGAGAGCTCTCCTTGCTCAGGGCGGCGCTGTCGCCTGGAAACACGAACTGCTTGGAAGAGGCCTTGCGGGCATTCAGCACAGCTTGCACCTGCTGCGCCACCACTGACAGCACGGGAAGGGTGATGCGGTTGAACTCATCGAAGCAGCCCCACAGGCCGGCTTGACACAGGCCCTTGAAGATCTTGGCGCAGTCGGTGTAACGCATTTCCGAGGAGCAGTTGGTCACCACCACATACAGCCCCAGCGTGCGTCCCATGTCCTTGACGGTTTCCGTCTTGCCTGTTCCGGCTGGGCCAGCAGGTGCGCCACCGAAGTACATGGAGTATGCTTGAGCCAGCGTGATGTAGCAGCGGTCCGTGAGGGGCGTGATGACGAGACGCTCTTTCACGCCCAGGTACTCATATTGGTACTTGAAGTCCACATCGGTCACGGACACGATGGTGGCGCCATCCTGCGAAACGTCGTCTGTGTCTTCAGCACGGAAGCTGAAGCGGCACTGCTTCAGCCAATCGAACATGTCAGCGGAGAGCTGCAGGCCACGGGTGGCCTTCTGCATAGCCTGCAAGTCAGCGATGATCTGTGTCTGATGCACCTGGATGGTGACCAGTGTCTCGATCTTGCGGCGCTCCAGCTTGCTGTCAATGGCCTGGAGACACCAGGCAGACAGGTCTGCTTGCACATCGTCGTGCTTCTGGCGGGCCCGGGTGAGAGCCCCCTTGGTGCCAGCTCGCAGTGCATCCTCCACATCTGACGTCCACAGCTGCTGCAGCCCCAGCAGGGCGTACTGTCCGCAGGAGCCCCGCACGAAGTCCCGCAGCTTGGCTTGGATGTTGTTTGAGATGGACACAATTTCAGTGGCGCAGTCGTCAGCGAGGTCCTTCATGGTGGCGCGCATCTCCTGCAGCAGGGCATGCAGCCACTCCTCAATGACATTGGAGCGGATGATGACGGGGCGCCGCAGCTCGATTTCCTCCTCCCGTGCCCCCAGGCGGGACTTGATGGCGATGATGTGGTTCTTGTCCTTGCGACTGTGCTCCACCCGGTCCACCGCGTCGAACAGCTTGGGGTAGTACGCCTGGATTGCCTGGGGCTCGCTCCCCTGGGACAGCAACTTCAGCAGATCCGCGTCGGACATGAAATAGAAACGGGGGAACAGGGCACGCTTGCTCTCCAGGTACCCGAATAGACTCTTCTGGCAGTTCTCCAGCTCAACCAGCATGCCGGGAAGGGAGGTCTTGAGCACTTCATTGCTGCAGGCGGGCAGCACAAAGTCGGTGGCGTGGGCGGATGCTTGGTTCCGCTGGAAGTCAGTGTCCAGACGGGCAAAGCGGCGGGCCACCCGGGGCATCTGCTTGGGGATGTCGCCCTTGAGGAACACGGCCTCCAGTGACCCCCACAGGGACTGCACCTTCACCCACAGCTCCAGAGTCTCCCCTGTGTCGCTGAGTTCCTTGAGGAGATCTTGGGCACGGGGCTTGAAGCGGCCAATGTGGCGTGCCGTCAGCATGGTTTGCAGCATCAGCTGGCTCTCCTCCAAGTCTTCCACAATCACAGGCACGTTTTGCAGCAGTGGCACGTTGGTCTTGCGATCAGGCGCCATGGTGAATGCAAAACGCGCAAGGCGCCATTTCTCCTCCAGCTCTGTCAGTTTCTGCACGATGACCATTTGCTGCTCGGCAGAGTGGCAGATCTCCTCAATGCGGTCAGCATGCTCCACGAGGTTTGCAGACACAAGGTCCTTCAGGCGGAACTCGGCGTCATGCACGTGCAGCTCCTTGCCTACCAGCTCAGACAGCTCCTCCCAGTGCCACGGCTGCATGTAGTCGGCTGTCAGCCGGTGCAGCAGTGGCAGCACGCGCTGGAAGTCCTCGATGCTGCGGCGCAGATCGCGGTATGCCTGCCAGTCCCGCAGACGTTTGGGCATGCGCTTGCAGCGGTTGAAGAATCCTTCCATCTCTGAAATCATGCTGTCGATGCTGCGCACGACATCCGCCCACAGAATGGTCTCGAATTCCCCCATCTTGCTCATCACGTCGCGGTACAGGGTGTACAGCTTGTTCAGCAGCCCCAGCTCCTTGCGTGTCTCTTCAAGCATGGGGAACTCGGTGCGTTGCAGGGCAAACAGCTCCTCCCCGCCCTGGTACAGCTCAGCCTTGCGGGAGTAAATGTGGAACTGGTCCTCGTATCGGCGCAGGCGATCCATGGCCTCGTCGGGGGACAGGCCGGACACCATGGGCCCATGGGCAAGGTAGTCCACTCGGAATTCGTCCACCTGCACCACAAAGGTGCGCACATCGGACAGGAGCTGAGAGCGGAAACCCCCCTGCAACCCCGTGATGTTGTCCTGCACTGTGTCAGCGCGGGTGACAAGCTTGGTCCACGTGCTCTGCAGGACTGTCTTTTGGTCCTGCTCCTCTTTGGCCATGTAGCCGGGCGGCATGAAGCCCTCCAACAGGTCGTACACCGCCATGACGGGGCGGATCTCGTTCTCAATCACACTCTCCTTGTGGCGAATCTCGTTCAGTGTGTTCATCACGAAACGCAGGCTATCCAGTGTGTCCACTGGGCGAGTCACCTTGGTGTTCTGCGTCTTGATGTACTCCGCAATGCCGTTCATGGCGGCCCGAGTCTGCTTGTGCAGGTTCTCAGCGAAGCGGCTCTTCCAAGTGTCAGCCCGTGCCGCCAGGGCTTCCTTGAGGTGTGTCGTGCGCAGAGACAGGGCACCGATGTGGTTCATGCTGGCAATGTCTTCAGTCTCCTCGCCGATCAACTTGAACTGCTTCAGCCGGCTCTCGAAGTCCTCGATTCCAGGCTTGCCAGCCTTGAACTTGGCATAGGCGTCCTCCACATCTTGCTCCCACAGCCACGCAAAGTGGTCGAAGCTGCCCAGGAAGGCCGCCACTTGGTCCTTCAGGCTCTGCACGCTGCCGGTCAGCAACAGTGCCACACGCACCACCTCGATATCCCGTCCAATGCGGTGGAAGAAGGTTACCTTGTCTTCGTCAGGGATGTCGCCCTGCCCCCACTCGTGCAGTTGCTTAGTGCTGTGAAGCACGGCGTGGGCAGTACGGGTGATGGCGCGCTGTACGTCATCCAGGCTGGGGCTTAGGGCCACCTTGGAGACGTAGCTGCCGGGCACGTGGCCGTCGCCACCGGGAGGGCCGCTGTGCTTGTTTGCAGGCACGTACGAGTCGATGAGCTTCAGGTCGATCTCAAAGAATGGATGAGCGAGCGACAGGAATGCCTCCGAAGAGGGAATGAGGCTGTTGTGGCGAGAGCTGACTCGGCGCTTCAGGGCGTTCAGGGAGGACTTAATGCACGCCAGCAGTGCCGACAGCAGGAAGCTGTTGTAGTGCTCCCGTGTCTTCACCAAGTCGTCATCCTTCACCGCGGCGATGTGGGGGTCCAGGGGGTACGTCACGATGTTGGCAAGCAGGTCCTCCACTGCATTCTGCACCTCCAGGTTTTTCCCTTGCAGCAGCTGGATGCGCTCTTCGATGCTCTCACGCTGCATGCTGACGAAGTCGTCCAGGGTGAAGGCTGCGTCAGCGGGGAGGTTCAGCAGGCAGGTCTGTGAGACCACTCGCAGGTTGCTCTCCACTCTGTTCTCAATGATATCGTTCACGTTTGACACCAGCTCATCCAGGCGTCGCAGCCCCGAGTGCACATGAGCGATGTATGAGTCAATGTTCATGCTCGTCCACGTCAGTGTCACCATGCCGGGGCGCAGCTTGTACTCCAGGTCGTGCACTGCAGGGCGCAGCAGCTGTGCTGTGACAGGGATGATGCGCGATGTGATGCGAGCGTACTCCTGCAAGGCGTGGGACAGCTGGGAGTAGTACGACTTGAACTTGTCTTCCTGCAGGAGGACAGTCTTGGCTGACTCTGGGATATCGATGCCCATGCGATCCAGACACTTGGCCTCTCGGATTAGCTGCAGCACCTCCGCGTCGAAGTTCACATACAGCTTGCCGTCATCGGGGTGACGCACAATGAGGGTGGCTTGCAGCCCCCCCTTCGCTGTGTCCACACTGTCCACCCACGCTTGGTACCACAGGTACTCAAAGGCCACCAGTGTGCGGGCCACACGGTTGTACGTGCGGATGACACGGCGGGCATCTTTGGAGGCCAGCACCACCTGGTTCTGCTCGAATTCTCGCATGGGGCCTTCAATGCGTTTCAGTAAATGTCGAGCCCAGGCGATGTTGCCGGCCACGGGGGGCAGGTTGCGGGGCACGGGGGGGGCTAAGCGGTGCTTCTCGTACAAGGCGCGAATCATCTCCAACTCGCCGTAGTACGTCTGGAAGATCAACGCGTACTTCTCAGCAAGCTCGGTTTTGAGGCTCTCACGCTGCAGAATGGACTGGAACTTCTTGAGCAATTTCAAAGACTTCATGACAGACGCCACGCGCTCAAATGAGGAGTTGATGAAGACTTGCAGCTTGGACTCCAGGTCCTGGATCTGCACATTGAACTCCACGTAATCGCGGTCGAAAGAGTTGTCTTCAAAGGCCAACAAATCGTGTTTCTTGGACTGGAACTCCGAGATGTACCCATCGAACTCCTTCACAAGCGGCTCCATGCCTTCCAGCTGGTGGGCGCCGATGGCGGCGAATTGCTGTCGGGTAGCCACCAAGTCCAGCAGCTTGATGACGCGGCGGGCAAACAGCTCCATTTGCCCAAAGATGGCTTGCTCGTCAAAGTCGAACTGCTTCACGCTTGCCTGGGCTGCCAGCGCCTCCTTGGTAAAACGGTAGTTGTCCTGGTAGGACTCGTTCAGGCGCAGGCAGTGCTCCAGAGCACGCAGCAGGGCATTGGGCTCCTTGCTCCACAGCTGGCTTCCCTTCTGCTTCACCTCTCCGCCACACGCCAGCACATACTTGCTGCACCGGGCGATCATCTGTGCGGTAATGCGCTGGAACAGGTCTTGCATGCGGGCCCGGTCGTTGCCGAAGTACCGGGAAATGTGGAACACCAGCTTCAAGCTGTTCATGAGTGCAGGCAGTGCATCCACAATCTGGGGGGGGGTCTGTGTGTACAGGGGGTCCACGAATTTGCCAAGAGTGGACAGGTACTTGACGTTGTCCCGTGCCTCGTTGGCGGCCTCTGTGACGCTGACGTCCAGTGTCTTCCATCGTCGCAGCAGGGCAAAGGAGGTGGAGCGCACGTGCTCTGACGCAGCGCCAGACCTGGACACCATTGAGGTCATCACAGTGATCACCTGTTTGAAACGGCGACTGCGAGTGTGCTCCACAATGGAAGCGAGTTTCTGAGTGCGAATACGCCAGAACTCAATAATACCACGAGGACCAACACGGTCAGAAACCATGTTCACCTCATCGTGCTCCGCCAAGTGCGCCTCGATTTCGTCGCACCAGCCCTCGAGCAGAGATTCCAAAATCCGCACTCCGTCGGGGTTGGCTTGCGCCCATCCAGCCACATCAGCAGATGCAGCATCCAGGTCCATATTTGGTGGTGGTTGATCCAGTTCGATGCCGCCGCCCATGTTGCGCAGAGTGTCGCCCAGTTGGCCAGCAAATGAATCCACGTCGCCGCGAAATGCCGCAACCTGGCCCTCCTTCAGTTCGCCCCAGCGAGTGTGGGACTCAGCAGAAGACATGAGAGGCACAAACACCTCTGCCAGCTGACTCTCCAATGCAGCCAACAGATCTGGTGTCAAATCACCGAACATGAGGGCGCCATCGTGAGCGACGTCCATGGACAATGCCCCGCTAGCGGAAGCAGTACGAAGGAAAAACGCCCCCTTACCAACCATGCGGTCAGTGTCTCCTCGAGTGAGGAAAAGCTCAGGAGCACCAGATCCTGGTATAATCTCTCCATCCTGCACGAAAAAGCAAGTGTGCGATTGGCCTTGGTGGTGCGAGCCAAGCGTGTCCATCCCAACGACAACCTGGTCGCTTTGCGACACTTACAGCTGAAATGTGGTCGCGCGGCTGATAGAAGACAAGCATCTTGGTGACGCCAGCAGAACCATCCATTAAGTGATGGAGTGTGCTTTGCACTTCCTCTGCCTCCATGAAACTGGAGATTGCATCCACACTGAGGTCAAATGAGGTTGCTAGCCTGCGCACGATTCCAATGTGAGAACGGTTTTCGCAAATACCATTCACAACAGCACAGGGCAAGCAGGAAATCAGACAGGATAAACGTACCTGTCAACCATCCATTGTAATCGTGGTGGGTGGCGCGATGCAGCTGGCTCAATGTCTTCGCCAATCGCCCGCCTTGGGCCACCATACAAGTTTGCCATGCCTGTGTTGTGTGAAGCGCCTGCTAGTAGCAGCAAGTTCTACAACAACAAAGGCCACAGAGAGCTTATATGGCAGCACTGTTTGTTGCTGAGTGCAGGCCAAGTTGTTGCAGTGGCCTGGTACGCGGAAGTTGGTCGCGCAAGCAAGCTGCAATGAGTGCCTGACTGAGAACCAGTCGAGCAACAAGCAGCTCAAATTGATGCCTTTCAATGCAAGTGATGAATTTGGCAGAGCCTTGATCGGGCTGATGAACGACATTTTTCATAGCACGCACGCCTGGCTCGCGGGTTGATTACCAGGGGGGTCGGCAGTGTCATTTGCGAGATGGACGTGCCGAAGCTCCACTTCATTGAGCCGTGTGGGAAAGAAACCGTTGACACCATGCACTCTATGACACAGTTGTGATTATCATCGCGCAGCCTGTGGGTGCGTTGGGCAACTCGCTTGGCGCCCCACGCGCCCCCGATCAGCCACGCCTGCAGCTACAGCTGGCTGTGCTGCTGTGCCAGAGACGTGATGATGGACAGGGCGGTCACGGCATCACCACTGATATGCACAGCGGGGATGCCATCGCCATGCACCGCTGTCCCTGCATCTGGGCCCTCAGCTGCAGTCGCCTCCAGCAGCCGGTTAGGGAGATCCTCAGATGCACCCTCAAACAGCGCCCCCAGGGAATGGCAGCACCACGCACCCACACGGTCCAGACCCGTGGCATTGGTTTGTGCAGCTACACCTTCCAGCACAGCCTGCAGCATATCCTCAGGGTTCCCAGGCGAAGTGCGCTGGGCGAACTGTCTGCCCAGCAGAAACGCCACGTGGGGGGGCTTGTCCACCCCCCCCGCAGCCCACTCCACCTGCGCCACCGCCAGCAGCAGCGACGCAGCTGTATCAGGCGAGCCCCTTGCCACAGTAAAGTGACATGCGGCCGCCAGCAGTGCTGCCACCTGCCCAGGCAGCTCCTCCTGGTGGGAGCACAGCGAGGTGAGCCCCCTCAAGCTGTGCTGCAAGGCGCTACCTGCATCCTGCAGTGCGCCCAGCACCGCAGGCACACCATTGGCGCTGTTTGCAGCGCTGAGTGCGGTGCCTGCGACAGCAATGAGCGCGCCTAGGGGAGGCGCGTTGGCGGGAAGGCCCTTGAGCAGAAAGCTGGCGATGGCGATGGTCTGGCGTGTGCAGGCAACTGCAGCGGCCACACTGGCTGCATCGGCTTGCTGCGCGGTGCTCTGTGTCTTGATGGCATGCAGGGCCACTGCACACAGGTCTGCAACCGGCCAGTGCGCCGTCGCCCAGGCGGCCACTTGCTGCAGGGAAGCCCCCCCAGCAAGCTCGGCTCCAGTGAAGTCTTGTGCTGTGACAAACGCCTGCATGCACCGGGCAGTGAGGCTCTGCATGGGCTGCAGCAGTGCCGCTGCTGCCTCTCCGTCAGTAGTGCCCGGGGCGTGGATGGCCTGCTGCCGGTTCAGCAACAGGCGATCCAGCACCGCCCTCACGCGATCACTGAATGCAAAGAACATGAGCAGTGCTGAGACGCCTGCGCGCAGCATGTCCTCCTGGCTGATGCCCCACTCCGCCACACAGGACTCCATGGCGCCGTAAAGCACCGCCAGCTGGTCCGAGGCAAGCGCCGCCGCCGCTGGTGAGCTGCTGCAGGAGCTCCCACTGAGCCACCAGGCACGCCAACTGCCAGCCCAGAGCCTGGGGCACGCCGCAGACGTCCCGAGTCAGGGTCACCAGCAGTCCTAGGCGGGCGGTTTTCGACAGCAGCAGCTCCTCCACGGCATGGGCCCACGTGGGAAAGGCGCTGCCCGCTGCCACCGCCTCCCGGGCATTATGCAGCATACGGGCGGAGGGCCGCGCTGCCATGACGCTGCTGGCCACTGCCAGCTGTGCCTGCTTTGCGTGGGCGCCAGCGAGCGGCTGGGCGGCGGTGGCAGCGGCAGTGGCCAGCGCAGTGGCCACATTCCCCCGGGTAGCTGACGGCGACAGGACAGCTGCAGCAGCCACATCTACCGCTGTACTGAGGGCATGCTGTGCCGCAGCAGCAGTGCCACCTGCACTGCCACCCCCGGGTGCTGCTCCTTGCACGGCGGCTCGGAACAGCATGGCTTGTTCCAACTTGCCTGACAGCCACGGTGGCAGGTACTGATACACGGCATGGGACTGCTTGCCGGTGGCCTGCGGCTTGGGCGCGTCTGACTCGTCATCATCCAACACCTCCACAGCTGAGTGAGCAACGCGCTGGGCACCCCCCCCTGCTGCGGCAGCACCCCCGGCGGCGGTGCCGACGACGGCGCCCAATGTGGGAAGGAATTGGGCATCAGGCAGCTGCACTAGACCTGACGCATTGTGCAGTAGCACGGCTAATGAGTCGAATGCTGTGAGCTGGGCGTCCACAAGGGGGGCTTCGGGATTTTGGGGGGGGTGCAAATCCACCAGGCACCCCCTCCCTTGCCCAAACGCCGCCTGCAGCAGCTGCCACCCACTTGACTCATCTTCCAGGGGCGACACGAGAACAGAACACACAATGCTATCATTTCTGCTGTACTTGGAGTTATCTGGTGCACACTGCACCGTGAGGGAGCCGCTGCCCAAGGCAGCACTGGCCGGGGAGCTCATGCCCTGTAGGTGGCTTGGGCGCATCAGGGGCGCGCTGAAGCGGGGAAGGGCCGCCAGGGGCAGCGGAGTCACCACACGCCAGGCAGCATCTTGTGACGTTGGCTGCTGTGCGGCATGGCGCCACGCCATGAGGGTGTGCGAGCCGTCAGCCAGGGACACCAGCGCCACGACACAGCGGCCCTCCCAGTGAAGGCCAGCCGCCTCCAGCACGGCACCACCGGACAGGGCAGCAGACCATGCAAGCGCCCCGACGGCTTCTTGTGCCTGCCACGTGGCAAAAGGCAGGCGGATGAAGCGAGCTGCAGTGGTCGTGGCTACTGCGATGAGAAGGTCAGTCCCGGAACAGCGCGCTGCGCAGAACAGCGTGTCAGCATCAACCCCATCCGCTGCGATGGTCATGGCCCGCACACTGTCATCACCCCCGGCTGATGGCCCCAGACCTGCCACAAGCACCCCCCTTGACCCTGCTAGCGCAAAGGCGACATGCGGATACCCTGGCACGTCACACAGGCGCAGGAGGGAATCACCAGCATCAGCACTGCACAAGCCACCAGTATCTGGCAGCTCACAGTTTGTCATAGACCGCACAAAAAAAACTGACGCATCAGAGTGCCCGCCATCTGCTGGTGTAGCTGCTGCAGAGCTCCAAATGGCCAAATGCGCAACGGGTGCGCCCGAAGCTGCACTCTTTCCACTGTATACTGCTGCAAAGACAGGCCCTCCAGATCCCAATTCACAAGAAGCAGTGCACAAAACAGATTCCCCCGTAACTGGGTGTGAGCAGATGTACACATTGCAGCTATGTGAAAACACTACGTGCTGTTGAGACACGAAAGCGGCGATGCCGCTTTCATGCACCTCGTGGCTACCATCGACACCTGCAAAGAAAATTGGGAACTTGCTTGTCATGGAACACATTCGCTTACAACAAAGCACTTTACCATTTTCAATGAGAGCAGCGTGAACAGGGTCCAAGCTGTTCAACGACATATTTGGATCTACACGGAGTTTCGCACGAAACGGCAGCACGCTGACAAACTCGCTTCAAAGCACGGATGACACTCCTCAGCAATGGCAAAAGGCCGCAAAGCCTAAATACGCGACATCAAGGCTGCATGCTCAGCCGGTTTGATACGCTCAAAATACCGAATGGTGAATTAGTCCGGTGATTGATTCAACAGCCTGCCCGGCATTTTTCTCTCAGTCCAACACTTGGGGGCCCCCACATGCAAGGTTGATTGTGACAGCAGCGTGGAAATGCAAGATGGGTACATCAGAGCTGTGCAAATTTTATACACACATTGAATTTCTCCAGCCAGAGCTTATCTTAGGCCTGTACTGGCTCCATTTCCGCTAGCTGTGCGTAGTGTGTTTGCGGATCTTGCTCGAGGTGACCGCGACGATTGGTCTTGATTGAAGCACCTTGGTGACTTTGTAAAGCACAGCTAGTATTTTCAGTACACAGGGCAAGTGTCTGGTTCTGCTGCACTGCCAGCTGCTCGTTGCATTTTCGGACAAGGCCAGTAACTGCCATCGCTGGCTGCATAGCTGGTTGCTTGGCGATCCAATAAAAACCAAAGATTCAGCCACTGAGTGAGACCTTTGGCGCAAACTAGCACACGGTTGAAAGCTTTATACTGTTGCAACACAATGGGTTGCAGTGGTAGCAAGCCGACTCCCGTGCATGACGACCTGCAGACCTCAGGTACGCATTCTCGAATTGATGATGCCGAGGTCTCCACTGCCACTACAGCCGCTGGCAGCAGCACAACCGGCGTGGCCACCCTATCTATTTCTAACGAAGCAAACCCGTCTGATACCATCAGCGGCAGCAGCTTGCAGGCACCTGGTGCTGCAACTGCAGCCGTCACACCGCTTCGTTTACTGCCAGCTCGAAGCGGTGGCCCTGCCAGCGTTTTCTCTGCTGCTCTTCACGAGCTCAGCTCGTTTTCTCTGCTCTCTACACCACAGGATGGACACGGGTTAGAAGATTTAAAGCACCTAAAAAACTCGCCAGCGGCATCCGCAGTGGACGATGCAGATCCGACGCCAAACTTGTCCATTGTGGCACCTGCTCACGCCACCAGCCATGTCTCAGCAGGCACAGTCAAGCCAGACGCGACGCCGCATGCATGGAAGGCACTGTACGGACAGGCAGTGAATTCATCCATAGGCAGTATACAGCAGGGTATGCTGAACGTGTCCTCAGCTGCGGCTGATTGGCCTCAGCATCTTCCGTTGTCACACATTCTCACCTTCGGCCCGGCTGATTGCGTTAGCGCCCAGTCTCGCCTGAGGGCCGTGGCGAGGTGGGCCGAATCCGGACACACAGCCACCAAGGAACCGCCGTGTGACTACCCGTGGGACCTTGCGATGGACTTGTTCGTCTTCATGGGTGTTCCTGCCTCTGCGGCTGTGTTCCAAGCCCTCCTCCCGTGGGCGCTGCGTCACTTGGAATCGTCTATTGGCGCAGGAGACTTCTGCCGAAGCGTCTCAGCTCGCCTGCAGCATGCCACCCGCTTTCCCACCGCCTTCTTGGGCTGTGCAGCGTCCGTTTCTCCCCTGCAGGGCTTGGCGTCGTTCTTTCAGTGCCTGCTGTCATGTAAGGCAATGCGCTCCTCCGATCGCAGCTTGCCCGCCGCTGTGCTCATTAGCCTGCTGTACGCCTGCGGCGAGCCTGCATCCGCCCCCAAGGGACACCCATTGCACTCGGAACTAGATGGCGACCAGGACGAACACGGCATGGGGGAGTGGGGCGTTGCCCTGCGCAGTGCCCGTTGGCTACAGCAGCCTGCCTTAGGCGGCAGCAGCGGCGACGTGGTGGCGGGGGCGGGGGAGGTGCTGCTGGCGGGAGTGCAGCTGGCAGTGGCCAGCGGCAACTCCGCCATGCTGCAGGAGCTGCTGTGTGTGGTTGGCATCGATCCAGAGGGGGGGGGGCAGGCCCACCAGGAGTGCCCCCCTGACATCCTTTTGCTGCTGCAGGGGGCATCACTGGTGGAAATCGCCGCACTGCACGGACAGCGATCAGTGTTAGACACACTAGTGAATATCGATGGCCCGCTGCAGCTGCAACCGTGGCAGTGGGGCAGCGGGTGTGTGATTGCAGCCGCAGCTAGCGGCAGCGTCCCCGTGCTTGTGGACTTGCTCAGCTGGGAATCAGCAGAGCGGCTTGCCGCGAACAGCAGGCCCCCCTCCCAGAGCAACACCAGCAACAGTGACCAGTCCAGCCGCATGTCTGCTCTGGGAGGGGGCACGCCTTCCCCCGCTGGACCCGCCGTGTGCCGGTGGGGCGACGTGGATGTACAGGCGGGAGGGTGGGCGGCGTTACCTATAGCTGCAGCGCTGGGGCACGTGGGTGTGGTACAGCAGCTGTTGCAGTTCGAAGGAGAACGCAGTCCTGCGTTCTGGGTTGCAGTGCACACTGCGCTGCTGGACGCGTGTCGCTGGGGCCGCGCCGAAGTGGTGCAGCTGCTGTTGGATCGTCTCCCGTCGCACTGCGACCTGCTTGCAGCTGGAGCCAAATGCTTCGACGAGAACACGGGGAGGCCGTTTTTCCTGGACCTTCGCGTTACGAATGACGCTGCATTGTTCCATGCGCTGTTTTCTGGCGACTCTGTTACATTGCAGTGTGTTCTGCAAAGGTACCGTTCTATTGATGTTGTTCCCAGTGTCCCGTCAGCGACAATTGCGGCGGTAAGCAGCCCATTGAGAAAACCGCTGTGGCAGCGATCAGCTGGGCACCGCTGTGTAGAACAAGCTGACGACACGGAATACGTGTTGTCGGTGTTCGTTCTGCTTCGCAGCCTGCTCAACAGCGCACACAGCACAGTGCCCCATTTCTCGATTACCTTCACCCTGGGCATTCGTGCCTTGATTCACACAGCTGCGTTGAGTGGGAATGCTTCGCTGGTGTTGGCATTGCTGCAGTGCCAGGCCAGCCCTCTACGCTTCACCAGTCAATGCTTGTCCCTGGACTGGGACGGTGTGGGCTTGGAGGCGTACTGGGGCGAGGAGGGGGCCCAGGTGCCGCGCTTTGAGGATGCAGACAGCGTGCTTGCCGCGGCCTGTGCCGGCGGCAGCCCCCTGCTGGTGCAGGGGCTGCTGGCGGTGCACAGCACGGCGCAGCCCACCCCTGAAGGTCGCATCAGCTGGTCGCAGCGCGACCTGCAGCAAGCTGCTGTACGTGCCTGTCAACACGGCGACCTTGAGATGTTGCAGTTGTTGTGTCGATGGGGGCAGCAGTTTTCTCTTGCGGCGATCCCGGGACAAAGCCACCTGCACACATGCTTCCTGGCTGCGTGCATGTTCGGCTGGGGTGATATTGCTCAGTTCCTGCAAGCACTAGCGTCCACAGGTGACGTGCCTGTGAGCCAGGTCGCTGCAGATGCAGCGGACGCCGTGCCGGAAATGGCTTCGCTGCAGCCCCTCTCCGCCTCCTGTGTGGCCCAAGGCCTGTTGGAGGCCAGCCTGTGGGCCCATGAACACATCGTGGCGTGGATCTTGGAACACCGGTTTCAGCTGCTGGAGGAAGGGGGCGACACCCTAGACCCTAGCCCCATGGGCCTCAGTATGTCCTCCAACGCGTCCTCTGGGGGGGGTGCAGGCGGGCTGTTTGATCCCCTCGTCGTCGCGTGCGCACAAGGGCACACTGCCGTGGTGCAAGCCTTTGCAGACAGCCGGGGCGTCGCTCCTGTGGACTTTGGCATGAGCGCAGATACACTGTTTGTGTCGGCGTGCCAAGCTGGTCGCACGGGGGTCGCGCGGCTGCTGACGAGGCTGCCGGTGTTATCTGGGGAGGGTGTGGACATGAACACAAGGGACGACAAGCCTTTCGTGGAGGCTTGCAGCGGGGGGCACCTGCTGCTGGCCCGCTGGCTGCTGCACCAAACAGGTAGCAACCGCGTGGACCCCACTGTTGACGACAGTGCAGCCTTCATTGGCGCCTGTCGAGCTGGGAACCTGCCCCTGGTGATGCTGCTGGCAGGTCTGCGGGGAAGGGACGAAATGCAAGTAGCAGTGAGCGGCTCCTTTGCGCTTGTGGTGGCTGCAGAGAGCAACCACGCGGCCGTGCTTGTGTGGCTTTTGGCGCAAACTGGCGCCCGTGAGCTGGACGTGACCGAGAATGGCTTCCGACCGGTGGCAGCTGCCGCTACAATGGGGAGCATGAATGTTCTGCAGGTTCTCCTGGCGCAGACAGGGGAGCGCTGTGTGCCTGCCGACGTGTTGAACTGCGTTGTTCTGCCTTGTGTGGGTCAGGAGGGTCACGTGGCCAACCTGCGGCTGCTGCTATCGTTACCCCCCTCCAGGGGCCTGGACTTGCATGCACAGGATGACTACCTGTACAAATCCGCGTTTGTGAACGGGGGCGCGGACTTGCTGAGCACCCTGCACACACTGCCGGGGCACACCTGGCCAAGCGGTGCACAGCTGGCGAGCGCAGCGGATGGCCTGGGCAGCAGCGATGACGAGGAGGGGGAGGAGGAGGGTGGCGTGCATGACGCCGCAGGTAGGGGCAGGGAGGGGTGGCGGGGGCAGGCGCCCCACCGCGCTCGCAGCGGCAGTGAAAGCATGCTGGGAAGCGAGTCCTCCCAATCTGGGAGCGACTAGGGCATCGGCATGCGTATGTGAATGTATCAGTGTCTACACACACACCTCACAATCCATGCGACTTGGTTGGGGCGCTACTCGAGAAGGTGTTGCGACCTGCCGCAGTGGCTTCGTGCGACCGGGCTTGCGCACTCAAAGCGCATTTGACTGCGTGCGTGTTTCCAGCTCCAGCAGCGCATCAACTCTTGCGTGCACGCTTTTTGGAAGACGCCCGGGCCGGGGACTTGCCTGATTTGCTCTTCGAGGGGGTCTTGTTTTTGCTTGGGGTGACCGCCTTGGCAGCCGGAACACCGAACAGGGCAGCCAGATGCGCAGGGGCACCACTGACGGCAGCGTCTTCAACCTCTAGATCGCTTGCTTCGTCCTCGCTGTCCAAATCCGACTCAACTTCGTCCTCTGATGAGTCTGCCCAGCTGGGCCCTCCGCCCAGGGTAGCCGCAGCCGCGGCCGCATTCACGTCGTGAGCAGAGAGCAGCGCAGACTGCACTTCGCCCTGAACCGTGCCGCCCAGCTGGGCAGCGCGTGCGGCACGTGTGCTGTGTGCACCCTTCATGAGCTCTGTGACTGGGTTGGATGCGACGCCAGCATGGCGCCCTACACCCAGCGCCGCCCCCGCCACGGCATTGGTGAGGTACCGATGGGAGGTGCCAGTGGGCACAAGGGGGATGCGCAGAAGCTGTGCAAGCTCGTTGCGCCAGGCACGCTCCTTCCGTAGCTGCTTCTTTGTTCGCACTTGTGTTCTGCTCACGGACTTGACGCTGGAGTGTCCAGCATTGCCTGTCGTGAGCACCTCGTCGTCATCTGAGGGGGCAAACTCCAGCCCCACGTCTGCCAGAACGTCGTCGTCAGCTTCCAGTCCCGAGCGCTCTGTGGCATTCATGAGCCACTTTTTGTCGGCTGAGCGGCGGTCAGCAGCCTCCATGCTGGACTGGATGCGTCCTGCCACAGACAGCCGGGCGACCACCTGCTTGTGGTATCGGGGGTCCACAGGCAGGGAAGGGAGGCCCTCTGGGCGCCCAATGCTGGACAGGGCCTTCTGGTAGGCCTTTGTGTCCTTGGGGGAGACGAGCGCCACCGCAAGACCCTGCTGTCCAGCACGGGCAGCGCGCCCGGAGCGGTGAATGAAGGCCTCTGGGTCAGAGGGCAGGTGGTAATGCACCACATACGAGATGCCTTTCACGTCCAGACCTCGAGCGGCCACATCAGTGGCCACCAGCACGCCGCGTGAAGCCGCCGCGAATGCGTTGACGCGTTTCAAGCGCGTTTTTTGCTGCATGTTCGCGTGCAGTGGGAACACTGGCACGCCCAGCAGTTGCAGTAGGGAGGTCACCCGCTTCAAGATGAAGATGGCATTCACAAACACCACTGTGCGCCCAGGGTGCAGCTGCAAGAAGGTGTACAGCATTTCGTTCTTGTCCGTCTCAGGGCACACCACCTTGGCCAGTCGCAGTCCTGAGGGCAGGGCGACAATGGTGTCGTCCCCAGCTTCTGCCTGCTCCTCGCCGGCAGTCACGTCGCCCCACCGTAGGACGTCATCGTCCTCCTCAGAGCTTGCGTCGCCACTGCCGCTGCCACTGGCACTGTCACTGCCGTCACTGGCAGTGCCAAGTGTCGCGGCCTCCGCTGCGCTGCCATCTGCGCCACCTATGCCAGCTTTGGCTGCATCTGCAGTCTGTGCGTCCTGCTCGGCCGACATTGCAGCAGAGGACAGCGCAGCGGCTGTCTGTGCGACGTTTTCTTTGGAGAGGTTGTCTGCCGACCGCTTCAGGGCGCGCTCAATGGAGACGATGGCTGGGCGGCGCCGCATGCCCACGCGGTGCTGCAGGATTTCAAGGGGGCTCATCAGCGCCAGCTCCCGCTGCAGGGCAGCCTTCTCGTGCTTGCCCATGGAGCCGGCGGCGCCTGCGGCAGCAGCTGCCATGGCTGAGCGCTGGGCGGCGGCAGCCCCCTGCACCCCCTTGCCAGCCGCAGCAAGGGTGGCCGAGAACAAGAAGGTTTGGCGCTCCATGCGGCCACCAAAGGACACAGGGACATGCTTGTTGGCGTCGTGGGTGGTGGTGGCTGCCGTGCTGGGCAGTGTGACGTCATCATCGCTCTCCCCCCCCAGCACTTCATCTGACGTGTGCGTCACCTTGGTGTCCGGGTGGATGCTGTGAAGGAGCTCAGCCAAATCGCTGAAGTGCCCTGGCTCCACCAGGCGGTCCGCCTCATCCAGCACCAGGAACCGCAGGGATGCCTTGAGCGCCCCCAGGTGAGCGTGCTTCCCGCTGCGCACCATGTCCCAGAATCGCCCCGGGGTCGCCACGATGATGTCGGGGCGTTGCCGCAGCATGCGAGCGTGCTTGGCCTGGGACAGGCCGCCCACAATGGCCACGCACTTCACAAAGGTGCCTGCCACCAGACGAGCAATGTGGTCGCGCACTTGCAGTGCAAGCTCGCGAGTGGGACACAGTACAAGTGCCGGGAGCCCATCCCAGAAACGGGGGTGCTCCGTGATGACGTCACGCTTTCCATCAGGCGCAGGTGCTTCGGCATCCTGCTCGTCAGTGGCAGTGTCGCCACCCTTGTCTCCAGCTGATTTTTTCAGCCCCCCTAGCACCCCCTGAAACTCTGCAGCGTCCCCGATGGCCCCTGCCAGGGTGTTCATGTTGCCCCCTCCGTACTGCGCATCGTGTTCTCGCACCAGCTCTGCAAAGGGCGCGTCTGCCTTGCAGATGCCCAGTCCCTTACGGGCCCTTGCCACCAGCAGGCGCTGCACAATGGGCAGAGCGTACGCGAGGGTCTTCCCAGAGCCCGTCTCGGCAGTGCCGATTACGTCCTTCCGGTTCAACATGGAGGGCGGCAGTGCAGCTGCCTGGATGGGAGTGGGCGTCTTGAAGCCTGCCAGTGCCAGGTTGCGTTGCAGCAGAGGGTGCAGATTCAAGGTCTCCCATGCGCTCATGTTCACCGTCCACCAGCCGTTGGGGTCCTCCCAGTCATCCACCTTGGAGGAGGCAGCCAGCGCCGCAGCGCCATCAGTCCAGCCCTCTGCCTGCGCGCCATGTCCGTCCTTCTTCTGCCCAGAGTTTGCGGCAGCGCCGGCGCGGTCTCGCTTTTTGCCGCCTTTCGTGGCACTTTTGGCACCTGCAGCGCTCTCTTTGGCAGCCTTCCTGGCCTTGGCTTCAGTCTGCTCTTTGCGGGTTTTTCGTTTCTTTGTGATGGGCTTAGGTGGCTCCTGGACTTTTTGTCGGGTCCTGCATGCTCGAATGAATCAGCGCCGAATGGTTTGCGGAAAATGAGACTGGCCTCACCTGATAATGTTTGCCCCGTCCTTGGCAACTGACACAACATCGTAAGCGGAACCTGCAACACGCAGCGTCAAACTGAGAAGGCTTTATGTAGGACATGTCTCTATTGCTCTCACCATCCATGACCTCCAAACCGAAGAAGCCGGCTTCGCTCATGGGCCGAAGAGCCTTCTGCCCAATTGCCACTGGCTGCCACGGAAGGGCATGGCCAACTCCCTTGTCAGAGGACTTGGAAGCTGGGAGCTTCGCCAGGCCAGCCGGCATGTTGATCCACCCGTCGTCTGTCTCGCTCATGATGCTGGTGTCCAGTAGCTCTTTTGCTTCGTGTGCGGAAATTGACGATTTCCTGTGTGCAGTTCACTGGCTACCTTGGTAGGTGAAGGTCAAATCTACCTCACTACAACTAGAGTACACCAGGGACGACAATGGTGTGTTTATAATTGCCCAGGTCACATTTTGCTACACCCTGCCCTTCACTGCTTGCCAATTTTTGGCACCCCAAGACATCTCTTCGTTCGCACGCTTCATTGAGACAAGCTGCCCGAAGAGACTCTGTATGTAGACAAATGTTGGTGCCTGATGCAACTGGTATTGTCTCATGATGATGCGTATTCTACATTCGGAGTCGGTTTGCTTGGGCTGTAGCGTGTGCTACTTGTACAGGGGTGGGTGAATTGCTGGTTGCTGGTTTGTCACGTCTCTCTACTGCTTCTACTCCACAACCACCAGGTGAGTATCCAGCCACTCAGCGAGACCCTTCAATGCAGCCAAATCATTGCGTTCAAATGCATCCAAAGTTGCATTCGCGATATCGTCGTAAGAATGTGCTGTGTCATCCCTGAAGCATGCATAGCGTTGACTTTCCATGTGCAAAGGCGACTTGAGGTACATTGCATCCTTGCAGCTGTCTGGGGCGGAATTCAGATGCATGTTGTAGTACTGCAGCCACCCGCTTGTACTGTGCTGCCCGTAGTCGATAAATATCTGCTGGCCTGCCTTGATATCAGCACCGGCCACATACTGAAAGACGCCGTCAGCATGCTGCAGTGGCTTACCAAGCGCCGCATCGTGGTTGAACAGGTCGAACACCGGCAACATTGTATTGTTCCACTTGCGTGATAGAACCAAAGACAGGTCGGCATGCAGGTCAGGCGGTGCCAGCTTGCGCAGAGCAGCGTTGATCTCTTTTTCGAAGTAGTATGTAGTGGACAGGTTTACTGGCAGCGAGGCGCCACAAAATGGAAGCTGACAGACCGGTCTCAGCACTTGTGCGTAAAGGTGGAATTTATGCTCTGGGTCCTCGCGTGCTCTGTGCAAAGTGTGTGCCAGTTCAACAGCGCCGCTGGTCAAATTCCCCTCAGCTGAGGTGGCGTTCAGTGCCAAGCTCTCAGGTGCTTCGAGCAAGATACTTCCGGCAACAATGTCTGCAGTTGCCCAAAATCCACCGTTTCTAAACTCCATAGGTGCCATGAAGCCATTCTGCTGCCTGAACCACTGCAAAAGCTCATCAAGCCGACAGGGGCAGGTCTGGCCCACCGGGACGCTAGTGCAGGAGCAGGCTTGAGCTGCAACTACTGAAGCATAGTTCACTAGCATAGTTGCTAGTAAGCACACATTTAACATTGTTTTCATGCTGACAGGTGGTTGGGAGCGGTGCAGTTGACAACTGAGAATGCCAGCTGCTGCGCGTTTGAGCTTAGGCTGCGTTTCAAACACGAATGGCTTGCCGCGAACACGATGCACAATATGAAGCTGATCAAAAGGATAAAGGAAATATTTCGTTTCATTTTCTTTTTGTCGATTCATGTCGTCTTTCACGGTGCATCACGGCATCTCGGCTTTGCTGACCGCCCCCTCTTGCCTGCCATTTCATGCCGCTTCTTATTATGCTTGGCTTGGGGGTGTGTGCGTTGGAATTGCGTAGTGTGGAGCTTGGATTGGTGGACAGCCTCACAAACTCTGCTTGTACACGAGAATCACACTGCCGTGTTGTAGCTCAATGCAGCTGGACCGATCAAAGTGTCAAGAGGTTGTGTGCGCGGATTTTGGTGCAGTGCACTTGTTTTTCCTGGCAGCATCGCTTGACGCACTATTCACCTGCAAGAACTCTGATTGGAAACCCGGGAGCCATGGTGTCACAGCAAGCAGAAAGGTGGTTCAGCGATGTACGACTGCCCCACTGCCCTGCTCCTATTTCCGCAGCCCTCATTACGTGCACTGCTGCAGGTTCAAGGCGCCATTGACCGCTATCCAGCTCGAATTGGGAGAATCAACGGCATCATTGAGTTCAACATTGCGGGCAGCTCCTCTTGGGTGATCGACTTGAAACAGAATCCCGGCAAGGTGTACAAGGTGAGATTCTAGGGCAACGCTAGCAGGCAGCTTGCTCACGATTCTCTCCATCGCTTGCTGCGTAACGGGCTAACAGCAACCATATACATAGAGCAAGAACATACAGCACTTATCTTTGTATGCAGGGGAGCACCGGCAGCCCAGATGCCAAAATCACGTACACCTCGGAGCAAGCCTTCGTGGACATCATCACTGGACGAATGAGCATCGTCAACGCGTATTTCAAGCAGAAGTTTGCCGTGAGTGTTCCAAGCACCCCCCTTCATGTGCACACCATGCATATCCATCCCCACTGCGCAGGCCGAAGGCAACACCAAGCTGCTGGAAAAGCTAACCAAGGTGATGGCGGCAATTGACAAGGAGGAGAGCGCGGCCCGCGCAGCGGCGGAGCGGCAATCAGCGCAGGCCGCGCAGCGGGCCCGCGCGCCCTCGTATGCCGACGAGGGGGGGCGGGACTGGGACGGCGAGGAGGGCGATACTGCCTCTACGGGGGGCGTTGGCGCCTGGGCTCGCAGCTTTGCCACCTCGTTATTCTCTGGGGGCGCAGGTGCCGCCGCCCCCGACGCCGTGCCCCACCTGGGCGCAGCACCCGACAGCGGTGTCGCCTCAGGGGCGCCCAAGCACTGGCTGCCTGACCACTTGGTGAAGGCCTGCATGATGTGTGGCGTGGGCTTCGGCATCCTGGTGCGGAAACACCACTGCCGTGCCTGCGGGGCCATCTATTGCGCAGAGTGCAGCTCCCACAGGGTGGAAGCGGAGCGTATCTGCGACATGTGCTACGAGCGCGCGTATGACCTGCGCACCAAGCGACTGGCTGGGATTCTGGGGGACGATACCCCCCTGCCCCCCCGTGGCGTGTCCTTGGTCAAGCAGCCCGAAAAGAAGCGAAAGGCGGCCAAGGGGGGTCGAGCTGTGCCAGCGGCTGTGTCGCCCCCCGCCACAGGCGTGGCCCACCTCCCCGGCCCTGGCAGCGCCGCCCTGTCCATGGGGGGGTCGTCGGGGGGGGTGGATGCAACCAAGGCCGCATACAGCAATCGCTACGGCGGGGTACCCCCTGGTTCGGCCACTGGCTCTCCCAGTGCAGGGCGCTCGCAGTCCACCAGCGCCCTCACACACAGTCAGAGCATGTCGCAGCTGCAGAGCAGCAAGGCCCCCAGTGCGCGTCACCTGGCTGCCAGTCCAGAGCAGCGACCGGCATCTGAAAGCGGCAAGGACAGCCCCCTAGCTGGAGAAGAGTACCCGGTGCAGGCTGCTGACGGCGGCGTGGAGCATTCCCCTGCGGTGCACTCTGCAGGCCAGGGGGCCCCTCCCGCCACGCGACGGGGGGGGCACGGTGCACAGGCTGCAGTTGCAATCAATGATCGCGTCATGGAGTTGGAGAGCGCCCTGAAACGTCTTCGCTCTGAAGTGCACGTGACCACGCAGGCAGATGCGCTGCCACACGAGCCCTTTGCCGTGCTCATGCGGTCTGAGCTGCTGTCGGCGCTGCTCATGCCGGTGCTGTATCTGGTGGCACGCCTGGGATGGTGGGCGGCCCCTGTGTTTGGCTGGGGCGTGGCCTTCATGGTGGCGCTGCTGGGCGTGGGGAGCCACTGGACCTTGGGCGGCACCATGTCCCAGTACATGTACACAGCCCTGGACGCCCCGTTTGCGGTGGTGACGTGGCCTCTGGAGACCTTTGTGGGCCCACTGCCAATTGTGGGCGCTGGGGCCAACGCTTTGGCTGCAGCCTTGCGGCCATCGTTTGTGGCGTGGTGCATGGGAATGAACCGCGAAGGGGGGTGGACAGCGGTGTTTGTGTGGTGCTGGGTGCTGCTGCCAGCAGCCTTGGCGTATGCTGGGAACAGCAACAGCGACGCCGCACAGCTGTTCCGTCGCCGCATGCGGGTGTACGGCCTGGGCGCTAGCGTGTTCTTCGACTACAAGTTGACTGAGTGGTTCACCTCCGCTGGGGCACGGGGCATGCGGGACGGGGAGGAGGCAGCGGGGGGGGCAATGGGGGGGCTTGAGGCGCAGCAGCACGCCCTGGTGTGGCAGGCGCTGCACAGACGCAACTCCCAGCGCGTCATGCAGCTGATGTTGGACCTGCGGGGGCTGTGGGTGAAGGCGGGGCAGTACCTGTCCAGCCGCCCAGACGTCATGCCGGATGAGTACATTGACCTGATGTCGTCCCTGCAAGACGGCATGCCGGCACGCCCCCTGCGAGAGGTGCAGTCTGTCATCGAGGATGACATGGGGCAGCCTGTGGAGAAGATCTTCCAGAGCATTGATGAGCGGGCGCTGGCGGCGGCCTCGGTAGGGCAAGTGCACAGGGGCACCCTGGCCGACGGCTCCCAAGTCGCCATCAAGGTGCAGCACAAAGGAATGGGCACTATCCTGCGACAAGACCTGGAGAACCTGGGCACCATGCTGTCCATCCTGTCCTGGGCGGCGCCAGATTTCGACTTGAAGAGCATCATGACGGAATGGAGCAAAGAGGTGGGGTCGGAGTTGGACTTCAGGAACGAAGCCCGGAACACGGAACGCGTGCGGCGGAACATGGCGATGGCAAAGATGCCAGTGACCCTGCCCCGCGTGATTGAGGGCTTGGTGGGGGACAAAGTCATGGTCATGCGTTTCGTGCCAGGGGTGCGGGCGTCCGACCGGGTGGCCCTGTTGGAGGCGGGGGTGAATTTGGAGAAGTTTGTGCACGACATCTGCACGGCATATGCGCACCAGATCTACGTGGACGGCTTCTTCAACGGCGACCCGCACCCTGGGAACATCATGGCGATTCAACGCGGAACACTGCGCAAAGGGGAGCCGCAGTACGCCCAGTGGCTGGCAGCGGAGAAGCAGGGCCGGGGGGACTCTGTGGGCATTTTGGACGGCGTGGACATGCTGTATCCACACAAGACCGGCTCTGACCGTGACTGGCTGCCTGTGCTGCTGGACTTTGGGCTGACCAAGACGCTGCCCCCCAGCGTGCGTCTGGCCTTTGGCAAGCTTGTGGTGGCAGGCGAGGAAATGGACTACGGCATGCTGCTGGAGGCGTTTGATGAAATGGGCATGAAGTTCAGCTCCGAGAGCGCGGGGCAGGACATGGAGAACCTGCAGCACATGTTCAGAGACGCGCTGCCTGCCGACGAGGCTCGTGCCGCGGCTGCCAAGCGAGACAGCGACAAGACCGCCAAGCAGGCCGCTGACAAGGCCAGGACAGAGGCGGCTGCACAGCGGAAGCGAGACCGAAGTGCTGCGCGGGCCACGGCTGCGTCCGCCGGGGGCGCTGCCGCCGCCGCCGCTGCCGGCGAAGACAGTGACTCTGACGAGGAGGAGGAGCGGAAATTGGACGCATGGCCCAGCGAGTTGATGTTCTTCCTGAGGGCATCGGAGCTGCTGCAGGGCCTTGCCTCCCAGTTACGGGTGCGTTACAGCTTCATGGGGACGATGGCGGCCGCCGCGCGGAATGGCCTGCGAATGCGGGTGCCCACAGCTGCTCATGCACGCACCATGGTGTACCCCCCTGCACCCCCTTTGACCACCCTGGATGCCCGTGCAGAGCTGATGGCGCCGCGGGACGCCCCAGGGCAGGTGCAGGGCAACGAGCCTGGGGACCTGCCCCATACACCCCTGCCCTACGGGGAGCTGCTGTGCGCCCTGCCGCCGCCCATGGCGCCACCCTCCCGCCCCTGGGCCCGAGTGGAGACGCTGGTGGCTGATGTGCTGGGGCAGTGGATCCACGCGGGGGGGGTGCAGGGCATGCAGGTGGCGGTGTTCTGGGGGAACACGTGCCTTGTTGACGTGGCTGCAGGCACCCTTGGGCCTTTGGATGCCCGCCCAGTGACGCCAGCCTCCCTATTTCCCGTGTACGGTGCTGGGCGCTTGGCGGTGGCGACTGCAGCGCAGTCCATGCTGACCCAAGGCACCCTGGCTGACCTGGAGACGCACGTGTCTGACAAGTGGGAGGGCTTTGGCGCCCACGGGAAAAGCGGCTGTTCCGTGCAGGAATTGCTGGCGTGCCGGTCAGGCGTGGAGTACGCTGCTGCCAAGGCCATCTCCACCAGGGGCTTGGCAGTGGAGAGCTTTGCTACGGCAGCGGCGGAGGTGGCGGCGGTGCGTCCCATGTTACTGCGCAGCTTTGCAAGCCCCCCCCTGGCAGCCAAGGGCGCAGTGGACGCGGGGCAAGCGGCTGTTGTGCGGTTGCTGGGCCCACGTGCGGACCTGCGGGGTGACGCCCCCCACGGCTACCAGTGGCGCGACTGCGACTATGACGTGGATGATGACGATGCTGCCATGAACGGGCTTCCTCCCCTGGACATGGGGCTGCCCTCAGGCCCCAATCGGCGCCAAGAGACTGTATCTCACCTATACTTTGGTTGGGGCTGGGCTGTGGCGGGCTGGATGGCGTCGATGGGTGGCGCCACCATGCCCGCACCTGGCACCCCCGCCAAGAAACCGAAGAAGGGTGCCGCACCAGACATGGGCCCAGCACGGGCGCTGGCCAAGGTGTTCCGGGAACACGTGCGTGGATCCTTCGATCTGGGCGCTGAGGTGGTGTTGGGCACCATCGCGGAACACGAGGAGGAGGAGCCCCGTGTTCTGCTTGACGCCCTGCCTGGCCCCAAGGGGGAGACAGCTATGGAAGACTTCAAGAAGTTCGCCTGTGCACTGACCCAGCGCCGCCCCACCGCCAACACCGCTGGGGAGGTGGGTGTGGCGGCCGATGCTGCGCTGCGCCTATCACACGTCGCCCTGAGTGTGGATGTGGATTTGGACGACCCAGAACGCGGCAGCAGCAGCAGTGGTGGCGACAGCGGCGGGGGCGGTGGGGGCACAGCAGGCACCCTGTCCCTCAGCGCTGCGGTGGGGGGTGAGGGGGGGGGTGACGAGGAGGGCCAGGCAGGCAACACCACCACCATGGGGGCCGCCCTTGCTGCCATGGAGCTGGTGGGTTCCATGGAAAAGGGGCTGGAGGACCTGGAGGACCTGTGTTCCGGCGGCAAGGAACACATCATGGACCCCCGCATCGTGAACGCACGGCTGGTGCAGCGGTGCCCCCTACCCTCTCTTAACGTCCGCGCCTCGGCCCGTGCCCTGGCCAAGGCCGCTGCCAAGCTCAGCATGCAGCTGGCGGAGGGGAGGGGGGCGGCACGGGAGCTGCAGCGGGCGCCAGGTGTGGCCATGCAGGCGCCGGTGCAGGGCGGCAGGACTGGTCGCACCACCGGCGCCGCCGTCGCCGAGTGCGACATGCTGCTGACTGTGCGACGTGTGTACGACACCCGCCAAGACGCTGCTACAGTGGGTGTGTCGCTGCGATCGGCAGCAGCTGCGGGCCCTGGGGGTGTGGTGGATGTGGTGGGCCCATCAGTGCTGACATATGGGCGCATCGCGCGCGGCAGCCCCCTGCCGTGTGCCGGGGAGGTCACCCCAGCGCAGGTGGCGTCGCTGGACACCCTGTCACCCCCCTCCACCTCCCCGGCGCCTGTGACTGTGCGCCTGACTTTGGCGCCGCTGGCCACTGTAGCAGCCTGCAGCCGCCTTGGCTTGCGGCCAATTCTGCTGGACGCAGACGCGGGGCCAGTGGAGGGACTGGGCAGTGTTGGCGCGGAACACCCCATGCTCAAGGCGAACACCAGCGCAAACAAAGGTCCAGTGGTGACAGCACCCAGCGCGGTGTCCATGGGCTTCGGAACATTTGGCCTGGGCGGAACACTTGTGTTTGTGGATCCCGCGAACGAACACCTGTCCGTGGCCATCACCACTTCCCAGCTGTGCGGCAGCCGGCAGACCTCCTTGCGCATGACGGCGCTGCTTGCACGCGCCCTGGGCATTCGTGTCCCCAAAGAGCTCACTGGGCAACTGTGATCGGATTGCCATGACCAGAATATCCTCAAATACATTCAAACACAGCTGCCGCAGCGGCCCTGCTCCAGCTGGTTGCGTCCAGACTACTCGTTACTGACAATGGCAGCTGAGTGATGCCGCCCGGCGCCAATGGCCACCACACGCACCTTGCCGCTCATCCCATCAGCAGCTGCCACCTTCTGCACGGAGGTGACCTCCACTGGCTCCTCTCGAAAGCCCGCAACGGATTCCAGGCCGTCGCCACGGCCCAACTGGCCCTCCCGCCCCCTTCCACAGGCAAAGAGGCGCCCCTCCGCGGTGAGGAAGAGGGTGTGGGCACCCCCCGTGACATCCACGATGTGGTGTCCCGCCAGGGCCTCAACCTCCCGTGGGGCCCCTGCGTTGGTGCGCCCCCCTGTGCCCAGCTGGGCATCCTTGTTCGCCCCCCACATGAACACCTTCCCATTTGCCCCCAAGGCGATGCTGTGGTACTCCCCTGCAGCAATGCGGACGATGTGCTTGTCGGCCAGGCCGTTCACAGCCTGGGGGGTGCGCAGACAGCGGCTGGCGAACCCCGCTCCGCACTGCCCTGCCTCCTCTGAGCCAAATGCCAGCACGGTGCCGTCCTCCAGCAGTACCAGGGTGTGGTCTGACCCCGCTGCGATCTGCACAGCGGTGCCTGGGAGCGTCACCTCCACAGGTTCTGGTTGGTCCTTTCGCCCCCCTGTCCCCAGGGCGCCATAGTGCCCGTTTCCCCAGGTGTACACCCTGCCAGTGGAGTCCAAGGCCACACCATGGCGACGGCCGGCAGCCACTTGGGTCGCCTTGACGTCGGCGAGGGGCCCACCAATGACCCCGGGAGAGGCAGGCTCGCCGGTGCGCCCGATGGGGCTGCTGCGGCCGCCGGCGCCCCAGGACCACACCTTGCCGGCGGAGTCAAGGGCCACCATGTGCACTGCACCTGTGGCGACCTGCACCATGTTTTTGGCGCCGGGCACTGGGATGGGTGTGTCAGCGTTGGGGACATCCGTGCGTGAGCCTTGACCCAGGACGTTGTGTTTCCCAATACCGCAGGTGAATACCTTGCCATCAGAAGTGACAGCTGCAGTAGCCTCGCTGCAAACAAAATTAATATTGAGTGGAACATAATTGCGAAATTAAACTGCGCAGCAGTGGCGCTGGCAGCTGCTCATCACAACAACGTGCACACGTATTGCGACAGCTGCTGGCGTCACCTACCTTGCACCACTTGAGACAACAGCTGTGACTGAAAATTTGGAGAAAGCTTCCACACGCTGCGGTGAATACTGGTCTTTTTCGTTGCCCAGTCCAAGTTGCCCTGCACGAAGTATTGAGTGAAAAGGTGCCCATGCAAGGCTGCGCTCAAATTCCGCAAATATTGCTCCAGCAGCCCGCCGCGAACGCACCATATTGATTGCTGCCCCAAGTGTACACCTCTGTATCGGCGCAAGTCATGCCGTATGCTGCAGCTGAACAAGCTGCAACTGCTGGAGTTGCATTGCGCAAGAAGTTTGCTGCCGCTTGGATCATGATTGGTGGATTCTTCGATTGCGAAGGGCTTGTGAAACTCAGCACACGGTTTTAGATAGTGTCTGCACCAGATGCTCTAAACGGTGCGAGAGCTGAATTTATATTTTGAATATTTCATACATTGTGCAGCAGTGCAGCAGCAGGAACCACGGGTGTTGCCACCGGAGGGTCTCAAGAGCCGACGCAGCGGGCCCCTGCATCCGGTACACGCTTGGGGCCGATCACGAGTCAAAACGAGTCAAGAAACGCAACGCTTGTTGGGCCCCTATGCCGCTCCCAACAGGGCGTCGACAGCGTTGCATGCTCATGTATGCTCCGTCCTCAGTGCCCCGCTGAGCTGCTGGACAAGCAACGCGAGGCTACGAAGGGCTGCAGCCTGCGGCCTCAAGCCTCGAAGCCCAGCACATCATGTGTGAATGCAGACGCCCCCAGCACCACGGGGACCTCCCCCTCCACCCCCAGCAGGGACGCCAGCACCGACTGCAGCTCCCCCCCCCCCAGCGTCTCCGCCCGCCCTTTCAGGGCGGACAGCACCAGGCGCCACGGCAGCATGGTGGCGCCTTCTCCCCCGTCACCCTCGCCCATGGCGGCCAGGCCCTCTTGGATGGCTGTGGCGACCTCAGCATCCACTTCTGGGTCCCCAGATGAATCCTTCAGGGACTGCAGGGCAGCAGCAATGGCGGTGTGGGAGACACCAGTGACACGGCGGTGGTTCACAAACAGACGAATCACGGTGCCCAGGCTGACGGAGCTGACCAAAGTGGACCCCCCCTCCTTGCCCTCTCCAGCCCCCCCCTCGTCTGTGGTTGGGGGGGGTGCTGCTCCCTCCTCCTCGCGTGCATACTGCACCTCCTGCACCAGCGCCTGCACTTCTGCCTCTGTGGGGTAGTACCCCAGGGCCCGCACCAGGTTGGGCACTTCCGACAGGGGAAGGGAATCCCCTGCGCGGCGCGGTGCGGTGCTGGCCTCCCCCTCCGAGCGGATCTGCGCGTACGCAAAGAAGTCACAGATTTCTTGGTACAGAGCCCCCCCCATACCCCCCTCAAGCATGTTCAAGAAAGGCGCCAGGCGGCCACCGCCCTCTGCTGCCTGCGTGGTGAGCGCTTGCGTGTTCACCCGCCACATTGCCACCATGCCGTCGGACCCCCCTGCAGTCAATAAAGCCCCCCCTGCAGGCACAGCTGCCACCCCCGTGATCTCTCCAGGGTGGGCCACCACTGCTGCACAGCGGTGGGGGTTTCCATCCAGGGGCAGCACAGTGATGCCCACCACCCGCTGGGCAGTGCTGTAAACCATAAAGGGGGTGCGAATGGCGCCACCCCCCCCCACACCTGCCACAGTGCCAGCTGCGGCGGAAATCAACACCCCCTCGGGGTCAGTGTCACCCCCATCAACCCCCTTTGGCTGCGGGACATACGGCAGTGGGATGCTGGCGAGGCGCTGATCGGGGAGCGGCACCATACGGGTGACTGCACCCCCGAAGGTGGGGGTGACAGCAGTGCGCCTGATGGAGATGCCTTGGTTGGACCACACTTTCCACCGGTATTCATCCGAGGCAGTGAGGAACAGCTGTTCTCGGATGCGGGATTGAACTGGTAGGGCGGGGAGGGGTGCCCCCCCGCTGGCGGCTGCACCAGAGGGGGCACTGTTGCTGTGCTCCACCCCCCTCTGCTGGCCAACAGGGGGCCCATGTGTGGCGGCGGTGGGCGCAGGGGGGGGGGCGCCGGGGCTTGGGTCCAGGGGCTGAAGAGCATTCACGCCTCGGGGGTACCAGGCTAGTGCAGTGGGGCATCCCCCCTGTTCGATCTTCACACGGGGGTGCTTGATTTTGAAGCCCCCTGTGACACTACTGCCCAGGCAATCATACTGCACCACACGGCGATCGGCCCCCACGGAGGCCAGGAGGGGGGGGGCAGGCAGCACCTCCGCTCCTGACCCGAAGCCCCCCAACACTGCACGGGGTGGCACCGTCTCTGCGCTGTCTGCGAATGCATCCCCCACTTGTTCCGGGTTGAAGAAGTCGCCCACTCCGAACTGCAAGGACACGATGGCCTGTGAGTGCGCCTTAGCCCGCCCCAGCAACACCCATGTCTCCACCACCAGCTCTTGCTTCTGCTCGCCCTCCTGCAGCTCCCAGTCAGGCTTTCCGCCAGCACTGCTGCTGGACACAGTGGTTTGCAGGAAACGGTACAAACACACGTGGCGGGAGGAGTCACCAGTTGCGAGGAAACGCCCGCAGTGGGAGTACGCCATGTGGTGCACGGCGCCGCCTGCGTGGAACAGGGGCTTTTGCACATCGGTGAGCTGCTGGGCGTGCAGCAAAAGAACAGCGCCTCCCTGTGTTCCGACTGCAATGCTGTCCCCAGTGGGGTCCCACGCAACGCTGGTGGGGATGTGTTCGTCTGTGTCTAGCAGGCGCACCATGAGGAGACGCCGGTCCCCCGTGTCCCACAACTGCAGGGCTCCGCTTGAAGTTGCAGTTACCATGCGAGGAACAGTGGGGGAGGGGTGTGCCGCCACCCCTACCACATCCCCTGCGATGCCCTGCACAAGCACAGTGCCCTGCCGCTCAGCCACCGTCAGGCGAGCAAAGGCGCTGCCCTGCAGACCCACGATGAGAGATCGCGCGGTGCCCACCACGAAGTCCGGAATGGCGAAGGCGCCGTGGGGGGTGATGGCGTCAGCTGCGCCCCGGGCAGCTGCGCCCACCCACGACATGCCCACGGCGCCACCGGGGGCCGCAAAGGAGATGGAGGTGACGGGGCCCGCATTCACGTCGTCAAACCATGCCACCAAACGCAGCCCGTAGTCGAAAAACCGCACCGTGCCATCCTTGTCGCCGATAGCAAGGTACTCCCCCACAAGCGTCAAAGCCAGCACAGGGATGCGTTCCGCGTTGGACGCGAAGCCAGGCAGGGAGGAGGAGTCGTCTCGTGTTACCCGCACTTTTTTCATGGCAGCTTTGTCCCCGAAGCGCCCCTCAGCGAGGGCGGAGGGGGGGGCATCCCATTGCACCACCTCTCCGCTCATGGTGCCCGTGACGGCCTGCGTGGTGCCAGGGAGGAAGGTGGACACTGTGAAGGGGGCTACTGCACCCCCCAGCTGCTTAGCAGATACGGGGGGGGCGAAAAAGGACAGCTCCCCGATGAGTTCAGGGGGGGTCTCGCCAGCCAGGAGGGGGCGGCCGTTGGGCCCCAGGCCTGTGCCGGGAGGGGGGGGCTCCACACCCCAGAACACCACGCGTTCGGGGCCAGTGGTCACCAGCTCGTCTGGGTTGGCTGGGTTGAATGCCACGTGTTTGTGGGTGTCGTGGGTGGGCAGCTCTGCGGCGGCCACCGGGGCGGTGCGCTCAGTGGCCCAATCCCACAAAGCCAGCACTTGCGGCTCGTCAGAGTCAGAGACAGATGAAGAAACGTGCGAAAGGGTGCAGATGCGGCTGCCATCAGGTGTGATGTCCACCGCTGCCACGCCATTGGGGTGAGGATTCATGATGGTTTTTGCAGGAGCGCCAGTGTACGAGTCCCAAACCACCACCATGCTGTCTGGTCCAGCATCTGCTGTGACAATCCATCGTTTGTCTAGACTGACACAAGACGCTGTGATTGTATTGCACTGCACAGGGTCAATTGTGCGCAGTCGAGCTTGTAGGGAAGTGCTTCAATTTCCGCAGATGCACCCACAACGGCAGGTTCACTGCAGCACCCCTTTCACTCACATGGCCAAGAAGTAGCTGCTGGGAATCTTCAGCAACATTGTATAATACTCCAACATGTGCAGTGGAATATAAGAGCAGCTGCATACACAACAAGCACAGGTGCACGAGTCGCGACTGTGCGTGCAATCTGTGTGACATACATCTCTCTCGTGGTCTGCGAGCGTATGAGCACCGCCTTTGATGTCACTGCTGAAACCAAACGCCCAATCCAGCTCCTGCAGTGGAATTGTTCAATGTGCTATGGCATCGTTGAACACAGCCCAGGACTGCACTTACGAGGCAAGCTGGCTTCTCCATGCGGCGAGAAACGTTGACACTCCTGCACTAATTACCCAGAGGGGAGCCAAGGCACTCTGATCGGCCGGATAGTGTTCAGCCAACAGCTAAGAGCGGGGTCTTTTTGTCTGATTTTCATTCGTTTGATTTCAGAATTTGTCATTGGCTTGCAGGTACGCCCCTCACATGAGGGAGCTCTACCTGCACAGCGAGGTCTGGGGCACACATGCACACGCCACTTGGCACAGGCTGCTCCCTAGCTTGGGCTTCTGAGAGATATGCTCGCATTAGCGGAAAGGGTTACGCCCCCCTCCGCGCCCAGTGCTCCGGAATCTTCGGTCGCAAATAACGGCCGCTGCGCCAAATGCAATGCCAGCGCAACGATACAGAACAGTGGTTCTCGGCACTCTGTCTCACTATGCAGCTTCTACATGTCTCATGAATTGTCCCAGTCCAAACCGCACATTGCAGTCAACAACACACGAACATGCCAGCTACACCCACATTGTACGCCCCCCGGGGATCTATCGGGAAACTCATGCAAGAGGGTTCCTGGTGTCCTTCGCAGCCGCACTGTACTTCTCGCTCCAGGTTCCGCAGCAGCAGAACAGGCACTCAACCCAAGTCATGGCAGGCATCCCCATCTGGTGCCGTGCGCGGCGGGCCCCAGTGTACAAGAATGACGCCGCCATGAACACCAGCATGATGAACAACACCAACAAAAGGATCAACACCGTGTTGACGAGGCTATTCTCCGCAGCCGTGTTGTCCGTAATCGTGTGCACGGTGCGCTCAGTGCTGCCGCCGGAGCCACCGCCGCTGCCTGCAGTTCCGTTCGCGGGTTTCGGCAAGTCCATCTCGGGGACCGTCTTCCGGTATCCCACAGCGGCTACTGAGCCTCATAGCGTGGGACCGCCTTGCTCTGCGGACCGCTCATCATCGCACGCATCACTGGGGAGTTCCTTGTAGCTTCTTCCCGTCTTCGCCACAGCTCCGATCGCCAGGAGGGGGTTATCCCGGGAGGAACAGGTGGCCGCGCATGGGAGGGGAAACCTTTTGCTGGCCTCCGCCACGAGAGATGGAACCCCCCCCCACCAGCCGCTTGCTAGCCGCACTCAGAACCTGCCTCCTTGGGCCTCTTTCCTACTCCTTGGGTGGGTGGGCGGAACAAAATTACACGGTGTGAGGACGCGCCCGCCGACACCATCTGACGGCAAACTGCAAAAGAAACACTGAAAACGTATTTGAGCACACGCCTCCATGCATATGGCCACTGAACGACGAATGGCAGGTCATGACGGTCCGTTTGCTTGGCGCTTCCCCCCATGCCTGATCTACTGACCTCCTCGCTCCACTCCGCAGCTATATGGGAAGGGGGGGGTATGCAGGACGGTGAAACTTCTGCAGTGAGCGCTGATGCGGCTCAACGTTAACAGACGAAGTTTTTCGTGTGCTGATAGGCGCAATTAGCGCTGTTGAGGTCCAGCCCCCCATGCCAACAGCTGCCCAGTGCCCAGTTGGTCGGCCGAGAAATTTGCGTGGGCTGGGGGGCGAGAGCGATAGGAAGGAGTTGGCCACGAGGAGGCACCCGCAATAGAAAGTACTGCCTCATGTCGATGCCTCAACCACAGGGCGTTCGGCACTCCTCCAGTTGTGTTCAGGCCTCTGGACGCTGGGTTCCTACGGGCCCCTGCGTAACATGGGCGACATGTAAATGGGCAGAATATGGTGAGCCCCCCACCCTTGCCATAAGCCTCCCAGGCAAGTTGCACCGAAAGCATGAGACCGTGCATGATCTCGCTGTATACAAAAGGGGCACAAGGGTTCAAGCGTCATGCGCCCGTCTTTCTCCAAGTGCAGGTGAAGCAAGCCGGTACATCTGCCCAGTGCCACGTGCGCAGGGTGAGCAACCTTGGAATGCGATGAAATGATTGATGTTGACCTACCTAGGCTTCAACCCACTTGAAAGCTTTTACATGTCTCATGCATTGTCTCTGTCCAAACCGCACATTGCAGTCAACAACACACAAACATGCCAGCTACCCACACACAGTGCATCTCTGGGGACCAATCGGGAAACTCATGCAAGAGGGTTCCTGGTGTCCTTTACAGCACCATCGGCACCGTACTTCTCGCTCCAGGTTCCGCAGCAGCAGAACAGGCACTCAATGCAGGTCATGGCAGGCATCCCCATCTGGTGCCGTGCGCGGCGGGCCTCGGTGAACATGTATGACGCCCACATGCACACCAACAAAATGATCATGCTCGTGGTGCCCAGAATACCACCAGCGGCCGTGTTTTGCGCGAAGGTGCGGACCGTTCCGTCCACATCCATGCTGGAGAATGTCTTGCCGTTCAGGCACACCTTGCCGCTGAGGTCTGTCGATCCAGGCACACACTCAACGCAGACACGGTCTTGGTCGCAGTACCCGGTCCACAGTGCAAAGCGGATGTTCGACTCGCTGCTCGTGGCCAGTGGGGAGGGGTCGGAGCCCACACCGTAGCGGTACTCACCGCACACGCCAAAGCCGCCCTTGGCCATCTTATCATTCTTGGCATCGCCCTGCATGGCAATGCCTGAGCTCACAGGCGCGGTGGGTTGGCCTGCAGCCGTGCCGGAGGAAACGGTAGCCACAGTGGGGAACGTGCCGCCAGCAGCTGCTAACACTGGTGTTGTAGCGAAGCCATTGCCGTTGGGCGTGAAGGAGGTCCGGCACGTCTTGCCCAGCACATCGGCGCTCTTTTCGCGGCACATGCCCAGGAACTTGGCGCTCTCAGCATCGCAGTAGTACTTTGCGTTGCCAGAGGCGGAGTTGCAAATGCCGGCATCAAGGTGGCAGTACTGCCCGCCCTTGCAGTGGTTGTCGGAGGTGCACTCCACGCACTTGGAGCTGGGCAGATTCAAGTAGTTGACTCCAACGCGCGCAGTCAGCAGGCAGGTGCTGAAGCGTCCAGCGTCTGCATTGGCGGAGTCCTTTTCTTGGGCCTTGTTGGGGTTGCTTGCTCTGTCCACGGCACAGTCTGTGTACGATCGGCACTGGTCAAATGAGCTGATGGTTGTGAACTTCGCGGTGCTGATTCTGACGTTGTTCGAGCCGCATGTCGACCTGGCACGACCGGGGTCGCCGACAAGGTCGCGCTTTGTGGCACTAATGCGCACAAGCAGCCATCCAGGTCTGCCAGTTGAGGACGCAGAGAGCGCCGAGCCTGCCATTGGCACTTTGTTATCCACAGCATTGTAAAAATCTGTATCCGTAAAGACTGCCTGCTGGGTGGCGTAGGCCGTATCAGATAGCGTGTTGGCGGCCACCAGGGCATCAGCATCATTGCTGAAGATGGGCAGGGAATTGGCCATGCTCATACCGAACCAATTCGAGCCTACGGTGGGCGCCCACCCATTTGCGCTGGGCGAATCTGCGGTGCCAATTGTCTGGTACTCGATGCGAGGATGGCATGCCAAGGGTACCTCAGTCTCACTGCTTGTTCCAGCAGGCTTGTTCAGGTTGCTCACTGCTCCAAGAGTCACACTACCAAGGACAAGTCCGAATTCTTGTGTTGAAACGCGGTAAATCTGGAATGGCTGCTGTCCAATGGGGCTCCCGTCGTTGTGTTGTGCGCTATCAATGTCGTAGTTTCTCAAGGTGAGGGCGTTGAGCTCAGACAGCAATGGGTACTCAGTGACACTGTTCAATGTGATGCTCATTGTGACGAATGGGGTAGTCTGGGCTGTCCAGCTCATGACTGTGCTGGATGATGTGAGCGCGGGCACGGTCAGGCTGATTGCACCGCGCGCAGCGCCTGAAGCACCACCTGTGAAGTCGATAGGGTACTTCCATTCACGCGAGATGGATGATCCTGACACAGTGGTGGTGCCTGAGGCGTCTGTCCAAGCAGCGCTGTTGGTGTAGTTGTAGAAGAGCCCCTGGCCGTCACTGGTTAGCAAATTTGGCTTGGGTTGCCCGTTGGAGTCGTACGACACCTCCAGCCCGGATGTGGCCACGTAGCCAGTCGGTACGACCAGTTGTGACTCCCAAGGGTAGTCTTGGAACATGTACGAGGCCGGCTGGACGGTCACAGTGTACTTCAGCCCCTGGATGGCTGTGCCGGTTTGCGCAAAGTCTTCGCCGACGGGCACCAACACGGAATCGCCGGGCATGAGAACACCAGAGACAGTGACAGTTTGTCCTATTGTCAGGGAGCTGGTAGCATCGACAAGACCCGCACCGCCATTGTACTTGTCCACAGCAGACACTGATGACGCAGTGGTGTCCACAACTCGGTACAGCAAGCTGCCCGAGAATGTTTTTGCACCCACGCTGTCGCCGTCAGGGTTCTCAAGGATAAAAGTATTCGGCCCAGTTGCTAGTCCCGTTTGGCCACGGTACGCATACACGATTTGGGTGGCACCTCCACTGACGGATGCCTGGCCAGCAACTGAGTTCAGAGTCAGTGCCTCAGCGGCTGAGAATTCTGTCGAGTCCCACGTGCTTGGCAGATCGTTCACGTCAGCTTGGCCATTCCTGCGTAGCTCATGAAATGATCCAGTATCAACACTTGTCATTCGATGCTACATACAAAGGCTTGTACAGTTTCGCGAAGCCGGTGGTGGCGGCGAGCCAATTTCCGCTTCCAGCATCTGGGGCAGTCTGGTCTTTGTTGTACAAGGCAACCTGCGACAGCAAGAGGGTACAGCAGAAGCTGGTACATTTTTCGCAATTGATGGCCTCACTTGAAGGGTCTTGCCTTCCAAATCTGCCGGCACGTTGAGGCGCAACAATTTGCCGGTTCCCTTGGCCACCGAAAAGCTTTGACACAGCCATTCTCCTCCAGACGACAGCTGGGCGTCTTTTGTGACAATATTACTACTTGTCATGCCATTCTCGCAGGTGTTCAGGTTGAAATCTCCTGCAAAGAAAGCATTCACGATAAAAGCACAATACGTTCTAGCGTTTTCGGAAAGGAGTCGCTCTGTGCACAATGCTTCATACCCTTCACAATGCACATGCAGGCAGCAAGCACTGCCAAAGTTGATGAAAGACTTTTCATGGCTTGATTTGTTTCAAAATACGCAAACCAGCTGCTCGCTTTCGCAAAGACTCAACAGCACCTGTTGATGTGCCCACGTGTCTTGAATTACGGTTTGAGCAACAATCACGCACACAAGGATTGAAAGACAGAACATATTTTGATTCTGTGAGACCGCATGCAGACACAATGCACGCAAGCTGGAAAAAGCATGAAAGGTATAAGGGGGGCTAATTTTGGCGGCTGGCGGCCACCCGTGCAGCTTTGCTTGTGTTGATAGTCGTTTGCACGGAACAACATGCAGACCTTGCGCACCTGATTTCCCACGATGGATGAGCCCTTGAAATTTGAGTGTGAAAAAGGCTTGGACTGTGTGAGTCAACACCCAGCAAGCGGCACGCAGTGAGTGAGGCCGCCACCTGCGGTCCAAACCTGGGCACCTGGCTGGGCAAGTCACCGCCGCGAGTGCACGGGCAATTGTCTCACAAGTAGTATATGTATCACCAAGTAGGACATAGTTGATGAGCTAAGCCTTCTTCAACGGGTAAGGCCTGCCTGCTTGAATGCTGGAAAGTTGCTGCAAAATGCAGGGGGTTTTCTGACATTTGTTGAGGCCCCCCCTGGAAATGCCTGACTTTTTTGTCACATACTCAGAACCGGTGTACCTGTCATCACTTTTGACGCTTTGAGTGCGGCGGCAACGCTCACTGCGGTAGTTCGCCGTCCTGCATACCCCCCCGTGTGGGGTCAATGGGCTGCGGACCTTGCTTGCAAGGAGACGCTGAAATGCATAACAGTC